>Ga0315281_10014853_pt1 | contig 10471 bp, 7 predicted proteins | sample YL17G07_0_MG_FD_204540 | JGI IMG/M metagenome (GOLD analysis project Ga0315281, IMG submission 204540) | Sediment microbial communities from Yellowstone Lake, YNP, Wyoming, USA - YL17G07_0 | ecosystem: Environmental > Aquatic > Freshwater > Lake > Sediment | place: USA: Wyoming | collected...
GCGGGTGGGACACGGCGCAAGAACGCGGGCTACGACATCGGCGAGATGGCCCCGGCCGGCCAGCTGTTTTCGTCGGTCGACGACATGGCGAAGTTCGTCGAGCTGCAGTTCCGGTCTGCACCCGCGGGTGGCGCCCAGGTGCTATCGACGGGATCATTGCGGGAGATGCGCCGGCCGAACACCCACGTGAGCGCTTCCGGCGATGCGCCCGAATCCTGCTATGGACTCGGCGTGTATCTGACTGAAGGATCCGGGCACGCTGGCTTCGGTCACCCCGGCGCAGGGATCGGCTACACGAGCGAGGTATGGATGGTGCCAGACCTGAAGTTCGGTGTCGTCGTGCTGACGAATCAGGATGGCGCCGATGCGGTGGTCCGGCAGATCACCGACCTGATTCGTGGCACGCTCACACCGGTGCTTGACCGTGCACTCAGCCAGTGATGCGGCGCAGATGCTCCGCGGGCCGGGCTATGCCGGACGGGAGGCCGCTCTTCGAGTTAGCGTGCCTCGACAGACTGAACCGGAATGGAATCACGCTGGAGTCCGCCGGAGCAGGAACTCGTGGATGGTCGCGAATTTGGTGAAACCGGTTTTCGCACTGGGCGCCACGGTGTGTTTCGGTACGAACAGCGGCGTGTATTCGGCCAGAATGAGTTCGTCGTGACTCGCGTCTGGCTCAAGGATTAGTGACTGAAACCAGGAGTCGAAGGCATGAAGAAGATCAGAAAACAACACCCGGATTTTGCGCCCGTCGTCACGAAGTACAAGCCGGGTGTGGTGCTGTCCGTCCGGATCGCTCCCGAACCAGCGGTGCGTTCCGCCGTATCGCGCGACAAAGACGCGACGTGGCATTTCTCAGAACGAGGAGACGTGGTCGCCATGGACCTGATGTTGCCCGCACGGAAACGCCGTGCAGCGCCAGCCGATCCGGAGCGCGATCTCGCCCTCTTCATGAGCCTCAGGAACGCGGCGGAACGCGCAGGCCTGCATCCAGCAACGCTCCGCAGGATGGCGGCCGACGGGCGCCTGCGGGCCCTCCGGTTGAACGGTGAATGGGTGACCACGCTCGGTTGGCTGCGCGAATTCGAGAAGCGGCGAAAGCCGCCCGGCCGGCCCCGAAAGACCGCCTAGCACGGTGTTGAAAAGAGCCCGGATCAACGCGTAGGGACAGGTCTTTAGACCTGTCCGCCCGAGCCCGTCATCTGTGTTCTCTGTGTCCTCTGTGGATCGTTCCGATCAAGTTCCACCGCGCGAGAGTCATGACCAGTCCAGAATGGACTTGTTCAACACCCCGCTACGGTCTGGTGCCAATCCGCTACCATAAGAGTCCAATGCAGAATCATGCGGATCGCATCCAGCTGCTTCAGGAAGCGCTCGCGCAGCGCATCCTCGTCATCGGCGGGCCGTACGGCACCTACCTGCACGGCCGCGACCTGACGCCCGCCGATTACGGCGGCGCCGCGCACGAAGGCTGCCCCGAGCAGCTCAACGTCACCCGCCCCGACGTCATCGCCGACGCCCATCGCGGCTACCTCGAAGCCGGCGCCGACATCATCGCGACCAACACCTTCGGCGGCGCCTCCATCGTCCTCGCCGAGTTCGCCCTCGAGGACCGCGTGTTCGAGATCAACCGGGCCGCCGCGCGACTCTCGCGCGAGGTAGCCGCCGCCTACAGCACGCCCGCCCGTCCCCGCTTCGTCGCCGGCAACCTGGGCCCGACGACCAAGGTCCTCTCCGTCACCGGCGGCATCACCTTCCAGGAGATGGCCGCCGTCTACCACGGCTGGTCCGCCGGCCTGATCGCCGGCGGCGCGGACCTGCTCGTGCTGGAGACGCAGAACGACACCCGCACCATCAAGGCCGCCCTCCGCGGCATCGAGCGCGCCTTCGACGAGGCGGGCCAGCGGCTGCCCGTCCTCGTCTCCGCCACCATCGAGCTCACCGGCACCATGCTCGCCGGCCAGACCATCGAGGCGCTCGCCGCCTCGCTGCAATACGCGGACCTGCTCGCCATCGGCCTCAACTGCTCCACCGGGCCCGAGTTCATGACCGACCACCTGCGCAGTCTCGCCGCGCTCACCGAATTCCGCACGGCCGTCTGGCCGAACGCCGGCCTGCCCGACGAGGACGGTCGCTACCACGAGTCCCCCGTCCAGATGGCGGCGGTGCTCGAGCGCTTCGTCGACAACGGCTGGTTGAACATCATCGGCGGCTGCTGCGGCACCACGTTCGAGCACACCCGCGCCTTCGCGGAGATGGCCGAGGGCAAGCGCCCGCGCGTCGCCGCGCGCCAGGTCCGGACCGTCTTCTCCGGTATCGAATTCCTCGAGGCGACCGACGACAACCGGCCGCTGATCATCGGCGAGCGGACGAACGAGGTCGGCTCGCGGAAGTTCAAGCGCCTGATCACCGAGGAGAAGTACGAAGAAGCCAGCGAGATCGCGCGGCGGCAGGTGAAGGGTGGCGCCCAGATCATCGACGTGAATCTACAAAATGCTGACCGCGACGAGCTGTACGACGTCGATCGCTTCTACGAGAAGCTGAGCCGCAAGGTCAAGGCGCCGATCATGATCGACACGACCGATCCGGTCGCCATGGAGCGCGCCCTCACGTACTGCCAGGGCAAGTCGATCATCAACTCCGTCAACCTCGAGGACGGGCTCGAGAAGTTCGAGCGCGTCACGCCGCTCGCGCGCCAGTACGGCGCCGCGCTCGTCGTCGGCTGCATCGACGAGGACAAGGAGCAGGCGCAGGCCGTCACGCGCGAACGCAAGCGCGACATCGCCGTGCGCTCGTGGCAGCTGCTCACCGAGCAGTACGGCATCCGCCCCGGCGACATCATCTTCGACCCGCTGGTGTTCCCGTGCGCAACGGGCGACCAGAACTACATCGGCAGCGCCGCCGAGACCATCGAGGGGATCCGGCTGATCAAGGAAGCGCTCCCCGACGCCAAGACCATCCTCGGCATCAGCAACGTGTCGTTCGGGCTGCCGGAGGCCGGGCGCGAGGTGCTGAATTCCGTGTTCCTCTACCACTGCACGAAGGCGGGCCTCGACCTGGCGATCGTCAACGCCGAGAAGCTCGAGCGTTACGCCTCGATCCCGGAGGACGAGAAGCGCCTTGCGGAGGACCTGCTCTGGAACCGCGGCGACGACCCGATCGCCGCGTTCGCCGCGCACTTCCGCGGCGCCACGTCGCGCGCCAAGAAGGACGTCTCCACGCTGCCGCTGGACGAGCGGCTCGCGAGCTGCATCATCGAGGGCACGAAGGAGGGCCTCGTCGCCGACCTGGAGCTGAAGCGGCGCGCGCCCACGCCGCTGGAGATCATCAACGGGCCGCTGATGAAGGGGATGGACGAAGTCGGCCGCCTCTTCAACGCCAACGAGCTGATCGTCGCCGAAGTGCTGCAGAGCGCCGAGGCGATGAAGGCCGCCGTCTCGCACCTCGAGCAGTACATGGAGAAGAACGAGACGTCGTCGCGCGGCCGCCTGCTGCTGGCGACGGTGAAGGGCGACGTACACGACATCGGTAAGAACCTGGTCGACATCATCGTCTCCAATAACGGGTACGAGGTCGTCAACCTCGGCATCAAGGTGCCGCCCGAGGCGCTGATCGAGGCCGCGCAGAAGCACCGGCCCGACGCGATCGGGCTGTCGGGGCTGCTCGTGAAGTCGGCGCAGCAGATGGTGATCACCGCCGACGACCTGAAGCAGGCGGGCATCCACCTGCCCCTGCTCGTCGGCGGCGCCGCGCTGTCCGATCGCTTCACGCGCACGAAGATCGCGGCGGCGTACGACGGCACCGTCGTCTACTGCAACGACGCCATGAACGGCCTCGACACGCTCAACCGCCTGATGGACCCCGACGCCCGCCGCCAGCTCGAAGCGGAGCTGGGCGAGCGCGACTTCGGCGAGCGCACCCGCACGCCCGCCGCCGAGATCGCGGCGGAGACGGAGCACCGCAGCAGCCGCATTCGCCTCGACGTGCCGATCGCACCCGTGCCCGATCTCGACCGCCACGTCGAGGACGTCGATCTGGACGAGGCGTGGAGCTACATCAATCCGCAGATGCTCTACGGGCGCCACCTCGGCTTCCGCGGCCGCTTCAGCGACGCGCTGGCGTCCGGCGACGTGAAGGCGCTCGACCTCGAGGCGAAGATCGAGGCCGTGAAGGAGGAGTGCCGCCGCGGCCTGATGCATGCGCGCGCCGTCTGGCGTTTCTTCGAGGCCGAGCCCGACGGCAACAAGATCCACGTCTTCGAGCCGGGCGAGGCGGTGCCGCTGCACACGTTCAGCTTCCCCCGCCAGCGCAAACCCGACGGCCTCGCGCTCAGCGACCTCGTGCTGCCGCCCGAGCGCGATGCGCAGGGCCACGCGACGAAGCGCGACCACGTCGGCATCTTCGTCACGACCGCCGGCGAGGGGATCGCCGAGCGCGCCGAGCAGGCGAAGGCCGCCGGCGAGTACCTGCGCTCCTACGCACTGATGGCGCTGGCGCTCGAGACGGCTGAGGGCACCGCCGAGTGGGTGCACGCGAAGCTGCGCGCGCTCTGGGGCTTCCCGGACGCGCCGGAACTGGGCCGCAAGGACGTCTTCCAGGCGCACTATCGCGGCAAGCGCTACTCGTTCGGCTACCCGGCGTGCCCCGACCTCGAGCAGCAGGCCGGCCTCTTCGCGCTGCTGCGCCCCGAGGAGATCGGCGCCTTCCTCACCGAGGGCTTCATGATGGAGCCCGAGGCGAGCGTATCCGCGCTCGCCTTCCACCACCCGGACGCCACCTACTTCGGCGTGGGCCCCGGCGACGATGGCGCCGACGCGTAGCCGAACGCAGAGTTTGCAAGCGTGTGATCACCTGTGATAACGTATGAGTACGTATGATAGCGCCTGAGACACACGAGCCGGAGTACTGCACCATCGCCGAGGCGGCACAACTGCTGCGCGTCAGTAAGCCCACGGTTGCGCGCTGGATCGACTCCGGGCGCCTTCCAGCGGTCCGAGCGGGGCCACGCGCCATCAGAATTAAGCGGGTGGATCTCAACCTCGTAACGCAGCCCGTGCGCCCCCGGCATCCCATGACACGAGCAGAGCTGGAGCCCTACATCATCCATCGCGGAGATACGACGAGATCTCCGGCTGAGGTGATGGCGAGCATCGAAGCCACCAACAACCGGATACTTGCCCGCCGCGGCGGGAAGCTGTTGCCGTCGTCGCTGCCCCTGATCCATGAAGCGAGGAGAGAGCGCGACGAGCGCCTTTGATTCGCTGACCTGCGTCGATGCCAGCGTCGTCGTGAAGTGGCTGGTTCCCGAGGTCGACCGCGACCGGGCGCTCGTTTTGTACGAGGACGTCCCGCTGCGAGGCGGCGTTGTCGTCGCGCCGGCACATGTGCTTGTGGAAGTATCGAGTGCCATCTACAAACGAGTGCGGAACGGTGGCATCGTGCTGGAGGACGCCCTTCGCCTGATGGATGAGGTACAAGCGCTCCCGATACTGGCGATGTCACCCCCGGGCCTTTCGCGGCGCGCCTTCGAGATCGCGGCGCAGTTCCAGCTGAAGTGGATCTACGACGCCTTCTACGTCGCCCTCGCGGAGATCGTCGGCTGCGACCTGTGGACGGCGGATGAGGCGCTGCACCAGGCGGTGCGCGACGCACACCCGAACGTCCACCTGCTCTCCGAGTACCCACTCTCGTGAGCGGCGACGCGATGTCGCAGATCCGCGCGGTCCTGTTCGACGTCGGCGGCCCGATCAACACCGAGGTCGAGCACGAGCGCCTGATCGACGCCGATATTGTCGCCGTGCTCGCGGCCGAGGGCGTCGCCGTCGATGCCGCCACTTACGCCGCCGCGTCCGCCTGGGCGGTCGAGCACTTCGCGCCCGATGCGCACACCGCCATCATCTGGCACCTCACCGGCGGCGACCGCGAGTGCTCCGAGCGGGCGCACCGGGCGATGCTGCAGCTGGCGCACGCGCGCAACACCTTCGAGCTGCGCGACGGCATCGCCGACGTGATCGAGTGGCTGCACGGGCGCGGGCTGCTGCTCGGACTCGCAGCCAACCAGCCGCAGTCCACGCTCGCCGTGCTCGATGCGCACGGCCTCGGCCGCTACTTTCACCACCGCGAGGTCTCCGGCACGCACGGCTACCGCAAGCCCGATGTGCGGCTCTTCCTCCGCTGCTGCGACGACCTGGGCGTTGCGCCCGACGAGTGCATCATGGTCGGCGACCGCATCGACAACGACATCGCCCCGGCGCGCCTCCTCGGCATGCGCACCGTCCTCTTCCGCACCGGCCGCCACATCGCCCAGCACCCCCGCAGCGCCGCCGAGGTGCCCGATGCGGAGGCCCGCACCTCCGCCGAGCTGCGGACGGCGCTCGAATCGCTGCTGTGAATCAGCGGCCGCGCCACACCCACCCCGGTATCGCCTCCAGCCGCCGCCGTCGCTCGTCGCTGAGCCGACCGGACTTGAACGCCGATCGCTGCTTGCCGACCCATTTGCCAAGCTTGCGACCAGACTCGGTGTGGTCATCTGGAACTCGCGCCTGCCCTTCCCGCTCGACGAACGCCATCAAGTTAGAGAAGCCCTCTTCCCATTGAATTGTGAGAACATCCCAGGTCCAGCCCGGCAGTGCCTCCAATTGCTCCGTCCGTTCTAGGCTCAGTTCCCCGTTCACAAACGCGGTACGCTGGGCGTTCACCCACTGCCCGAGCCTGTAACCGCTCTCGAGATGTGCGACTGGTACCCTAGAATGCCCCTCTCGTTCAGCGAACTTCTCGAGTTTCGAGATACCTACCCCCCAATGTGTCAAGCGCGGCTCCCAGACCCAGCCCGGCAGCGCTTCCAAGCGTTGCCGTCGCTCGTCCCTGAGTTGCCCCGACACGAATCGCGCTCGTGCTCTTTGGTTCTGCGCCCAAAGGCCAAGCTTAAACCCGTCCTCCTTGTGAGTGAACGGAGGTCTGGCATGCCCCTCCCGCTCGACGAACTGCTCGAGCTTCGCGATGGCTTCTTCCCAGCGAGCTTCGCGCGCCTCCCAGACCCACCCTGGCAGGGCCTCCAAACGTTGCCGTCGCTCGTGGCTGAGTCGTTCCGACGAGAACAACGCTCGCTGGTTGCTGACCCATAGGCCGAGCCCGAACCCGTCCTCGAGATGCTGCTGGGATGCTCTGGAGTGCTGTTCCCGGGCGACGAACCGCTGCAGCAGCCCGAACCAGAACTCCCAGCCCTCGGTCGTCCGTTGCACGAGGCGCACATCGAAGGCGCTGAAGAAGCCCGCGCCGATCCGCGCAGGGAGATCCAACGCGATCTTCGCCGGGCGGTTGAGGACTGTGGTGCGATTTCTGCCGATGCCCCGGCGCAGCGCGTCCAGTTCCTCGCCGAGGACGTTGTCATGCGCCCGCAGCGCATTCAACACCTGCCACACCGCCTTGAACGAGGAGTCATCGAGAGTGGCCTCCGCGTCGTCGCCGTCGCGCAGGAAGACCGGCAGGACGATGGTCCCGTGCGTCTTGTCTTCCGACTTGCGAATAGCCCGCCCCACCGCCTGCACGATGTCGACCGTGGAACTGCGCGGGTCGATGAAGGCGACACCGTCGATCGCCGGAACGTCCACCCCTTCGGCCAGGCAGCGCGCGTTGGCGAGGAGACCCCTGCGGTCTTGATCGAGGTGCCGGAACTGCTGGAGCAGCACGTCGCGTTTGCTTGTAGGCATCTCGCCGGAGACGTACCGGCTCCAGAACTGGCCGTCGGGCCGGTCGTCGGCGGGCATGGACTCGACGACCGCCGGGAACATCGCGCTGAACGCCTGTGCCTTCTTCACGCGACCGTGGAACGTGATGGTCTTCTTGAGGTCGTACTTCTTGACCGCTTTCGCCACGGCGATGTGACTGGCCAGCGTCCGCGCGTCGGTAACGTGCTTGCCGTCGAGCGTGACGAACGCGCCGCGCTCGACGTAGGCGGCGCACATCTCATCATCGACGCCGACCACCAGCACCTGGTAGTCGGAAAGCAGGTCCCGCTCGATCGCCTGGCCGAACGTCAGCTGATGGAAGACGCGCCCGAAGCTCGCCTCGTCGTCCATCGAGGCGACTTCGTAATCGGCCTCGCCGGCGACCTTCTTCACGCGGTCGGTGAAGTAGCGCGGCGTCGCCGTCATGAACAGGCGGCGGTGCGCGCGGATCGTGCCCGGCTCCAGCACGGTGGCGAAGTCGCCCGACGCCGGACCCGTGCATCGGTGTGCTTCGTCCGCGATGACGAGATCGAAAACGGGCGCGCCGCCCGCCTGCGCCTCGGCGATCCGCCGAGACGACTGGTAGGTCGCGAAGACGACGCCGCGTCCGTCTCGGCGCAGGAAGCGTTCGATGGCGGCGGCATCTGTGGTCACCGGCAGCCCGAGGTCAGCAGTCCACGACACCATCGCGTCGTGCCCGGCGGCGACCGTGTCGTCGGAGCAGACCGCGAGGTAGTCGAACGGGTCTGCGCTGTTCGCTGTCCACTCCCGGAGTGTCTGCGACAGGAGTGTCAGCGATGGGACCAGCACGAGTGTCAGCCGGCTGGCGAGCGCCTCCGCTGCCCACAGGGCAACGAGCGTCTTTCCCGTACCGCACGCCATGATCAGCTGCCCGCGTTCGGCGTCTGCGAAGCCGAGCCGCACCGCGTCGATCGCGTCCTGCTGGTGCGGTCGGGGTGTCTTCGGGTGCGCTCGGGCCGGCAGCAGGCTGTCGAAGTCCCGCGGCCATTCCACTGCCGCCGCGTCGAGGTGCGACCGCAGCGCGAGGCCGACGGCCTTCTCCTGGTCGACGAGAGTCCTGTAGGCGTTGTCGCCGATGCCGTCGGTCGTGGCGATCAGCAGCCGGTAGGCGAACTGCGGTCTGCTCGATTCGCTGAGAAAGGTGTCGACGTCCGACTTCTTGATGGAGTACGCCGGGTCGTACGCTTTCGCCTGGACCGCCCACAACTCGCCCTCGTGCGTTTCGGCAACGAGGTCGATCCCCGCGTCCGCGCCCCAGCGGTGGGGCCACTCCCGCCACAACCAGACCTGCTTGAGCTTGTTGCGGTACTCGGGCGCGTTCTGGAGATACCAGCGGCAGAGCAACTCGAACTGACGCCCCCGCACGTGAGGGTCAGCATGGAATTGGGCCGATAGTTCGCTGAATTGCATATGCGCCACACTATACAAGCCGCTCCCCACCGTGCGAGCCCCTCGCCCCGTGTGGAGAGGGCCGCCCGCAGGCGGACACACATCAACTCCGAACCACTCGCCAGTACGCGGACGGGCCCAGCGTGCGAACGCGCCCCGCCTCCAGCCTCCAGCGTCCAACACGAGGTGTCAACTTGACAACTTACAACTAACCTGCGTACGCTCTTACCGCACCACCCGACGGAGCGCCATGCCCCCAGAAGGACCCACCCAATCAAGGAGGTTCAGCATGCCCCGTCCCAAACGCACCCCGCTGTCCCCGGTCCCCTGCCCCCTACCCCGTAGACGCGTCGCAGGCGAGACGGAACGGCTCCGCCACCCCGCTCGCCCGCCTGGACATTCAACACGCGGGCCAATGACCTTGAGAACGGCGGCAAAAAGTAAAAAGTGCAAAACAATTACCCACAGCTCGCCGCGACGAGGATGAGGTCCTCCACGCCCCTCGACCGCGTCCAGGGCTGCGGCCCGCCAAAAGGTGAAATTACGAAACAAACGCACCGCCAGCTTCAATGTGCAGAACATAACGAAAAGAGAGCGCCCAAAACACCCGGAACGGCGCGCCGGAAGCGCCACGCGCGACGTGTCGTCGCATTCAAGCCTCTGACTCCTATACCGCCCCAACCTCTGCGTCCTCCGCGTCTCCGCAGTGAATCCGGTCGGCGCCCCAAAAGGGTGAAATTACGAAACAAGGTACCTTCCAGCTTCAATTTGCAGAACATAACGAAAAACAGAGCGCCCAAAACCCCCGAAACGGTGTGTCGGACGCGCCACGCGCACCCGCTTCTGTGCGTTCCCCTCGCCCCTTGTGGGAGAGGGGTGCCCGAAGGGCGGGGTGAGGGCCGCCCGCAGGCGGACACACCCGCACCCAAGATCACCAGCTCGAATCACAAACGAACGCTCCGTGCGAGCCCCTCGCCCCCTGGGAGAGGGGTGGCCGAAGGCCGGGGAGAGGTGCCCGAAGGCCCCCCGAGGCGTACAATACAGCCGAGAGTGGCAGCGGCGCGGCCGCGAAGAATCCGAACAAATGTACTTGACAGGCCGCGTGGCGCGTCCTATCATAGCCGGGCAATAGCGCATTTGTTCTAGTACGGGCGCCGGGCGGCGCTCATCAGGCTCTGGCAGGAGGCTCGAACGTGGCACGAAACACCGAGAAATCAGGACCGACCCCGCGCTCGTCGGAGATGAGCGACGCCAAGAAGGAGCAGGCGCTCGCCGATACGCTGGCCGACATCGAGAAGCGCTACGGCCGCGGCGCCATCATGAAGCTGGGCGAC
>Ga0315281_10014854_pt1 | contig 10471 bp, 5 predicted proteins | sample YL17G07_0_MG_FD_204540 | JGI IMG/M metagenome (GOLD analysis project Ga0315281, IMG submission 204540) | Sediment microbial communities from Yellowstone Lake, YNP, Wyoming, USA - YL17G07_0 | ecosystem: Environmental > Aquatic > Freshwater > Lake > Sediment | place: USA: Wyoming | collected...
ATAGACCAGGTCATAGGTCAGGAGCATGCCGTGGAGGTCGTAAAAAATGCGGCAAAGCAGCGCCGCCACGTGATGATGATTGGCACGCCCGGCACTGGTAAGTCCATGTTGGCAAAGGCCATGGCGGAACTTCTTCCAAAGGAGGAGTTGCAGGATATACTTGTTTATCACAATCTGGAAGATTCAAACAACCCCAAGATAAGTGTCGTTCCTGCCGGCAAGGGCAAAGAAATCGTTGAAAAGGCAAGAACGGAAGCGAAGGAGAAGGCACAGGCAAAGAGCAGTGCGTTGATGATGTTTTTGATAATGCTCCCGCTCCTGGGTTTCTTGGTCGCACAGGGAATGGGTTTGATAATCGGAATATCTGCCGCTGCTCTGGTATATATGGCTTCGTTCAGATTTACGATGCGGAAAGAAATAATGCTCGTTCCTAAACTTCTAGTCTCAAATACCGGCAAGCAGATCGCGCCATACGTGGAAGCCACAGGTGCTCACGCAGGTGCCCTGCTCGGCGATGTCAGGCATGACCCGTTTCAGTCAGGTGGACTCGAAACACCTTCTCACGAAAGGGTGGAAGCAGGCGCAATACACAAAGCCCACAAGGGCGTTTTGTTCATAGACGAGATAAATACGCTCAGACTGGAATCGCAGCAAAATCTGCTGACGGCGGTACAGGAAGGCAAATTTCCGATAACCGGACAGTCTGAACGCAGTTCCGGAGCGATGGTCAAGACCGAACCTGTGCCCTGTGATTTTGTAATGGTCGCTGCCGGAAATCTCGACGCAGTCAAGGGGATGCATCCCGCGCTCCGCTCAAGGATAAAAGGGTACGGATACGAAGTTTACATGAAGGACACGATGGATGACACTCCTGAGAACCGCCGCAAACTTGTGCGATTCGTTGCTCAGGAGGTCGCAAAGGACGGAAAGATTCCGCACTTCGACAAAGATGCTGTGCGTGAAATAGTGCGCGAGGCGAGGAGGCGTTCCGGGCGCAAGAGCCAACTCACGCTGATACTGAGAGACCTCGGCGGGCTCGTGCGTGTTGCCGGGGACATAGCGAGGGCGGAGGGTGCGGCATTTACAACTGCAAAACACGTTTTACAGGCAAAGAAGATTGCAAAGTCAGTCGAGCAGCAGGTTGCGGACGAGTATCTGGAGCACAAGAAGGAATATTACCAGGTTGTCATCAAGGGCTCAGAGGTCGGCAGAGTTAACGGTCTTGCGGTAATCGGTGAAAATGCAGGCGTGCTTACGCCCATAATGGCAGAGGTCACACCTGCGCAGTCCAAGGAAGAAGGTAAGGTGATTGCGACAGGAAGGCTGCGCATAATCGCAAGAGAGGCGGTCCAGAACGTCTCGGCTATAATCAAAAAGATGACCGGACAGGACATGAGTTCCAAGGACGTTCACATCCAGTTCGTCGGGACTTACGAAGGCGTAGAAGGGGACTCCGCCTCGATTTCTGTTGCAACTGCGGTAATCTCTGCGCTTGAGGGCATACCTGTCGACCAGAGCGTAGCGATGACAGGCTCTCTTTCAGTGCGCGGGGATGTGCTGCCTGTCGGAGGTGTAACTTACAAAATAGAGGCGGCTGCACAGGCAGGAATAAAAAAAGTGCTGATACCAAAAGCGAATATGGGCGATGTTTTGATAGAAAAACAGTATATAGGCAAAATAACAATCGTGCCAGTCGAGAACATAAAAGACGTACTTGAACAGAGTCTCGTCGGATGGAAGAAGCAGGGGTTCATTGACAAAATAAAAGAGTTCGCAGGCGTCGGGGTCAACCCCAGAGGCGTGGGACTCGACAAGAGTGTCCATCCGGGATAGATAGGAAACCATATATAAACACAGACCGACGATGAAACCACGAGATTACTTATTCTGTGTTAATCTGTGGTTTATCGTTGCGTGTTTCTCTTTTGACCGCCGTTATTTGACCTTCACTTCCTCGCCGAGCGACTCAATTATGGGCATCAGTATCATGGCTTTCGACAGGTCGCCCATGATTTTTACGTCCCCTGACATATATGCCGAGATTACGTTGTCCGCTTCTCCGCCGAGAATGTTTGATACGATATTCCAAATTGCCTCGATATCAAGGTCTGCCCCCTCAACCGCGCCAACCCCGCCGCGGACTTTCCCGTCGGCTATCTGCATGTTTATCGCTATTCCGACGTCAGGAATCTTGAAATTGACTTTCATGCCCCCTGCCCTGGTTAAGTCCGCTTTTAATATATCGTTCTTCTCCGCTAGAACCGATACGCCATCAAAAAACATCGGGAGTATCTTCGGTATCTCGTCTTTGAAGTCCTTTATGTCCACTTCTCTTATCTTGCCCATCATCTTTGGCAGCATCTCCGGAAAATCGTTCACGAGCGTCTTTATGCCAACCTTATTTATTTTCTCGAGAAGTTCATTCAGCGCCCGCCTGAGTTCGTCCGTCCGCTCTATCCCGGCAATCTTATCCACAAGACTCTTTATTTCCTCAGCCATGTTCTCCCCTAAACCATTATCTACTTGATTCTACTAAAATATTTCCGTACGGTCCGCAAAAACCTTTATATCTCTCTGCACTTCTTATCTATGGTGAATCCAAATGAGCGAAGAAAATTTGATTTTCGAGATCCCAAAGCCCAAGGAACTACTTGAAAAACTCGGTCTCAGTGACGTGGAGATAGAGATTGAGTTAAGATTTCCGAGACCGCCAATTATAAGGCTGCGCTCGAAGTTGAAAGGGAACGAAGAAAAGAAGATGCTGTAAGAAGAATACAACATTGCAAAATGAAGATTGCAAAGTGCAAAATTTTGCATTTTTCAATCGCTATTCTGCATTGAGCAATAGGTTTCTCTGTATCTTCCGCGGTGACCCGCATCTAAAAACTACTTCCCGTATGTCTCCTTTATCTGTCCCCTCAGCACCTTTCCGACAGGGCTGATTGGAAAAGAGTCAACGAAAACGGCAGACTTGGGTATCTTGTATCCGGCAATTTTGTTCCTGCACCAGTCTATAACCTCTTTTCCTGTCGCTTTCTCACCTTCTTTCAGCAGGACCACCGCCCGTGCAGTGTGCCCCCATTCCTCATCAGGAACCCCTATGACGACAACGTCTTTAACTTTCGGGTTCTTGAGAATGACCTCCTCAATCTCGAATGGGTATATTTTTTCACCGCCGCTTGTTATGCACTCCTCCTTCCTCTCGAGGATGTAGATACTGCCTTCTTTATCCATCCACCCGAGGTCTCCGCTGTGGAACCAGCCGTCTCGGGTAACCTTTGCCGTTCTCTCAGGGTCTCCGTAGTACTCTTTCATCACGGTCGGTCCCCTGTAGATTATCTCCCCTATCTTATCGCACTCAACTTCTCCTCCGGCATCATCAACAACGCGTGCCTCTATTCCTGGCAGCGGTTTTCCGACGCACCTCTCGCTGACTTTCTCGATTTCACCGTCAAACCTTGCAGTGGTTACCGGCGCCATCTCTGTCTGCCCGAAGATGTCTGCTACGAGTGCATTTTGAAAATGAGCAAGCATGCGCTTCTTGGTTTCGGCCTGCAGTACTGCTGCTCCAGAGATTGCAAGCGTCACGCAACTCGTATCAATTTTTTTTGTATCGAGGTACTCCAGGATTCTTTTCCACATCGTTGGAACCATCACGATGAAAGCAGTTTTCTCTTTTTCGATGATACCCAGCACTTCCTCGGGCTCGAAACTTATGTTCGTTGGCAGGATGATGGTAAAGATTCCCGTGGATATCCACATCACCAGACCTGAAGCATAGGCTGCGAGGTGGAAAAACGGCGGGCACACGAGCATCTTGGTCTCAAAACCTTTGCCTTTGAGCGATTTTCGGGTTGCCTTAATCAATTTGTGCCTGAGAGGCCCCTCCATTTTAAGTTTTCCTGTCAGAATAAGCGGCAGCAGTTTTAGTTTGCTCGTGAATTTCTTGGAATTCATGTACAGCATCACTTCATTGTTCAGAGATAGCATGTCTCCTTTCCAGATAAACAGCACATCCGGCTTTTCAGGCTCGCCTTTGAAGAGGAACATTTGACCATCTTTGCTAAAGAACGTCACCGAGCCGCTTTTCAATCGGAATGCTATCATTTTCCCTGAGAACTGCGGTTGCTTTATGACATCCACCATGATGGTCATCAGAGATGAAAAACTTGCTACCAGCCTCCTCTCAAATTCGCTCAATACCAATGGTTCTGACCGTATCTTTGGAGGGAGTTGAAACACAAACTGAAGCAGAAATTCAATATCTTTCAGGAAGTTATCATAAGTCAGAACGACGCCCTTGGGCCAGCCGGTTGTGCCGCCGGTGTAGCATATCATTGCCGAATCGCTGTCGCTGATTTTTACTTTTGGTTCTCTTGGTGGGTACCTGCTTACAAGTTCTTTATAGTTCAGCATCCCCTCGGGCGTGTTGTCTCCGATGTATACATAGTTACGAATCTTCTTTAAATTCGGGCGTGCCTCAATCACCGCGCCTTTAAATCTTTCGCTCACCGCAAATAGCGCTGCGTCGGAGTTGTTGACGACATAATCAATTTCGTTGCTCAGGAACCTGTAGTTTATCGGAATCGGCACGGCGCCGATTTTCTGCATCGCAAAATTTAATTCAAAAAACTCGATGCAGTTGCTGGTAAGGATTACGCCCTTGTCGCCTTTGGTGATTCCAAGATGCAGCATCGCATTTGCGAGCCTGTTGGTTTGCTCGTTCAACTGCTTCCACGTGATGCTCCTGTCCCCCTGGACTATCGCAATACCATCAGGGATGTACTTTGCGTATTTGACCAAAAGTTCTGTGAATGTCATTTTGTATCAGTTATAAGAAAATATGGGGGTAGATAAAGGTTTTCTCAAAAATCACCCTCACGGATTATGCGCAAAATACTCCCGTATCAATTTCCGCATGTACTCCTCGCGCTTGAAATAAAGTTTCTTCAGCGCCCGCTTCCCGTGCTTCGCAAGAGCATAGTGTGTGATTATCGGCAGTGCGACCGTTGCATCTAAGTAACATACGATTGCATCCGGCAAGCGCGTCGGGTCCACTTTCCCCCACGATACCGCCTCGTGCGGCGTCGCACCGCTCAGCCCGCCGGTGTCGGGTCTCGCATCAGTTATCTGGAAGAAGTAGTCGTGTCCGACCTCCTTGATGCGCAGCACTTCCTGAATCTGCGGCTCTGTCTGGAGCATGAAGTTCTTCGGACTGCCGCCGCCAACCAGGAAAACAGCGGACTTTCCGCCTGAGCGCTTTGCTTCGAGGACTATCGAAGTCGTTTCATTGACGTCTATTGACGGGTTTATCCTGAGTTTATTCCCGCGGAGTTCAACGCCTGCGACGTTCATTCCTATCGTCGAATCACCGGGTGAACTTGTGTACACTGGAACACCCTTGCGGTAGGCTGCCGCGAGAACGGAGACGTCCTTATGTTTAACCTTATGCTCCCACTCAGCTGCATATCTGCCGAGGAGGTAATGCAACTCTGCGGTGCCCATCTCCTTCTGGAACTCCGGCTGGCGCAGAATTGACCGCAGAATTTCATCCGTAGCCATCAGGCAGTCCGTGTAGCCGAGGAACACGTCGTATATCCGCACCACATCATTCTCCCGTAAATCCGCATCGTCAACGAGATGCGAACCGACGTGCATCGGCAGGTTGAATGCGAAGTGCAAATCGTGGTACATGTTCGCACCCGTGGAAACAATCCAGTCCACGAACCCTGCGTTTATCAGGGGAATTATCGCAGAAGGCCCGAGACCTGCAGGAGTCAGCGCCCCGGCAAGGCTCATCCCTACCGTCACGTCCTGCTCGAGCATTCTCTGCACAAACAACTGGCAGCCCTCTCTGAGTCTGGCGGCATTGTATGCAAGGAATGCCTTCTCCAGCATATCCGGGAGAGTTTCTTTTCCGGTTATTGCCCCGGGAAGTATGCGCCGCCCTGATAGATACATTTTCTTTCTCGGGCATTTTTTCTTTTTCAGCCAGTCAGGCGTCTCATCAGAATCTTTCTTTATGTGGTGTTCTCTCTTCATATCTGTCTCCTATTTTATTCTTATGTATAAATAAACTCACTCTATGCACACTGCCTTTGCAGGCATTATGCTGTTGAAATTCGTAGCGCTGGCAAGCGAATATGCGCCTATGTTTTCCACGTAAACAAGGTCTCCTATGTTGAGTTCAGGCAGGTCTTCGCTACTTGATATAATATCGAATGAATCGCATGTCGGTCCTGCCAGCGTTGAAATCTGCGGGAGTCCTTTTCTGAATATTTTGTATTCGTATTTGCAGTGGTCATAGACGATTCCTGACAGCGCCCCGTACACCCCATCGTCCAGATAATACCAGTGCTTGTTCTGGCGGATTGACTTGCCTATGACGCTCATCACGAGCGTGCATGCTGGACCGACGAGCGCCCGCCCCGGCTCTGCAATCAGTCGAACAGTCGAGTCGAAAATACGGTCGAGTTCCCTGTTGATGACCGGCGCCATTTTTGCGAAAAGGTCTTTGTCTGATTTAAAATGGCGGATTGGGAAACCGCCGCCTATATCTACAATTTCCAGAGGTAGTTGTTTTAGTCGTGCGTCCCGCATGATAATCGAAGTCGTCTCGAATGCATCGAGGTAATTTTCCAGATGCGTGCACTGTGAGCCCACATGAAAACTGACGCCGACGGGTTTCAGTCCATGACGGTGGGCTTTGATGAGCAGCGGTATGGCGTCACTCGGGTCCGTGCCGAACTTGAGGGAAAGTTCAACGAGCGAGCCGACATTCGGAACCTTGATTCGCACGAGCACGCGGGCACCCGGCGCATAGCGGGCAATCTTGCTGAGTTCGTACTCGGAGTCAAATGTCATGAGGTTGACGCCTTTCGACCTAACATACTTCAGTGCATCGATGCGCTTTATCGTGTTCGCAAATATCATGCGCTCCGGGCTGACGCCCATCCGCAGCAGCGCGTCAATTTCGCCTGTGGAAGCAACGTCAAAACCCAGTTTTGCCTGTGCAAAGACCTTGAGGATGCACGGGTGCTGATTTGCCTTGACCGCATAGTAAGGCGTCACGCGCGGCAGATACTCGCGGAACTTCTGCACCTCTTCTCTGAGGCGCGACTTGCTTATGATGAACAGCGGTGTTCCGTGCTTTCTGGCCAGTTCTTCCATATATTTCTGGCGAGTTTTTTTGCTCGACATTTCAATTCTATTTGTTGTAATCCTGTAACGCTTTTATGGTTATCCGTCCCTTCCTGATATTCTCTATCGCATCAACGGACGCTATAGCTCCGGTTATTGTTGTTATGTAGGGTATGCCAAGTTCGACAGAGGAGCGCCTTATCATATATCCGTCTTTCTCTGCAACTTTATCCCTGCCAGGCGTATTTATTACAAGTTGAATCTTCCCATTCTTCATGTAATCAACAACATTAGGGCGACCATCCGAAACTTTAAGGACTTCCGACGAACGCAGATTTCCGCTTCTCAAGACTTCTGCTGTCCCGTCTGTTGCGAGAATGTTGAAACCATTGTCCTGGAGTCTTTTTGCTATGGGGGCTATGTACCCCGTATCTTCATTCCTAACAGATATGAACACATTCCCGCTCGTCGGCAGTTTGTTTCCTGCGCCCAACTGCGCTTTGTAGAACGCCTTTCCGAAGTCCACATCCATTCCCATAACTTCGCCCGTTGACTTCATCTCAGGGCCCAGTACCGGGTCAACACCAGGAAGTTTGATGAACGGAAAGGTGACTTCCTTGACTGCCACCTGCTTTAAATCAGGCATGTCCCTCGTGTAACCCATCTCCTCCAGCGTGTATCCAATCATTGTTTTTGCAGCGATTTTTGCCAGAGGGATTCCTGTCACCTTTGATATGAAAGGAATGGTTCTCGATGACCTCGGATTTACCTCAAGAACGTAAACAGTATCATCTTTCACGGCAAGTTGCAGATTCATGGTGCCGATGATGCGCAGTGCTCTCGCAAGTTTCTTCGTGTAATCAATCACCGTTTTTATGGTTTCGGGGCTGAGCGACTGCGGAGGCACGACCATAGTAGCGTCTCCGGAGTGAACGCCCGCATACTCTATATGCTCCATTATCCCGCCTATCAGAACCCTCCTGCCGTCCGCGACAGCATCAACGTCCAGTTCTATCGCAGGATGGAGATACTTGTCCACGAGAATTGGATGCTCCGGGGATACGCGAACCGCCTCCTTCATATAGACTTCGAGTTCCTTGTGGTCATAGACGATTTCCATCGCCCTTCCGCCGAGGACATACGAGGGACGCACGAGGACGGGATAACCTATTTTCTCCACGACATCAACTGCTTCCTTGAATGAGGTTGCGATGCCCGACTCTGCCTGTGGAATGTTAAGTTTGTTCAGCAGTTTTCTGAACCTGCCCCTGTCTTCTGCTATGTCTATGTTGTCCGCGCTGGTGCCAAGAATCCTGACTCCTGCCTTCGCAAGCGGGACTGTGAGATTTATGGATGTCTGACCGCCAAACTGCACCATGACTCCGTACGGGCGCTCAAGTTCTATCACGTTCATCACGTCCTCGAACGTTATCGGCTCGAAGTAGAGTTTATCGCTGATGTCGAAGTCCGTTGATACCGTTTCTGGATTATTGTTTATTGTGATTGCTTCTATCCCTTCCTCACGCAGCGCGAGCACAGCATGGACAGTGCAGTAATCGAACTCTATCCCCTGGCCTATCCTTATCGGACCTGCGCCGATTATCAAGACCTTCTTTCTCTTCGAGCGCAGCGATTCGTTTTCACGCTCGTAGGTTGAGTAGTAATACGGCGTCTGCGCTTCGAATTCTGCCGCGCACGTATCCACCATCTTGTAAACTGCGGTAATGTGCTGTTTCTTTCTCAATTCCCGGATAACTTTCTCTTTTGAGCCCAGCAGGAACGCAAGTTGCACGTCCGAGAATCCGAGTTTCTTTGCCTCGGTGAGCATTTCATATATTGCTTCGCTCTCTTTTTTGGTGAGCGCCTTTTTCTTCTTTATAATCGGCGAGAGTTTTGTTTTGAGCCTCTTCTCGCACTCGATTATATTTCTTATCCTGTAAAGGAACCACCTGTCGATTCCGGTTATTTTATATATCTTATCAATACCCATACCGCCCACTATCGCATCCCTCACGTAGAAGATTCTCATATCCGTGGGGTTCTTCAGGAGCCGCTCAAGTTCCTCCATGTCTGTCACGCGCTCGTGCTGCCCGTCCTCTCCGAGACCGTATCGTTTAATGTCCAACGAGCGGATTGCTTTCTGCAGCGCTTCCTCAAAAGTGCGCCCGATCGCCATTACCTCTCCCGTGGACTTCATCTGCGTTCCTATTATTTTGTTGGCGGATTTAAATTTGTCAAAGGGCCATCTCGGGACTTTGCAGACTATATAATCAATCGCAGGCTCAAACGATGCTGGCGTCTTTCCCGTAATCCTGTTCGGAATCTCGTGAAGGAGCATACCGAGCGCAATTTTTGTGGCGACCCTCGCAATCGGATATCCTGTTGCCTTGGATGCGAGAGCACTGCTCCTGCTGAGTCTGGGGTTCACTTCTATCACGTAGTACTCAAACTTATCAGGGCGGACTGCGAATTGGATGTTGCACCCGCCTTCGATTTTCAGAGCCCTTATTATTCTCAACGCTGCGCTGCGGAGAGTCTGATGCTCGTAATCCGTGAGAGTCAATGCCGGTGCAACAACTATGCTTTCGCCGGTATGTATGCCCATCGGGTCCACGTTTTCCATGGTGCAAATTGTTATACAGTTGTCCGCCGAGTCCCTCACCATCTCGTACTCCATCTCCTTCCAGCCTATGACGCACTGGTCGAGGTTTACCTCCTTGTTCAAACTGACATCAAGCGCAAAACTCGTGATTTTCTCGGCCTCCTCCCTGTTGTAAGCAATCCCGCTTCCGGTACCGCCGAGACAGTAGCCGGGTCTGATTATCACAGGAAAACCGATTTCTTCTGCGGCAGAAATCGCCTCCTCGACGGATTTCGCCTTCATGGATCTCGGAATCGGCTCGTTTATTGAGCGCATCAGCTCAAAAAAAAGTTCTCTTTCCTCGGCGCGCATTATCGAGTCCACGGAAGTGCCAATCGGTCTGCAGCCCGTTTCTTTGAAGACGCCCATTCTTTCCAGTTGTACGGCAAGGTTCAGTCCGGTCTGCCCTCCCTGAGTCGGGAGCACTCCGTCAGGTTTCTCTTTTCTTATTATCTCGGCAACTATTTCCGGAGTAAGAGGCTCGATGTAAACTCTCTCAGCCATGTCGGCGTCTGTCTGGAAAGTTGCAGGGTTGGAATTGACGAGAACCACCTCAACGCCTTCCTCCCGCAGCGAGCGGCATGCCTGCGAACCCGAATAATCGAACTCGGCTGCCTGGCCTATAACTATCGGACCGCTTCCAATGACCATCACTTTTTTGAGTTCTTTTCTCTTTGGCATGCTCAACTT
>Ga0315281_10014855_pt1 | contig 10471 bp, 3 predicted proteins | sample YL17G07_0_MG_FD_204540 | JGI IMG/M metagenome (GOLD analysis project Ga0315281, IMG submission 204540) | Sediment microbial communities from Yellowstone Lake, YNP, Wyoming, USA - YL17G07_0 | ecosystem: Environmental > Aquatic > Freshwater > Lake > Sediment | place: USA: Wyoming | collected...
CATCACCGAGTGAGAGCGGGATCTTCGGGGTCCTGATTTATTCCACACCATCGATAAAAAGCGATCACTGACATGCCTAGAACACTGCTCGCGCTCCTCGTCATCATTTTCGTCGCGGCGCCTCTGGAGGCCCGGCCCGGAGGGGACGGTGAACGGAAGATCCTCTGGCAGATCGGAGAGCCCGGGGGAACGAACGCGGGCCTCGCCCTGGCTCCTGAACGCTACAAGGAGTACCGCGATGACGGCTTCTTCGTCGTCGGCCGCTCCAGCGCCGGAACGGGCTGGCCCTACGTCCATCCGGGCCCTGACGACGCGTGGGCCGGGAGCCGGCAGCACACGTTCACGGTGATCTTCGGATTGAAGGACCGCCTCCCCGGTGGGGGGCCCGGCTGCACGCTCACGTTCGATCTGCTCGACACGCACAACCAGGTCCCGCCGCTCGTGCGGGTCAGCGTCAACGGCCGCGATTTCGAACAGACGCTGCCGAAGGGCGGGGGGGACGAATCACTCTTCGGGAAGATCGAACGGGGCAGGAAGCACGCGTTCACGATCGGCTTTCCTCCGGAGCTGCTCGTCAGGGGGAACAACGAGATCGCGATAACGACGGTCTCGGGGAGCTGGTTCCTGTACGGGCGGGTGAGCCTTTCGGCGCCGCCGGAGGCCGAACTCGCCCCCGTAACGGCCGAGGCATCCATCGTTTCGGCCAGGCCGCTGCCCGTCGTGTCGGAACGTAACGGAAAGCCCTTCCAGATGCTCGAGCTGAGCCTGAGGTACACGGGGGACTCGGCCCGGGCCATCGTGCGCGTCGCCGGGACCGACAGTTCCCTCGTCACGCTGAAGACCGGCGTGACGGATATCGAGATCCCCGTCGAGGCGGTCGCGAAGGACAGCGTGAAGGATGTCCTGGTCTTCATCGGCGACGCGGCCGTCGCCACGTCCGCCGTCAGCATGCGGCCCGTCCGGAAAATGACCATCTACGTGCTTCCCCATTCGCACACGGATATCGGGTATACGGAGATACAGACCGCGATCGAAAAGAAGCAGGTGGATAATCTGCTCACGGGCATCGAGTACGCCCGGAGCACGGCCGGCTACCCCGAAGGCGCGCGGTTCGTCTGGAACGTCGAGGTCCTCTGGGCGGCGGACCTGTACTTGAGGCGGCTCTCCGCGGGGCAGCAGAAGGAGTTCCTGGATGCGGTATCGAAGGGCTGGGTGGCGCTGAACGGGATGTACCTGAACGAGCTGACCGGCCTCTGCCGCCCGGAGGAGCTGCTGAGGCTGTTCCGCTACTCCACCGAGCTCTCCGCGCGCTCCGCGACCGAGATCGACGCCGCGATGATCAGCGATGTGCCGGGTTACACCTGGGGCACGGTGACGGCGATGGCGCAGGCGGGGATCAGGTATTTTTCAACGGCCCCGAACTACTTCGACCGCATCGGCGACATCCTCCTCCGGTGGGAGAACAGGCCGTTCTACTGGGTCTCGCCCTCCGGGAAGGAGAAAGTGCTGGTCTGGATACCGCTCAAGGGCTACGCGATGTCCCACATCGTCGGCAGGATGAGCCCGGCCTTCGCGGCCGACTACATGGAGCAGCTCGAGAGGGCGGGATACCCCTACGATATCGCGTACATACGCTGGAGCGGCCACGGCGACAACGCCGTTCCGGATTCCGCGATCTGCGGGTTCATAGCCGAGTGGAACGCGAAGTACTCATGGCCGAAGTTCGTCATCTCCTCCACCAGCACGGCCTTCAGGGCCTTCGAGCAGCGGTACGGGGACCGCATCCCGAGGGTCCGGGGCGACTGGACGCCCTACTGGGAGGACGGCGCGGGTTCCTCGGCGCTCGAGACGGCGATGAACCGCACGAGCGCGGACCGCCTGACGCAGGCGGAGGCGCTCTGGGCGATGGAGGACCCGGGAGGCTATCCGGCAGGCGAGTTCGAGGACGCGTGGCGGGATGTTCTTCTCTACTCGGAACACACCTGGGGGGCCTGGTGCAGCGTCTCCGACCCGGAGAACCAGGCCACACGCGAACAGTGGGAGATCAAACGGTCCTATGCACTCTCTGCCGACCGGAAATCCCGCGAGCTGCTCTCCCGGGCCCTGAAGGTCCCGGGACAGCCCTCGAAGGCCGTCGACGTCTTCAACACGAGCGCCTGGGGCCGGACGGACCTCGTCGTTCTTCCGAAGGATCTCTCCGCCCGGGGCGACCGCGTCAGTGACGATCGGGGCCGCGCCGTCCCCTCCCAGCGCCTCGGGACCGGCGAGCTCGCGTTCGTCGCCGCCGACGTGCCGCCGTTCTCAAAACGTCAGTACCGCCTCTCCCGGGGCCGTCCGGCCTTTGCGGGGAAGGCCTCCCTCCGCGGTGCCGTGCTCACCAACGGATCCCTGACGGTGCGCGTCGATGAGCGGACCGGCGGGATCACCGGTCTGTCTGCCGACGGGGTCCAGGGGAATTTCGCGGACACCGCTTCGGGCTACGCCCTGAACGACTACCTTTTCCTCGAAGGCGACAGCCTGGCGAACCTCCGCCGGAACGGCCCGGTCACGGTCACACCGGGCGAGCCGGGGCCGCTCGTGGCGTCGCTCATCATCGAATCCGGGGCTCCCGGCTGCAACAAGCTGACGCGGGAGGTGCGGCTGGTCTCGGGCTTCGATTATGTGGAATTGATCAACACCGTCGACAAGCGCCGCGCGCAGACCACCGACCGGCCCGGCAGCTGGGAATTCTCCCAGAAGGGCGGGAAGGAGAGCGTGAACTTCGCCTTTCCCTTCAACGTCGAGGGGGGTCAGATGAGACTCGATATCCCGCTCGGCATGATGGTCCCGGAGACCGATCAGATGCCGAGCGCCTGCAAGAACTGGTTCACCGTCGGCCGCTGGGCTGACGTGTCGAACGAACGGCAGGGGATCACGTGGGTCACGCTGGATGCCCCGCTCGTCGAGGTCGGGGGCATCACAGCCACCCTGCTGGGATCCCAGGGGGACCCCTCGGTATGGCGGAAGACCGTCGCACCGGGCGGGAAGCTGTTCTCATGGGCCATGAACAATCACTGGAGCACCAACTACCGGGCGTATCAGGAAGGCCCTGTCGTCTTCCGCTACGTGCTGCGCCCGCACCGCCGGTTCGCACCGGACGACGCGGCGAGGTTCGCCACGGGCCTCAGCCAGAGGCTGATGGCGGCGCCGTCTTCCGGAGGGCCGGCCGCTCCCCCCCGCCTCCTAGTGGAGCCGAAGGGCGTTCTGGTGCTCGGTGTGAAACCGAGCGATGACGGGGCCGCGCTCATCGTCCGTCTCTTCGGGGCGTCCGGCCGTCCTGAGAAGGCGACGCTCCGCTGGGCTGCCCCGGCCCCGAAGGCGTTATGGCTGAGCGACACCGGCGAGAGGCCGCTGAAAGCTGCCGGCAGCGAGATCGAGGTGCCGGCCTGGGAGGTCGTGACGCTGCGGGCGGATCTCCCTCACCGTTAGATGCCCCGTGCACGGACGGGATCCACGTTTAAAAAAAATCCACATCCATGCCTCAAAATCGGATGCACGGGAGATCCGTGCCCCGTATATTATGCCCATGAGCACACTGCCTGATAAAGGGACCATGTACCACGCCCTCGTGAGGAGGGATTCCGCGTTCGAAGGGGTCTTCTTCGCGGCCGTGAAGACCACGGGCATCTTCTGCCGCCCCACGTGCCCGGCCAGAAAGCCCAATCGGGAGCATGTCGAGTTCTTCCGGTCCACGCGCGACGCGCTCTACGCGGGCTACCGGCCCTGCAGGAGGTGCAACCCCTCGGAGCTGCCTCTCCGGCTGCCGGCGCTCGTGAAGCGCCTCGGAGAGCTCATCGACCGCTCGCCCTCCGGCAGGATCACCGGCGGCCGGCTGCGTGAGCTCGGCATCGATCCCTCGACGGCACGGCGGCAGTTCCAGCGGTACTACGGCATGACCTTCCAGGCCTACCACCGCGCGCGCAGGCTGGGACTCGCGCTGCGCGAGGTCCGCGGCGGCAGCAGCGTGATCGGCGCGCAGATCGGAAGCGGCTTCAACTCATCGAGCGGGTTCTACGATGCCTTCCGGAAGGTCTTCGGCGCCCCCCCGAGCAGGGCCGGGAACGCCTCGTGCCTTCTGGCGCGCTGGATCGAAACGCCGCTGGGGGCGATGCTCGCCCTTGCCGATGAGCGGGGCCTCCATCTGCTCGAATTTGTCGATCGGCGGGGGCTGGAGAACGAGATCCTCGCCCTCCGCACGCGCACGAAAAGCGCGATCGTACCGGGGACGAACCGCCATCTCGAGACAGTGGCGGACGAGCTGAAGGGGTATTTCGAGGGACGCACGTTCCGCTTCACCGTGAGGCTCGCCGCGGGGGGGTCCGCGTTCGAGAAGGGCGTCTGGAAACTGCTCCGGGGGATCCCCCCGGGAAGGACCTGGTCGTATGAGCGCCTTGCGAAGAAGCTCGGGGCCCCGGGTGCGGCGCGCGCCGTCGGACGTGCGAACGGCCGGAACTGCCTCGCGATCGTCATACCCTGCCACCGCGTCATCCGCGCCGACGGGACCCTTTCCGGCTACGGCGGCGGTGTCTGGCGGAAGCAATGGCTCATCGAGCACGAGCGGAGGCCGACGGCACCGGAGGGCACAAATCCGTGAGGCCCGGCGCCGGCGGCCTCCCCGGGGGCAGCCATTTGTACAGCCTTTCCCCGGTATATTTCAGGGACGCGAGAACGATGACGATCCTCTCGCGATAAAAGAAACCCTTCATCGTCCCGTCGGAAGCCCCGGTCGATCCCTAACCGGGGTTTCCGCTTTATAACGGGCCGTTGCCCCCCCGCACAACAGAGTCCGGGGGCGTCCCCCTGGTTTTTCGATGAAGAATCAGATAAAAAAGGGGGAAATCGGCAGTTTAAGTCCGGTGACTCACCCCCGGTACCTCTTGACATTGGCGGGAATTTTCGGTATTTATCCCTAGTCACGTTGCATTTCTGCAGGTTCCTGCATATTGACGATCTGAATCACCCATTCTCTCGATGAACCCCCTGATCCTCTGATCGAGGGAATGGGTCGCCCCCGTCCGGAATCGGCGTCGGATGACCGGATCGGATCCCTTTCCGGGAGCTCCCGGAGAATTCGGGTTCACATGCCGCCCGAAGAACTGGTCCACGGACAGAGGTCGGCCGATAAGAGATTTCCCTCACATTCTTTTATGAAGGAGTCCAACGTCATGTCCCTTGATAGTCCGTCCGTTTTCTCCGTTGCGGTCAGGGAGCTGCGCAAAACCCTCCCCCGCATCGCCGCGCGCACGCTCGTGCGGTCCCTCGTCATCATCCTCTGCCTGGCGTGGTGTCTTCAGGATCTGTATCCCCAGGGACGCACCGCGTCCAAGTTGAGCACCGTCAAGGTCCCGCTCGGCAATCCCAGGACGGATCCGAAGGTGAATTTCCAGGTCAGTGTCACTCCCGTGCCCGCGTCATCGAACAGGTTCACCATCTCCCTCATTTTTACCAACACGACAACCTCCCCGTTCGATTTCGTGTGCGTTCCGCTGATCATCGACGACAAAGGGACGAAAATAACCCGTTCGAAGAAGAAAATGACCCGCACGGGCGATGTGACCGCCTGGTCCGTTCTGGACGACGGCAGCCAGAACAATAAAAAGCCGATATATAATTTCGGGGGCTACCCCGTGTCGCTCTCACCCGGAGGGCAAACCGCAGTGCTGCCGGCAGAGCAATTCATCCACAGTGATTTCAACGCGGCCGGGGCCAACAAGCTCTACGTGATCCTGAACATCCTCCGCTCGCCCTCCGGCGTTTCGACGTATCCCGTGAAGGGGCAGAACGTCATCGGCTACCCGAAGGGGAACAATTCCCAGAAACCGAACTATTCCTACAGCGCGGGGGGTGGCAGCGGCATGAAGCTGACGACCACGATCCTCCGGTCGAAGATGAACGTCTCCGGGGGTCCGCTCACCCTGGTGAGCACCGATACGGTCTCCAGACCGGTGGGCAACGCGGTCACGATGGCGAATTCGATGGATATATGCGGGCGGTTCCAGGGATATGTCCAGGGCGCTCCGGTCGGGACGATGGTGGAGTTCATGTTCCCCGATACGACGTTCGACATCACCGTCCAGCATCAGAGCGATCCCACGGTGAATGTCCCCGTGTGCACCTCCTCCGGTGAACAGCTCTACCCCGCGATCGCCGAGGACGGCTTCGGGGGCGCGTTCATCGCCTGGGAGGACCGCCGTGACAGCGTTTCGCACATCTATGTCCAGCGCGTCAATTCCTTCGGCGTGCCGCAATGGGAAACGGACGGTGTGCGGGTCTGCAACGGATCGGGCAAGGAGAACCAGCCGGACATCCTGAGCGACGGCGCCGGAGGGGCGATCGTGGCCTGGACGGATTACCGCAGCGGGCCGGCGAAAGTGTATCTGCAGCGGCTGAATGATGCGGGGGAGCTGCTGTGGGCTGAAGAGGGCGTCCGGCCGCACGACGGCACCGCATACTCGCCGGCGCTCACGACCGACGGGCACCACGGCTGCATTGTCGCTTTTTCGTTCGACAGTACTTTCGTGCAGCGGATCGATTCCTCCGGTAACAGAAGATGGGGATCCGGCGGTACGTGGATAATGGGTACATACCAGAATCCCTCGATCGTGAGCGACACCCACGGCGGCGCCATCGTCGCCACCGAAGAGTTCCCGTTCTCGTTCTGGGCGAGCTGCGTCGATTCCACCGGAACAGATGTGTGGGACACGCAGTTCGGGACGTTCATAATCGGAGAGCCCTATCCCAAGCTCATCGGCGACGGCATGGGCGGGGCCTACGTATCGTGGATGGACCTGACGTCCGGGAATTTCCAGATCACCGTCCAGCGCCTCTCTGCGTTAGGCGGGTCGCCGTGGAGAAGGACCGTCGGCGCGGCGGCCTCCGATCAGATGAATTCCCAGCTTGCCGATGACGGGAGCGGGGACGTGATAGTGACCTGGCAGGACTACGACTTCTCCGTATCGCAGAAGGTGACCCTCCTCGCGCAGCGTCTCAGCCGGATCGGCGGCACGAAGCTCTGGGGGGCCTCCGGAACCCCCATTGAGCATGCTCCCACGGATAAACAGATACCGCGGATCATCTGTGACGGCTCCGGGGGCGCGATCATCGTCTGGGAGGACGTCTGCCGGAGGGACGCGAACAACGCGCCGGACCTCTATTCCCAGCGGATCAACTCGTCCGGGGCGATCCAGTGGGCGGGCGTCGGCGTGCCGGTCACGACGGCCGCAGGATACCAGCAGGACGCGCAGATGGTGACCGATGCTTCGCACGGCGCCTGGGTGACGTGGAAGGACGACAGGAACGGGTCCTCGAACCACGACATCTACGCGCAGCGCATCCAGTCCGACGGGACCCTCCCCGGCACAGGGGCGTCGAGATCGTTCGCGATGCTCTCCTCGACAAGCGCAACCGTCGACTCGTTCTACTTCAATCTGCCCTACGAGGTACCCGACACCGCGGTTGATCCCGTCATCAGGGCATGGCTGGGATTTCCCCCGGGGACCATGGAAGAGGGTTCCGTGAGCCGGATCGACGCATTTTCGATCAACGGGGATGTCGCCACGTCCTCGGGCGATTCCGTCTACAGCTGGGAGGATCCGATCATCTCGAACTCCTGGATCTTCGTCCGTGATACGAAGCCGCCGTATGTATCCAACTGGGCTCTGGAAAAGGCCGGCGACACCCTGAAGATCGACCTCACAGCCGGAGATTCCTCCAGCTTCAACTCGATGGCGTACGTGCAGTTTCAGCGCCCCGGGGACACGGTCACAACGGCCGGGATGGAGCCGGGCAGCCCCTTCATACTCAACGGGGGGACCCATTGGGCCAAGAGCGTCCTTTCCGACAGCATACGGTTCCGGTTCATCCTCGTGGACGATTACGGCAATACCGACACAACGGACTTCCAGGACCTTACCGTCCCCCTGGGCCAGACGGCCCTCCTCTCGCCGCCCGACGGGACATCCGGGGTCTCGAGCAGCTCGGTCCTGAAGTGGCACCCCATGACGGGCGCATTGTCCTACGGCGTCGAGGTCGCTCTCGATTCAAGTTTCGTCTCCCCCGCGTACGACGATACGGTCTTTGCCGGGTGGCCCGCCATATCGTTCAGGACCGATTCGCTCATCGCCGATACCATTTATTACTGGCGGGCGAGGGCGATGAACGCGACGGGGCCGGGGCCTTGGTCGGAGCGCTGGCACTTCAGCAGCTACCCGGGGAGCGTTGCCGTCATGCACGGCTGGAATATCCTGTCTACGCCGGTCAACCCGGCGAACCGCGCCAAGGCGGCGATATTCCCGGGTGCCCGATCGAACGCCTTCGCGTATCTCGGCAATTACGTCTCAAAGGACACGCTGGACTCTGGGCTCGGATACTGGATCAAATTCGATACTGCCCAGACCGTCACCTTCCACGGGCCGCTGATAAGCGATGACAGGGTCCCTGTGCGTCAGACATGGAACATCATCAGTCCCATGGGGTACGTGGCCACCGCCGACAGCATCGGCTCGGACCCCTCGGATCTGATCGCCAGCTCCTTCTTCGGGTTTGATACGGCCGGATACCAGCCGGTTTCCGTACTGTTGCCCGGCAAAGGGTACTGGGTGAAAGCCAAGAGCGCGGGATTTTTGACGCTCTCGACGGCCAGACCGTTCCTGAAACGCGGCGCACCGGAAAAGGCCCTCACCGGCATGGACCGGCTGACCTTCGCCGATGCGCTCGGGCATCAGCAGTCGCTGTACCTTGTGGACCCCGTGAAGTCACACGTGAAGCCGGCGGTGTTCGAGCTTCCGCCAGCGCCTCCCGCGGGTGTCCTTGACGCCCGGTTCGCGTCGAACCTGATGGTGGAAACGTATCCCGACTTCAGGGAAGGCGCGATCAGGAAGGAATTCCGGATCGAGGTCCGGACGGGCTCCTACCCGGTTACCCTCCGCTGGGAAATGGAGAATGTGGCCGGGATCGAATATCGTCTCAAGGACGCCCCCGGCGGTCTCACCCTTAACCGCGATCTTTCATCCCGGCAGGGAAGCCTTATCATCAAGGGCCCGGAGGTTAAAACGCTGATATTGAGCGTCACGAACCGGCTGATCCCGAAGGAATATGCGCTCCATCAGAACTATCCCAACCCGTTCAATCCCACGACGCGCATCAATTATCAGCTCCCGACGGCGAGCCGGGTCGTCCTGAAGATCTACGACATCCTCGGCGAGGAGGTGAGGACCCTGGCGGACGAGATCCAGGAGGCGGGTTACAGGTCCGTAGAGTGGAATTCCACGAACGATCAGGGTCAGGTCCTCGCATCGGGGGTATATTTTTACCGGTTCGAGGCGGCGAGCATCGTCTCCGCCGGCAGGACGTTCACCAAGGTGAACAAGATGCTGCTGCTGAAGTAGCGTGCCAAGGTAAACTGTTCCTGAACTTGTCGGGTGATGGGGTATGAAGGCATGCGGCCCCAAGTCCCGACCGTGGTAAAACTCTGTGAGCCACGTAGCGGGAGTTAAGGCAAATGCCTTGTAAGGATTCTCCGGACGTGATCGACACGGATCGCTGTACCTGTTTTATATGATTTGGTCAATGAGAGAGCTTCAGACCGTGTCCCTCTATTCCGGTTGCTGGTCGTTTGCAGGTATTCCTGTTGGTAACGCCCCTGAGTCTGTATTCACGTGAATAGCAGGGTCATAGGACACAAAACATCCGCGGCATGCATCCTATGTTGAAGTGTCAGGCTGATGTCTATAGTCATCATTGAAGATCGTTGCGTACTGCATGCGAACTTTATCGCCACATCCGGCCGTTTTCGGGCTTTGCTGAGAATATCCGGGGATATCATTCATAGCAGGGCAATAAATTCCTACCCCTTCATCCGGGCGTGATCACACCCATCACACTTAGTCCGTTCTTTTTCTCTTAGTGCTTTTCAGAGTATAAACTCTTTCACCGGGACGATCTGTTCGTTGCGATCGTCGTTGAGCGAATCTGTCTGACGACCCAAAATTGTAATGCAAATCCACGATCATCACTACAATAAAACTTCACCGGGATCCCCATGAAACACTTTTCATATTTTCTCCTTGTCACCGGAGTTATGGTGCTCCATACCAAACAACTCCCAGCCGGCTGGTCCACTCATCCGACCATCGGTGACTCCGTCTGCACTGCGTCGAATAATCAGACCTTTTCGTCTCTTCTGGGTGGCGGAGCGGGGGGAGCCATTCTCGCACCGGAGGATGATCGCAATGGCGCAAACCTCCGTGCTGTTCCATCACAGGACAAACAAAAATCAGTGCGTCCTGGCCAGATTGCTCCCGAGGAAAGAAAGAGGCGATTTGATGAATTCATCCGTCTCGATCAGGCAAAGAGAAGCGTCGATGGGAAAAAGGCCGTACAGCCTTCCGTCCGTTCTGATCAGATGACGCCTGAGGAAAGAAGGAGGCAGTTC
>Ga0315281_10014856_pt1 | contig 10470 bp, 11 predicted proteins | sample YL17G07_0_MG_FD_204540 | JGI IMG/M metagenome (GOLD analysis project Ga0315281, IMG submission 204540) | Sediment microbial communities from Yellowstone Lake, YNP, Wyoming, USA - YL17G07_0 | ecosystem: Environmental > Aquatic > Freshwater > Lake > Sediment | place: USA: Wyoming | collected...
AAACGACTTACAAGAATAACGATTTTTTCACTCCCTCTTGTTGGTAACCTTATTATGCGTACTTAATCCGCCCATACGCATCGTTCCAATAATCCAATGTAATTGACTTAACGTTCTGATGTATTGTTGGGTCACATTTATACAAAAGTAAAATTTCAAGAACTAGCACGTTTATCACCCTCCCCAGGCTCTCCAGAACACAGTTAAAAAAACGAAAAGGCCTTCCTGCACGGGAGCCAAGGACAGACCATATAATCAAACGCTCAGCTACTACTGTTCAGATGTCACAATGACCTATTTCGTGTTCTACGAAGACACGCTGCCTCAAATGCAGGCAGGTGTGTTTTGATTCACAAATCCCAACGCGAACTAAGTCAAAAACTTGTCTCAAGAGACTCCAAAAGAGCGATTGATTTTTCGTAGTTTACGGTAGTAAAATAACACTGTTGTATTCGTCAGGTATAACAATTACAAAATAGGCGAGAGGGAAAATAGTCGCAATGTCTTACACCAAGAGAAACCATGAGTCAGCAAGGAGAATTGAGGTTAAAGAGCCCGATCGATCCAGTCAACGTGGAGTACTCAACCGGGCAAACAGGGAGTTGAACAGAATTCTTCCAGTCCGACTTCCCGAAGATAAATGGGAAGAAATAAGGCAAGAGGCTAATGAGCTTGGCGTTGGACCTAGCACTCTCGCCCGCATTTGGATATTGGACTCTCTTCGTAAGGCAAAGGGCAACAACCACAATTACGGAGACAATGAAAAATGAGTGACATGAAGCTTACTCTAACCTAGTCGGAATAGTATTACCATAAATGGAAATGCAAAAATTTATATTGTATTGATCTATGTCTACAACGATTTTATCTACTAAACTCTATATCCCCCCGTTGCGGTCTAAAGTTGTCCTCCGCCCCAATCTGATCGAGCGGCTGAACGAGGGTCTGCACCGCAAGCTGACCCTTATCTCTGCCCCCGCGGGCTTTGGCAAAACCACGCTGGTCAGCGAATGGGTCGCTGGTTGTAAGCGACCGGTCGCCTGGCTATCGTTGGATGAAGGGGATAACGACCCCACATGCTTTCTGACATACCTCGTCGCGGCTTTGCAGACGGTTGCGCCGAAGATTGGAGAAGGGATATTGGGTATTCTCTACGCAACACAAAATCAGCCGCCGCCCATCGAATTGCTGTTGACAACCTTGCTCAATGAGCTCATTACCATTTCGGATAACTTCATACTGGTGCTTGACGATTACCACGTTCTTGATGCCAAACCGGTTGACAATGCCCTCACCTTTCTGCTCGAACGCCTACCGCCACAGATACATCTGGTCATTGCCACCCGTGAGGATCCACATCTACCGCTAGCCCGGTTACGCGTCCGTGGCCAATTGACCGAACTGCGCGCCGCTGACTTGCGATTTACGCCCGCTGAAGCCGCCGAGTTTCTCAATCGGGTGATGGGCCTCAACCTCTCTGCCGAAGATATCGCCGCGTTGGAAAATCGTACCGAAGGCTGGATTGCCGGCCTCCAGTTAGCCGCGATTTCAATGCAGGGAGATAAAGACACCGCCAGCTTTATTAAATCTTTTACCGGCAGCCACCATTTCGTGCTGGACTATCTGCTTGAAGAAGTCCTGCAAAAGCAGTCCGCTAGCATCCAGACTTTCTTACTGCGTACGTCTATACTTGACTGCCTGCGCGGGCCCCTTTGTGATGCCGTTCTACTCGATCTATCTGCTTCAGGGCAGAAAACCCTGGAATATCTCGAACATTCTAACCTGTTCATCGTTCCCTTGGACGACGAACGGCGTTGGTACCGCTATCACCATCTGTTTGCTGATTTGCTGCGGCAGCGACTGCGCCAGAGCGTTACCTCGTCTACAAGGAATGAGGGAATGGTCGTGGCAGAATTGCACAGCCGCGCTAGCCAGTGGTATGAAGACAATGGCCTGGATATTGAAGCTTTTCAGCATGCGGCAGCCACAAATGATGTCGAGCGCGCCGAGCGCCTGATAGATGGAAAGGGGCTACCCCTGTACTCTCGTGGACTGTCCGTTATGCTGGACTGGCTGGCGTCGCTGCCGACAACGGTGCTGGATGCGAAGCCTTCGTTGTGGGTGAGATATGCCTCGGCGTTACTGGTTGGTGGCCAAACGACCGGTGTCGAAGAGAAACTACAAGCTGCTGAGGCAGCTTTAGCTGCCGCCCTGCAAGGCGCCGAGCCGGACGACAAGACCCGCGACCTGATTGGGCAAATTGCCGCCAACAGGGCTACGTTGGCTCTCAGTCAGTACCAGATAGAAACCATCTTTGCCCAGTCGCGCCGCGCCCTGGAGTATCTGCACCCCGACAACCTGGCTTCCCGCTTTAGGGCAAATTGGACGGTGGCGTTTGCCTACCATTTCCGGGGAGAACGTACGGCAGCCGGTCGGGCCTATACGGATGCGTTATCTATCGCCCAGGCCGCTGGGAATATTCCCTACACCGCTTTGGCTACAGAATGCCTGGGCCAGATACAGGAATTAGAAAACCATCTTTATTTGGCGGCTGAGACCTACCGGCGCTCCCTGCAACTCTTTGGTGATCAGCCACCTCCGAGTGCCAACGAAGCGTATCTTGGGCTGTCCCACATCTTCTACGAATGGAACGATCTGGATGCCGCAGAGCAGCATGGACAGCGTAGCCTTCAACTAGCACGGCAATATGATAAAAGGATTGACAGATTCATTATCGGCGAAGTGTTCCTGGCTCGCCTGAAACTAGCCCAGGGAGATGTAGCCGGCGCGGCGAGCATGTTATCGCAGACGGAACAAACGGCGCGTCAAAAGAACTTCACCCTGCGCCTGCCGGAGATTGCCGCCGCCCAGGTGCAGGTCCTGCTGAAGCAGACCAACCTGTCCGCCGCCGCCGAACTTGCCCGGCGGTTTGAACTCCCTCTCAGCCAAGCCCGCGTGCTATTGGCACAGGGTGACTCCTCCGCTGCACTGGCGGTGTTGGAGCCATTTCGCCAGCAGGTGGAAGCCCGGGGCTGGGCCGATGAGCGGCTCAGAGCAATGGTGTTACAGGCTGTTGCGTTTTACCTAAAAGGCGAAAAATCCCCGGCGGCGCAGGTGCTGGCCGAAGCCCTGGCGCTGGCGGAGCCGGGCGGTTTCATCCGGATCTTTGTGGACGAAGGTACTCCGATGGCTCACCTATTGTCCGAAGCGGCTGCTAATAGGATTATGCCGGACTATGTAGGTAAGTTGTTGACTGTATTTAAAGCTGAGGAGCAGAAGAGCGAAGACAAATCTTATCATCCCACTGCCATACCTCTTAGTGAGCCATTGAGTCAACGCGAGTTAGAAGTACTGCAGCTCATGGCCCAAGGACTCTCGAATCGTGAAATTGGAGAGAGACTCTTCCTCGCCCTGGATACCGTTAAAGGGCACAACCGCTTAATCTTTGGCAAACTACAGGTCCAACGGCGCACAGAAGCCGTAGCACGCGCCCGCGAGTTGGGACTGCTGTAGCCTAAACGCCAGTCTACACACAAACTACTTTGCGGGCAAACTACAGGTTCAAAGACGTACCGAAGCCTTAGCCATAACCAGATACCTGCATATGCTCCCCCTCATTAACGAAAAACAACACCTCCAACCAACACTAAAGTGTCTATCCCCTAACACCGTTTAGTCCCTATACTACTTGTGCATTAAGCAAGTGGCCCAAGCTGGCATGACCGGCCACAAAAGGTACAGGGTAATGTCACAAAAACGTAATCCAAAAATGGATCCAGGTCAACCCATGGTCTATCAAATCAGGATCAAAGGCCATTTGGGTTCTCAGTGGACAGACTGGTTTGGGGGCCTGACCATCACGTTGGAAGCCAACGGCGAAACACTTTTAACTGGCCCGATAACTGACCAGGCCGCGTTGCATGGATTGCTGAAAAAAGTGCGTGATTTAGGCATGCCATTGGTCTCAGTCAGTCCTGTCGAACACAGCCAGGCGGATCAGTCAGATGTTAAATAGTAAATGGATATAAGCTGCTTGGAAAGGAGTTTTGCCTTTGATAACATTTCTAGCCCATTTCAGCCTTTGGGAACAGGGTGGCAACCACGATTTTATTAAGTCCAATTTAATGAAACTCATCTATCACGTTTAAAAAAGGAGATAAAAATGAACACCTATAGAAAGACCGCCATAATTGTGGGAGTACTATATATTATTGGGACGGTGGCCGGCATACTATGTAAGGTTTTGACAAGATCTATTCAAAATGACCTGAATTTACTTACAAAAGTTACTGCCAATGAAAATCAAATCATTATAGGAGCCCTCTTTCTGCTAATAATGGGTTTGGCTCTAGCGATGGTTCCAGTTATGATGTTTCCAATCTTAAAAAAACATAATGAAGCCTTAGCACTCGGGTATGTTGTTTATAGGGGTGCGCTTGAGACCGTTACCACTATTGCAATGGTAATCGGTTGGTTATTCCTAACAGTTTTAAGTCAGCAATATATTGCAGGAGCTCCGGATGCTTCCTATATTCAAACTTTGGGCACTTTATTGCTAAACGGAAATGATTCGATTAGTACTATTTCGCAAATCGTTTTCCCCCTGGGTGCTTTGATATTCTACTTTTTGTTGTATCAATCAAAACTCATTCCCCGATGGATATCCGGTTGGGGTCTCATTGCCGCCATATTGTGGATAGCCGTGACCTTGTTAGATTTGTTCGGTATCATCGGTGCCTGGTCGACAGTCCAGGTCGTTTTAGCTCTTCCGATAGGCCTGCAAGAAATGGTTATGGCAGTATGGCTGATCGTTAAAGGATTCAATCCATCTGCAATCGCTTCGCTGTCTGTGAAAACAGCGACGAACTAGCTTTTGAGCGCGTCATAGATTTGCTATATAGAAGAGAGGGAGGGTCTTCAGCCCTCCCTAAAACCCTCCCTTCTCAGCTACATGTAAATGCTCGTGGAATAGACCTTAAAAAGCGGACACAACGCATCATAAGGAGAAGCAAAATGTTAAAAAGAGGTTCGACCATCCTCTCAAAGAAGCTGTACAAACTGACTATTGGGGGAGGATTAGCATTCTGGGCAGCTACCATCGCAATTTCCCTGACTCCCATCAGAGCGGAGTTCAGAGCTGCCCTTTCAATGTCTTATATTCAAACGGTTCTTGTTGAAGCTTTGCTTGGTGGTATAATTATCAGCTGCTTCGTCAGCTTTTTCTTGCTTCGTTTTTTTGAAAAGATTCCAACAAAAAATCCAATTCTAAAATCCGTGATACTAAGCTTCGTCCCCTACGTCATAAGCTTAATCTTGCTTGGAGTTGCCGCAAGTCGTACGAGTGATGCCTTGCATATCTTCCTCATCGGCGCAGCGCTTAACGTGCCAACGTTTCTCATTCTTGGAATAGCTATTGGCTATCTATACAAAAGGCTGTACAGGTCACTGCATTTGAGGCCAGCAGACGGCTTAAAATAAACACACATGAATAATAAGGAGAAGGAAATGAATTCAATCAATAAGACCGCAAGAATGGCAGGGTTTTTTTATCTCATTTTTATTGTAACTTCGGTCATTGCAGGTTTGTTTGGTCGCTTTGTATTCGTGGATGCTCCAGCAACGGTTAATCAAATAATTGCTCATGAATCGCTATTTCGGATTGGTTTTGTAATCAGTCTATTCTCATATGTGTTCTTTCTTTTGGCGGCCTGGGCTTTGTACGTGTTATTAAAACCGGTCAACAAAAACATAGCATTACTATTCCTTTTATTAAACTTGGGCGGGTTTGCTATATTGGTTTATAGTCATCTTAATCTATTTTCCAGCCTGACGCTTTTGAGCGGAGCTGATTATTTGAAAGTGTTCCAGCCAGATCAGCTACAAGCGCAGGCGATGTTATTCATCAATTTATACAAGACCGGGTCAACTATCGCCCAGATACCCTTTGGCGTCTGGCTCCTTCCTCTCGGTTATCTGGTTTTCAAGTCGGGTTTCATTCCTAAAATCCTGGGTATATTGTTGATCGTTGATTGTTTTGGTCTTCTGATATATGTTTGTCAGCGTTTCCTCTTCCCGGACTACGCAGTAATAACGTATCCATGTTGGGCGATTGGTTTTATTGCGGAAGTTTCTCTTACTTTGTGGCTTTTAATTAAGGGTGTTAAGGATCAGAAACCAGCCTTGGCTGATGGTCAGAAATAACAATGAATACTATTAAGCAAAAAGGAGGAGGAAAAAAGATGACCCGATCAAAAGAAATCTGGAGAAAGGCGTTAGTACTGGCTATTGCGGGAGGATTAGGATTCTGGGTAGCTAATTTTGCAATTTCCCGGACCCCTATCGCTGCTGAGTATAGAGCTGCTCTTTCAATTTCCTATCTTCCAATGCTTCTTGAGTGTTTGGTTGGTGGTCTGGTTATCGGATTCTGCGTCAGCTATTTCTTGCTTCGTTTCTTTGATAAGATTCCAACCAAGAATCCAATTCTAAAATCTGTAATACTAAGCTTCATCGCCCTAATCATTGTCACAATACTAATCGAAGGACCCGCAAGTTTTCTCACGAACACGAGTGATGCCTTGCGTTACTTCATTATAGGCGCAATGTTTAACGTACTAAGGATTCTCGCCCTTGGAATAGTTGTTGGCTATCTATACAAAAGGCTGTACGGGTCACTGCAATTGAGGCCAGCTGACGGCTTAAAATAAACACATATGAATAAAAAGGAGGCTTAAAATGAACAACCTCAGAAAGACCGCAATAATTGTGGGATTAATCGCTATTACCATTATTACACTAATAACTGCATGCTCATCATTACCAAAACAGGTTTCCGCGGATGCATCTTCCTCGGGAAAACAGATTAAGATTGCCGTAGGCGGATCAATAACGGTTACGTTGGATTCGAATGCTACCACGGGTTATAGCTGGGAATTGAAAGGGATCAGTGATACTGCTGTACTAGAAAAGACAGATAACAAATATGAAGCGCCAACTAGCGGACTGATGGGAGCCGGCGGTAAGGAAGTCTGGACTTTTAAGGCCCTAAAAGCAGGCATAACTACATTAAGTATGGAGTACAGCCAACCGTGGGAAGGCGGACAAAAAGGCGCCAATAGTTTTAATATGACGGTAATGGTTAAATAAGAGTCATTAAATTAAAAGCACCACAGTCATAAGAAACAAATCGCCATAAGGTTGTCAGGACCGAAATAATATAATCCGAGTGTCCCGACAACCAAAATCTTCAAGCAACAGGTTCCTAGCGTCTACCACCCCGTCCGCCACTTTCTCTGCCGCCACCGCCAAACGGATATAAACCAGACACAGTAAATTTGGAGGTAACTTATGAAAGCAATTGTATGCACAAAATACGGACCGCCGGAGGTTCTTCAGCTCAAAGAGGTGGAAAAACCAACGCCCAAGGACAATGACGTACTAGTAAAAATATATGCGACAGCCGTAACCTCAGGTGACTGCAGAATGCGAAGTTTTAATGTTCCTCTCATGCAATGGCTCCCTGCACGATTAATTTTAGGCCTTAAAAAACCAAGAAATCCTATACTAGGGCTGTGGCTTGCTGGAGAAATTGAAACAGCAGGAAAAGCTGTTAATAAATTTAAAAAAGGGAACCGTGTTTATGCGCGAACCCCGGATTCAAAATTTGGTGCGTATGCCGAGTATACCTGCATGACTGAAAATAGTATTATGGCGTTAAAACCAGCCAACGTAACTTATGAGGAAGCCGTGGCTGTTCCTTTTGGAGGTCTTTCTGCCTTGTATTTTCTGAGAAAAGGAAACATCCAGAGCGGGCAAAAAGTGCTTATCTATGGAGCTTCCGGAGCGGTCGGGACTTCGGCCATACAGCTTGCCAAGTACTATGGGGCGGAAGTTACCGGGGTATGCAGTACCGGGAATTTAGAATGGGTGAAATCTCTGGGAGCCGATGCGGTGATTGATTACACGAAAGAGGATTTTACAAAGAGCAACGAGCTTTTTGATCTCATCTTTGATGCCGTTGGTAAAATCTCGTATTCAAAAAGTAAGAAAGCCCTTAAGCCGGAAGGAAAGTATGTATCGGTCGTAACGAGTGGGCATGCCAAGATGGAAACGGAAGATCTGGTTTTCCTCACAAAGCTCGTTGAGGCTGGGAAGTTAAAACCGGTCATTGACAAATGCTATCCGCTGGAGCAAATGGCCGAAGCTCACAGATATGTGGACAAAGGACACAAAAAGGGAAATGTCGCAATCACTGTGGGACATGATAATAAGAAAACCTTGTAACATTGGAGGGAACTCATGAAAGCGATTGTATGTACAAAATACGGACCGCCGGAAGTTCTTCAGCTCAAAGAAGTAGAAAAACCTACTCCCAAGAACAATGAAGTACTGATAAAAATTCATGCGGCAGCAGTAACAGTCTCGGACTGTATAGTTCGAAGTGGCAAAGTAAATATCTTGTTATGGATCCCTATGCGAATATTCGTTGGTTTCAGAAGGCCAAGGAAACCTATACTGGGGTTAGAGTTAGCCGGAGAAATTGAAGCAATAGGCAAAGATGTAAAACGATTTAAGAAAGGAGACCAAGTTTTCGCATTTACGGGGAAGAGTTTTGGTGCTTATGCCGAGTACAAATGCCTAAGTGAAGATGGATTGTATATGCCAAAAGACAGTATTATTGCATTAAAACCGTCTAATGTGACCTTTGGGGAAGCCGCCGCTGTTCCTTCTAGAGGAACTTTAGCATTGTATTTTCTTAGAAAGGGAAATATCCAGAAAGGACAAAAGGTTCTTATCTACGGAGCTTCTGGAGGGGTAGGTACTTTTGCGATACAGCTTGCCAGGTACCTTGGGGCAGAAGTTACCGGGGTATGCAGTACTACGAATTTAGAATTAGTGAAATCGCTGGGAGCTAATAAGGTAATTGATTACACGAAAGAGAATTTTACGAACAGCGGGGAATCTTATGATTTTATTTTTGATGCCGTTGGAAAAAGATATAGCTCAAATCTACAGTGCAAAAAAGCGTTAACTCCGAACGGGAAATACATATCAGTCGATGATGGAACAGCCAAGATAAATTTAGAAGATCTAATTTTCCTCAAAGAGCTGGTTGAGGCTGGAAAGATAAAACCGATCATAGACAGGCGCTATCCGCTGGAACAGACTGTCGAAGCTCATCGCTATGTTGAAAAAGGACATAAAAAGGGAAACGTAGTCATTACTGTAGAGGGGGGCATGTAAAAGCAATCATCTATCATAAATCCGGCTCCAGAAAATGGGACTTGAACCACGCTTATTAAACAACTTAGTATGTTGTGACTTGATACCCCTTAATTCAATGATATAATTAAGCACCTTGGGAACAAGCAGTGAATAGATGACAAAATATAAGATAGTAATCTTTGACCTCTTCGGGACGTTGGTTTATAGCTTCCCTCGCCAGGAGTATGAAACAGTGCTTGCGGAAATGTCCTCTCTTTTATCAGTTCCAAATTATGAATTCCTTCGACTTTGGTCTGGTACTTCAAAACAACGGTTTACCGGGATTTTCCCGGATATAGAAGCTAATCTCAAACATATATGTCAGGAGCTTAAGGTACAGGTTACAGATGCTCTAATTGAAGAAGCTGCCAGGATCAGGTTCAATTTTGCAGTACGTTCGATGAAATTGAAGCCAGGTAGTATAGAGGTTGTTTCTAGTCTGAAGTCAGATGGATTCAGATTAGCCCTAATTAGTAATAGCGCTCCTGAAGCTCCCGTAATTTGGAAGGATTTACCCTTTGCTCGGTTATTTGATGTAGCCGTGTTTTCTTGTCAAGTTGGTTTACAAAAGCCTGACCCTCGCATCTTTCGGTTAGCTTTGGAACAACTGGCGGTGAAACCAGAACAATGCCTTTATGTTGGAGACAGAGCTGATACTGACCTATTTGGTGCTGCAAGTATTGGCCTGCATCCTGTCTTAATCCGCGTCCCTGATGCAGATGTAGCAAATTGGAACGGCCTAGTAATTAATTCTTTGGAAGACCTTCTGGAACTGGTGAAATAACTTACAACATTGGTGTCTAGGGCTGCGTTCTAGTATATTTTTGTTACTTCGTTCCGTATTACACGATTTGGCTAATCGTGCAGTCGCAACGTTCCACGTCTAGAGCATCGAGCGGGCACCTGGACTCAGCATTTTGAATCGGCATGGTACAGCGCCTATAATTGGGTACAGCACAAAGCGCCTAAACAGTGACAAGGGAGCGCTCAATCCTGACGGAGTTGGGAAGTGTGAGAGTAATTGTAGCGACGGACGTCCATGCCAACCTGCCCGCCTTGCGTGCGGCGCTTACGTCCATCAACAACGAAGGATATGACGTGTTTGTGCATACAGGCGATGCCATTGGCATTGGCCCGTACCCCTCGGAGTGCCTTGAGTTACTGTTAAACGTGCGAGACGCCCACTTTGTCATGGGCAATCACGAATCA
>Ga0315281_10014857_pt1 | contig 10469 bp, 9 predicted proteins | sample YL17G07_0_MG_FD_204540 | JGI IMG/M metagenome (GOLD analysis project Ga0315281, IMG submission 204540) | Sediment microbial communities from Yellowstone Lake, YNP, Wyoming, USA - YL17G07_0 | ecosystem: Environmental > Aquatic > Freshwater > Lake > Sediment | place: USA: Wyoming | collected...
TTTGACAGGTTGGTGACGCATTTTCTCTCCAACGCGCCCGCGCCGATGTTGGACAAGTTCATAAACATTTTTAACGATATAGACCCGATTCTTTGCGAGAAGATTTTCACGCTAAAAATGGACGACAAGGATTTGGAGGAGGCTATCGGAGTCTTCGCCAAAAACTTCACCGTCAGGGAGCTGGCGACCGTGCTTCCGCCCGAGGACTACGACCTTGTGCTGGAAGTGCTTATGAAGTTCGGGGAGGCGACGTTCTGGGACGTGTTGGTAAAATGGTTCGACAGGATTTTTGGAATTTCTTACAAGCCCGCCGCCGGGGGCTTCAGTTTCAAAACCGAGGAGCGAACCCCATAGTTTAGTGTCCCAGCGTTTCCTTTACAATTGTCTTTCCCGCGAAGGCGGGAATCCAGATTGGAAAAAGCCTGGATCCCCGTCTACACGGGGATGACAAACAACTTTTAAAGGACGGATTTAACCCGGATTCCGAAGTTGGATTGGTGGCGCGGACAATCCTGTCCGCATTTGCCGCGTTAGCGGCAAAGATTATTTTGATTGCGTCCTACGGACGCAAATGGGGGTGCGACTAAAGTCGCACCTACCGGGGAGAGGCGCAAGAGAATCAAAAACCGGTGCCGACGGAGAGTTCCGCCTGGCGCGGGGGGCTCCAAGGGGCCAAGGCGTTATAACCAATCTGTCTGTCGGTAATGTTGTAAACGCTCGCGGTTAGGTTGAACGGCCTGTCCATGGCGTAGAAGAGGTAGGATCCCTTGGCGTTCCACACCCATTGGAAGTCTTTCTCCGGATACCCGGCAACAAGGTCAAGGTTGTATATTTTGTAGATTCCGTTTAGCACTGCCGTCCAACTGGATGTGCGGTATTCCGTCCCGACGGCATAGGTTGATTTAAGCTTGCCGGACACAAGGTTCCCCGCCTCGTCTTTAACGTCCAATTGGAATGTGTTGGCGAATGCGGTCACGCCGTCCGTAAGTTTGGCGCGAACCTCCGCCTCGATTCCCTGGCGTGTGAATTTTTTGAAGTTCTGATACATCGAAATGTTATTGCTGTCCGTCACCACGTCCATGGCGTCGGAAATCTGGGCGTAAAACATGTTGTAGTTTAGGGAAAGGGGCATGGCGGGATTGGTGGTGAAACCCAGATTGTATGACGTCGTTTTTTCCGGGACAAGGTTCGGGTTGGGCTTATAAAGGTTGGTTATTTCGAGAAACCTGAAGGAAAGCGGCGGGGCGTTGTAGCCATGCGCCACGGATGCGCGAACGTTAACCGCGCTTCCAAGGTATGTGGCGCCAAAGTTCCACCCGTCGAATCCGCCGTACAGTGTTTCCTCGCTGTGTCGCGCGCCGACATTGAGGACGAAAGGGGCCAGGTTATGTTGAAAATTTACAAATAGCCCGCTCGTGGCGGTAAGGTAGCTGGGTTGGGCAAGGGCGGTGGTCACAAGTTTCCCCCCCTTGTTTTCAAACCCCGCCGTCACGTCCGTTGCGTCCAATGTGGCGTGCAGGATGAGCGACCCGCCGAGTATGGAGTCAGAATAGTACGATTGGGCATTCTGCGCGGGGTCGGGGTAATTATCAAACGTCGATTGAAGCTGGTTTTGATAGTAGCCGGTAGCCTGTATCTTTATCCGGCCGAGGTTTCCCTCGAAGGTGGAGCCGACGCCGGCCGTGTCGAAAGTATATTTAGACCAATACCCCTGCGCCCAGGAGGACGCCGGGCTGGTGACGTGGTATTCCCCGCCCGCGATGTTTCCCTTAAAATTGTATCCTTGAAAGAACAGGGAATTATCATTGTCCAATTGATAGGACGCGCTTCCCAGGACGTTTGTCATGCCCATCTGTCTTCGTTCTCCTTCGGGCCCTTCCGCCCGCCTGAATCCGCCCCCGATGGCGGTGCTTAAGGGGCCGGCCGACTGTTGCAAAGTTACGGCGCCAAAACGTGCGGCATAGTCGCCGCCGCCGACCAAAACTTTGTCCGGCGCACCCGGTTCCGCCTTGTGGGTGATGACGTTTATCACCCCGCCGAGCGCGGAGCCCCACTGGACGCCTCCGGCGCCGTGGATAACTTCTATGCGGCTGATTTGCTCGGCTGGTATCTGGCCGATGTTGCCGATGCCGTTTGTCAGGTCGTTCAATGGAATTCCGTTTATCATCACCAGTGTTTCAAAAAATTCCGAACCCTGTATCGAGGGGAAAACGAAGCTTCCCGGCCCTCCCGCGCGGTCGACAATCACTCCGGGGGTGTATTCCAACGTTTCTCCCACGTCGCGCGCCGGAAGTTTGATTATTTCCGGCTCGGTAATAACGTTGACGTCGTCGGACACGGAAGGAAGACTGGTTCCCCAGCGAGATGTGGACTTGATTATTTCAATGCTCACGTCCTCGGCCCCTGCGGACGTGGAAAAAAGAAACAGCGCCGTAATAAGGCAAGCTAAGAATTTACCCACGGTTATAATCTCCCCCTTGTTTTTTATCACACCTTTTATACCATATTGTTTGGAAAAATGCCGGTTCTAAATCGTTCCAAGCCATGAAATGAAACGTTCAAGGGATAATCATTTAACGGTTTGAAAAAAATATCACCTTCTGTCTCCCGTCATGCCATGGAAGCCCCGGCTATCGCGCCGACGGCGGAACAAAGCGCCAAAACAAAGGACGAGAGGGCCGAGAAAACCGCGACGTTTTCGGAGGACGAGATCAGGCTTATCCTGAACTCCTTGGCCATCAAAATACCGAGCGCGCCAACCAGCACGTATCCGCACGAGACGACCGCCATGTTTCCGAAGAAGACCATGGACAACGCGCCAAGCCACAACGCGGTAATCTTGCCAAAATTATTCTCCGGAAGCGTGGCGCAGGCCCCGAAGACGGAGGCGACGGAGTGCCCCCACATCAGGCAGGCGTATGTTTCGGCCCCGAAACCGGCGGACGAAATTCTCTTCAAGGTGACGGCCTCGACCAAGCCGGCGGTAAGGTAAACGAACATGAGCGGGGCCGCTTTTAACAACTGGGGCAGGACGAGGGAGCCGAAGCCGACGGCGGGCCTGATTTTTTTTTGCGGCGACGCGCCGTTGCAAAACCGCAGGGTGATAAGTCCGAAGGCCAATGAAACCACGCCCAGCAGGGGTATAAGGCGCAAGTTAAGGGAGATTGCGGCGGCCCCGACAAATTCGGCGCTTATCACGGAAACCAGCATTATGGTGTTGGTCCTCCTTATCCACGATGATTCCATTGATTCCATCGAGGAGTTGGTGGCGATAGAAAACCACGTTCCCAGGCAGACGGTCAAAAACAGGGCGTGTCCCGCATGGAGGCGCGAAAAGAACAGCAGGGCAAGAACAAAATATACGACGGCGATGTTGACGTGCGGCCTTTTTATCGGCCATAGGAAAAGGACGAGGGCCGTCAGCGGGACGGGAAGAAACAACATTCCCATAAGGGCCGGGGTCACGCCAGACGGGGATGAAATCGCGTCCTGCATAAAAAAAAGCACGCCGAATTTTTGAAACACTCCGCCCAGGCAGACGACCGGAATAAAGAGGCCTAACGGGTTTCTTCCGCCCACTTTTTCATTTCATATCGTGTCATGACGTCCAGGAAAAGCATTTCGCAATTTGGCGTCCACCAGCCCAGCCCCTGGCTCACGCTTATCATTCGGCATCCGGTGTGGCACAGCGGTATGTACGGGCACGGCTTGCCCCCCTTTACGCAGTGCGTTTTCCATGCGGCGTCGGAGCTTACTTTTTGCTCGAATTCCCCGCGAAGTTTGCCGTCTTTTATCTCGGTCTTGTAGTCGCTCATTCCGTCAAGGCCCGTGCAGACGGTCGTTTCGCCGCGCATGTTTATCACCAGTTTTTCGCAGTCGCGTCCGGCCTCGCATTCAATCCTCGGAAAGCGGTCCTTTCGTCTGAAGCCGGCCTTGTCGATCATTGCGGTGACGGTTTCTAGCAATTTAACGTGCTCCGCGCCGTACATCGTGCTTTCGTCCGCGCCGACGACCGGTTTGTCGCCGGTCAAGGGGGGCATTATCATCGAGGCCGACAGGTCGACAATGCGGCTTTTCAACGGTTCAAGCCTTTCCAGCAAAACCCCGAACTGTTCCAGCTTGTCTAGCGGGACGTTGCTTCCGATATGGATTTCCACCCCCTCCGGCAACGATTGTAGGTTTTTAAAAATTTTGTCGAAGGTGGCCCCCCCGTTCATAAGCGGGCGCGCCGTGTCATGATCCGGGTCAAGGGTTACGCGCACCTTTTTCAGGCCGGCCTTGAGCAGAAGGGCCAGATTTTCGCCGCACAACAAATGGCCGTTACAAATAATGGAGAGCAAAAAACCCTTGCGCTCTTGTTTTGCGGCCGTCAGCAGGAGCGTCGATATCTCGGCCACATAGTCGGCCGCCATCAAAGGCTCGCCGCCGCCTATCACATAGAAGACCCATTTGGAGGCCGGCGACCGCCTGTAGTAGGGGATGATTAGGTCGGCGATTTCCCGCGCTCCCAGCCGTTTCTCGCCATCGGGTTCCCGGATGTTCTTGTTGTAGCAGTACCCGCAGTCAAAGTGACACGCGTGGGTCGGGATAAATGTGGCGAATTGCTCGTCGGTGGCATATCCGTGCTTGAGGTGATGAAAGTTTTGTTCCAAGGCGGTCAGGGCCGTGCCGGCCCCGATTAGAATTTTTTCATTGATTAAAAAGTCCCTAGCGCTGTCGGAGAGCGCCCCGATGTTTCCGTTCGGCCAGTCCTCTTTTTTGACCTTAAACCTTTTTTTGGTTATATTATTTTGTACAATTAGTATATTCTCTGCCGTAGGGTTCGATGTTGAGACTATCCATGGCGCGAGTTCGTAAGTTTGGTTCATCATTGCCTCCAGTGTTGTTAAATATATTACCTTCATGCATTAAGTTTAAGGGTTTAGGCGGCGTGAAAACAGGGAAAATTTTTTATGCGAGTGGAAAAGATGACGGTTTCGGCCAGATGTGAAATGTTGCCCCATGACACCGGGGATTGCCGCCATTTCTCCGCCGAGGGGTGTAACTGTAGTTTATTAAGCAAGTTGGACGCGAAGGCGTTCGGGTTGTTGCTTGCGGGGGGGTGCGATTTAACCGGCGTGTTAAACGCCATCGCCAATAAAATTCTTCATGACAAGGGGCGGTATCACAGTTATTCCGGGATTGATGCGTCCGACCTGGTCAACGACGCGCTTCTTGGCCTGCTGGCCCTGCTCAGGAATAGGGATTTCCCGTTTCAGTCCGAGAAACATTGCCTGAACGACTTAATCGGGTATTGCGTGCAATCAATGAAGCACGCGCTCCTTAAATATTCGACCGTCAAAAAATTTCAGGGTCGCTACTGCGTATATTTTACGGATTGTTGCACGGTGTCCGGTCCCGATGTTTCCGACGCGCCGGAGCCTTCGGCGGACGCGGAGGACGCGCATCGCTATTATGGAAAAAGGGACTGCGTCGACCAAAATCCGAGCAAAATGAATCCCCCGTGTCGTCGTTTCGCATCCCCCTTGGGCCAGTCCATCTCTGAATCCGACTCGTCCGACGAGCAATCCGGCAATGGAATGCGTCCGTCGGATATTCTTGGCGTGGCCGGTCAAAATGATTTGGACGAAATAGACCGTAAAAACCTGTTGGTAAAAAAATGGCGGGACGCCAAAAGCATTCCTGAAATCAGAAGGGTGGTGCGGATTATCAAGTATAAAACCATGGAAGGGGGGGACATGGAAGGGTTGAACATAGCCGGACTTGCCAGAGAGTTGGGGCTGGATCCGGGAACCATAAGGGACGATCTTGAGACATGGGCGCATTGGCGGTCGGACGCGCTTAAAAACTAACGCCGTCCATAGGGGGAGTTATCAGGTTAAAAATTTTTCAAGCCGGCAGGGAGTTGTCAAAACCGGGCGGGCGGTATCGGCTTGCGGCGGGGGAGTCTTATCGTTTGACGATTGTCGGGCCGCCGGGTTATTGGGTTGCCGGAGTCGTTAGTTTTTTTAACGGCAAGGTCATTATGTGGCAGTTAAGATTGGGGGAATGTTCGGAGGGATCGAGCAATGTCTCATTGAACATTAAAGTCCCTTTTTTTGTCGGCCGGGGGGCTTTGGACATCATCGGAACCCAGACCCCGATTTTTGACCCGGGGAAGATGCTTCAGGAAATCGACGCGTATCAGATGCTCGAAACTCTGGCGAATAGCTTGAAGCACACAACGGATGAGAAAAGAAAATGGACGAGAGAGCCATTTTTAATCGCCCGGGCAAATTACCCCGCCCGCCCGCGCACAAAAAATATCCCCAAATAAGCACAAAAAAAACCCCTTAATTGTTCCCCGATTCCCTTAGAAGTTATAGGGGCATTAAACGGACGCGAGACGGGCGCAAATTATACGGGGGATTTATCAAAACAAACATTTTTCACGCGGGCGAAGAGTTGTCAAAACTCGGCAAGCAGTATCGGCTTAGGGCGGGGGAAAATTATCGCATGACGGTGGAGGGGGCGTTGGATTATTGGATAACCGGCGTCGTCACTTTTTCCAACGGGAGGATAAACATGTTGCAGGGCGGTCGGGTCGGAGGCTCGGCGGGGGCGACCACCGTTTCACTGGACATGAAAGTGCCTTTTTTTCCGGGGGAGGGGGCGCTGGATATCATCGGGACGAAAAAACCTGTTTTTGATCCCGGGGAGATACCACGAATAACGGATGCGTATCAAATGCTCGAAACTCTTGCCGAAAGGCTGGAGACGCTTAAAAAATGAGGAGTGGAAATGGCAGAGGGAGTCGATTTTAATCACTCTTATCTAAGCCACCCGCTCGCCTTCGCTTAAATCCGGATTCCGAACCCTTTGACGGACGGCTTTATTCCGGGGGATAAAGCGGGTATCATGCTTTAAATGAAGGTTGGGATAGGTTTTGACGCGCATAGGTTCGCCCCGGGCAGGCCGCTTGTCATAGGAGGGGTTACGATTCCGTTCAAGCTGGGGCTGGCGGGGCACAGCGACGCGGACGTTCTTTTGCACGCGATATCGGACGCCATACTTGGCGCGCTCGCGCTGGGGGACATCGGTAAATATTTTCCGCCGTCGAACGCCGAGTACAAGAACATGTCGTCACTTCTCATCTTAAAAAAGACCGTGGTGCTCGCCGTCGGCAAAGGATACGCGGTGAACAACATCGACTCCGTGGTCATTGCGGAGGAGCCGAAAATCTCACCTTATGCCGAAGAGATGCGAAGGGTCATAGCCGAGGTTGTCGGCGCCACCGTTGACTGCGTGAGCGTCAAAGGCACAACCACCGAACTTATGGGATTCACCGGGCGCGGCGAGGGAATAGCGGCGCAGGCTGTCGTCACGCTCAAACCGGTTCAACGCGCATGACGAAAGATATCCGGGTTCGATTTGCACCCTCCCCCACGGGGCCGCTACACGTGGGAAACATGAGGACGGCGGTATTCAACTGGCTTTACGCAAAGAAGAACGGCGGACGTTTCGTCCTCCGCATAGAGGACACCGACGTGGAGCGAAGCGGCGACGAGCACACTCGGGAGATTTTTGAGTCCCTGCGCTGGCTGGGAATTCAATGGGACGGCGAGCCGGAATACCAGTCCCGCCGGACAGAGATATATTCCGAAAAAATTTCCGCCCTGCTGTCGAGCGGCGCGGTTTACCCCTGCTTTTGTTCCGACGAACAGTTGGAGGAGGACAGAAAGGCGGCGGAGAAAAAGGGGCGGCCCCCGGTTTACGTAGGCCGATGCGCCAAGTTATCCGATGAGGAGCGCAAGAACCGGACGGCGAACGAGCCGCACTCGCTTCGTTTTAAGGTGTCCGGCGAGACGCTGACCTACACCGACGCCATACGCGGGGCGATCACCGTCAACACCGGCCTCATCGGAGATTTTATCGTCATGCGCTCCAGCAAGGTCGTGACGTATAACCTCGCGGCCTCCGTGGACGACGCTATTATGGGGATATCCCACGTCATACGCGGCGAGGACCACATAAGCAACACCCCGAAGCAGATACTGTTGATGAGGGCGATGGGATTCGAGAAACATCCGGTCTACGCTCATCTCCCAATAATTCTCTCCGAGGAGGGAACGAAGCTCTCCAAAAGGGACCGCAACTCCGCGTTTAGCGACCTCATAAAGCTGGGGTACCTGCCGGAGGCGGTTTTCAACTTCCTGGCGCTTATGGGATGGAAGCCGGAAGACAACGCGGAGGAAATGACGGCGGAGCGGATACTCGGCGAGTTTTCGCTCGACCGGGTGTCGTTGCGCGCGGCGCATTACAATTTGCAGAAACTGGACTGGCTGAACAAACACCATATTCTGCACGCCGATCCGGCGCGGATTTTGGCGTTGTGCGGGCCGTTCATAAAAAAATACTCGTCCGAGTTCGAGACGCTTTCCGCCGAGAGGAAAGTTTCGCTTATTTCCGCCGAGAAGGGAAACATCTCGCGGCTGGACGAGCTGGAGGCCGGGCTGGGGCCGTTCCTGCATTATTCCGTGGCGCCGGACGCGCTCGCGGAAATGGGCGCTTTCGCCGCGAGGGAGGTGGCGGAGGCGTTGCTGAAAACTTCCGAGACGCCGGATTACGAAACCGCCATCAACGCGGTTTCGCTGGCCACGGGGACGAAGGGAAAAAAACTGTTCATGCCGGTTCGCGTCGCGCTTTTGGGGATATTGAAGGGGCCGGAGCTTAAAAAGATATACGAGTTCCTGACCCCGGCCGAGCGGAAGGCGCGCGTGGAGACATTTCTGAAAATGCTTGGAGAATAGATAATATGACGCTGAGGATTTATAACACGGTAAGCGGCAAAAAAGAGGTTTTCACTCCGATAACGGCCGGGGCGGTGAAAATGTACGTTTGCGGTGTGACCGTTTACGACAGGTGTCACATAGGCCACGCCCGCGCCGGGGTCGTGTTCGACTTCGTGTACCGCGCCCTGAGGCATCTCGGGTTCAAGGTGACCTACGTCCGCAACTTCACCGACGTGGACGACAAAATAATAAAACGCGCCGGCGAAAGGGGAATCTCCTGCGACGAGCTGGTGAGGGAAAACATCGCCGCGTTTTACGAGGACATGGACTCGCTGTACCTCTTGCGCCCGGATCACGAGCCAAAGGCCACGGAATACATAAGCCAGATGCAGGAGCTGATAAACACCCTTGTCGACAAGGGAATGGCGTATGTCTCCGGCGGCGACGTGTTCTTTTCCGTGGAGCATTTTTCCGAGTACGGAAAACTCTCGAAAAGGAACACGGACGAGCTTATCTCCGGCTCGCGCGTGGCCGTCAACGAGGACAAAAAAAACCCGCTTGATTTCGCCCTGTGGAAATCCGCCAAACCGGGGGAACCGAAATGGCCCTCGCCGTGGGGTGACGGCAGGCCGGGGTGGCACATCGAGTGCTCGGCGATGGGGCGGGAGCTTCTCGGCACCCAGTTCGACATCCACGGCGGCGGGAAAGACCTCGTTTTCCCCCACCATGAAAACGAGATAGCCCAGTCGCAGGGGGCCAGCGGCCTGCCCCCCGCCAGGTATTGGATGCACAACGGGTTCGTGAACATCAACAAGGAGAAAATGAGCAAGTCGCTCGGGAACTTCTTCACCATCCGCGACGTGACCCAAAAGTTCGACCCGGAGGCGGTGAGGCTGTACCTGCTGTCCACCCACTACAGGTCGCCGATTGATTTCGCCGACGAATATCTGCGCGAGGCGCAGGCGACGCTGGACTATCTTTACCGCGCCCTGTACAGGGCGGAGACAATTTTCAAGGAACGCAAGACCGAGATTCCCTCCGGCATACATTTCGAGAATATGAACGCCCGTCTGACGTCGGCCATCGAGGACGACTTCAACTCCGCCGAGGTCATGGCGTTGTTCATCGACGCCGCAAAGAAGACGAACCTTATGCACAAGGACGTGCTGGACAAAACCGGCGAGGGGTTCGACGTGAACGAACTTGCGAAATACTACGCGGCCTTGAAGGCCATAGGCGGCGTTTTGGGGGTTTTAAACAGGACGCCGGAGGAATATTTCAGGACGACGAAGGCGCGCCATCTCGTCGAGGTCGGCCTGACGGACGCCGTTGTCGCCGAAATGATCAGTTCGCGAAACGAGGCCAGGAAAACAAAAAACTTCGCCGTCGCCGACACAATTAGGAAAACTCTGTTCGACAAGCAAATCGAAATGGAGGACACGCGGGACGGCACCGAATGGTGGGTGCGGCGGTAAAGATGGCAACGGAGATAGTTTTCGGAAAGCACCCGGTGATGGAGGTTCTGCGCGCCGGCAGACGCAGGGTGGAGACGATTTTCCACGTTCCCGAAACCGCGCATAGGCTCAAGGACGTTTTGGATCTGGCCCGGCAAAAGGGCGTTCCGATAAAACCGGCCGGAATGCACCAGCTTGACCGGCGCACGCAGGGCGCGGTTCATCAGGGGATTCTCGCCGTAGT
>Ga0315281_10014858_pt1 | contig 10469 bp, 13 predicted proteins | sample YL17G07_0_MG_FD_204540 | JGI IMG/M metagenome (GOLD analysis project Ga0315281, IMG submission 204540) | Sediment microbial communities from Yellowstone Lake, YNP, Wyoming, USA - YL17G07_0 | ecosystem: Environmental > Aquatic > Freshwater > Lake > Sediment | place: USA: Wyoming | collected...
CACCAGCGGCGACTACTCGCCGATCGCCTTCTATCCCAACGGCGTGGCCGAGTCGTTCAGGATCACGGTCGAGGCCTTCAACGCGGCCGAGGAATCGCGGTCGCCGGTGGTGCTGCTCAGCGATACCTTCGTCGGCCATCTGAACGAGGTCGTCGACCTCGACGAGCTGGCGCTCGATGTGCGGATCGTGCCGCGCACGATCCCGGCGCTCGGCCAGCACGAGCCGGGGAAGCCGCGCTTTTTCGCCGGGGTCCTGATGTACGAGCACGGGCCGAACGCTGGGGAGCCGGCCACCGCCGACGGGGACGAGTACCTGCGCCAGTTCTACGACGCCAAGCATCGTCACGCCGAAGTTGCCGCCCGATACGCGCTCTACCAGCACAGTTGGAACACCGAGGCCAAGGTGCTGGTGATCTGCTACGGGATCGTCAGCAGGGTGGCGGCGCCACTGGCAGCGGACTACGCCCTCTTCCGGCCGATCCGCATCCATCCGCTGCTGGCGAAGGAGATCCGTGCCATCGCCGACCGATACGAGCAGATCGTCTGCATCGAGGCCAACGACGGCCAGTACGCCGACATGGTCGAGCTGGCCCTTCGTCGCGAGGTGAAGCGGGTGCCGCTGCTGGGCGGCCGGGTCAGCCTCGAGGCGGTTCGCGAAGGGCTGGCGAGGGTCCTCTCCGGCGGGCCCTCCGAGCCTCCGATCCCACCCGCGCCCGCCGAGCCGGTCGAACGCTCGCCGCTGGGGATCGGCTGATGCCCGAGGTCGCCTTCGCCGAGCTCGACTTCAAGCGCCGTCTCAAGGTCGACCTCTTCCCGACCATCTGGTGCCCCGGCTGTGGCATCGGCACGATCATGATCCAGTTGGCCATGGTCCTCGACGAGATGGGCCTCGACGAGACGAACACGATCCTGGTGACCGGGATCGGCTGCACCGGGCGGATGGGCAGCTACATGAAGCACGAGAGCGTCTATACGCTCCACGGCCGTACGCTGCCGGTCGCCGAGGCGATCAAGACCGTGCGCCCCGAGATGAACGTGATCGTGGTCTCCGGAGACGGAGATACCGCCAGCATCGGCGGCAACCACCTGATCCACGCCATTCGGCGCAACGCGCGGCTCACCGTGCTCTGCAACAACAACGAGATCTACGGGCTGACCGGCGGCCAGACCGGCCCCACCACGCCCACCGGCACCAAGACCCTTTCCTCCCCGGCCGGCAACCCCAACACGCCCATCAACCTCCAGGGCCTCGTGCGCAGCTCGCCGCACGCCCTGTACGCCAAGACCACGGTCTACCACCAGGTCCACCTGCGCAACGTCATCCGCGAGGCGATCGAACACGACGGGTTCTCCTTCGTGGACATCACGAGCCAGTGCATCGAGAACAACGGGCGGCGGATCGGGTTCGCGTCTGCGAACGAGATGCTCACCTTCTACCGGAAGACCTACAAGCGCGCTCCCAAGGGGGCCGATCGCCTCGAGAAGTTCGAGATCGGCGTCCTTTACCCCGATGGCCACGGAAATGGCGTGACGCGGGGGGCCGATGTTGCGGCGCCCGCTGCCCCGGCCGCGACTGTGTCGGCGCCGGCCCGCGCGAAGCCCGTGGTCGATGACGAGGAGAAGGCTCGACGCCGCGCGGAATCGCAGAAGCGACTGGCCCTCATGTCCCGCCTCGACCCGGCGGTGAAGATGGAAGTGGCCACCGGCAAACTGTCGCTGGCCGACGCCCTGCGTGCCGCCGGGATCGATCCCGAGGCGGCCGGCTGATGACGACCCGCATCGCGCTCGACGGCGTGGGCGGCCAGGGGGTGCGGGTGATTGCCGGCGTGCTCGGCGCCCTGCTGGCGCGGATGGGGAAAGAGGTGACGGTCCTCTTCGACTACGACTCGTCGGTGCGCGGCAGCATGTCCGATGCCTTCGTCATCTTCGATGACCTGCCGATCGACAACCCGGTGGTGGAGGAGGCGGACATCGTCCTGAAACTGGCGGACAAGGGGCACCTGCGCATCACCGGTCACAAGGTGGTGACCGATCTCGGTCTGGGGCGCCCCGGCGACGAGCAGATCCCATTCGCCTCGCTCGGCAGCGCGTACTTCGGCAAGGAGCTGTTCGGCAACATGATCGCGCTGGGGCGGCTGCTGCGCCTGGCCGAGATCGTTTTCGACGAGACCGCGATTCGCGAGTCGCTGCCGCGTCGCTACCAGGACGAGAACGTGGCGGCGATCCACTTCGGCTATGCGTTGACCTCGGAAGAGGTGGCGCGGCTGGCGTCCGTTGCCCCGCCGAGTCGATTCGAGATGAACGATGCGGCGACGGCGCCGCTGCACCGCCAGACGGGGATCGGCACCGGCGGCCAGCCCGACTCGGGACAGGGCGCTGCCGAGACCGGCTAGGCCGGCAAGAAGGACACGATCGCGCCGTCCAGGCGGGTCGCTTCGTCGGCGGTCAGGGGGCGCATCGGGGCTCGCATGTCGGGATTCACCGACAGGCCGCGGCGACGCAGGACGTGCTTGACCGACGCGATGAACGGCTGTGCCTCCATGGCGCCCCGCAGTGCGACGAGACGGGCCTCGGCCGCCACGGTCGGCATGTCGAGCGCCGCGCGGACGGCCTCTGGGAACGCGGCCGCCAGACCGCTCACCGCGCCGCGAGCGCCCATCGCCACGGCGGGCACGATCAGCGGCTCTGAGCCGATGAAGACGTCGAGCCCCAGTTCAAGGTAGGGCGCGACCTTCGCAAGGGGCGACTCGCTGACCTTCAGGCCGGCGAGATTGGGGGCACGCTCCCGGACCCGCTCGATGACGTCGAGCGAGACCGGGTAGCCGCTGCGGGCGGTGAAGACGTAGATGAAGAAAGGGAGCGGGGCGCATGCGGCTGCCGCCGCGCAGAGATGCTCGGTGAGGGCCGCGCCGTCGAGCGGGAAGTAGGGAGGCGGGATGACCGCCACCGCATCAGCTCCGATCTCCGCGGCGTGCGCCGAGAGATCCACCGTATCGGCCGTGGTCTGTGCTCCGCCGTGCACGATCAGGGTGCCGCGGACGGCCGCACGGAAGAGGACCGCGACCCGCTTTCGCTCTTCGATGGCCAGCAGGATCCCTTCGCCGGTCGTCCCGCAGGCGAAGACGCCATCCACCCCTCCCGCCTGCAGGAAGCTCGCCATGGGCCAGATGGCCTCCTCGTCGAGCCGGCGCCCTCCATCGGCGAGCGGCGTGGCGGCAGCGACGATGAGCGGACGTCGGGCAGACTCCATGGCGGCAAAGGGTAGCCGGTTGCCCTTGCCGCCGCGTGCCCCGGCGGGCTAGTCTGCGGTCGCGATGAGTCCTCTTGCCCCGCTCGACCTTGTCACCATTCGGCGCGCGCCGAAGGTGGTGCTGCATGAGCACCTGGATGGCGGACTGCGTCCCACGACCCTGATCGAGATGGCGCGCGAGATCGGCTACACCGACCTGCCGACCTACGATCCGGCCGAGCTGGCGGTCTGGTTCAAGACCGGGCCGGCCGCGGCCGGCCGCTCGCTGGAGCGCTACCTCGACGCGTTCACCCACACCATCGCGGTCATGCAAACTCCAGAGTCGATCGAGCGGATCGCCGCCGAGGAGGTCGAGGACCTCGCGGCCGACGGCATCGTCTACGCGGAGGTGAGGTTCGCACCCGAACAGCATCTATCCGCGGGGTTGACCCTGGACGAGGTGGTGGAGGCCGCGGCCGCGGGCGTACGGCGGGCGTCGGCAGGACGCCCGATCGTCGTCGGCCTGCTGCTGTGCGCCATGCGCCAGGCGGCGCGATCCGTTGAGATCGCCGAGCTCGCGGTGCGCCACCGCGACGCCGGGGTGGCCGGCTTCGACGTGGCGGGACCGGAGAAGGGCTTCCCCCCGACGCGGTACATGGACGCCTTCCAGTTGATCTCCCACGAGAACTTCCACGCCACCATCCATGCCGGCGAGGCTTTCGGTCTGCCGTCGATCTGGGAGGCGCTCCAGTTCTGCGGTGCCGAGCGCATCGGACACGGCGTGCGGATCATGGACGACATCAGCGTGCGATCCGACGGGAGCGTGCAACTGGGGCGCCTGGCCCAGTACGTTCTCGACCGGCGCATCCCGATCGAAATGTGCCCCACCTCGAACGTCGATACCGGCGCCGTGGCGCGGATCGAGGAGCACCCGATCGACCTGCTCAAGCGACTCCGCTTCCGGATCACGCTCAACACAGACGACCGGTTGATGAGCAACATCACGCTCTCGAGCGAGTTCGGGTTGATGGTCTCTACCTTCGGCTGGACGCTGGACGACATGGAATGGGTGACGCTCAACGCCATGAAGAGCGCCTTCTACCCGTTCGACGGCCGGATGCGCATCATCAACGAGCAGATCAAGCCCGGCTATCAGCGGCTTCGCTCGGAGGCGGCAACCGCCGGCCCGATCAGCCGCTGAGCGCCCTCCCAACCTCGCCCGCAGGGCGCATCGGTGTATCCTCAGCGCGCCGAACGACCACCCTTCAGATCGGGGGATTTCGACGCCATGACCTATGTGATCGCGGAGCCATGCATCGGCGTCAAGGACGCTTCGTGCGTGGACGTCTGCCCGGTCGATTGCATCCACACCACCGATGAGGCGCCGCTCTACTACATCGATCCCGATGAGTGCATCGACTGTGGCGCCTGCGAGCCCGAGTGCCCGGTGACGGCGATCTTCGCCGAGGATGCGCTGCCCGAGCAGTGGCACGACTACATCCAGATCAACGCCGACTTCTTCAAGAAGTAGGCGTCCGTGGCCCGGCTGATCGCCCTGTACAACCCCGCCGACGACCCGGCGGCGTTCGACGCCCACTACCGGGACGTCCACACCCCGATCGTGCTGCGCTATCCGAAGCTGCGCGACGTGCGCCTGACGCGCCCGGACGGGGTGGGTGGACGCCCGTCGCCATACGGACTGATGGCCGAGATGACCTTCGACAGTCGCGCCGACCTCGACGAAGCGCTTGCCTCGGATGCGGGGCGCGAGAGCGGGCGCGATCTGCGCAACTTCGCCGGGGCAGGGGTGACCCTCTTCATCGCAGCGGACGACGTGGATGGCTGAGCTGAGCGCACCGCGCCCGGCGGACCCGGCGGACCTGGGCTTCGAGCGGATCATCTACCGCAAGGAGACCGGCAGCGGCGTGGCCACCGTGAGCATCGACCGTCCCGACGTCCTCAATGCCTTCGACTTTCAGACCCTCCGCGAGCTCGGGCGCGCGTTCGAGGACGCGGGCTGGGACGAGCAAATCGCGGTGGTGGTCGTCACCGGTGGCGGGGCGCGGGCCTTCTGCACCGGCGCCGATCTCAACGAGCAGGCGGCCATGGGCGCCAGCAGCGGGCAGTACTGGCGCTGGATGGGCGCCTTCATCGAGATGCACGACCGGCTGCGGAACATCGGCAAGCCGACCATCGCCCGCATCAACGGGATCTGCGTCGGCGGTGGGAACGAGCTGCAGATGGCGTGCGACCTGTCGGTGATGGTCGACGATGCGTATATCCGGCACGTTGGCCCGGAACACGGATCGGTGCCGGCGGGCGGCGCGACGCAGTGGCTGCCGATCATGGTCGGCGACCGTCGCGCGCGCGAGATCCTGATGCTGTGCGAGCCGATCCGGCCGCAGCAGGCGCTGGAGTGGGGCCTGGTGAGCCGCGTGGTGCCCCGCGCCGAGCTGGACGAGACGGTGGCCATGATGGCCGCCAGCCTGCGCGCCAAGCTGCCGGAGGCGCTGCGCTACACCAAGACCCAGTTGAACTGGTGGCGTGACATGGCCTGGGCGCAGACGGTGACCCATGCCCGCGAGTGGCTGGCGCTGCATTCCACCTCGGACGAAACGCACGAGGCCGTGGCCGCCTTCCACGAGAAGCGGGCGCCGCGCTACGACGCCCTGCGCGCCCTCGCCGACAACCCGCGAACATGTCCGGGATGTGGTGCCAGCGGCCTGCCCATGGGCCACGCCTACTGCGGCATCTGCGGCGAGGCACTCGGTTCCACCTTCGAAGCCATCCCATGACGGCCGACGAACCGCTCGTCATCGTGGAGCGCCACCCAGCCCGTCACGTCGCGCTGGTGCGATTCAACCGGCCGAAGCAGCTGAATGCACTGAACGGCCAGGTGATGGACGAGCTCTGCTCGGCTCTCGAAGCGCTCGATCGCGACGACGAGGTTCGATGCATGGTCGTCACCGGCAACGAGCGTGCCTTCGCGGCCGGCGCGGATATCGGGGAGATGGCGACCGCCACCCCCATCGACATGCTGCAGGGCAACCGGATTGCACAGTGGGACCGCGTGCGGCGCATCAGCAAGCCGGTGATCGCCGCCGTCAACGGCTGGTGCCTCGGCGGCGGATGCGAGCTGGCCATGGCGCTCGACCTGATCGTGGCCGGGGAAGGGGCCCGCTTCGGGCAGCCGGAGATCAACCTCGGCGTCATTCCGGGCGCAGGCGGCACGCAGCGGCTCGTCCGCGCCATCGGCAAGAGCCGGGCCATGGAGATGGTGCTCACCGGCGAGCCGATCGGCGCCGGGGAGGCACTGCGGCTCGGGCTGGTGAGCCGCGTCGTCCCCGATGAGCTGGTGGTCGGGGACGCGCTGGCGCTGGCCGCGACGATCGCCACCAAGTCGCCGATCGCACTGCGGCTCGCCAAGGAATCCGTGAATGCGGCGTTCGAGCTGAGCCTCACCGATGGCTTGGCGCACGAGCGCCGTCTCTTCTACCTCCTCTTCGCCTCCGAGGACCAGAAGGAGGGGATGGCGGCCTTCCTCGAGAAGCGGGATCCGGACTTCAAGGGACGCTAGTGACGCAACCTGAATACACGACGATCCGGGTCGATGTGGCAGGCCGGATCGCGCAGATCACGCTCAATCGCCCCGACTCGCTCAACGCGCTCAACGCGCCGATGCGGCGCGAGTTGCTGGCCGCCCTGAAGGCCGCCGGGCGCGACGACGAGGTTCGCTGCGTGGTCATCACCGGGGAGGGGCGTGGCTTCTGCAGCGGGGCGGACCTGCGCGGCGGAGCCGGCGAGCGTGACTTCCGGCGCGCCCTGACCGATGAGTACAACCCGCTGGTGCGTGCCATCCGGGACCTGCCCAAGCCGGTGATTGCCGCGGTCAACGGGGTGGCCGCCGGCGCCGGCGTCTCCCTTGCGCTGGCCTGCGACCTCGTGTACGCGGCTGACTCGGCTCGCCTCATCCAGGCTTTCGTGCGGATCGGCCTGGTCCCCGATTCCGGGTCGACCCGCGTGCTGGTCCGCGCGCTCGGCCGTCACCGTGCGGCGCAGCTCATCTTCTCCGGCGACCCCCTCTCCGCCGCCGATGCTCTTGCCGCCGGGCTGATCAACGGTGTCGTCCCGGCCGACGAGCTGGCGGCCACGGTCCGCGCAGCGGCGACCCGGCTGGCCGAGGCGCCGACCCGCGCCATCGCCCTCGCCAAACGGTCGATCAACCACGCGGAGGACGCGTCGCTGCCCGACAGCCTGGCGATGGAGGCGGCGCTCCAGGAGCTTGCCGGGCGGACCGATGACCACGCCGAGGGGGTTGCCGCCTTCGCCGAGAAGCGGGATCCGCGCTTCGTTGGCCACTGAGCCTGCGGGGCTCGGCCGGATCAGCCGGATCGGGGTGCTCGGCGCCGGCACGATGGGTGCCGGCATCGCCCAGGTGGCCATCGAGGCCGGCTTCACGGTCCTGCTCCACGACCCGCTCCCCGGCGCAGTCGATCGCGCCCGCGAGCGGATCTCCGGCTTCCTGGCGCGCAAGGTGGAGAAGGGGCAGCTCACGGAGGCCGATGCCGGCGCTGCGCTTGGGCGCCTCACCGAAGCCGCGGATCTTCAGGTGCTGGCAGACACGGAACTGGTGATCGAGGCGATCCCCGAGGAGCTCGACCTGAAGCGCGACGCATTCAGGCGGCTCGACGCGGCGGCTCCGCCCGCCACGATCCTGGCCTCGAACACGAGCAGCCTCTCGATCGAGAGCATCGCGGCCGCCACGAAACACCCGCAACGGGTGCTCGGCATGCACTTCTTCAACCCGGTGCCGGTGATGGCGCTGGTCGAGCTAATCCCCTGTCGGGCCACGGCTCCCTCACACACCGATGCCGCCGGGGACATGGTGCGACGCCTCGGCAAGACGGCGGTGCTGGCGGCGGACACGCCGGGCTTCATCGTCAACCGGGTGGCGCGCCCCTACTATCTGGAGGCGCTGCGGATCGCAGGTTCCGGGTCGGCCGGCGTCGACCGGATCGACGAGGCGATGCGCGGCGCCGGCTTCCGGATGGGGCCGTTCGAGCTGGTCGATGCCATCGGCGCCGACGTCAACCTGGCAGTCAGCCGCTCCGTCTACGAGGCCTTCGGTCAGGCGTCGCGCTATGCGCCACATCCGCTCCAGGAGCAACTGGTGGCCGCTGGCCGGCTCGGTCGCAAGACCGGTGCCGGCTTCTACGACTACGGAGCCGATGGAGCACGCGGCGCTCCCTGGGCCGGTCTGCCGAACGTGGGACCCCAGCCGATGCCCGCCGCGGAGATCGCCGGTCGGATCCTGGCCACGATCGTCAACGAGGCCGCGTCGGCGGTCGAGGAGGGCGTGGCGACCCCCGAGGCGGTCGACCTTGCCATGAAGCTCGGGACGAACTACCCGCGCGGCCCGCTCGAATGGGGCGAGGCGATCGGGCTCGCATCGGTGGTGGCCACGCTCGACCGGCTCGACGCGGAGCAGCCCGACGGACGATACGGGGCCGTGCCGCTCCTCCGCCGGCTCGCCGAGCGGGGCGGCTCCTTCTTCGCCGCGCATCGATGAAGGGCGCGCTGCCGCACCGCTACCGGGCGGTCATCTTCGACATGGATGGCCTGCTGCTCGATACCGAGACCATCTGGCATCGCGCCGAGGTGGAACTCTTCGCGCGGCATGGCGCCGAGTTCACCTGGGAGGACAAGCTGGCGGTGATCGGGACGAGTTTTGCGTTCGCTGCCCGCTACTTCGCGGAGCGCCTGGGGCGGCCGCTGGCCGAGGGCGAAGCCGTGGTCGGCGAGATGCTCGAGATCATGCACGCGGAGTTGCAGCAAGACGTGGCCGGGCGACCCGGCGCGGTCGAGCTTGTCGCGCGACTTCGCGGGCGCACGCTCCTCGGGCTCGCCTCCAACTCGCCGCGATTGCTGGTCGACACGGCGCTGGCGACGGCCGGCCTGACGGACGCGTTCGACGCGATCGTGACCTCCGATGACGTTGAGCACGCCAAGCCCGCGCCCGATCTGTACCTGCTGGCCTGCTCGACGCTGGGGGTGGCGCCGGCGGAGGCGCTGGCGCTCGAAGATTCAGCGTCGGGGGTGGCGGCCGCCAAGGCGGCGGGCCTCGCGTGCATCGCGGTGCCGCAGTTCGCGGAGACCGATGTTTCGGCGGCGGACCGGGTGATCGACTCGCTCGAAGAGCTGCTGGCCGAGGCGTAGACTCCTGGCCATGTGCCGATCCATCAAGACCCTGCGAAACCTGGACCAGCCGGCCTCGACCGATGAGATGCGCGCCGCCGCGCTGCAATACGTACGCAAGGTGAGCGGCTACCGCCGACCGTCACCGGCGAACGAGGCGGCATTCCAGCGGGCCGTCGACGAGGTGGCCGGCGCCTCGCAGCGGTTGCTCGAAGCCGTGACCGCCACCCACCCTGCCCGCCACGCGGTGGCCTGACAGACAGATCAGCCGAAGGCGCGCACCGCCGCTTCCACCGCGCGCTGATCCTGGGCGGAGTCGCCGCCGCTGACCCCCACCGCGCCAACCAGCACGCCGCCTCGCTCGAGCGGCATGCCGCCCGCAAAGATGACCATCCGGCCCCCGGCGAGGGTGTGGTAGCCATAGAACTCGGTGCCCGGTTGCACGATCGGCGGCAGATCGCCGGTCGGCATGCGGTTGACGAGCGCGCTGAAGGCCTTGTCCTGGGCGAGCCGGATGCCGACCAGGTCGGCTCCGTCCATGCGGGCGAACGCCACCAGTTGGTCGCCGGAATCCACGACCGCCACCGACATGGCGACCGCCAGCTCGCGCGCCTCGGCCTCGACCGCGGCGATCATGCGGCGCGCGGCCGTCAGCGTCAGCCCGGCGGCCTGGGAGGCGGTGGGACCGCGCCAGGAGTCGATGTTGTCCAGGTCGATATCGGTCATGTCTCCCTCGAGCGAATACGGTTGGCGATCAGGGTCAGCGCCACGCTGCCGATCATGAGCAGAACGGCCATGGCGATGAGCACCGGGAGTCGCTGCCCGAAGCGCAACTGCCCGTACAGGAAGACCGGGAAGGTCGGGCTGCCGCCGGCCAGGAAGTTCGCCAGCGCCACTTCGTCGAACGAGATGATGAAGCTGGTCAGCCATGCCGCGATGAGCGATGGGCCGAGCATCGGCAGGATGACCAGGCGCAGGGTGGACGGGTACGACGCACCAAGGTCCATGGCCGCGTCCTCCAGCGCGGGGTCCATGCCAACCATGC
>Ga0315281_10014859_pt1 | contig 10469 bp, 16 predicted proteins | sample YL17G07_0_MG_FD_204540 | JGI IMG/M metagenome (GOLD analysis project Ga0315281, IMG submission 204540) | Sediment microbial communities from Yellowstone Lake, YNP, Wyoming, USA - YL17G07_0 | ecosystem: Environmental > Aquatic > Freshwater > Lake > Sediment | place: USA: Wyoming | collected...
ATGCTTGCTTCCGGGCGATCCTGTATAACATCGGGGTTGGTTCCGGTCCCCAAGTCGAAGTAGATGCGGATAGATTGGCCCCCGGAGAATCTACGAAACTTTGGCCCTGGAGAATATGGCTAACCAAGAATGAAACCATGCTCAATCAACCGGCCATCAGGTTTTATGCTCCTCCAATGGTCGTAGAAAGATTGATCACTGCTTTCAATTTTTGTGAGAAAAAGGCTGATGAATATTCCGGCGTTCCGGCCTACTCGCACGGAGATCCGCAAGTAGGCGGCGCTGGCAACACGGCTTCTGGTCTTTCTATGTTGATCACCCAGGCGGCCCGGGGCATCAAGAACGTCATCAAGAATATCGACCGCAAACTCATCGAAACGACGGTTCAGGCTCAGTTTGAAATGACGATCGGGGATGAGCAAAATATCGGCCTGATCCCGGATTACAAGATCGTGGCCCGCGGATCTTCCGCCTTGATCGCAAAGGAACAGCAAGCGATTCGGAGAACCGAATTCCTAACGATGACCAATAATCCACTTGATGCACAGATCATGGGCGCGGAAGGGAGGAGCTACCTTATTTCGGCTGCTGCTCAACCCCTCGATCTTGATCTCGATAAACTTCTTCCAAACAGAAACAACCCACGGGCGCAGCTACCGCAGCAAGCGATTGCTTCTCCGGCTGCACCCCAAGCCTTGAATCCAGGGGGCGAACCGGTCGTCGGGCAAGACTTCCGGCAATTTAACGCGAGATAGGGGGAAACGTGACCAGAGAGGACGAGAGATTTTACAAGGCGGTACTTAGTTTAAATGGACATCCTGATTTTGAGATCATTCGGGACCGCATCAAAATGAAGTACGCCACTGTTTGCAGCACATGGTGGAAGCAATCATCCGACAAGTATCCTCATTTCGCTGGACAGGCCCAGGCTTTAGCTACACTGATCTCCGACCTGGATACTCTAAGGGCCATGTCCGAACTGGAAGCCACTAAAAGAGCAACCGAGAAACCAAATCCTGGGAGCACTCTGTGAAGCGTTGCAAAAAATGCGGTAGGCCATTGGCGGAATGTAATCCCGGAGACAGATGCTTCCGGCATACGAAAGTAAGAATCCGGGATGAAGTCAGTCGGTTCGTCAATCCGATCAATACCGGAGAGATAGGTAGTTTATGTACTTCCCGGGAAACTACGGGATTCGATATTGCTCAAATTCAGTACCACGGCAAAGTTCATCCGTGGCATTGGCTTTAGGAGAACGAAAATGCCAGAAGCAGAAATCAAAGCCCGGGGCGGAGCCATCCGTTACAGAACAGTAAAACTTCCGGGAGGTAAAGGCTATATCCATGTTGCCATAACCCGGAAGAAGGGCCCTCATGGTGGTCGCACAGTTGCCGGAGAGGTTCATCATTATAAAGATCGAGGTAAGTAATGCTCAGGCAAAAAGTAAACCCCAAAACCGGGAAGAAACAATACTGTCTGGTCTCCCGCAAAGATCCGAGCAAAATATTAGAGTGGTACGGAAGTGCGCACCCGAGCGAAGAGACTGTGGCCAAAACAGAGAAACGAGTCCAGTGGTTTAAACACCGGATGAAATAAATTCGGAGGTATCTAAAATGGTTTCCAAAATAGCAAGAACACCGATCGCCATTGCCGCAACAGGCACGGACTTTTATTTTTATCTAACTCATGTCGGCGTGCTCACACGTTACCTCCTGGAATTGCCCGATGTGAATACCATCACCTTCACCTTAAGTCTGATCGATGAAAACAGCAAAACGATCTGGACGGGCGCGGCCCATACTGAGAACGATACCTATTCCGTCCCGATCGACGTGGAGATTTTCGGGATGTATAAGGTCAATCTCCATCTCAGTAATGTTGCCGGAACCACTGGGACAGCCTATCTTACGTTTTGGGTAAGAGATTAAACATGAAATTATGTCCAACCTGTAAAAAAGAAAAGGATGATGATCAGTTCGATAAATATCGAGCAAATCCGGATGGATTACAGAGGCAATGCAGGAATTGTGCAAAAGCTTGGAATAATGTCTGGCGGAAGACTCCAAAAGGGAAAGAATCTATCCGATTGCGAAGAAAACGACATGCTGTCAAACAAAAGATTGCGTGGATGGAATTAATCATCAAACCGCAAGGAAGAAATAAGTGTTCGAGATGTGGATATGATAAGTGTTTTGGAGCCATCGACTTTCATCATCGTGATCCGAAGGCAAAACAATTTAGTATGTCCACTATGTGGCAGTCCCCTATAACGGGAAAAAATTTAGAGGAACTTGCCAAGACGGTTTCTCTTTGTAAGAATTGTCACGCCGAAGAACATTGGGAAAAAATCAATGAGAATTAATCCAAGAATCAATAGGCGCTTCCGTCCTTGCAATCTAAACGGCTGCGTGCTCTATCTCCCATTCTATAGTCTTGGCTCCAACGCGCAAAAGATATGGGATCTCTCCGGCCAGGGAAACCACGGGACGATCTCGGGGCCGGTCCCTGGATCATATCCGATGTTGGATGGGTCAGTCCTGGTAACAAATGGAACCTTCACGGGAGACACTGGATGGACGAAGGGAACTGGATGGGCCATCACGACCGTGGCGACAAAGACCGCTGGAGTGGCGAGCGACTTGGAACAAGACATCAGCGTAGTGGCCGCGACCAAATATTTCCTAAAATACACCATCACCCGGACAGGCGGAAGCCTCACGCCTCAAATCGGTGGAGTGAATGGAACGGCCAGAAGCGAATCCGGAACCTACACGGACGAGATTACAGCGACCGGGACAGGTAATTTAAAGTTTCAGGCCGATTCGTCCTTTGCCGGAACTGTGGATAATGTCTCCGTTCAGAAAATCACCGGCTACGAATCCCTGGGATGGTATTTTGACGGATCGAATGATTATGTTTTAGTTGTTAATTCCTCAACTCTCGACGGAATCACGGCGTGTACTGTTCTCATTTGGACGAAAGTGGCCCCGGATAATCCCTTAGGAGCAGCAAGATTATGGAGTATGTACAAACCCAGCAACGCAAATTGGCATCTGGAAATTGCGCAACAATATCCTGCAAACGGGAATCTCGCTGTCTTTACCACCACTCTTGGCGCGTGGACAGATACAGGCGTTGTTTTGCTTGACAATACCTGGAAACTTGTGAGCGTAACGATTTCTGGAACAACCTTAAAGGTTTACGTTAATGGTGTCCTGGTCCAGACCTATACGAGTGGGATTAACACCGGTACTGCGGATTCCTCGGTGTTCATTGGGGCGGATGGAAATAATCAATCATCTTTATTGAAAATGAACTGCGGTGAAGCACTATTTTTTTCCCGGGCCTTCTCTGCCGAAGAAATCAAATCCTACTATGAGTTGACGCGGAGCCGATACGGAATTTAGATATGAGTAAACTCTCTGATTGGTGGTTAAAGTGGTTTGGTCCGGGGACTCCCGATGATTTAAGAAATCCCTTTTGGCGTTACTTCGAGGGGCCCGGAGCCATCAAGGTTGATGAGGCACTTTGTCTTTTCGATATTCGGATCGGATTTAAACGAGAGTACAACGAGGCACCCTATAAACGATGGAAATGCTGGTATTGCCGGACCTGGGAGAAGGTAACTCAAAATTGGTGGAATGCGATTTTCAGCATGAACCTTCAGATCATCAGTTGGTACGGAAAAACCGGGAATTACAACACGGCGCCAAAGTTGATGATCCTAATTCGATTTCTCCCGGGATACTACTTTCTCTTTGCAAGTCCGATGTACTTATTCGACATTGGATCGTTTCACGCGAAACTAGCGATCATGAACAGCAAAACGGAAATTGAGAAATACGGATGCAACGAACCCTACGGATGGGATGAAGGGCCGATCTAATGGCGAACCTCGCTTCTTCAAGAACTGATCCTTATTTATCCGATGTGATCACCCATCGGAGCGCGGGCTTTAAAGAAGGCTCGGTCATGCTCTGCAAGTATGCGAAGGGCGGCGGAACTTCGGCCCTGATCACCGTGACGGTTATCAACCCCAAGATTCACGCGACCGATGAATACAAACCGATTTACATGAGTGGAACACTCGTGATCGCACAGACTTTCTTCTTCGATACGAGCGGGAATTACCGCATCCCCCTGGCCATGGGTCTGGGCGAGAGAGTAATTAACGCAACCGTCACTTTTACCGGCGGTTCAGATCAAACTATGGTCATAGACTTTTCGGACGATTAGAATGGGCAGTCAAGTATTTAACATTCCGAGAGTGGCGGCGGCGGATTACCCCGTAGTCTTTAAAGAGGTATTCACGGGGAACGGTAGTGCTACGACCTTCACCTTGACCGGTGCGGTCCTGAACGCCACTTTTGCGATCGGATCTTGGGATAAAGCGAAACTGATTTTGACCGCTCTCGGCGATGTCACAAATACGAGCGGGAAGGCTCTTTATGACTCGGCCATTCCCTTTACCAGACATAGAATTGCGATCTCCAATATCGATGCAAACGGTGTCGTTACTCTGGATTATCCTCCCCGGGCCGAGCAATTCGATATTTATTATTGGTATCAGCCAAAGGAATCTGACCGACTCGCCACCTATATCCGGGATGACGTGATCTCTAAGGTTGAGGAATCCGAACCGGAGATCGCTGCGGCCATCCAGGTCAACACCACGGCTTTCGGTAAGAATCTAAGTGTCGCAGATGACACAGTTCAAAAGGCCCTCGATACTCTGGATGATATGGCGGGCAGCGGCGGGACTCCGGGAGACACAGTTGCAAGTGAAACCTCATTCGGGATTACTCCGGCTGCTGGATCGGAGATAGCCTATTCTCGGAAGGACCATACCCATGGGAGCCCTACGGCACCCTCTACGCATGATGCGGTCACTCTAAAAACGGGTCACGATGCTGCACTTTCTATCTCAGGCCAGGAACTTGACCTTGCTGATGTCCTTACTCCCACTGAACACACATCGATTGGAAATGGTGCCCCTCACCATGCACCGGTCAGTCTGGCAGCCAGCGCGGAAGTCCTCTTGAGTCTTTCGACTCAGGAACTTAGTCTCGATAATCAGAATGCAAATATCGTCTTGGCCGGACCTGTCTCCGGTGCGGCAGCGGCAGCGGCATTCCGGGCCTTAGTCTTGGCCGATCTTCCCACCACAAGATTCTTTGTCGGCAATACGACATGGGATGTATCCGTAACCGGCGATCAGGCCATAACCAATGTTGGGTTTAAACCTAGAGCGATATTTATGATCAACAACATTGCCAACACGGTAACGCAATCTTGGGGCTTTACCGATGAGACCAATAGTCTATGTATGTTTAATTCCTCTCTTATGACCGCAGCATGGTATACCAGTTTCGCCGGTCTATTGGCCGGATATACGACAGCCACCAAAGTCTATAATGCGGTTTTAAAATCAATGGATACAGGTGGATTCACTATAACATGGGCTAAAACCAGCACTCCCACAGGGACGGCAACTCTTTTGTATTTTTGTTTTGGATAAGGAAGTTCACCATGGACGAAAACAACGAACCGAAGAGATCTTTCGTACAGAAGTATTTTGCGGTGGATTTAAAGACTATCATCCCATTGATAATTTTTATCGGGACAGTCTCTTGGGGTGCTTATTCGGCATTTACACACGAAACAAAGACGGCCATCACGGAGATCGCCAAGGCATGCGATAAGAACGAAAATGAGGTCATTGCCCTAAAAGAGAGTTATAAGGCCCTTGCCACGATGCCAGACAAAATGGAGCAGAATAAAAGTGAGGTCGTCATCCTGAAAGAGAAATATCACGGCATCGATAAACTATTACAGAAAATGGACCGGACATTGGAAAAGACTCAGGATCTTTTGATCGATCATATTGCTAAGACAAAGAAATCTGGACATTAGACATGACCAACAAGGAAAACGAACTACTTAATAAAATTATCAGCGCAGGTGCCTGGCTGAACCGAGCTCAGGAGAAATACCGGGACCATCTGGAAAATCTACCTGCCACCGGGAACTATGCTTTTGCCGCAGCTTCCTTGGCGATTCACGAGGCGGAGAAAATCCTGCGCCAGATTTTTAACGAAAAGGATGGAGTCTGAATGTCTAATATGATCACGGCGAACTTCTCGCGTGACGAAGTAAAGTGCAAATGTGGTTGTGGAATTGATCTTATCAGCCTGGAATTGGTCTGCAAACTCCAGGAAGCCCGGGACGAGTATTTTAAAATTTTCAATGAAGGTCTCATCCTGGACTGTGCCTGCCGCTGCCCAAAGCATAATGCCGAAGTAGGCGGAGAAGATCATTCGGCCCATCTCACAACCGAAAAGAAAATTTGCGAGGCCGCGGATATTGCCTGTACGGATTCTCATAAACGTCATATTCTGATCGGGATTTTAAGAAAATATTTTACCCGAATGGAAATAGGCTCCGGCTGGCTCCATGTGGACGTGGCGAGAGACGATGATCATCCGCAAGAAGTAACTTTTTTGCCCAAATATGCGCAAAGGAAATAGGAAAGAATAATATGGACCCGGTACTGGCTGTAACGTTAATGATTATCGCCTTCGTGGTGATAGGGAGGTTATTGGGCTGATGGACTTCAAAGATTTAGCCGCAAAAGTTCTTGATTTTGCCCCATTGGTTGGGGGAGCTCTCGGGGGGCCTCCAGGTGCCGCGCTGGGTGCAGGAATAAAAGTCATAGCCGGTCTCTTCGGCGTGAAGAGTGCAAACCCCACGGCTGACGAGATCGACACCGCCATGACCGCAGATCCCGAGATGGCCCTGAAGTTGAAGCAGGCGGATTATGCGTTCACCTTGGCTATGAGGCAGGCCGACAAGGATGAATACTTGGCAGAACTGGAGACCATTCGAGGCAGCCAAAATGTAGAAGTCGAGGAAAGCAAGAGCACGGATGAATATGTGCGCAGAACGAGACCTGGCATTCTAAGAAAATTATTCTGGCTGATCGCAATTTATTGCTTCGTCGCCCCCGGGATGGTTTACCTGGCAGCCAAAGGTGGGATGCAAGACTTCAATGTAGACAACTTGATCTCGATGCTAACCTACATTGGCGGATTTTTGTTCTCCACCTTCTCGATTGGGTATACCGGATATAACTGGATGCGCACAAAAGAGAAACTTGCTGAAAATGGTGGCAACGGTTCTAAGCCAGGTTTGCTTAAAGCCCTTATCGGTAAAAAATAAAAAGAGAAAGGTGAATCTACCATGAAAAGGCATTTCTTGGCAACCCTGGCAATCTTAGGCTATCTTCTGTTTGCTTTTTTGATCATAACCTATGCAGCCGAAGCAAAGGAGGGGACCAGAGTTCTGGATAATGGGAAAGGCTTCACGGTCGAAATTCCCGAGATGTGCCCGGATTTCCTATTTTGGCAACCGAGACTTTTGGGATCTAAGCAATATGCGAACGGTAATGGGATTGGAATCATTGAATCCCGCAATGAAGAAGAGACTGTCTTTGTCACTGCGATATGGGCAAAAATCGAAAGCAAGGTATATTGCTTAGGTTTAATTATTACCTACTTTCCACCCAAAGGGTTTGATCCGAAGAAGAAAGTTGAAGATCAGATGAAAAGTGAATACATGGAAGACCTTCAATTTATGAGTACCGGAAAACCGTCCGGTAAACTCAGTCGAGTAAAAGATTTAACCCCATTTCCAAAGATCGAAATATTCTTGAATAGACTCGAAGTTTAGATTTTGGGCGTTCTTTGAAAACTAAATAGACCCTCCCGGGCTCGCTACCTGGGAGTTTATAAGGGCAGATAGAGTGCTCTATCCACTTTGTCTGCCCTTTTTTATTTGCAAGTTTCATCCGACCGGGAGACCTACCCATGGCCCCGGCGGATTTCAAATCAATACCGCGAAGATCCGAAAGGACTCGCCAAGAAAGGAAGTAGCATGGCATTACCTCAAGCAGTTCAAGCGCAGTTAGACCGTGCCAATCAGATATTGGCACAGGAACACCCGGCACAAAACCCGCCCCCTGCGGCTGTGCCGACGCCTCCTGCTCCGGTCCCGGGGAATATCGAACCGACTCCTCCTCCTGCGATGATTGCACCGCCAATCGAACCGGCTCCAGTGGCGCCAGTCGCCCCGCCGGTCACACCCCCCGTAGCCGTCCCCACTCCCCCCCTTGAGGATTGGAAACATAAATACGACGTGCTCCAGGGGAAATACAACGCAGAAGTGCCACGATACGCTTACCGCGTTGCGTTTCTGGAAAACCAAGTGGAATCCCTCAGCAAGGAGATCGGAAATCTAAAGCTCCAGTTGGCTTCACCCCAACCCCCGGCACAACCAGGGGCCTCGGCCACGCCCGCGGCGATCCCGCAGGCATCCGGGAAAATGTCGGAGGTCTTGAAAAACTCGACCGACGAGAAGATCAAGTCCTTCAAAGATAACTTTCCGGACATCTTCGAGGCCATCGGTATCGTAGCAGATCAGATGGTAACAACCATCAGAACCGAAAGCGATACCAAGATGAAGGCGATCGAACAAGTAGGTGCAAAAAATGCACAAACTGCCTTCTTCGAAACCCTGAACCACGAAGTCCCGGGATGGCAGCAAATATGCCAAACCGATCCCAACTGGCCAGTGTGGTTAGGAGTCATAGAAGACTACACCGGCAAACTAAGACTCGAACTTCTAAAAGAAGCATCGACCAGGTTTGATGCTAAGGCGGTCCTTAAGATGTTGAGGGATTTCAGGACGGCTTATCCAACGCAACCCGTAGTAATTCCAATCGCGGCAAACCCAAATCCAAATCCGCCTGTTCCTCCAGCGCCCCCGGGATCTGCTTTCGTCGGTCCCCCGAGCGCACCATCGGCAGGCAGTCCTTCGGTGACACCACCGGAGCAAATCACCAGGAAGTTTGTCAGCGACTTTTATCTCGATGTAGCAAAGGGACGTTATCGAGGCCGAGATCCAGAGAGAATTACAATCGAGGCCAAAATCAACCGAGCGAATATCGAAGGGAGGATCGTTTGACAGACTCCTTGGAACATAAGGAGAACATCAAATGTATCCTGTTAGCGCAGGACATCCCAATTACTCTCAGAGCGGTGCCAGCCAATTTATCCCTAACCTTTAATTTGGGGATATAAAACTTGATCTGAATAACTGGAATCGGATTTTGGATGCCGAAACCAGAGGGAACCGAATCCAACAACGCAGTTCGGAGTAAATCCATGAAGCGATTAAGTTGGAAGTACATAGCAGGTTTTGTTGATGGAGAAGGATGTATTGATTTTCAATGTCATGTGGATCGGAGAAATAAAGTGAAAAGACTCTATATCGTTCCACGCTTGAGAATTTCTTTAATCGCATCCTGTAGATTTATCTTGGAAAATTTTCATGCCAATTTTGGCGGCTATTTTCACAAAATCAGAGATTTCGATAATCCGAATTGGCAAGCAGCCGTAACTTGGCAAATCCAAGGTAAGAAGATGAGACCTATTCTTCAGAATATCGTCAAACATTTATTGATCAAAAAAGAGCAAGCCAAATTTGCAATTTGGTGGGTCGATAATGTTATGGGCAAGCAAACCCCAAATGGCTTTTACGATGAAAGATTACAAAAAATTAGGGAGTGCGCCCGGGACGAATTGAAGGCTATGAAAAAGGACCCGCAACGACTAAGCGATCGAGCAGTGCAAAATATTCTCGCACTGATGCGATAGTCTAATCCGTCAAGCCAAGACAGATAGGAATTATGGAGTGGAAAAATCCTGGCCAAGTTCTACGCCGCGACCGTCTTCGGAGAGATTGCAAACACTGACTACGAAGGAGAAATTCGTAGTTACGGGGACAAAGTCATCGTCCGCACCACGCCCGACATCACGATCCGCGATTACGCGATCGGGCAGAACCTTGTTTATGAGCGCCCGGAATCTACTCCGGTCGAATTGCTCATCGACAAAGGCAAATATTTCGCATTCACTTGCGACGACATCATCGCCGTTCAGTCCGACCTCCGCCTCATGGAAGATTGGACCAGTGACGCAGGCGAGCAGATGAAGATCGCCATCGATACCGCAGTTCTCGCGGGGATCTACAACGGTGCCGCCACTTACAACTACGGCAATACCGCCGGTGTCAAAACCCAGGCTTATCTACTCGGAGCCTCGGGCGCCCCTCTTCAGGTGACGAAGAACAACGTTGTCGATCTTTTCGTCGATGCGGCTTCCATCCTGAACGAACGGAATCTTCCGAGTACCGATCGATGGATCGTAATTCCCGATTGGGTTTCAAACTTGATCAAGAAATCCGACCTCAAAGATGCTTCCATGACCGGGGATCAGACCTCTCCTCTCCGCAATGGCCGCATCGGATCAATCGATTACTGGACGATCTACGTCAGCAATAACATCTACTCGGTGACTGACTCGACCTCCGTGACCGCCTACTACTGCCCCTTCGGGCACAAGTCCGCTCTC
>Ga0315281_10014860_pt1 | contig 10467 bp, 10 predicted proteins | sample YL17G07_0_MG_FD_204540 | JGI IMG/M metagenome (GOLD analysis project Ga0315281, IMG submission 204540) | Sediment microbial communities from Yellowstone Lake, YNP, Wyoming, USA - YL17G07_0 | ecosystem: Environmental > Aquatic > Freshwater > Lake > Sediment | place: USA: Wyoming | collected...
CACCGTGCTGGCTGGCCGCAAACGTCGCGGGCAGATCGGCGCCGCTGTTCGGGTCGGAGACGCCTTTCTCACCCTTATCAAGCCAGGTTCGCGCGACCCGACGCACTGCCTCGAAGTCTGTGCCAGCGACGCCGACCAGTGAGTAAAAGACCCCGCGCGCCGATTCTTCGTTGGGAAGATCCCAGAAATCCATACCAGCAGGAGAAAAGTGGTTGGGATATTTCTTCAGCGAGTCGGCATCCACCTCATGCGCCTGGCTGTTGAGCCAACCAATCGGCCAGTGGTCCCACGAGCTCGAGACCCAGCCCCAGCCACCCGTGTCCTTGAAGCTGTGCTCCTTGATGCGTGTGAAGGTGTGGCCAAAACCCGAGGCATCGCCAAAAATGCAATAGGGCGAGCCCCCGCGCATGGGCACAATCAGCGCCACGCCGGGGGAATCGTCGAGCTTTTTCCAGGGCGCTCCGGTGCGTCTCGCGGTGGCAGCCCAGATTTTGCCCGGCTCCGGCTTCCGTTTCCAAAACACGTCGTAGCGGTCGCTCGAGAACGGATCGAGCACGGCCAGCGAATGGCTCTCGTCCGGCGAGGGACCTGGCTGGAGAACGTCGTACCAGAGTTTTCCCACGGGGCACATGGCGATCATTTCGATCGGCTCGCGCGCGTAGCCGATGTTCTTGCCGGGAATCAACGACTCGTAGGTCTGCCGCCGCAAGACCAGCCCGTTCGGATATGCCCAGAAATCCTCGGTGGCGTGATAGGCCGGTTCACCCGAATCCATGTTGACACCGAAGTAGGTCCAGCGAACCCAGACGCGCTTCGGGCCGGACTCGATGATGTCCACGAAGCTGTTCTTTTCCTTCCGCCCCTTGTCGTTGTAGAGCTCGGCCCAGCCTTCGTTGCCCTCGAAGAACTGATAGCAGAACCCGGTGCCGGACGGGAATTCGTACCACGGGCTGTAGCTTCCCTCGTGCGCGAAGACGAAGCGGAACGGAAAACCCTTCCAGAAAACCACGAAGGCCTTCTTGGGATTTCCATCGGCGTGGGGCGGGCTGGGGAAATCCCCTTGGTAACCTCCGAACACGTAATCGGTGACTTCCACCACCGAGACCCCCTCGGATTTCAGCTTGGCCAGGTCCGCCATCTTCATGGCCGAAGGCTTGGCCAGCCTCGGTCCCGTCGCGTCCTGCGCGGACAAGGCCGCCGCTCCGCCCATCATCAGGCCAAAGACGAATACCGCCACCGCCCAACGCGAGACATGATGTGATTGTTGGACCATATGGATCGCCCCCCCCTTGCGGTGCAAGACACTCACCGAGTACGAGCACTGCAGTTTAACTCAATTGTGGTTTAGAGGGCGGGCCGTTCGAAAAGCACCATGCGCATCGAGAGACTGCCGTATTCAAAGCCTTCGTGGGGATAGGAAATCGAATCCTTCGCGTTAGTGCTTCCCATGCAGTAAAGAAGCGGGATGTAGTGCTCGAGGGTGGGATGGGCCGTGGCCAGCAGCGATTCACCCCAGGCCGTGGGCGCGGCAAGTGACTGCACGTCGCGCCGCTGGATGGCGTCTTTCACCCTGGCGTCAAACTCGAGGGTCCAGTCGAAAGGCCGGGCATCCCTCTGGGGCCGCATGCGGCGGAGGTTGTGCACGATGTTGCCGCTGCCGAGGATCAGCACGCCGCGCGAGCGCAGCGACCGTAATTCCTCGCCCAGCGCGACGTGGTCCGGCAGGCTTCGCCGCTGGTCGAGGCTGACCTGGAATACCGGAACGTCGGCTTGCGGATAGATGTGCCGCAGCACGCTCCAGGCGCCGTGGTCAAAGCCCCAGGTCTCGTCCGGCTTGAGCTGCAACTCCTTCGCGACTTTCGCGGCTTCTTCCGGCGCGCCGGGAGCGGGATATTGGATCTGGTAGAGAGCGCGCGGAAATCCGTAGAAGTCGTGGAGGGTCTTCGGCTGTGCGACGGTCAGCACTTCGCAGCCGTCCGTGACCCAGTGCGCGGACACCACGCAGATCGCCTTGGGGCGGGGCAGGCGCTCGCGCATCCCGGCCAGCGCCCGCGTGAATGCATTCTCCTCGATGGCGTTCATCGGCGAGCCGTGGCCAACGAATAAAACTGGCATCTCCATGATTACTTCCCCATCCCGGAGGCTTGCTGATTCGAGGGAGCGTATGCTGAATCGAACGCGCCATCGCGTTCTTTGATTCTCCCAGCCCACTCAATCTTTCTGCAAGGTGAGATACGTCATTCTCTGGTCGCGCTCAATCTGCAAGACCGCGGGAGCTTCAGGTTTGAGCTCGGCGAGAGCGGCACGAAGTCCATCGAGCGTAATGATGGGTAATCCGTTCAGCGCGTGGATTACATCTCCCGTGGTCAGCGAGTTTTCCGCTCCTCTTGAGCCGGCTGCCCGCGCCATAACGACCACGCCAGATGGCTCGCGGAGGTCCGATACAATCTCCCCGAGGCTGGCATTGACCTCAATGCCCAGGACCCCTAATGGTTCGATGTAGTTCTTTTCCGGGTCCACCAGGTCTGCGAGCCGGTCAACCTTGTGAGGCCGCTCCACGACCGGAACCTCGAGCGCGACCTTCTCATTGCCCCGCAGTATTTCGACCTTAGCTGCTTCCCCCGCCGGGCGCCTAAACAGGGTGAGTCCGAAGATCGGCAGGCTGTCGATAGAGCGGCCATCGATGCTCAAGATGATGTCCTGAATCTTCATTCCCGCTTTGTCCGCTGGACTTCCGGGAAGCACATCCGACACGAGGACTCCCCAATCGCGTGCCAGGCGAAGTCCGGCAGCCAATTCCGGCGTGACGGCTTGAACCTGGATGCCCATCTCTCCCCGATGAATGTGCCCGTACCTGCGAAGCTGCGGATATGCGAAAGCTACCAAACCGCTGGGGATGGCAAAACCGAGCCCCTCGTTGCCGCCGGATTGCGACATGATTAAAGTGTTGATACCGACCAGTTCGCCGTCTGCATTGACCAGCGGGCCCCCACTATTGCCGGGGTTGATGGGAGCATCAGTCTGGATGAACACCAACGGGCTGTCAGGGTCGAGTTGGCGCGCCACGGAGCTCACCAAACCCATCGATACGGAATTGCGGAAACCTTCGGGGCTGCCAAACGCGAAAACCATCTCGCCTTGCCGGAGGTTGGCGTACTTGCCGATGGGCAGCGCGGGCAAACCCTTGGCATCGACCTTCAGCAGCGCCAGATCGAGTTCCCCCGCCACTCCTACCACGCGCGCCTCCAGCGTGCGGCCTGTGGCGCCCTGCAAGGAGCGTGAGACTGATGTTTCGTCTACCTGCGGCAGCACCACCTGAACTCGTACTCCATTCCCCACGACGTGGGCGTTCGTCATGATGTAACCGTCCGGATCGACGATGACTCCGGATCCGAGGCTACGCTGCCGGCCAATCACCAGACCCGCATTGCCCCCTCCGCTGTCTGGAGATCGCGCGTATCCAGTCACCCGTACCTGTACTACGCTGGGTGAAACTTTTTTGACCAGCGCCTCGGAAGATGCGCTGAGTTGCTGCAAGGGATCTTCTTTTCCCGGAGCTTGAGCCCCAAGACTCTTCGTCGCAATTGAAAATAGGGCAATGCAAACCAACCAAAATATGGGAACAGGACCGGGTCCGCTTCTTCTTGCGTGGCGCCTGGGCATCGTCTAGATCCTCTCATCTGCATGAAATCCCGCCAAATTCTGAACGTGGACCAGTATATCCGTTCGCATGGAACTTTGATGCATACTGGAGTGATTGCGGTTCGCCTGAGGGTAACGGGCACCTTCGGATCGTCAGCCCGCGGACGGAAGCAGGGCGCCCGCTTGGGGGTGTGGTTGCGGTGTAATCGGCGTCCGGCTAAACGGTCGGCTCGCCGTGGACTTCGACTTCCTCCCGGGCCGTGCCCAGGCGCAGCGGTTCGGGAAGCTTGCCGGCCCAATTGGCCCAGCCCCAGAAGATTGCCGTCGTCGAACTCAGGATCCCGGCCACGAGTCCAATCGTCCTCGGGCAGCAAGCTCTCCGCCCTCTTCGAGCAAGCTTGCCAGCAACCCGCCAGTCGGCGGGCTTGCTCGTTCTGCCGCCGCGCTCGCCCCAACTCAATGGCCACGTCGAACGCGCCAACCGTACTCACACGGAGGAATCTTATGAGGTCACCCCCTGCTCGCTCCAGATCCCCCAGCTCAACCAGGAACTGCGCGACGGGGAGCGCATAGATAACACCGTCCGCCCCCGCCAGGCCCTCGGCTACCGAACTCCCCACGAGTTCCTCGCCCAACCCCGGCCCCCCCGTTCCAACTCAAGGAGTGTAACTAATTTACTGGACGAGTACACGCCCTTGCAGCCCCAAGCGTCTTCCCATAGAATGCCGCCATGCGCATATAGTCAGCCGTCAGGCTCGCCACTTGCTTTCGCTTCCGCGGAAGCAGTCAATGTTCATTGAAAAAAGGAGGAGTCATGATTGACCCCGGACTACACAATCGAGTAGTGGTGGTTACGGGCGGCAACAATCCCCAGGGGATCGGCGCTGCGACCGCCAGAGCTTTCGCCGCACAGGGGGCTGAGGTCTTCATTCATTACTTCCGCCAGCCCATGCCGGATTTCGTGAAAGGTGCGGAACCCTCGTCTCCTGATGTTCCCTCCATTGCGACCTACTACGCGCATCAGCGTCACTCTGCCCAGGAAGTGGCGGATTCGATTCGCGCCGCAGGGGGGCGCGCGGCGGCTTGGGAAGCGAACCTCGCCGATCCCACCGTGATTCCGGAACTGCTGGATCGGGCGGAGCAAGCTCTCGGGCCGGTTGAAGTGCTGGTCAACAACGCCGCGGCGGATGAGTATGATACTTTCCTGCCGGGGAAATCATGGAGGCAGGGAGATCTTTGTGATGCGACGGGCCTGCCCGTGAACACCCTAAGTGCCGAGAGCCACGATCAGTGCTTCGCTGTGAACAGTCGCGCGGTGGCGCTGCTGACGGCAGAATTCGCTCGGCGGCACATTGCCGCGGGAAGGAAAGAGGGGCGAATCATCAACGTGAGCACCGACGGAGCTGCGGGCTTTCCGAGCAGCGTTTCATATTGGGCGAGCAAACACGCCCTGGAATCTTACAGCCGGGCTGCGGCCTGGGAGCTCGGACCCTACGGCATAACCGTCAATATTGTTTCGCCCGGCCCGGTGCAGACCGGTTGGATGACGCCAGACCTGGAAACCAAAATCGCCGCGGGCATCCCCCTCGGGCGGGTCGGCCGCAGCGAAGACATCGCCGACGCAATTGTCTTTTTGGCTTCCCACCAGGCTCGCTGGATCACCGGACAATTGCTTTACGTGGGGGGCGGCAATCGAATGCATCAATAGGTGCGGTAGCCACGGGGGAGCCTCTCACCGTGAGACGGTCCTTGGGGCCGCCACTACCAACCCGCAGCGGGGGCTGTGCCGCCCGGGAGGTCCAGAGCAGGCTTACACGGTGGGCTCGCCGTGGACTTCGATTTCCTCCGGCGCGGTGCCCAGGCGCAGCGGTTCGGGAAGCTTGCCGGCCCAATTGGCCCAGCCCCAGAAGATTGCCGTCGTCGAACTCAGGATCCCGGCCACAAGTCCAATCGTCCTCGGGCTGCGATACTGCGACGCAACTCCGGCCAGCGCCATGGAAACCATCATGGTGGACCAAACGAGCGATTCCGCCGTCGAGAAGACGCGGCCGCGGAATTCGTCCGGGACGCGGCGGAGAAGCTGCGAGATATTGAGAACCGAACTCACCGCCACGGCGGCGCGCGAGAGCGCGATAAAGAGCAAGGCCTGCCAGAATTTCGGCACCTGACTAAAGATGACGTAAGCGGCGCCGTGGATGACATAGCAGATCGAAATCGTGCGCTTGTAACCCGTAAAGCTGATCCGCTTGCCGATGGCGTGCCCCAGTGCCCCGCCCATCAGGAGGCCCAGTCCGGCGAAGCTCCAGATGATTCCGATGCCCGCCGGGCCGCGGTTGAACACCTGCTCTCCAAACAGCGTGAAGAGGATCTGCGCGGCGCCTCCTCCCGAAGCCCAGCCCACACCGACGAGAGCAACCCCCAGAATCAGCGGCGACGACTTCATGTAGGTGAGGCCTTCCTTGTACTCGTGCCAGGGCCGCACGACCGTGCTCTCCGTCAGATCGCGGCGCTTGGGCCGGAAACTGCCCTCCACGCGCAATTGCGAAATGCACCAGGCGGAAACGAGGAAGGAAAGAGAATTGATCACGAACGCCCACTCGAATCCCAGGCGGGCGGCGCTCAGGCCCGCCGCCATCGTGCCCACGGTGATCGTCGTCCACTGCGTGGTCTGCGTCAGCGAATTGGCGGTGTGGAGTTCCTCTTTGCTCGTAATGGTGGGCAGGATAGAAGTTCGGCCGCTCGTGAAAAACGGCGATGCGAACATCAGCAGCGCGCTCAGCAGGTAGAGAAGCCAGGACTTCTGGTGATAGATCGTCGCCACAAAGCCCAGCGCCACGACCGCGCGGATCAGATCGCTCGCAATCATGATGCGCTTGCGATCGAAGCGGTCGAGCACCACGCCGGCGAGCGGCCCCGCCATCACCGCCGGAATGGCGCGCGAAAGCATCACGCCGGCGACCACCAGGCCCGAACCCGTGGTCTGCATCGCCAGGCTGAAGACCGCGATGTTGTTGAAGTGGTCCCCAATCTCGCTCACCACCTGCCCCGTCCAGGCATAGCGGTAGTTGCGATTCTGCCGTAACAGGTTGCGGAAATCGTTCAGCATGGGGGTTCCGCGCGGCCCAACAACACTTCAGCACCGCGCTGGGCAAGGAATAGAACATCTTAACTCGGAAAGAGGGAATCGTAACAAGGACGCTCGTGAAAGCTAGGGAGTTTCAGGGGCGAAATGGATCATGAGAGGTCGCTTTCTTCCAGGCCTGCCATCTTCAGCAGGTGTTTGAGGAGGCCGATTTTGAGAGGTTTGTTGCCGTGGATGGGGACTGAAAGCCGAACGATGGTGCCGGACTTCCCTTAGATGTGGTGGCTGCCGTGAATGCGAAAGAGTTGCCAGCCGTGGCGTTCGACGAGGCGAGCAAGCTCCTTGCCGGAGACCGCCTTCATAGGGCGATCTCAAGGACCTTGTCTTTGGGCGCCGATTTCGCTGGTTCGACCTCGACGGAGAGGCAGCCCTCGATAGCCTCATGAACGTTGGTCATGAGCTCTTTCAGAGTCTCTCCCTGCGTGGCGCAGCCGGGAATCGCCGGTACTTCGGCCCAGTACCCGCCTTCTTCCGCCTCGTGGACCACCACCTTGATCTTCAATCCGCCTCCTCCACGTTGATGCCTTGTCGTTATTGTAGCACCGCCTCTTCGCACGCATCGCAGAAAGCGCGATGTATGCGCCACCCGCCGATTCGCCGGAATCTTGCCGAGCGCGGAACACAAACGCGACCAAGGGCTTTTCGGAACGTACCCACCGGCCTTGTTTCACCAGGGACGATGAAGTAGGATGAGGCCCATGAGCACGCTGGTCTTCGAAGTAACTCAGGAAGCCGTGGCGGCCCGGTGGCCGAGTGCCTGACGGAAAGTATCCTCCCGTAAGCGGACGATGGGGAAGAACTGCGACGCAACGTCAAGGAAGCCGTGGCCGCCTATCTCTTCGACCGCAAAGAGAAACTTCCATCCCTTCGCCTCCGTTTGGTGCGCGATGAGGTTCTGGAAAACAGATGAAGCTCCCACGTCCCCTCCATATACATCGCAAGAAGCGTGATGCGCCACCCGCGGCGTCTAGGCCGCACAGCAGCGCGCAGGAGTACCATTGTTCTCATCGAGGTGAGGCCCAATGAAAATCATTTTCCTAAAGGCAGTTTTCGGCGTGATGCTGTTGGCAAGCATTTCGTCGGTTTTTGCTCGGCCTGCGCAGGAAGGCGCGGGCGCGCAGGCGAACCAGCCGGCGAGTTCCGTGCGCGCGGAGTTGACTCCCGAGCGGTTAGGCATGGCGCGCACGAGCATGGCGCTCATCAGCGACCGCACCGTGAGGCTATTCAACGGCCGCGGCTCGGTGTGCATTCGCGATAAGAGTGTTACCGGGCTGCAAACCCTCGCCTTTCCTCCCGTCGAGGTGCGCGATTATCACTTCGCGCTGGCCTTCCGCGAGCAGACCAGCAAGGTGCTCATTCAAGACGTTGTCCCGGATGTCTACGAGTACATGGTGCGGACGGGCAAGGGGCCGCACCCGCTGGGCTTGAACTTCCAAAGCCCCGGCGCGCCGTTCGTGATGATCTTGCAGCGCGCTTATTGGGAGCCCGCCACTTACTATCGCACCGGCACTTTTCACAAGGAATTCTACGGCCACTGGGTTTCCTTCGGGATCGAGACGCGGACCATTGTCTCGGCTGAAGCGGATGAGATTTACGTGGAAGTTCAGATGGAAAATCGCGAGAGTGCGCCGCTGGTGCTTACGGTGACTCCCGAGCAGAGTGCCCCGGAAATGGCCCTGAGCTACCCCGGCCAAGCGGCCAAGCCCGCCGGCCCCATCACCCATCCCGACGCGTATACGCTGGCCAACAATCAGATCCGGATCACCGTGGTCAGCGAGCTCGAGAAGCGCGCCGAGGCTGGCTGGGCCTGGGAAATTCCCGCCCGCAGCAAACAGACGGCGCGATTCGCCATCGTTCCGCAGGCGGCGGACGCGCGCCCACCGGCTCCGCTCGCCCCTGACATCGCGCAACGGATGGCGCGCGCCGATCAGGCTTTGCGCGCCCGGCTCGAGTGGGCGGCCAAGCAACTGCCGATGATCTCCACCGCCGACAGATCGCTGAACGAGCTTTATTACCGCTGCATCCTTAGCGTCCTGGAATCGCGCTGGGAGCGCGAAAACTTCGTGGTCAAACCCTTTTACGCGGTGGGCACCTGGACGTTCACGATTCCCTGGGATACTTCCTACGCCTCCGAAGTGCTCGCGATCCTCGATCCGGAGGGCTTGCGCGAAGCGTTCCTGACTTACGTTCGCGCCGGACTTCTGAAAAGCAGTTGGGTGCCGTGGAACGGCAAGGCGAATGATTACTGGTACGCCCAAAATCCCTTCGCGGAAATGCAAATCCTTCTCGACTACCTGCGGCAAACCGGCGACCTCGCCTTCCTTGACCGCACGGAACAAGGGGCCACGGTCCTTGAGTGGATGAAGCGCATGGGCCGGGAACTGGTGAAGCGCTATGGCCGGGCGGACGGGCTGCTGGACTTCGGCGCCGGGTCGGAGAAGATGCTGGAACTGCGGACGGACGGCTATCAGCACGTCGTGGCGGCGAGTAACGGGATGGCGGCCGAGTACTTCCGCCAGGTTGCCGAGTGGTGCCGGGCGCGCAACGACCCGGAGGCCGCCCAGTTCGATCAGTGGGCTGCGCAGCTTGAGAAGTCCATGAACGAAAAGCTTTGGAACGAGGAGGCGGGCTGGTTCGACAACCTCTATCCGGACGGCCGGCGACACGAGGTCTGGAGCTATCACCTCTTCGACATCCTCGAGGCGCGCTTCCTCTCCGAGGAGCAAAGACGCCGGCTGATTTCCCACCTCGCGGAAGCGGAGTTCCTGGGGCCTTTCGGGATGTATTCGATTTCTAAACTTGACCGCGTTCACTGGGACCTGGAGGATGTCGACTGGGGCGGCGGCGGACAATATACCGGCATGCCTTTGCGCATCGCCGAATCGATGTACCGATTGGGCCATCCGGAATTGGGCTGGAATATCCTGGCGCGCTGCACGCGCTGGAGCGGAAGCTTTCCTTACATTCCCCAGGAAATGTTCACCGACTTCCTGCGCTCGCCGGAAGTGGTTGAGATGCCGCTGGAGATTGCGGCGGGCAGCGGAGTGCAGGCGGTTCTGTTTGGAATTTTCGGCCTACGGCCGGAAGTTGATGGGACGCTGGAGATTTCGCCCTCTTATCATGCCGAGCTGGGTGAAGCCCGAATGACCGGCTATCGCTTTCGCGGCCACAGTTACGACGTCACCCTGGGCCCGTGGGGTTTCGCCGTCTACCGCGATGGACAACTGGTGGCGAAGCAGCCTTACGGGCATGCGCTCAGATTGCCACGGCCTTGAGGGACGACTACCTCTCGTAGATGTCTCAGGGGCTGTGGGGGGAGCGGCTCCGAATGCGTTTTGGGATCTGTGCCCGCGCTTACCGAGCCGCCTTCACCGCCGCCCGCTCAAATCTCAACTCGCCCTTCCTTAGATCGCCATCGACCGCGAGCTTGGCGCCGGGGAGCACGTCGCCGTCGAGGAGCTTCATGGCCAGCGGGTCCTGGATGAGCCGCTGGAGGAAACGTTACAGGGGCCGGGCGCCGAATGGCGGGTCGAAGCGGCATCTCGGGAAAGGATCACAGGAGCATAGTAAACTCCTCGACCGTTAGTTCAGCGTCCCGCAGAATCTTCTTGAGCAATCCCGGGCCGACCGTCTTGTGGTTCGGGACGGTGATCGAGGTCTTTCCGGGGCACCGGAGGCGAATA
>Ga0315281_10014862_pt1 | contig 10466 bp, 7 predicted proteins | sample YL17G07_0_MG_FD_204540 | JGI IMG/M metagenome (GOLD analysis project Ga0315281, IMG submission 204540) | Sediment microbial communities from Yellowstone Lake, YNP, Wyoming, USA - YL17G07_0 | ecosystem: Environmental > Aquatic > Freshwater > Lake > Sediment | place: USA: Wyoming | collected...
CTCTCCTTCGAGGCTGCCCTTGAGCATCTCGGCCTTGACGTCGAAGCTGCCCGCGGTGACGACGCGCTCCCCGGCCGAGAGCCCCTTGAGGATCTCGACGAAGCCATCGGCCGCCCGGCCCGTCTCGACGGCCCGGCGAGCATACCGGCCGGCTGCGGTCTCCACAAAAACAATCGCCCTCCCCTCCGCCGTGCGAACGGCCTCCTCGGGGACGGCCAGGAAGGAGATCTTTCCGGAGGCGAAGATCCGGATCTCGGCGAACATGCCCGGCTTGAGGCGGCCGGCGGGGTTGCCGACTTCGAGGCGGCACTTGACGGTCCGCGTCTGTTCGTCCATGACCGATCCGACCTGGGTCAGATAGCCGGCGAAAGTCTCCCCGGGGTAGGCGGCGACGGTCATATCCGCTTTCGCGCCCGGCGCGACCGCCGCCAGGTCTTTTTCGTAGACCTCGGCCAGGACCCAGAGCGTCGAAAGGTCGGCTAGCTCGGCCAGGCAGCTCCCGGCTTCGACGGCGCTCCCGGGCAATACCTCGGTCTCGACGATCGTTCCGGCGATAGGGGCGCGGACGCCGAATGTCAGAAGCGACGCGCGCGCTGACCGGAGGGAGGCGAAGTCCGGTTCCTCGAATCCCAGAAGACGGAGCTTGGTCTCCGTGGAGGCGAGGAGCTCGGCGTCGAGCGCGGCGTCCTCAGCGGTCCGCGTTCGGGCGACGCCCATGACTCGGCCGTGGAGCTGGACATATTCGGCCTCGACGGCCATCAACCCGGGGCTGAAGAGCTCGAAAAGCAGCTGGCCGGCGGCGACCCGGTCGCCCGGAAGAGCGAGGACTTTCTCGACCCGCCCCGCGATGCGGGGACTCACCCGGACGTACTTTTTACGGTTGAAGGAGACCGAGCCGGTCGCTTTTACGGACGTCAGGAACGTCCGCAGCTCGACCGCCGCCGTTTGGACGCCGGCCGTCCGGATCGCTCCCGCACTCAGCGCGACCTCGCTCTGCATCTCCGGCTCGCCGGTGCTGCCGCCCTCTTTTTCCTGCTTTCCAGGCGCGCAGGCCTGGATGATGAATAGAAGCAGCCCGGCCAGCAGGGCCGCGGCCGCGATACGCGCTGGGCAGCGGTTCATGTTCATGACCATCCTCCTGTTCTCACTCTATCTCGCCCGTGCCGAAAGACTCTTCTTCGCCGGCGGCGGCGATGTCGATGAGCGACAGCCGGTGGTTGAGAAGGGCCCTGAGGTATTCGAACCGGACCTCCTTAAGGCTCCTGACGATGTCCAGGACGCTGAGGGAGTCCGACTTCCCGAACCGGTAATTGATGATCCCCGTTTTCAAGGATTCTTCGACTTCTCGGAGCAGCGAATCCTGGAAGAGGTGGATCTGTTCCTCGAGCGCCAGGGTGTCGGCGTAGGATCGCTCGAGGATCGACAGGATCTCGCGAGTCCTCGCCCCGGTCAAGACGGCTGCCTGGCCGGCCATAGCCTCGGCTTCCATCGCGGCGCCCCGCGGCGCCTTCCGTTGGAGAGGCAGGGATAGTCCGAATTCGATGCCCCAGCCGCCAAGCCTCTTGCTGGGAAGGAAAAAGCCCAGGGCAAAGTCCGGCAGGGTCATCGTCCTGGCCAAGGCAAGGGAGCGGCCGGCCAACTTTTCCCCCGCGGCGGAGAGGCGGAGAGAGGAGCCGGCCAGAGCGGAGGCTTTCAGCTCCTCCCAGGTCTTGCCGAGAGGGGCGAATCCGACCGGCGTCGAAAAATTCAACGGCGTGTATCCGGAGTCCCCCAGGAGGAGGCCCAGGGCCAGCGTTTTTTCCTTGAGTAGCCGCCGGCCCTCGACGATCTGGTTCCGGGCCCGAAGGGTCTCCAGCCGGCCGCGCACGACGTCGAGATAGGCGACCTCTCCGGCCTTGTAGCGTTCGACCGCGAGCCCGGTATAGTCCTCGAGGGTGAGCAGGAGCGATTCGAGGTCGGCCAGGCTCTTTTGGGCGAAAGCGGCTTCAAAGTAAGCCCGCTCCACGCGGCCGCGAACGACGTTGCGGGCCCGGTCGAGCTCGAGCTGAGCCCGGGCCTCTCCCAGGACCCCGATATCCCTGCGGACAGCCCTCTTTCGCGGATGCTCGATTGTCTGGCTGAAGCCCAAGCTGAACTCCTTCTCGCCGCTCGAATTCCAGAGTGGGAGCCCCACCGCTTCAAAAGTCAGCGTGGGGTTGGGAACCGCCTCGAGCTGCATCCGCCGGCCGCGGGCGGCGTCCACTCCCCCGTGGGCCAGGACAATGGCCGGATGCCGGTCCAAGGCCAGGGCGACAGCCTCCTCCAGAGTGATGCTCCGCTCTTCGGCCGGAAGTACGGAAACGAGTATTGCCGTCAGGATGACGCTGGCTAGCAGTCTCTTTCGAAACATGGAAATCCTCCTTGTCGGGACGTCGGGGCGAAGCCGGGGAAGGGCTCAGACGAGGGAGGATTTCGGGGGGTGGGCGATGTCGGCGCCCAGGGGACCGCGTAGGCGGGTCGCATCGGCCGGGGTCTTCATGATCCGGAAGTCCATGGCGCGGGCAAAATCGTCCGTTTCCGGGCCGAACAGCGAGCTCCAGAGGCAGAGGCAGATCGACGCGCCCCCGTGGTGCGGGTGGACGTGGCCGAGCCGGCCGCCCCGCGAAGGGCAGTGCACCGGGCAGTGGTCCTCGGCAAAGAAATAATGGAACATGCCGACGGCGAAGAATATGACGAAAGCGATGACCGCGGCCTTTTTCATGCTCCCGAGATTATCCCACGGCCGGGACGTAAAAACAAGGGGGAGGCGGCCTGACGGCCGCCTCCCCTTCCGTGGGAATGCGCAGATTAGAAGTTGATGTAGAACGAGAGCGCGAATTTCCTCGGCGGCGCGAAGGACGTCGCGTTCGTGAACGTCGGCTGGTCCCGGCGCATATCGATGCCCAAGGTCGTCTGGGTGTCGAAGAGGTTCATGAACCGCGCTTCGATCGTGCCGCTGAACTTGTTGCCGAAGGGGATGACATAGGATAGCTGGAGGTCGAGATTGACCCAGGTCTTGAGCGTGTTTGACCCGGCGGGCTCGGCGTAGCGGTAGTAGTTGCCGTAATAGTCCAGGAGCCGAGCTTCCCAGGGGCGGCCGCTCTGGAGACGGCCGAACCAGCCCAGGGTGGCGTTCTTGAAGAACTGCCAGGTCCCGAAGACCTTCAGGACATGTGCCCGGCTGCCGCTCATGACGCCTTCCCGGTAGAAGTGGCTGATGTAGAGGCCGGGGGCGTCCTCGATGTAGGACGAAGAGTAGAACAGGGACGTTCCGGGTGCGTAGTCGAGGTCCCAGTTCCCCGAGAGCCGGCTCCAGGTGTACATGACCTGGAGCGACCAATTGTCGGCGTACTGCTTCTTGAGCTCGACGCTGGCCGCCTTGTAGATGCGCCCGGCCTTACCGACCGTGAATTCGGGGTTGCCGAGGTAGGACATGGTCTGGCCGTCGAGGTTGCCGTAGACGTAGGTCGAGGGGGCCGTGTCCCGGTTGATGGTCGGGAAGTCCTCGATGACGTGTTTCACCGTCCTGTACTGGCCCCAGAGCTCGAGGCTCCAGACGCCGGCGAAGGGGCGGCTGTAGCCGACGACGAACTCGTCCGTGTAGGTGGGCTTAAGAAAATTAGCACTATCGGGAAGAACGTTGGCGTTGGGCAGGATGACCTTGCCGGTTTCCGAAGCCTGCGGCGTGTCCGCCAGCAACGAGCCGTCCGCCCGGCTGAAATAGGTGTCGTTCCGGTAGATGCGGACGGGTGAGGCGGCCCGGGCCAGGCTGCGGTTGTCCATGTTGTTGTAACGACCCCAGTTGGCATAGACCTTGTCGCCGACCTTGGGGGAGAGGGTGAAGGCAAAGCCGAGGCGCGGCTGGATCTCCTGGTCGAAGTTGAACTTGAGGAAGGTGTTTTTCTCTCCGCCCGTCTTGGCGCTGAACTCGTCCCGATTGAGGAGCAGGCCCAGGGTCAGGGTCAGGCGTTCGGCGATCGTGACATTGTCCTGGGCGAAGATCGAATAGGTCCGGCCGCGGGAATCCTGGGCCGGTTGCTGCGTGTAGTTCCTGGCGCGGAAAGCCGGAGTGCCGGAGTAGGTCGTGGTGATGATGCTGCCCCAGCCGTTGGTCACCCGGTCGAGGTACTCGCCGCCGTCGTCGAAGGAGAAGCCCAGCTTGAGGACGTGCGAGTGCCCGGCGAAATCGAGGTACTGGCTCAAGACGAGCTTGGCCTCGTCACGGAAGAAGTTCTGGGTGTTGAACTCCGAGGCGGCACCGACGTACTGGCCGCTGAGCGTCGCCGGGGGGTAGATGTAGCCGGCGGCGGTCCGGAAATAGCCCATGGCCGGGAGGTTCGTGATGGCGAACGTCGGCCGGTAGCCGAGGTCGGTGATGGGGACGCTGGCGTAGTTTTCCTTGACGTGGTCGTAACGGGCTTCGAGGAGGGTATTCTGGGAGATCGTCCAGACCCACGAGCCGTAGAGGATCCAGTCCGAACCCTCGCCGTTGATGGCCACCGACGGGGCGTCGTTGACGCCGATCCCGGCGTTCTTGGAGGTGTAGTCGTTGTTGCGGACGCTCAGGGAGATGAGGTGGGCCTTGAGCGGGTTGGCGCTGACCTTGGCGAAGAATTCGCGCGACGTCGTCTTGGAGTCGGGCACGGCGCCGAGGTTGTTGATCCGGCCGGTCGTCTTGGAGTACGGCAAGTTCGCCGAGACGTACCAGAACAGCCGGTCCTTGATGATGGGGCCGCCGATGCCGACGGCCGGGGCGTACTGTTCGTACGGGGTGACGATGGTCGGGACCTTGGGGCCGGCGGTGAAGGCCGACGGCTCAAAGACGAAACGGATCGACCCGGTCACGCGGTTGGACCCCGACTTGGTGATGGCGTTGGTCACCATCCCGGCGGCCCGGCCGAACTCGGCGCTGATCCCGCCCCTCTTGATGTTGACTTCCTGAATGTCCATTTCGGAGAAATTCGCGCCCAGGTAGCCGAAGAGCGGGTTGGTGATGTTCGACCCGTCATAGAGGTAGACGTTGTCCTGCTTGTTGCCCCCGGCGTTCGGCGCGAAGTCGCGGTTGTCGGCGACGCCCGGCGCCAGCTGGAAGAGCGACGCGTAGGACCGGCCCATGGGCAGCTTCTCGACGAGGTCCTTCTGCCAGCTGGCCGAGATCTCCGTCGATTTCAAATCGATGACGGGGGAAACGGCCTGGACCGTGACCTCCTCGGACACGCGGCCGACCGCCGACATGGAGACGTTGACGGCCGTCTGCCGATCGACGGACACGAGGACTTCGGCCGTGAAGTCCATCATCTGGGGATGGGTGACGAGGAACGTGTACGTTCCGGGCGGCACCGCTTGGAACAAGAACACGCCGTCCTTCTTGGTCACATAATCCCGTCCCTGCGGGATGAGGGCTCCTACGAGGGTCACCTTGGCGCCCTCGAGCGTGTTGCCGTCCGTGTCCTTGACCAGGCCCCGGACCGAGCCTCTCTCCTGGGCCGCGAGCGAGGCGGCGCCGGCGAGGAAACACGCCACGATGGCTAGCACCACAATCCTGTTTTTCACACTCATTCTGATTCCTCCTTTCTCGCGAAGCCGGTCGTGGGAAGGCGATCCCGAAAAGACGACGGCCGCCGCTCAGGTTTCCGGGGTTGCCCGCCCATCCAGGCTCCGATGGCTAGAAAATTATCACTTCGTCCGGTGGATGTCAAGGTATTCGGGGCCGACCCGGCAAGAAACCTGAAATATCTGATATTATGGATGTTAGCCGACTAAACAATCGGAAGGAAGGTACCAATCATGAAGCGACGCGATTTCGTCAAAATGACCCTGGCCGGAGCGGCGGCCTTGCCCTTCACCGGCTGTGAGACTACCGCGCCGCCCGAGCCTCCACCGAACGAAACGGCCAGCTCCCTCTTCCGGGTGACGCAAATCCCCACGAACGCCTTCACGGCCGGCAATCACCACGCCGGCGTAGATACGCTCCTCAGCCTGATGGGCGGGAACGGCCTCAAGTTCTACAGAACGGCCATCCCCGGCGCCCAGAACGGGACGAACGGCCTCATCGCCGCCGACGACGTCGTCCTGATCAAGGTCAACGCCCAGTGGAAATACCGCGGCTGCACGAACAGCGACCTCGTCCGCGGCCTCATCCAACGCGTCCTCGAACATCCCCAGGGATTCCAGGGGGAAGTCGTCATCGTCGAAAACGGCCAGGGCCGGGGCAGCCTCGCTTGCGATACTTCGAGCTCCTACGGAAACAGCGAAGTCCACGCCAACGCCCAGGACGAGAGCCACTCGTTCCTCTGGCTCGTCAACAGCCTCTTCCGCGACTCCCGGGTCTCCGCGTTCCTTCTCGACCCGGTCCGCGGCACCTTCCTCGGCGCCGGCGACCATCTGGCCAACGGCTACCGGACCTATGAGAATGTCTCGTACCCCTGCTTCACCACGGCCGGCGGCCGCCGAGTCGAGCTCCGGGAGGGAATCTGGAACGGCGCGTCGCACGGCGCGAACCTCAAGCTCATCAACGTCCCGGTGCTCAAGCACCACGACACGGGCGGATCGGAGATCACCGGCGCCCTCAAGCACATGTACGGCCTCGTCTCGATGTCCGACGGCCAGTCCGGAGCCCGGCACTATAGCGGCCTCGGCGAAACCTGCGGGAAAATGATGGTCTCCGTCCATACGCCCGTCCTCAACATCATGGACGCCGTCTGGGTCTCCCAAGGCGCTCTCGCCGGCTATCCGGCCGGCTCCACGTTCCGGGCCGACACGATCGTGGCCAGCCAGGACCCCGTGGCCCTCGACTACTGGACGGCCAAGCACGTCCTCTATCCCATCGACAACAACGACCGTCACCATCCGGATTTCGCGGGGATCAACACCTGGCTCACGGCCGCCCGGGACATCATCGTCAACCGGGGCGGCTTTACCCAGACGGGCCGCGGCATTCTCGTCGAAAACCCGACGAAGGCCGAATCCGAAATGGTGCTCCACGAGGCCGCCGCCGGCGCGATTTAATTCCTTTTTTCCCCCTCCGTCTTTTGTTAGAATCAGGGCGGTTCGACTATCTCTGGAGGTTGTATACCGGAGGACGCAGCATGAAAGCGCTCGTCACGGGGGCCAGCGGATTCATCGGACGGCGTCTGGTCATGGAGCTAGCCCGCCGCGGCCACGAGACCGCCTGTCTCGTTCGGCCGACGAGCAAGACCGCCCCGCTCAGGGACCTGCCGGTCGAGTTCGTCCTCGGCGACCTCGGCGACGCCGCCTCCCTCGTCCACGCCGTCAAGGGCAGGGATCATATCTTCCACCTGGCCGGGGTCATCCAGGCCGTCGGCGGGCCCGCTTTCGAAACGGCCAACGTGATGGGAACCCGGAATCTCGTCGACGCCTGCCTCCAAGCCGCGCCCGGCGTCAAGCGGTTCGTCTTCGTCTCGAGCATCGCCGCCGCCGGCCCGAGCCCGGACGGGAAGGCCCTGACCGAAGACGACGAGCCGAGTCCGGTTTCGGCTTACGGCCGGAGCAAGCTCGCCGCGGAACACATCGTCCTGGCCGCCAAGGACAAACTGCCGGTGACCATCGTCCGGCCGCCGAACGTGCTCGGGCCGGGCTCAAAGGAGGTCGAGCGAGCCCTTGGCCTCCTCCGGAAAAGACTCGTTCCCGCCCTCGGCGACGACCGGCCGCGGACGAGTCTCGTCGATGTCGACGACCTCGTCGAAGCCCTGCTCCTCGCGGCGGAAAATCCGCGGAGCGCGGGCCAGACCTATTTCGTTACCGACGGCCGAGCCTACGCCTGGCTCGAAATCACGGCTGCGGTCTCCGAAGAGCTCGGCGTCAAGCGGTTCACGGTCAAGGTCCCCTTCGCCGTCCAAATGCTGGCCGCGCGGCTCGCCGAAACGGCCGCCCGTCTCGGCCGGCGGCCTCCTCTTCTCACCCGGGAGATCGTCCGGGCGGCCAGGGATCACTTCTGGATCTACGACGGGTCGAAAATCGAGCGCGAGCTCGGCTTCCGTCCGAGGTACGGCATGCGCGAATCGGTCCGCCGGGCCGTCGACGCGGTCCGGGCGGGCGGGAGCGGCGGGGCCGGACAGGGACCGGAGGCCTGATGGAGAAAAAGCGGCTCTTTCTGGCCGGTCTCGAGATCCGGCTGACCGACGCCGTCGTCCTCGGCGGGCTCGTGTTCCTCACGCTCCTGGCCCTCGCTTTCAACGGCCGGCTAGCCCACCCGACCGCCCTCATTGCCACGAACCTCCTCTTCATCGTCCTTTACATCGGCTCTCTGGCCGTTCTGCGGCACCTCCGGCCGAAACTGCTTCGCTTTCTTCTGCGGACGGCCTCCGTCCAATTCACCTACCTCCAGGTTTTCATGACCAGCCGCGACCTCCAGCTTCTCTTCTTCTCTTGGAACGACGACCGCGTCCTTGCCTGGGAGAAGGCGATCTTCGGCCTCCAGCCGCTCGTCTGGATCCAGAAGCTCTATACCCCGCCGCTGACGGAGTGGATGTTCTTCGTCTACGTCATCTATATCGTCATCTACCCCGTCCTCGGCGCAGTCATCTATTTCCGGCGCGGCGAGGAGGCCAACGAGGGCTATCTCTTCCAGCTGGGCCTGATCAACCTCGTCTGCGGCCTGGGCTTCATCATCTTTCCCGTGGCCGGTCCCATGGGCTGGGAGAAAGTGCGCGTCCTTCTGACCGAGCCCCTCCGGGGTGGCGTCTTCGCCTCCGCGGCCGAGTACATCCGGGCGCACATCCACGGCAACGGCGGGTCGATCCCCAGCCCCCACTGCGCCGTGGCCACGGTCATGTGGTTCATGTCCCGGAAATACACGCGGCATGGGTTCGCGCTCCTCGCCCCCGTCATGCTTTCGCTCTACATCTCGACGGTCTACGGCCGCTTCCACTACGTTTCCGACATGGTCATCGGGATCGCCGCGGCCGTGCTCGTCCTCCTCGCGGCGCCCTCTATTGCGGGGGCCTGGAACCGGTGGACCGATAAATGGACAGGGGGCGCCGCGTGAGCCGCGTCCTGATCACCGGAGCCAACGGCTTCATCGGCTCCAACCTCTGTCGCTGGTTCCTGGAACGGGACTGGGAGGTCGACGCACTCGTCCGCGAATCCTCGGACCTCCATTACCTGGCCGGGCTCGACGTCCAGCTGGTTAAGGGCGATCTCCGTTTCCCAGAGAAAATCGACCTGCCGGCCGGGACGACACACATCGTCCACACCGCGGCGCTCGTGTCCGACATGGCCGGCGACGCGGAATGCGCGCGGAACATCTTCGACATGACCCGGAATTTCGTCCGCAAGCTCCGGGATTCCGGCGCGCCCCTCCGGCGGTTCGTTTACATCTCGACGGCCCTGACGCTCGGGTTCGGCCGCCGCGACATCTCGGAGGATAGGCCCGGCCGGTCGGCGGCGTTCCTGCCCTACGTGCGGCACAAGATCCGGACGGAGAACGAGCTCCGCGACCAGCACGCAATCCGGGGCTTTCCCGTCGTCATCCTGAGGCCCGGCGACGTCTTCGGGCCGAACGACCGCGTGACCTGCGCCAACATCCTCAGGGGCTGCGAACGGGGCGCCCCCCTCATCGTCGCGCACGGCCGCTGGCGCTTCGGCTACTGTCATGTCGGGAACCTATGCCAGGCCGTAGAGCTGGCCCTGGTCGAGGCGGGGATCGATGGGAAGTCCTACACGGTGACGAACCACACGCTCCCGACCTGGCGCGATTTCTTCCAAGCCCTGCAGAGAGGCATGGGCCGGAAGCAGAGGGTTTATGTCCCCGTCTGGCTCGCCCATGCCGCCGCCGGAGTATCGGGCCTCCTCGAAGCTATCCTCCCCCGTTTCGAGCGCCAGCTGAACTATTACCGGGTCAAGCGCATCACGACCGAAACGACCTACGACATTTCACGGACGGTCGCTGAGCTCGGGTATCAGCCCGACGACGACTTCGAGCCCCAGTTCGCCGAGATCGTCGACTGGTATTTGAAGGAGAGGCGGAATGGCAACTTGGTTTGAGAAGGCGGCCGGTCCGTCCGTCCCCCTGGCGCTCGTTTACCTGGAACTGGCCATCTCTCTAACGTTCCTCGCCACCGTCGTTCATTTCCGCAACCTGCGCAGGACGAGAGACGAGCTCGCCGCCGTCCACCTGTATTTCATCGCCTTTTTCGTCCTCCTGCTGGCCGTGCCCTTTTTTCTCGTGTTTCTGACCTCGTCCGGGCCGTGGGCCGCTCTGGCCTCCTTCGGCTGGACCTTCGGCCGGGCCGGCCTGGGATTCGCGCTCGCCGGGGCCGGACTGCCGCTGGCCGTCCTGGCCGGGTTCATCGGCTCTCGCGACCCGCAGATGATAAAAATGTACCCGTTCGCCAAGGCCGCCTGCGCCGACGCCCGGACCTTCGCCGGTTACGAGCTCAGCTACCTTTTCCTCTATTACCTGCCCTGGGAATTCGTTTTCCGGGGGG
>Ga0315281_10014863_pt1 | contig 10466 bp, 10 predicted proteins | sample YL17G07_0_MG_FD_204540 | JGI IMG/M metagenome (GOLD analysis project Ga0315281, IMG submission 204540) | Sediment microbial communities from Yellowstone Lake, YNP, Wyoming, USA - YL17G07_0 | ecosystem: Environmental > Aquatic > Freshwater > Lake > Sediment | place: USA: Wyoming | collected...
AAGAATCTTGAGGACTTTATTTATCTTATTTCCTTTCGTCATACCCCTATTATAATGTATCTATACATTATGTCAAGCCGTAATTTGCTAGATGGATAATATTAAAGGACTTTTTCAGAGCTCTCTTGTCCGAAAAACATGGAATGCGGAAATGGGTATGCTTTCCCCCTATTTGATGGCGAGGATAGAAGAGGCGTGGATTAAAGGGAAGGATTCGGATAGCGGAGAGAAAGAGGGATTAATAATCCCGGAAGGAAATTTTACCAACGGCGACGCCCAGATCACGGGCATCGGGCGCCCCAGTGGTCTTTAAAGGATTCCATGTCCGGCTGACCTTGATGAGCAGGATCGCCTCCCGGCCTACGTCCTCGGGGACGGACAGAGCCACGTCTTGCCATTCTGTCCGGGTCAAGGTGATTTCTTTTAAAAGTCGCTTGGACTTGAAGAAATCTTTGACGAGATAGAGTTTGACCTTAAGCGGCTTTTTTTGTATGTCGGGGTGAGAAGCAAGAAGGGGAATTACGATGACGGGTTTTTCGATTTTGATGGTCAGACCGCCGTAGCTCCGTGTCCAACGAAATTCCCGTCCTTTGTTAGTTTTTTCGAGCTTATCCAGACCGAAATCCTGCTTGATTCCCAGCTGTTCTGTTCTATTTTTCAGGGACAGCGAATGAGTAGAATTCCAGAGGTGAATAACGCTATAAAGGACGACAAGAACAGCGGCTAAGATCTTAAGTCGTTTGTTAAAGAAAGGTTTTTGGGCTGAGACTTTTGTTGTTGCTAGATCCACTTTTTCTGTATAATTTTGCGCTATTTTAGTTCCCTGACTCAAGCTGAAAATCAGGCCAATCAAGAGCCAAAAGGCGTAGGTGATTTCATAGCTACCAATGTAGCTATGTACCTGAACATTAAATAAAAAGGCAGCGAATCCGGATATTGCTCCAATGAGAAGAAATTTGGATTGATCGGTATTAGGGAATTTTCCATAGTTCACAAAAATGCGTTTAAGGATTTCCCAAAAAATCCAAAGAGAGAAAAAAAGCCCCAGGAGGCCGAGTTCGGATGTCACTTGAAGGAAATAGTTTTCCGCCGATTCGGGAGTTCCGATGGGAGTTTTTGTTATCGCCGAATAGTTAGAAGCCTCAATAATATAGCCACCAACGCCGACGCCAGTAAGAGGATAATCTTTGATCATCGAAAAAGCCATTTTCCAGAGTGTATTAGCTCTCCCTGCGAATATATTATCGAACTTTTTTAATTGGATCATATTGTTCAGTCTTAAGTATGTTGTTGAATTTTTTAATTTTCTGATAAAAGAAATATTTGAAACGAAAAAGCTGAAGATTAGGGACAAAGTCAAGACAATGACGATGTAAGTCGAATAATGAACTTTTTTAAAAGAAAACGTTTTTGACCTGAGCCGTTGGAAAGCAACAAATAAAAATAATATAAAGAAAAGAGACAAAGAAATCAGAAGGCCTAAAAGGCCGCTCTTGGACCCAGTCGAAAACATCAAATATACAGAAAATACGATGAGGAGGAAAGAGAAAATCCTTACAATACCTTTATATGCCAAAGATATGCCTAAAAGGAGGGGCGTGACAAGAGAAAGATATGCTCCAAATGAAAGAGCATCCTTAAAAGTTGCATTGATGAGAAATCCACTGATGCTGAGGGGATTATTGCCGATTCTCAAATCTTTGAAATGTTGGAATAGCCCAAAACCCAAAGAAAATAAAGTGCTTAGACAAAGAACAACGCTTATTTTTCGTACAAATTCTTTCGATTGAATTTCTTGGGAAAGGAAAAAAAAGAATCCTAGCCCTGTGATGTAGCTTAAGACATTGAAGACAATACTCATAATAGCGCCCCCGGCTGAGACCCCAAAAGCATTGGTGACGAGTTCATAGATGGAATCAGTGGTGAAGGGAAAGAAATTTGAATATCTGAAAAAGGTGATCAATCCGGAGATTAACGTCAGCAATGAAAATAATAACATCGGCCTATAAATGGCATATTTAGAGGACCATCTCGGAGGGAAAAATGCCATATGAATTAACACGCCGAGAAAATAGAAAAGCGATAAGACTAAAGCTGTTGGCGCAAGAGGAATAGGTTCATAAAGTTTAAAGAAATAGGGAAGGTTATTGATTAAAGGAAAGCAAAATATAAAAAAAAGAATTCCCCATTGAATATTTATAGCAGTTAATGTCGCGGTTGCTAAAAGAATCGGAACGAATACAATTTGAAAGGGTTCGACGAGGGGTACGTACTTATAATAAAAACCGCATAGGCCGAATGCATAAAGGAGAGAAAGGATAAGGAAAGGCCAGCGGAAAGTTTTCTTCTCTGTCATTCAGAGATCAACTGGGCAATGCCAGAGTGAAGTCTTCTCCCCGATTTTTGCTTTGATATCCGATTCCCATGGCCTTGAGGACTTCAAGGATTTTATTTTCGTCGTCTTCCTGAGCTGCTTTGAGCAGGGCGTTCATGTTCTTCGAGAACTGCTGGCCGTCGATCTCTATGGGGGGAGCAATGAATATTTTCTTGAAATTTGTGGCTTTTATTCTCTCTTCATCGACCAAGATCTCTTCATAAAGTTTCTCCCCCGGCCGGATGCCAGTATGGAGGATCTCGAAATCATCTCCGGCATAGCCCGACAATCTGATCAAATCCTTAGCCAATTCCAGAATTTTGATAGGTTCCCCCATGTCCAGAACGAAGATTTCGCCTTTGTCTCCGATAGTCCCTGCCTTGATGATCAATCGGACAGCTTCATCGATGGACATGAAATATCTTCTCATATCAGGATGAGTGATGGTGATCGGCCCGCCCTTCGCGATTTGCTTTTGGAACAAAGGAACAACGCTTCCCCGGCTGCCCAAAACGTTCCCGAATCTTACACACGAAAATTTCGTATCGCTGCGAGCGGCGATATCCTGGATGAGGATTTCTCCGATTTTTTTTGTCGCCCCCATAACGTTGGTCGGATTGACTGCTTTATCGGTTGAGATATAAATGAAATTCTTGATTTTTAGCTGATCCGCCAGCTGGGCCATGTTCCGTGTTCCCCAGACATTATTGAAGATTGCTTCCACAACGTTGTATTCCATTAAAGGGACGTGTTTGTGGGCGGCGGCATGGAAAATGATGTCCGGCTGAAATCTTTTTAATATATGGAGAAGCCGTTCTAGATTTCGTATGTCCGCAATCACGGGCCTGACCTTGTATGCGCTGAAATCGTTCTGGAGCTCGGAGTCGATTTCGTAGATGCTGTTTTCGTCTTTATCCAGGAGGATCAGCTCCTTCGGTCCCAAGGAAACGAGCTGACGACAAAGCTCGGACCCGATGGAGCCTCCGGCGCCTGTAACCATGATCCTTTTATTCTTATAATGGGTCGTTATCTCCGGGAGATGATTCTCAAAGGTGATTTCACTTCGACCCAGCAGGTCGTCGATACTGATTTCTCTGATTTTGGTGATTTTGATTTTGTCATCCAACATCTCGAATAATCCGGGAACGATTTTCACCTTAATCTTTGTTCCTTCACAGAGGCCCACAATGCGCCGGATATCTTTAGAGGAGGCATTAGCGATCGTGATAATGGCTTCCTCAATTTTATGTCTTTTGACAATCTCTGGGATTTGAGCTGTGTTACCGATGACCTTGATCCCCTGAATCGTTGTGCTAATTTTCCGGGGATCGTCGTCAATGAATCCTAAAACATCAATCCCCAGATCGGTTCTCTGCTTAAGCTCTTTAACGACGATGTTCCCGGCATTTCCCGCGCCGATTAAGATCGTTTTTTTTCTTGGGGAAATAACTCCTGCGTTTTCAAATCGCTCCCGTTCGGAGAACTCAAAAAAAAGCCTCCGGATCACGCGAACGCTCAAAATACCTAAAAAGACCAGTAAAAATTCTAAGGCAATTACGCTATAAGGAAGCCGGAACAAAGACAGTCGCACGGGGAGAAAAAACCGTCCGATGGACAACAAGGCTGTGACCGGGAGGCAAGCCTTAAAGATCAGCATGACATCGCCGATCGAAATGTATCGCCAGACGATGGAATAGACAAAGAAGATATAGAAGAACAAGAAACGAGCTAGGGCGATGAAGGGAAAAAGGACGAGGAGCTGTTTGACGTTGAAAGGATCGGGGATACCTTCGAACCGAATAAGAAAGGCCAGAAAATAGGCAAAGATAAAAATCATGATATCGATAGTGAATTGCTTAGTTTTCGTAAAGAGTGTTATTTTCTTATTCATGATAATCTTTGTGGATTCATGTTCTCCGTTTTTTCCCCCGAGCGATGAGCGATAGCGTATAAAACTTTAAATGCTTGCATCGACGCCCCGATATCAATTCGATATGGCGGAATATATCCCGACATTCCCTCGTAGACCTCTGAAGGAATAGGGATCAGATTACCAAAAAAGATCCTTTTAAAGGGCTCTTTACCTTTCATTGTTTTTGGGATTAGATGAAGTCTGACAGCGGTACGCTTGGCGACCGACAAGAGCCTGCTTTTCAGTGAATCTGTTTCTACAAGAAACGCCCCGTAAAGCTCCACTTCGAAAAATCCTTTCTTGAGAAGGCCATACAGTTCCCTGGCTGATAGATATTGTCTGCTAAGGGGAGAAGGGTTGAAATCAGGCCATTCCTTATTCACAGAGCATATGATTAGGATTCCGTTCTGTCTTAGGACACGAACAGCCTCTTCGACGAATCTTGCCGGTTCCGGAAGATAATAAATGGCTTCGTAAAGCAGAATCACATCGAAGCTTCCGTCAGGAAAAGGCAATTGTTGGGCATCCAAGATCTTCAATTCAATAGTCGGCCTTCCAGCATAGTGTTTTTGAGCCAGCGATATGAGGTTTTTATCGATATCCCCGCCAACGATTCTATGCGCTACTCGGGCCAGGCATCCCAAGCCCATCCCTGCGCCGCAGGCAACTTCAAGAACATCCTTCCCATGGCATAAGGTTGCAGCAAAAAAGTACCGATGATACAGTCGTTCGATCTGCTCTTTAGAAGCCTTGTTCCCTGGAATTTCGGTGACGTTGAAATATTCAGGCCTTAAAATGATCTCCTGTTGCGATTTTTGGATTCCCTTCATTTTATTTTAAATTAAAAAACTCATTTTTTCAAGCTGGCGGCAGGCCTTGTCGAGTTCGCTATCCTCTTTGGCGAAGCAAAACCGAATGAATTGGGAATCGAGGGGCTTATGGAAAAAAGCTTCATCCGGCACGCCCGCGACGCCCGTTTTTGAAAGGACGAACATCGCTTTGTCCTTGCTTGTCTTTCCCGGAACATGCGTAACGTCGGCAAGGACATAGTACGATCCTTGGGGAATACAAGGCTTTAATCCGGCTTTCTCCAGGCTGCCGCAAATCTTGTCTCTCTTCATGGCATACTGATGGCAGAGATCCCGATAGTATTCAGGTGTAAGCTCTAAGATCCCTTGGGCAACGCCGATTTGAAGTGGCGCCGGAGCACAGACATAGATGAGGTCGTTGAGGTAACCGATCATCTGGGCCCAATCGGCCCGGCTGACAGAGTATCCGATACGCCAGCCCGTAATGCTGAAGGTCTTGGAAAAACCCGATATGGTGATCGTCCTGTCCTCCATCCCGGGGAGAGAGCCCGGGCTGACGTGCCGCCGGCCGTCATACAAGAAATATTCATAAATTTCGTCCGTGAAAACAAATAAATCATGCCGGCGGGCCGCTTCGGCAATCCATTGGAGCTCGGCCTGGCTGAACACCTTTCCCGAGGGATTGGCGGGCGTATTGACCAGGATCCCCCGCGTCTTTTTTGTGATCGCAGCCTCCAGGTCTTTTTTCTGAAAGCTCCAGTCCGGAGGCTGGAGCCTGATATAGGACGGAGATGCTTCGGCCGCGAGCAGGGTGTTGATATGATAGCCGTAGTAAGGCTCGAACACGATCACTTCGTCCCCGGGATCGAGCAGAGCCAGGCAAGCGCAGTAAAAAGCGCCCGTCGAGCCTCCGCTGATGATAATCTCCGATTCCGGGTCCGCCGTGATTCCGTTGTATCCCAGCATCTTTTTGGCGACGGCTTTCCGCAATTCCTCGCGCCCGTCATAGCGAGTGTAGCTGTTGATGCCGTCCTCGATGGCTTTATGGGCTCCGTCTCGCACCGACAGAGGCACTTCCGTGTCACAAACTCCCTGAGATAAATTGATCCCTCTGACTTTAGCGCATTCAATGAACATCGCCCGAATTTCCGATTGAACGATTCGCTCCGCTTTTCGGCTAATTTTTAGGGACATTCGAGAACATCCTTTTTTATTTTTTTACGAGATTCAATCCAGTTTGTAAAACGCCCGGACCGTTTTGATCACATAGTCCACCTGTTCATCGTCGATCTCCACGTTCATGGGCAGAGAGCAGACTTCCCGGCTGAGGGCCTCAGTTTCGGGGAATCCTCGATCGACGAGATTCAGCGCTTTGTGTTTATAGTATGGCTTGCGGAACTGGACGAGGACCTCTACGCCATTCTTTTTAAGGAAATTCGAAAATCGATCTCCCTGCTTAGAACGGACGACATAATTCTGATAGACGTGATCGAACCCGGGATTATTATAATGAGGAAGAAGGAGGCCGGAAATTTCCGAGAAGGCGAGGCGGTATCGCTCCGCGATGGTTTTTCTCCGGATGATCCAGTCCGGCAGATGTTTCAGCTTGACATCGAGAAAAGCAGCCTGGAGATTATCGAGAAGGCAGGTGAATCCATGGCCGTGATACTCGCCGGTTTTTCGGTCTTCGCCGTTATATCTCATCCGGGTCGCGAAGAGCGCGACATTGGGATCGTTGGTCGTGATGGCCCCACTGTCGCCGTATCCTCCGAGAATCTTGAAGGGATAGAAGCTCCAACAGCCCGTCAATCCCCACGACCCGGCCTTTTTGCCTTCGATGTTGCTCCCCAGGCTCTGGCAAGCATCTTCTACGACGACAAGATTATGTTTTTTCGCGATTTTCATTACGCGCGGCATGTCGGTCATGTAGCCGTTAAGATGGACGGGAAGGACGGCCCTTGTCCTCTTGGTGACCGCTTCCTCAATCTTATCGACATCGATATTGAAGTCCTTGCCCACATCGACAAGAACCGGCGTTGCGCCGACATTCACGACGGCCGAGCATGTGGCGACAAAGGTGTGCGCCGGAACGAGGACTTCGTCCTTGGGCCCGATTCCGGCCGCTCTGAGCGATATATGGAGGGCGTCGTAGCCGCTGTTCAGCCCGACGGCGTATTTCGTCCCGACGAATTTCGCCAAGTTCTCTTCGAAGGATCTGAGTTGGCCGCGGTCGACGAGATCGCCCTTGGACATGACTTCGAAATAGGCCGCGTCGATCTCGCCCTTGATGAGCCGGTAGTTCTTCGCGGGATTGACAAAAGGAACCCTGTAAGCCATATCTATCGATCTCCTTCACTTAAAGCGTTTTTTCATGACCTCTTTAGCGGCCTGAAAAATGTCCTCATGGCTTTTATAATAAGCCCGTTCCAGCGTTCGGCTGGCCGGCGCTGGACAATCCGGGAGGGTCACTCTTTTGATCGGAGCCTTTAGAAAATGGAAGGCCTTTTCCGTCACGCGAGCCGTCACTTCCGCCGCGATTCCGCAGGTTCTCCAGCCTCCGTCGGCGATGACAAGGCGGCCCGTTTTTTTTACGGATGTTATGATCAATCCGTCGTCCAGGGGTTTGACACTCCGCAAATCGATAAATTCGACGTCAATCCCCTCGTCGGCTAATTCTTGAACCGCTTTGGATGATTCGAATACCATATAAGAAACGCTCGCCAGAGTCAAGTCTGTCCCTTTTTTACGGATGATTCCCCTGCCGATTTTAACCTCATAAATCTCCTCGGGAACGGGCCCCTCCTGGCCGTACAGCCAGCGGTCGTCGATAAAAATGACTGGGTTGTCATCCCGGACGGCCGCGATGAACAATCCCTTGGCGTCATAGGGTGTCGCCGGCATCACAACCTTGAGGCCGGGAATATGGGAGAAGAGAGCATGAAAAGCCTGGGAATGCTGGGCGGCCTGCTCGCTTCCGCGGTTGATAATCCCCCAGATAACGACAGGGACCGACATCTTTCCACCGCACATATAATGCCAGTTGGCCGCTTCGTTGATGATCGGGTCGAACGCATAGAGCATGAAATCCTGCCTGGGGTGGACGACAACAGGGCGCATCCCGGCCATTGCCGCGCCGACTGCGGCTCCCGTCATCGCACTTTCCGAAACGGGAGTATCGATCACCCGCTTCGATCCAAATTTTTCGATAAGGCCCTGGCATGTATTCCCGACATACCAGGGGCTCTTCACGCCTTGTCCGATGACAAAGACCGAAGGATCGGAAGCCATTATCTGATGGAGGGCCTCATTAATGGCCAAACTGTAGGTGAGCGTTCTATTCTTGGAAGACATACTTCGTGAGGTCTCCTTTCTTAGGATAAGGGCTCTTCAGGACAAAGGCATAGGCTGTTTGGATTTCTTTCTGGATTTGACGGACGATGTCTCGTAGGTCCTCTTGACGGATGACGTCATTTTTTATGAGGAAGCGCTCAAAATTTTTCAGGGGATCTTTCCTCCTCCATTTCTCGATCTCTTTTTTGGGCCGAATGTCTGTCCGCGTGCCTTGGATATTGTCGTCCGGGCCGACATGGCCGCGCAGGCGGTAGGTTTTGAACTCTAGAAAGACCGGCCCCTGCCTGGATCGACATTTCGCGACCGCTTTTTTCGCGGCGTCATAAACACGGAGGACATTGTTTCCGTCGACCACGAGGCTTTCGATGCCGAACGGCTTCCCGATCATGAAGATATCTTCATCAGGGCGGCATTCCTGAATCCGCAGATGAGTCGAATAGAGATTGTTTTCACAGGCGAAAATGATGGGAAGCTTCTTGAGGGCCGCAAAATTCAGCGATTCGTAAAGAACTCCTTCGCCCGCCGCTCCGTCTCCGAAAAAGCTGACGGTGACACGCCGGTCTTGCCTTATGGAGGAGGCCAGGGCCGCGCCGAGAGCCAAGGAAATGGTGCCAGCCACGATGGGAGCCGATCCCATCATCCCCTGCGTGGGACTAATGAGATGCATCGACCCGCCGCGGCCTCGAGAGCAGCCCGTCTCCTTTCCGTAGATTTCGGCCAGGAGCTCCGGCATCTTTCCACCTTTCGCCAGATAGTGCCCATGAGAGCGGTGGGTGCTGAAGACATAATCCTTTTTTGCCAGGGCCGCGCAAACGCCGGCGGCGATGGCCTCCTGGCCCGAGTAGAGATGGCACGGACAGCGAACCTCACCCTTGATGATGGGTTCGATAAGGCTCTCTTCGCAAAGGCGGATGCGCATCATGGAACGATAAAGATTCGTGAGTAATTTCCTAGAATGGTTCACCCTGAATCCTAGTGTTGAAAGATTTTTTCACGCTACGATATCGAAGGGCCTTTCCTCCGGATGATCGCGCTCAATGTCTGAACGATGATTGAGAGATCGATACAGAAAGATCTTTCGCGAACATATTTCAATTGGAGCCGGATCTTTTCCGGCCGAATTTTTTCCATATAGGTTTTTTCCGGATCGGGGCTTCCTGCCAGAATCGCCCCTTCGTCGGAGTTCCAGAGAGAAGCCCAGTCGGTGATTCCGGGGCGGGCCGTCAGAATGGCTTTTTCTTCTCCGCTGAACATATCTACGTAATGTTTGACTTCTGGTCGGGGTCCGACAAAACTCATTTCGCCCTTTAAGACATTCATCAATTGGGGAAGTTCATCCAGTTTATATTTCCTGATTTGCTTCCCGATTTTTGTAATTCTTAGGTCATCATCGGCCGTAGACGCTCCGCCGATTTTTTCCGCGTTGACCACCATGGTTCTGAATTTGAAAATCTTGAATGCCTTTCCATGTCTTCCGATTCTTGCGCCGCGATAGAAGACCGGGCCGCGGTCCTCCTTTTTGATCATGACGCCGATCACGAACATTATGGGGCTTAAAAGCGCAAAACCACTCAATGACGCTAATATATCAAAAAAACGCTTTAGCATCTTAGCCTGGGTTCGACAGTCATAGACAAATGGGTTGAGCTTACTCTATAGATATCAAGGGCTTAGCGGAGAGCCGGATTCTTCGCATGATGACCGCCGTATGGCTATCGAAGAGCAAATCCGCAACACCAAGGGAGCTCGCTTAGGCTTCGCCCTCGTCTGGACCCAAATCATAACTCCCGAGGCTCTTTCCCGCTTCGTCCTCCTTATCGGTCTGGCCGTGATGATCCTCACTGCCATCGGTTATATCCTGGCCAGGAGGCGGCCCGATGTGCGCCTGCCATCGAAAAAAAAGTGAACTGATCCCAAAAGGTCGGAGTAAAGACATGAATATATTTTGCTAATTCTAATACCATAGTCTTCCGAAATTTTTCTTTAAATATGTTAAAGTGTTCTTATCGAGAGAATAATG
>Ga0315281_10014864_pt1 | contig 10465 bp, 8 predicted proteins | sample YL17G07_0_MG_FD_204540 | JGI IMG/M metagenome (GOLD analysis project Ga0315281, IMG submission 204540) | Sediment microbial communities from Yellowstone Lake, YNP, Wyoming, USA - YL17G07_0 | ecosystem: Environmental > Aquatic > Freshwater > Lake > Sediment | place: USA: Wyoming | collected...
CATCCGCGAATTTGAGCGGCATGGTGTTGCCGCCGGCCTGCAGCGTCATCGTGGGCTTGCCGGCGAAGCCGACCAGCGGCACCGCCTGCGTATAACTGCCGTCGGGATTTCCCGGGCGCAGGCCGAGCGCCTTGAACTGTTCCGCGATATACGTGACCGAGAGGTCTTCGCCGCGGGTGCCCGGCAGGCGCCCGCCGAATTCGTCGGAGGCGAGCACCTTGATGTGACGCAGGAAGCCGTCCGCGGTGAAGCTCGCGAGAGGGGCCGCGAGAGAAACCGATCCGGCGCCGGTCTCGACGGTCGGGGTGCTGCAGCCGGCGAGGATCGCCGCCGAAATGAGGGTGGCGGCAAGGCGAAGCGTTCGGGTCACGGCATCACTCCACAATCGGAATGGGCGCAACTTCACACAGCGGCCCGCCCGCGTCAAGCGGGCAGGGTGCGGGGTGGGCAGGGAAACGGCCGAACAGTACGAGGGCAAATTGTCTAAAATGACACCGTTGCACCGCTTCTGGCTATATGCAGAGCCATTCTAACAAAACAAATGTTTAGCTTTGTCCGGGGGATGGCGGATTCGGCTGGCGGACCAGACTGCGCTAACCAGCGCGCGCGGATTTTACGCGGCTCCGTGCTGAGCGGGCTGTTACACGTCGGGCGGCCTGACCTGCATTGAGCACGACACGAAGCGCATCATTTACTGCTGCCGAGTTGGGGAATGCCTTGGCGACATCGGGTTCCAGCACGACGACGTTGGCACCTTCTTTCAAAATCGACTTGTAGTATTTTCCGCGCACGGCCTTCGAATAGTCGAAATCATACTCTGGCCGCATATCGTCAGACTCGAAATGGATCTTAGGTTTCATGGCGTTTGCGCTCGCGCGCTGTGGTTAATCTGGCACTTATCAGACGAATATTGGGGCCTCGCGCAACATGGACGACAACCAGAAGGCGCCCGCGCGAGGAGTTACCAACGGTTATGAAACGGCGTTCGCCGACAGAGTGATCGGGATCGTCGAAGCTTGCGGCCAACGGGTCATAGAATACCGTAACCGCCTCGTCGAACGGCACTCGGTGCCGCTTGAGGTTTTGCTCGGCCTTTGTCCTGTCCCATTCGAACCGCATGCCACAATTCTACGTCATCGCTTCTCCCGACGTTTATTGGACGAAACGAATGAGAGTTTGAACGGGCCAAGATCGATTATTGTGGTTCATTCTTGACGGTGGAACCACTGAATCAGGATTGACTCGCCAAGGTCTGATTCAGGCGGCCCGCTTGTCGACGGTTGTTACGGCGATTCGAAGCCCTGTTGCCTTCAGGATGGCAATCAGACTCCGAAGTTCTGGATTCCCCGACTTGGAGAGCATCTTGTAGGTCGCCTCGCGCGTGAGATGGGCCTTGCGGGCGATACTGGCGACCCCACCCTGTGCTTGAGCCACCTGGCGTAGCGCAAGCATGATCGCGGCCTGATCGCTATCCTCGATGACAGCCTCCAGGTACGCGGCTGCCTCCGCAGGATCCTTGAGCTGCGCGATCAGCCAGCCTTCATACGGCAGGCTGGCGGGCGCGCGGGTTTCGCGCGGTGCGCGCTTTGCAATCTTTGAAATAGGCTTTGGCACCGTTAATGCCCGTCTGCTCGGTGCATTTAGTGTAATTTATAGTTCACAACGCGTCAACGCCGAGGAGGCGCTTCACGGCGCCAGCCTCGACACCGGGTCCTGCCGGTAGAACTGCCGGAACTGCGCGTAGAGTTCCGGATATTCATCGAGCACCACGTCGGGGATCTCGAAGAACGCCTCGCTCATCACCGCGAAGAATTCGCCCGGCGCCTCCGCCGCGTAGGGATCGATCCAGGTGTCCTCGCCGCCGTCGACGCGAGCGCAGAAATCGCGGTAGGCCGCGGCGAGCGCGTGGTGCCACGCGCCGCGGTCCATCTCCGCGTGCAGCGGCGGCATGCCGTCCGGCTCGCCGTTCAGCATATCGAGCTTGTGCGCGAACTCGTGGATCACCACGTTGTAGCCTTCGCCGGAGCGTGCCGCGGATTGCGCGGCGTCTTCCCACGACAGGATCACCGGGCCCTGCGACCAGGCTTCGCCGGTGACCGCTTCGTCGTATTCGTGCACCACGCCGTCCTCGTCGTGGAGTTCGCGCGGGGCGACGAATTCGCCGGGATAGACGATGATGCCGACCCAGCCGTCGTAGTACTCGATGCCGAGGTTGAGGATCGGCAGGCAGGCCTGCAGCGCGATCGACAGGCGGATCTCGTTGGTGAGCGTGAGGCCGCCGGCGCCGGCCATTTCCTTGGCGTCGAGGAACAGCACGACCAACTCGCGCAGGCGGGCAAGCTCCGCCGCGGAAAGCCCGCCGAGGAAGGGGAGCGCGTCGCAGGCGTCGCGCCACTGCCGGTCGTTCAGCGGCGTTTTCTCGATGACGCGGCGCCGCCTTTTGCGGGCGAGGAAATCCATCAGGCCCATCGTTCCTCCACTTTCACTCACCGGCCAGTATGCAATAATTCGGCCATGGTCGCCGTCACGCATTCGCTTGCCAAGCTCGATCTTCACGACACCGTTCCGGCCGCGGCGCTGGCGGCCGGCCTCGGCGCGGACGACGCGGGCCTGGTGGCCGGCGCGCTCGCCTTTGCAGCGGAACTCTACGCCGGCCGGCTGCTCGATCACGGCGAGAGCGCATTCGATCACGCCCTGGGCATCGCACTGATCCTCGCCGGCCTCAAGCTCGACGGGGAAACCCGCGCTGCAGGCGTGCTGTTCCATGCGCGGGCCTGCCTGCCGCCCGCCGGGCGCGGGGCCGATCCGCTGGCGGAGCGATTCGGCGAGGGCGTGGCCAGGCTCGTCGGCGGCGTGGCGAAGGTGAACCGGCTGCGGCTGGTGACGCGGCAACACGCGACGGCCGGACTCGCCGGGGAACAGCGCGACGAGGCGCAGATCGAGGTCCTGCGGAAGATGCTGCTGGCGATGGTGGAGGACGTCCGCGTGGTGCTGATCAGGCTCGCGAGCCGTGTGCAGACCCTGCGTTTCTGCGCGGGCCTTCCCGATGCCGAGCGGCAGCCGGTGGCGCGCGAGACGCTCGACATCTACGCGCCGCTCGCCAACCGGCTCGGCGTGTGGCAGTTGAAATGGGAGCTCGAGGACCTGTCGTTCCGCTATCTCGAGCCCGCGCTCTACAAGGACATCGCGAAGCTGCTCGACGAGCGGCGGGTGGAGCGCGAATCCTTCATCGAGGACGCCATCGCCAGGCTTTCCGCCGAACTCGCGGCCGCCGGAATCCGCGCCGAAGTGCTCGGCCGGCCCAAGCACCTCTACAGCATCTGGAACAAGATGCGCGCAAAGAGCGTGGGGCTCGACGAGATCTACGACGTGCGCGCGCTCCGCGTGCTGGCCGGCGACGAGAAGGACTGCTATGCGGCGCTCTCCATCGTGCATCATATCTGGCAGCCGATCCCGAAGGAATTCGACGACTACATCGCGCGGCCCAAGGGCAATCGCTATCAGTCGCTGCATACCGCGGTGACCGATGCCGGCGGCCGCGCGCTCGAGGTGCAGATCCGCACCCACGACATGCACCGCCACGCCGAGCTCGGCGTCGCCGCGCACTGGCGCTACAAGGAAGGCGCGGCGACCGGCGAGGCGTTCGACGACAAGATCTCGTGGTTGAGGCAGATCCTGGCGTGGAAGGACGAAGTCGTCGATTCCGCCGGCTGGGTGGACAAGTTCAAGCGCGCGGCGCTCGACGATACCGTGTATGTGCTGACCCCGCAGGGCCGGGTGATCGACCTGCCTGCCGGCGCGACGCCGGTCGATTTCGCCTATCACCTGCACTCCGAACTCGGGCATCGCTGCCGCGGCGCGCGGGTCGACGGCCAGATGGTGCCGCTCAACACGCCGCTGAAAAACGGGCAGCGCGTCGACATCGTCGCCGCGAAGGCCGGCGGGCCGAGCCGCGACTGGCTCAACGCGCAACTCGGTTTCCTGCAGAGCAATCGCGCGCGGACCAAGGTGCGCCAGTACTTCAAGGGGCTGCAGCTCGAGGAGACGATGGCGCACGGCCGTGCCACGCTGGAAAAGGAGATGCAGCGCGAAGGCGCGACCGGCGCCAATCTCGAAGCCCTCGCGGCGCGCCTGGAATTCGCCAGGCCGGACGACCTGTTCGCGGCGATCGGCCGCGGCGAGGTCGGCCCGCGGCAGATCGGGCTCGCGCTCCGCGAGGAGGCACCGGTGCACGGCGCGGATGCCGATGCGCCGGTGCCGCTGCACAAGAGCCGCGCGGCGAAGGACAGCGGCATCCTGATCGTCGGCATCGACAAGCTGATGACGCAACTCGCGCGCTGCTGCAAGCCGGCGCCGCCGGACGCGATCGGCGGCTTCGTCACGCGCGGCCGCGGTGTCTCGGTGCACCGCATCGCGTGCGCGAGTTTCCGCCGCCTCGCCGCGCTGCAGCCCGAGCGCATCATCGCCGCCGGCTGGGGGCGCGAGGGCGGCGCCTATGCGGTGGACCTCGAGGTGGTGGCGAACGATCGCACCGGCCTGTTGCGCGACCTCACCGAAGTGCTGGGGCGCGAGAAGATCAACGTTACCGCGGTGAACACGCTGTCGCGCCAGCACGTGGCGCGCATGGTGTTCACCGTCGAAGTCGAGGGCGTCGCGCAGCTGAAGCGCACGCTCGGCTTGCTCAAGGACGTTGCGGGAGTGACCAGCGCATTGCGTTGCTGACCGGCACCGGCGGGTGTTCCCATGTGGCGGCGGCGCCGCACCCGCCGCAATCATCCACCACCCCGTACAAACGCTATAATCCACGCCACTACAAGAACGAACCACCGGGGAACAGCCGGAAATGCCGGCATACCACCGGTAATTTTGCGATAGTCAGGGAGAACCGATGCCAGGCGCAAGCATGCGTCAGGAACCCGGTGGCGGCGGCCGCAGCATACTGCGTCTCGAAGGGGAGTGGACGCTGCGCCGTTTCGATGCCGGGTTCGAGGAACTCGCAACGCGCCTTGCCGCGTTCGGCGCGGACTCACGCATCGACTGGGATCTTACGGGGATCACCGCGCTCGACAGCGCCGGCGCCATGGCGGTGTGGCGGGCGTGGGGCAAAACGCGGCGCGAGGGCGCTCGGGTGAGCCCGGTGCACGAACCCCTGTTCGCGCGCATTGCCGCGGTGCCGCAGCATGCGGCGCCGTGGGTGCCGCCCGACTGGCTGAAGCCGCTGGTGTTCATCGGCGCGCTGATGATGAAGCTCGGCGAGAACCTGCTCGGCATCGCCGCGCTGATGGGGCAGCTGGTGCTCGACTTCGGCTACCTGGCGCGAAATCCGAAGGACATTCCGTGGCGGGAAATCTCCGCCAATGTACACAAGGCGGGAACGCTGGCGTTGCCGGTGACGGCGATGGTCGGTTTCCTCATCGGCGTGGTGCTGTCATACCTTTCCGCGCTGCAGCTCAAGAATTTCGGCGCTGACATCTACATCATCGACATCCTCGGCGTCGGCATCATCCGTGAAATGGCGCCGGTGCTGGTCGCGGTGCTGATCGCCGGGCGCTCGGGATCGGCGATGACGGCGCACATCGGCGTGATGCGGGTCACCGAGGAAATCGACGCCATGGCGACCATGGGCATTCCGGCAAGCCTGCGCCTGGTGCTGCCCAAGGTCACCGCGCTCGCCATCGTGACCCCGTTCCTGGTGCTGTGGACGATGGCGAGCGCGTTGATCGGCGGCATGCTGTCGGCGAACTACCAGCTCGGGCTGTCGATGATCTTCTTCATGGAAACGCTGCCCACGGTGGTGCCGATCGCGAACCTTTACATTGGTTTCACCAAAGGGCTGCTGTTCGGCGTGGTGGTGGCGGTCGTCGCCTGCCACTACGGCCTGCGCATCCGTCCCAACACCGAGAGCCTGTCGGCCGGCACCACCGGCTCGGTGGTGACCGCGATCTCGTCGGTGATCATGGTCGATGCCGTGTTCGCGATCCTGACCATGGATATCGGGCTCGACCTGTGAGCGCAGTCCCGCAAATGGCGGAGGGCGCGGCAGCCGGCGAGGCGCCGGTGATCGAGGTCGAAGGCCTGTGGACGCAGCTCGGCACGCAGCTCATCCACAAGGACGTGGACCTCACCGTGAGGCGCGGCGAGGTGATGGCGCTGGTCGGCGGCTCGGGCAGCGGCAAGACAACGCTGCTGCGGCACATCATCGGCCTCACGCGTCCGACCAGGGGCGTGGTCAAGCTGTTCGGCCAGAGCCTCGCGGGGCTCGACCGCGACGGGCAGCGCCGGGTGCGGCAGCGCTTCGGCACGCTGTTCCAGTATGGCGCGCTGTTTTCCGCGCTGCCGGTGTTCGACAATATCGCGCTGCCGTTGAGAGAGTTGAGGATTCTCGACGAAGACCTGATCCATGAACTGGTGATGATGAAACTCAACCTGGTCGAGCTGGAGCCGGTGCATGCAAAAAAAATGCCGGCACAACTGTCGGGCGGCATGATCAAGCGGGTGGGGCTGGCGCGCTCGCTGGCGCTAGAACCGGAATTGCTGGTGCTCGACGAGCCGACCGCCGGACTCGATCCGGACCGCAGCGAAAGCTTCGTCAAGCTGATCAAGACGCTCGGGCGCGAGCTGGGGCTCACCGCGATCATGGTGACGCACGATCTCGATACGCTGTTTACGCTCGCGGACCGCGTCGCCGTGCTTGCCGAGCAGCGCATCATTGCGCTCGGCACCGTCGACGAGATCGCCGGCGTCCCGCATCCGTTCATCCGCAACTTCTTCCAGGGCGAGCGCGCCGACCGCGCGCGCAAGATGGCGGCGGCGGGCGCACAACACTGACATGCAATACTGAGGGGCCAGGCTATGGAAAACCGCGCATTCGCAATCGCAACCGGACTGTTCGTGGTGCTGCTCGGCGCCGCGATGGCGCTCGCGGTGTGGTGGTTCGGCGGCGAGACCAAGCCGCACGACGACTACCTGCTGGTGACGAAATACTCGGTGGCGGGGCTGAAAAACCAGGCTGCGGTGCGCTATCGCGGCATCGACATCGGCAAGGTGCAGGGAATCGCGATCGATCCGGACAACCCGCTGGAGATCCAGATCCGCATCAGCGTCGATCGCACGGTGCCGATCACGCGCGGCACCTACGGCACCATGGGCTACCAGGGCGTCACCGGGCTTGCCTATGTGCTGATCGAGGATCGCGGCAACAATCTCGAGCGGCTGGAGCGGAAGGACGGCAAGCTGCCGCGGATCATGGTCAAGCCCTCCCTGCTCGATACCCTGTCGGAATCCGGGATTGCCATGCTCGAGCGTGCCAGCGATCTGCTGGAGCGCGTCAACGGCGTGCTGTCGGACAAGAATCGCGAAAGCCTGTCGCGCAGCCTGAACAACGTCGAGACCGCGTCGACCCGGCTGTACCCGGCTATCGACGCGGTGGATGGCGCGTTCACCCGCATGCGCAAGGTGCTGTCGGACGAGAATCAGCTCAAGATCAGCCGCGTGCTCGCCAATGTCGACGAGATGAGCGGCGAGGCCAAGCCGCTCGCGGTCGAGGTGCGGAAACTGGTCGGCACCCTGCAGGGGCTCTCCGAGCGGATCGACCTCATCACCGCGGCGACCGGCGACGAGGTCAACGGGGTGACGCTGCCGCGCATGCACGAGCTGATGGGCGAACTGGTGCGCAATTCGCGCAATCTCAATACGCTGCTCGATGAATTCGAGCGCAATCCGAACGCCATCATTTTCGGCAAGCCGCAACCGCGCGCCGGCCCGGGCGAACCCGGCTTTTCGCAATAGGAGCGAACACCATGCGTTATCGCAGTGCGTATGCAATTCTCGTTGCGGCCATCCTCGCCGGTTGCGCCAGCAGCCCGCGCGAGTCGGCGCAGTTCCGCTATTTCGATTTCGGCCCCGAGCCGGCGGCAAGCCTGCCGCGGGTGCCGGTGGTGCTGTCGGTGGCGAATTTCTCCGCGCCGGACTGGCTCGAATCGACGGCCATTCCCTACCGGTTCCTCGACCGCGAACCGCAGGTGCTGCATACCTACGCCAGCAGCCGCTGGCTGGCGCCGCCCAACGTGATGCTGACATTCCGCCTGAAGCGCGCGCTCGGCGGCGGCGGCGGCGTGGTCGGCACCACCGACGCGGTTCGCGCGGGTTGCGTGCTGCGGGTCGCACTGGAGGATTTCCATCAGGAGTTCGAATCTGCGCAGGCCAGCCGCGTGGTGGTCCGGGCGCGGGTATCGCTGGTGGCGAACGACGGCAAGGCCCTGGTTGGGCAGAAGTCGCTGGCGTTCACCAGGAATGCCGCTACCGCCGACGTGCAGGGCGCGGTCAGCGCGCTTGCCGCGGGTGGCGACGATCTTGTCGGCGGCATTGTCCGCTGGCTTGCGGGGACGCTGAACCCGGCAACGCCGGCGGGGCAGGCGGCGATCAAGCATTGCAGCGGTTGACTGTCCCGCGCGAGGCGAGGGCGCGCTCCGCCGCGCCGAGGGCGCGCGCCGCCGCGCCGAGGTTTGTGGGCAGGGGCATTCTTGAGCTAAAATCGCGCTTCGCAGGCGCGTAGCTCAGCTGGTTAGAGCACCACCTTGACATGGTGGGGGTCGCTGGTTCGAGTCCAGTCGCGCCTACCAGACGTAAATTGCGGACGCTGCGCGCCGCATTAACTTCGCGCGTACGAGCGGACAGGAACTGCCGCTCAACGCGCGAGTGATTGAAGCGTTTTCACGTGTTTTTGAGGAAGTGAGAGTTATGACACCGCGAACTCGGACGTTTTTGACACGACGCTAGTCAGGCGCGCCACGGTGGTGAAAAAGTGCGGCTTGACCGCACTTTTTTTCGCCTGTCATTTTCGTTCGTTCGCTGTGCAGGATATTGAATCATGCCAAAACTGACATTACCCGACGGCTCGGTCCGCGAGTTCGATAAGCCGGTGACCGTCGCGGAACTCGCGCAGAGCATCGGCGCCGGCCTGGCGCGCGCCGCCATTGCCGGCAGGGTGGACGGCCGCCTCGTCGACACCTCGTTCCGAGTCGAGGCCGACGCCACGGTGGCGATCGTCACCGACCGCGACGCCGAGGGGCTGGAGATCATCCGCCACTCGACCGCGCATCTGCTTGCCTACGCGGTGAAGGAACTGTTCCCCGAAGCGCAGGTGACCATCGGCCCGGTGATCGAGAACGGTTTCTACTACGACTTTTCGTATTCGCGTCCCTTCACGCCGGAAGACCTGCTGGCGATCGAAAAGCGCATGGCCGAAATCGCGAAGCGGGACCTTCCCGTGGTGCGCAGGGAGATGCCGCGCGACGAAGCGGTGGCGTATTTCAAGGGCATCGGCGAGCATTACAAGGCCGAGATCATCGCCTCGATCCCGCAGGAGCAGCAGATCTCCCTCTACAGCGAGGGTGACTTCACCGATCTCTGCCGCGGGCCGCACGTGCCGTCGACCGGCAAGCTCAAGGTGTTTAAGCTGATGAAGGTCGCCGGCGCCTACTGGCGCGGCGATTCGAAGAACGAGATGCTGCAGCGGATCTACGGCACGGCGTGGGCGAAGAAGGAGGACCTCGACGCCCATCTCCACATGCTGGAGGAGGCGGAGAAGCGCGACCACCGCAGGCTCGCGCGCCAGCTCGACCTGTTCCACATGCAGGACGAGGCGCCGGGCATGGTGTTCTGGCATCCCAGGGGCTGGGTGCTGTGGCAGCAGGTCGAGCAATACATGCGCCGCGTGTATCGCGACAACGGCTACCTCGAGGTGCGCTGCCCGCAGATCCTCGACCGTTCGCTGTGGGAGCGTTCCGGCCACTGGGAGAATTACAAGGACCACATGTTCACGACGGAGTCGGAGAAGCGCGATTTTGCGATCAAGCCGATGAACTGTCCCGGGCATGTGCAGATATTCAACCAGGGCGTGCGCAGCTACCGCGAATTGCCGCTGCGCTACGGCGAGTTCGGCGCCTGCCACCGCAACGAACCCTCGGGGGCATTGCACGGCCTGATGCGGGTGCGGGCGTTCACGCAGGACGATGGCCATGTGTTCTGCACCGAGGCGCAGATCCAGCCCGAGGTGACGGCGTTTACCTCGCTCCTGCAAAAGGTCTATGCCGATTTCGGCTTCAAGGAGATCGTCTACAAACTTGCGCTGCGTCCGGATAAACGCGTCGGCACCGACGCGGACTGGGACAAGGCGGAGCGCTCGCTCGCCGCCGCGCTCAAGGCCACCGGCCTCGCCTTCGGCGTGCTGCCCGGCGAGGGGGCCTTCTACGGACCGAAAATCGAGTATCACCTCAAGGACAGCATCGGCCGCTCATGGCAGTGCGGCACCATGCAGGTGGATTTTTCGATGCCGGGTTTGCTGGGCGCCGAGTATGTCGCCGAAGACAACCTGCGGAAAGTGCCGGTGATGCTGCACCGCGCGATCGTCGGTTCGATGGAGCGTTTCATCGGCATCCTGCTGGAAAACCACGCCGGCGCGTTG
>Ga0315281_10014865_pt1 | contig 10465 bp, 10 predicted proteins | sample YL17G07_0_MG_FD_204540 | JGI IMG/M metagenome (GOLD analysis project Ga0315281, IMG submission 204540) | Sediment microbial communities from Yellowstone Lake, YNP, Wyoming, USA - YL17G07_0 | ecosystem: Environmental > Aquatic > Freshwater > Lake > Sediment | place: USA: Wyoming | collected...
GGCCGACGGGGGACCCGCCGGGACTGGTTCCCGGGGTGCCGGGGGAGATGCATGGGCCCCATTACTGACAAAACGGGCGGCGACCTGCGGCCGACGGCGGCATCCCTCGCGGCGTTGACAGCGGCGTTTTAGCCGTGATAGTTTCTTGGCGGGGAGGCAATCATGAGTCGTAAGCAGACGTCCAATGGCATGACCCGAAGGAGTTTTCTAAAAGCCGCGGCGGTCTCGGCCGTCGCTCCGGCCATCGTCCCATCATCCGTCTTCGCCCGGCCCGCGCCGAGCGACACCCTGCAGCTCGGCTGTATCGGCGTCGGCCGTCAGGGCCAGGCGGACATGCAGGAGCTCATCTACCGGGGCCTCGAAGCCGGGGCTCGGGTCACGGCCGTCTGCGACGTCGACTCGCACAGGCTGGACGATGCCCAGTGGCTGGCCGAGAAGATCTACACCCTCGAAACGGGCAAAGACGAGGCGAAAAGCGTCACCGCCTACCGCGACTTCCGGGACCTCCTGGCCCGAAAAGACATCGACGGCGTCCTCATCGTCACCCCCGACTTCTGGCACGCGGCCATGGGCGTCGCGGCCACGGAAGCGGGCAAGGACATCTATCTGGAGAAGCCGCTGACCTACTCCATCGCCGAGGGCCGCAAGCTCGTCGATGCGGTCAAGAAAAACAAGCGCGTGCTTCAAGTCGGCTCCCAGCAGCGCTCCTCGATCCATTTCCTCATGGCCTGCGAGCTCGCCCGTAACGGGCGCGTCGGCAAGCTCCAGACGATCCGCGTCTGGCTTCCCGAGGACCAGGGCGCCGGCGACCCGAGGCCCGCTCCCGTCCCTAGGAACCTCGACTACGATTTCTGGATGGGTCCCACGGTCCCGGCCCTCTACTGCGAGGATCGGGTCCATCCCCATTCCGGCTACGAGCGGCCCGGGTGGCTCCAGATCGAGCCGTATTGCCTGGGCATGGTCACGGGCTGGGGCTCCCACATGATGGACATCGCCCAGTGGGGGAACGGCACCGACGAGACGGGCCCCGTCAGCATCGAGGCCAAGGCCGAATTCCCGGACCGCGGTCTGTTCAACGTCCACACCAAGTTCCAGGCCGAGGCGGTGTACGCGAACGGCGTCCGGCTGATCATGGAAACCGGCGACCCGGCCGGTGTCCGGTTCGAGGGGGACAAGGGCTGGGTTTTTGTCCAGCGCGGGGCGATCAAGGCATCGGACCCTGAGATCCTGCGCTGGAAACCCGGCCAGGGCGAGGTCAAGCTCGTTCAGAGCGGCAACCACATGAAAAATTTTCTGGAGGCCGTGCGGAGCCGGAAGGCGCCGGCGGCACCGGTCGAAGTGGGCCATCGTTCCAATACCATCTGCATGATGACTCATGTCGCCATGAAGCTCGGCCGCAAGCTCGCCTGGGACCCCGCCGCGGAGCGCTTCGTCGGGGACGACGAGGCCAACCGCCGCTTGGACTACCCGCACCGGGAGCCATGGACCGTATGAACGGCCGAGGCCGGAGCTTTCCGCGGGCGGTCTTGTTCCTTCTCTGTCTGGGAGCTCTCGTCATGGCCAGCTTCCCGGAGAAGCCGAAAATAGAAGAGGTCGGCCTCGTCTTCGATGAGCCAGCCGGGCGAATGACCGTTCTCATCGGAGGCCGCGAAGCCGTCGTCTATCAATTCGGCGACTCGCTCGACCTGCCTCACTACTGGCCGATGCGAAGCCCGAGCGGGAAGAACATGCTCGTCCAGAAGACGGAACCCTACCCCCACCACCGCTCGTTCTGGTTCGCCGATACCGTCCGTCCGGAGGGAAGCGATAGGGACGCGAGCTTCTACAACGCCCTCTACGGCGGGGTCAAGACCGAGGCCGGGGAATACGTCCCCCCGTTCCGCGACAAGATACGTCACCGGTCTTTTGACCGGCTCGACTCGCGGGGCGGCCGGGCCGACATCGAAGCCCGACTTGTCTGGGAGATGGACGGAGGACGTCCGGTCCTCGACGAAAGGCGGCGGCTCGTCGTCCACAGTTTGGGAGCGGGGGAGTACCTCCTCGACCTGACCTGGATCCTCACGGCCTCACTAGGCGATGTTCTCTTCGCGAGCGACGACGTGCACTACGCCTGGCCGTTCCTTAGGCTCGCGACCGACTTCAGCGGCGAGAAGGGCGGCAAGATCACCTCCGATACCGGGGCCGCCGGCCAGGAAGCCACGAACATGAAGCCAGCGCTCTGGATCGACTATTCGAACTCCGTGGAGGGGATCCCGGAAGGCGTGGCCGTGTTCCAATGGCCGGACGGCCGGGAACGTCGCTGGCTGACCCGGGAATACGGGACCTTCGGTCCGCGGCGGCCCGACGACCGGAGCGGCAAGCCCTTCACGCTTAAAAAGGGCGAGTCGATCACCCAACGCGTCGGCGTCCTCGTCCATAACGGCGATGCCGGCGGCGGCCGAGTCCGCGAGCGCTATAAAAAATACGTCAAGGGCGTATGGAAATAGGCCCGCGCAGGCCGCCGGCCTGACCTGTTGTTCAAGGGGCCACACAGCGGCCGGCCGCGGATTTTGAAGCCCTGCCAACCCGGCGAGCCGTCTGTCCGTCTAATGGGGTGAAAGCCGGAGATTGACGATTATGGATGAACGCTCGCTTATCGAAGGAATGGCCCGGGGCGACCGGGCGGCCTTCCGGGATTTCGTCGAACAATACAAGAAGAAGGTCTATTACCTGGCCCTGGACATGGCCGGCAATCCCGTCGACGCCGAGGACATCTCCCAGGAGGTTTTCCTCAAGGTCTTCCGGTCCTTCGCGACGTTCAGGAAGGACGCCAAGCTCGGCTCCTGGCTCTACCGGGTGACCTACAACGCGTCCATCGACCACCTCCGGAGAAAGAAATTAGTGCCCGAACCGGTCGGGGACGAAGTCCTCGAGTCCCGGAGCCGGGACGGCGCGGGCTTGCCCTCGGGCGCCTCTCCCGACCCGGCCCTGACCGCCGAATCCAGCCAGCTCCAGGCCAGGATCTCCAAGGCGCTGGAAAAAGTGTCGCCCCAGGAAAAGGCGGTTTTCCTGCTTCGTCATTACGACGACCTCATGCTCAAGGACATCGCTTCTTCCCTTGGCCTGTCCATCGGGTCGGTCAAGAGCTACCTCTTCCGGGCCGTCCGCAAGCTCCAAAAAGAGCTCGGCGGTTCTGCCCCGATCTCCGGCATGGAGGCTTCCCATGATTAACTGCCGAACGTCCAAGGACCGCATGATCGAGGCCCTCTACGGAGAGCTCGGGCCTTCGGAAAAGGAGCGATTCGACGAACACCTGCGCTCCTGCCAGGAGTGCGCCTCCGAATATTCCGTCCTGGGGGCGACCCTCAGGCTGATGGACAAGCGCGAGAGGCCCGACCCCGGTCCGGAATTCTGGGACGGCTATTGGGACAGGCTGTCGCGGCGAAAGGTCTGGGAAGAGGCCAGCGAGGCCCCCCGGACATCCCTCGGGGCTCGCCTTGTCCGGGCCCTCTCGGGGATACCCCGGTGGTCCTATCAGGCCGCTGGAGCGGCCGCCCTGCTCCTGGTCGGGATCCTGATCGGAAGCCGCCTGATCACTCCTCCGGCCCCCGTCTCGACGGCCACCCGGGGAGCGGTGGAGAGCGGGGCCGTCGTGCAAGCGGGCAACTTTATCGAACGCTCCAAGATCCTCCTCCTGGGCCTGGTCAATTACGACGCCGCCAAGGAAGACGCCTACGCCTTCGACCTCGGCGGGAAAAAGACGATGTCCCGGGAACTGGCAGCCCAGGCGCCGGCGATCCGCAGCGCCCTCAACGAACGCGGCCAGAAGAGACTGCGCGACCTCGTCTCCGACCTCGAGGTCATCATGATGCAGATCGCCAACCTCGGATCCGGGCAGGACGTCGAGGGCATCGAGCTCATCAAGCAGGGCGTCGACCGGAGAGGGATCTTCCTCAAGATCGACCTCGACCGCATGGGAAGGGACGCCCGGAGCTCGGTCGACCCGGCCTCTCCCGCGGGGGGGACGAAGCTCCCCAAGAAAAACAAGATATAAGGAGATTCCCCATGAGAAACCCGAAAACACTGTTCCTTGGCGCGGTCCTCGGCCTGGCCCTGACCGCGGGCCTCGCCGCTGCCGCCCTCATCCCGGCCGAAGACGTCCCCGGCCAGGAGAAGGACGCCGTGGCCTACAAGCAGGCCTATTCGCTCGTCCTCGAAGAAAAGTGGGTGGCTGCGAAGACCGCCATGGACGAGCTTATCCGCCAGCACCCGAAAAGCGCCTGGGTCGACGATGCCCGCTTCTGGTCCTGCTACGCGCTCGAAAAGACGAACCAGTCCCCGGAGACCGTGTTCAAGTGCTACCAGAAATTCGTCGACGCTTTCCCCGACAGCGAGTGGACCGACGACGCCAAGTCGAACATGATCCGGATCGCCCAGGGCCTGGCCAAGTCCGGCAAGCCCGAATACCAGACGATCATCGAGTCCTACGAGGACGCGGCGGAGGACGACATCAAGATGACGGCCCTCTACGCCCTGCAGAACATCGGCGACGTGGACGCTCTCAAGACGATGGTCGACCTCTACGACAAGGCGACAAGCGCCAAGCTCAAGAGCCAGCTCGTCTTCATGCTCGAGGAGATGGAGAAGCCCGAGGCCTTCGCCAAGCTCCGCGACATCGCCCTGAACGAGAAGGACGAGGAGGTCCGCCGCGGCGCCCTCTTCGCCGTCGGCTCCAGGGGCGGCCCGGAAGCCGTCCAGCTCCTGAAAGAAATCGTGGCCTCGAAAGCACCGGAGGATATCCGCCGCAACGCCCTGTTCGCTCTGGCCGAAACGGAGGACCCCGGCATGGTCGCCCTTCTTACCCAGGTCGCCCTAACCGGTTCCGAGTTGGCCCGCACCGCCGCCTTCGCCATCCAGGAGATCGAGGGCAAGGAAGCGACCGACGCCCTGCGCCGGATCCTGAAAGAAGCCACGGACACGGAGATCCGGCAGGCCGCCCTTGTCTCTCTCTCAGAACGGAAGGACGTGGATTCGCTGCCCCTTCTCAAGGAGATCCTGCTCGCCGAGACCGATAAGGAGATGGCCCGTGCGGCCCTCTTTCAGATCGCAGAGATCGAGGGCAAGGACTCCCTGGCCATCCTGCAGCAGGTCCTGACCTCGGCCAAGGACGAAGAGCTCAGAAAGAACGCCCTTATGGCCCTGGGGGAACACGGCGGGGCGGAAGCGAAGGACGCCCTTCTCAAGGTCGCCCTGACGAGCGTCGACGACGAGATGGCCGAGATGGCCGTCTTCGCTCTTTCCGAGATCAAGGCGGACGTCGGCTCCGACGTCCTCCTCGACGTGATGAAGAACGCCAAGTCCGGGCGGGCGCGCCGGGCCGTCCTCATGGCCTTGACGGACGAGGAGGGCGGCGCCCCGGTCAAGGTCCTGGCTGAGATCATAAAGACGGAGACGGACCGCGAGCTCAAAGAACATGCCCTTTACGCCCTCGGCCAGACCAAGAGCGACGACGCCGTGGCCATCCTGCTCGAGATCGCCAAGGGCAAGGACGTCCGCCTGGCCCGCGCCGCAGTTTCGGCCCTGGGTGAGATCGGCACCCCCAAGGCCAAAGCGGCCCTGCTTGAGATCCTCGAGAAGAAGCTCGAAGCCCCGGGTCAATAAGGCCGGGAGAAAGACCTTGAGCAGGGTCGGCCTATTCTTCGCGTTGGCCGCAGTCGCGGCCAGCATCGCTGCGGCCCCCGCCCAAAGAGGCAATCGTCCGCCGGCCCAAGTCCTTCGCCCCGCCGCGGAGTCCGGTGCGTTGGCGGCCAGGCTCGATTGGGCTCTCGACCAAGGGTCCGTAGCCGGGCCGGGCCGGTTCTTCTGGGCCGGTTACAGCATCGAGCGGCTCATGGGCGAGAATTCCCGTATCGGGTCGTTCACCGTCGGCGGGAGCGGCCGTGACCTCACGGTCGCGGAGCTGCTGGCCGGGAAAAAGAGCACGCCGGGGCCGGCCGGCGCGGGGGAGGACGTCCGGGGAGCGGCCCGGGCCGCCCTCGACGAGATCGAGCGTCAGAAGAAACCGGAGAAGAAGGTCCTCAAGGAGCTCGGCATTTTCCTCAAGTACGAAACGGGAAAGGCGCCGCTCCTGGCCGAGGTCCGCGTGAGCAACCTCGACCTGGCCTTCGATTTCGAGGGGGCGCCGCTCTTCTGGCTCGGCAAAACGTCGGAGGAGCAGAGCCTGGCCCTTGTCCGGGCGCTTTACGGCCCACACCACGGGGACAAGGTTTGCGAAGGACTCATCATGGCAGCGGGATGTCACAGCACGCCACGGCTCGTCGTCCCCTTTCTCGAGGGGATCCTGAACGGGAAGGCGTCCGATGATCTCAGGAAGGACGCGGCCTTCTGGATCGGCCAGCAGAACGACCAAGAAGGCCTGCGCATTCTCGTCCGGGCCGCCCGCTCGGACAAATCCCCGGAGGTCCGCGAGGGGGCCATCTTCTCCATCAGCCAGGTCGAGCTTCCCGAGGCCGCCGACGAACTCATCGCCCTCGCCCGGAACGCGGAATTCCGGGACTCCCGGAAGCAGGCGGTCTTCTGGCTCGGCCAGATCGCGTCGGAAAGATCCGGGAAAGCCCTGGAAGAGTTCGCCCGCAAGGACGGCGATATCGAGATCCAGGAACAGGCCGTGTTCGCCCTTTCCCAGCTGCCCGATAATCAGGGCGTCGACGCTCTCATCAAGCTGGCCAAAACCCATCCCGACCCGCGCGTCCGGAAGAAAGCCGTTTTCTGGCTGGGGGAATGCGACGACCCGCGGGCGCTCGAAACCCTAATCGCCATCATCAAGGGGAAATGAGCCGTCCGCAGACGGGGATACTTTTCGTTATTTCTTGAGCAGGTTCTTCTTATCGACGACGGCCCGGAGGACTTCCTGAAGAAGGATTTCCAGGTCGGCTGATAAATAATCGGACCGCACGACCTCGACCCTGTCCGCGGGAAAGCGGCAGACGATCGTTTTGGGGTCCCGCGCATATTTGACCCTGGGATTGTCTCTCGACGGCTCGAGCCGAGTGACCTGGATGGTCATCCGGGGGCCTTCGGCATCGTCCTTGATCAGTATCCCCACGTAGTGGGTTTTGTTGGTGTCGTCGTCGCCCTCGCCCAGGAAAAACTCCCCGCGGACGAAATCCTCTCCGGGGTACCCCCCGATCTCGCGGACGGTCTTCTCGATCTCCCGCAGAAGGGCCGGGACGTCTCGGGCCTTCTGGGGGGAGGGGAGGGCGGCGAGAAGGATGGGGAGGAAGACCGCGAGAGCCGTCGGACGGGCGGCGAGTCGGCGAACGCGAAGCCGGAAGCTCTTGTCCCTCATGTTCCCATTATAAAACAATCCGGGAAGGCCGGGTAGGGGACCGAAGGCGCCGCCCGGAAACCGCCTGACTTTGCCTTTTCCCGAGTATTACGATATGATATTAAGGAATATAGGAGGATTTAATGAATAAAAAAATGCGTTCGATCATGATCATGACCGCCCTGGCCTTTGTTCTCGTCATCGCGGCGGTGGGCCAGCAGAAAAGCGGCGATACGGCCATCGACCCCGTCTGCGGCATGACCGTCGTCAAGGCCACGGCCAAGGCCACTTTTGAGTACAAGGGGACAGCGTATTACTTCTGCAGCACCGGCTGTAAAGAGGCCTTCGCCAAGGACCCCGAGAAGTATCTCAAGGCCCAGGCGAAGGGTGAAGAGAAGGCTGCTCCGATGGGCATGATGCATGGCGCGCACATGGGACAGGCCCCCATGCCTGAAGGCGCGCCCATGGCCGGCTGCCCGATGATGGCCCGGCGTATGCCGATGCGCGGCCGGATGGGCCGGATGGGAATGATGCACGGTGACATGGGCATGCGAATGGGAGGCGGCATGGGCATGGGGCGCGGAATGGGCATGGCCTGCGGCCCTGACTGCCCGCTCCACGGCGCCGACGTCGAAATGACGGTCGAGAAGACCAAGGACGGCGTCACGCTCAAGGTCACCTCGAAGAACGCCGAGACCGTCAAGGCCATCCAGGAGCACATGACCGAGCACGTGGCCATGATGAAGAAGATGAAAGAAGAAAAAGACGTCATCAAGTAATCTTGCCCCTGCCGATTACGATCAGCCCTCTTCCCCCGCCGGGGAAGGGGGCTTTTTATTTGACAAGGCCCCGACCCCGTGCTACATTCCGGACGAGAGGTAGGGGAACCATGCAAGAGTCAGGTGAGGACGTCTTTTTTGAGACTACCGCTTCGCGAAAGCTGGTCGACCTCATCGAGCGCAACGCCGACGAGTTGACGATGGGCTACGTCGAGGACATCCGGCGCGACCCGCGGATGCCCAGCTACCAGGGGTTCGACCAGAAGGAGATCTACAGGCGGGCCTTCCGTGTCTACAGCCAGCTCGGAAAATGGATCTCCCACGAGACGACCAGGGAGGAAGTGAGGAGCTACTGGACGGCCCTGGGCCGCCAGCGCCGGCGGGAGGGCTTCCCGTTCTCGGAGATCGTGCTTTCGCTCTGCCATATCCGGCGGCTCCTCTGGGGAAAGATCCAGGCTGCCGGCCTGCTGGACACCGCACTCGACCTGTACCAGGCCATGGATCTCTACCACAGGGTCATCGTGTTCTTCGACCGGGCCATCTTCTACTCGGCCGTCGGATACGAAGAGAAGGACTGAGAGAGACCCCTGCGCGCCGGCCTGTATATCCACTTCCCATTCTGCGCGGCCAAGTGCCCTTACTGCCATTTTTCAAGCCAGCTCTGGACGCCGTCGGCCTTCCGGAATTGGCGCGAGAGCCTGGAACGGGAGGCCGCTCTGCCGATCGAACCGGGCCTCGTCTTCGATACGATCTATCTCGGCGGAGGGACGCCGTCCCTCCTCCAACCCGGCGACATCGTCCGGCTCCTCGACCGCATCCGGGCCCGTTTTTCTTTGGAGGTCGGCGAATTCACTCTCGAAGCGAACCCCGGCGCCGGCGGAGCCGACCGCTTACCCGGCTGGCGCAAGGCCGGCGTGACCCGGTTGAGCGTCGGCGTCCAGTCTTTCGACGACGCCGTCCTTCGGACTCTCGGGCGGCCCTACGCGGCCGAGGAGGCCTTGCGCTTCTGCCGATCCGCCCGCAAGGCCGGCTTCGGCGCCCTTTCGCTGGACCTGATGATCGGGATCCCCGGCCAAACGCAAGCGGCCGTTGAGCGCTCGCTCAAAACCGCGCTCGGCCTCGAACCGGATCATGTTTCCCTCTATATCCTCGAGAATGTCGAGGGACTGCCTTTCGAGGAGGTCCTTACTCGGCATCCCGTCGACGAGGACGCGGTCGTCGAGGCTTATGGCAGGACGCAGGAAACGCTCGAGGCGGCCGGCCTCCGCCAGTACGAAATATCGAACTTTGCCAGGCCGGGGAAGGAGTGCCGCCACAACCTGAAATACTGGCGGTATGAGCCGTTCGTCGGGTTGGGTCCCTCGGCCGGCTCGCACATCGCCGGCAGGCGGTGGCGCAACAAGACCTCCCTCGACGATTGGGCGCAGGACCTGAACCGCGGCGAAACGGTCCGGGAAGACGTTGTCGAGCTCGGCCCCGTCCTGGCCGCCCGGGAAGCCCTTATATTCGGCCTGAGGCTCGTCGAGGGGGTCGACCTTGACGAGTTCGCCGAAAGGTTCAAGGTCGACGTCATGGCCCTTTTTGGCCGGGAGGTCGGGGAGCTCGTCGGAGAAGGCCTGCTCATTCGAGAGGGGGATCGTCTGCGGATCCCGGTCGACAAGTTCCTCGTCTCGAACGCCGTCCTGTCGCGATTCGTCTAGCTTTCCGGCCGAATTGCTTTTCCATCGAGGACGGCATAAAATTGGATTTCATTCCCGACACGAAGGAGTCCCGATGAAAACGAAAAGGCTGACCATCCTCGTGACTTTTTTGCTGGCCCTAACGACCCTGTCCTTCGGGCCCCAGGAAGCCCGCGTCCTCCGCTTCCCGGCGGTCTCGGCGGACCAGATCGTCTTCAGCTATGCCGGAGACTTGTACACGGTGCCCATCGCCGGGGGCGTGGCCCGCAAGCTCACCTCGTTCGCTGAGGGCTACGAGGCGTTCGCCCGGTTTTCGCCCGACGGCGCGTCCATCGCCTTCACCGGCGAATACGACGGCAACCGCGAGGTCTACCTCATCCCGGCCGAAGGCGGCGTCCCGAAACGGCTGACCTACACGCCCTCCCTCGGCCGCGACGACATTTCGGACCGGATGGGGCCGAACAACCTGGTCATGGGCTGGACGCACGACGGGAAGCATATCGTCTTCCGCTCCCGGATGGCCGAATGGAACGACTTCAACGGCCAGCTCTACCTGGCCGGCAAGGACGGCGGGACGCCGGATCGGCTCCCGCTGCCGCGGGGCGGCTTCTGCTCGTTCTCGCCGGACGATACGAAATTGGCCTACAACCGCATCTTCCGCGAGTTCCGGACCTGGAAACGCTATCGGGGCGGCATGGCCG
>Ga0315281_10014866_pt1 | contig 10464 bp, 20 predicted proteins | sample YL17G07_0_MG_FD_204540 | JGI IMG/M metagenome (GOLD analysis project Ga0315281, IMG submission 204540) | Sediment microbial communities from Yellowstone Lake, YNP, Wyoming, USA - YL17G07_0 | ecosystem: Environmental > Aquatic > Freshwater > Lake > Sediment | place: USA: Wyoming | collected...
CATCAAGGGCTGTGTCGCTGCTCCCGCACTCTGTCCGATTGCATCAAAAACACTGATCATTCCTTGCTTTAGTTCAGACCCAACGTTTTCGATAGATTGTTTTATCTCTTCAGTAGAAGGAAAATTGATCGTCGGAGTTTCAGCTTTAATCACTTCGCTCGACGGAGGGCTAATTAATCCGTAAGGTGGAATCCCGATCTTTAACGCTTCCAGAACACGGTCCCAATAACTGACGTTACCTGAAGGTGGCGTTAATAATTCCATCTTTTACCTTTTCTTAAAATAGGGATAGATGACTACGGCGAGAACGAGGATGACAATAAGCCAAACCAGGGGGTCATTTAATTGCTGATTGACCCCCTGTTTGATATATTCGGCCTCAAGTTGCTGGCCCACTGGCGTAGTTCTAAAATAACTTACAAGGGCCGACTTGAGATCTGTCACTATTTGATTTTGAGTATCTTCGGAGATGATGGTTGACATTGGGATCCTTTCTTAAGCGATCCGTCTCATGCAATCCGTTAAGCAGGATACCTGAGAAGTCGAAAGGGTTCCATTGTCCCAAAATACCCTCAGTCTCGAATAGAAGCCACCCAGGATCGCTGACATTTTTGATTTATCATTACAAAACTCAAAAATTGCCCATCCTGTCGGCATCGTTTCAAGCCCTCTATCTTGTTTTGTGATTCCGTTCAAAACTCCCCAATTTATTTTGTTAAACATTTCTCCAGCATCCGAATCAATGCCCATCGCTGCGATGGTAGTGTCTGCGCTTACCCCTGAAAATGGAGTTCCGGATGTTGCGGTGTTGGCAGCGTGCATCAAAATTCTTTTATATGCCTGGTTTTCCGATCTTTCCAGGTTCAATTCGGTCACGTTGGCAGGGTTGACCGGAGCAGGGCAGGAGATCTCCCGATATTCTTTGGGTTTGATTTTATCTGGGAGCCTTCCCCTGATTCTCTCGGCATAGAGGTCTGCCGTCAACACAATAGTATCTGTCCCTGGTGTGGTCATAAGATCCAGTAAGCCCCCGACATTTAGATCCATCTGGATTCGGCTCAGCATTGAGGTGTCAAGGATCGTATCGTCCGGCCTCATCATAAACGGATCTGAAAACCATAGATTATATTGGACAGGATAGATCGCAGTTACTAATGCAAAAGCGGTTTTGAGGTTTAATGTCCTCTGCTGAATCGCATCTAAATACCACAATGCTCTTCCAGGGACGTTATTGTAGGGAATCCATCCTCTCGAAGTCCTAATTGACAACCCCTTTAAAATCCCAAGTTCACCCTCAGTAATAAGGGTAGCCCCTGACCCATGAGTAAGGTTGATATAGATTTTAAGTATCAATCTTCTAAAACCTTCTCCGATGGGGAACCCCTCATTGATCGAATTTAAAGCGTTGGCGTTTAAAGTTCTATTCGTAAAAACTCTTACGATCTCCGTATTTCCTCTTGTGAGTCCCATTTTCTTCTCCTTTCAAAAGAAAGCCAGGGAAGGCTTCCTTCCTTCCCTGGTCAAAGGGTTAAACACCGAAAACGACCGCTTTTAACTGTGGGATCCTTGTGACTACTGCCACGGCTAAAATTGCGATCAAGGCATAAATTGCTATTCTCCCTGGCTTCATAGGTTGAATCTCCTTTCTAAAATCCCATTAGTGCTCGGATTTTTTTCATGTCAAGTCTTTTTTTTAATTATTTTTGGACGTATCGTTGTTGGCAGAGATTCCGGTTTTTACAGGAAGGGCAGATCCGGTTGAATTTGCTATCTGTCATAAAGGGTAGGTCACATCCTAAACAAATATTTAATATTGTTTTTGGAGCCGAATTTTTATGCCAGGGGACCACAAAACCTTTTTTCATTTGATCTCGACAGGGAAGGAATCGGCGTTGACAAAATTTTTTCTAACCGAAAGTCCATCCAGGACGATCCCCACTTTTAAGAGACCCGCCCATCTTTTAAAATTCCCGAAGGCCGGTGAGAGACAAGATCGTCTGGACTTTCCATCCTCACATTTAAAAAAAACGTAATAGAAAAAATCTCCCTCAATGTGGGATTCGTGCTGATCTATTTTTAAAATTTGGCCTTTCATTCTTTCACGAAGGGGAAGGGGATTTGATTTTTGTTAAATCTTTTTTTTCCTTCCTTACCATCTGGACCCTTTCCAAAAGCCTCATTAAAAAGTGAATCGCGTTGTCAAGCTCTTCCTCTGAGACCGGATAGGAGATCCCAAAGACCTTAAATTTAACCCCTGTCTCTAAAATCTCATAGCTCGAATTGTTAAGAAGACTGTTTATCCCTACGTTCTTTGCCATTTCTTTGACTCCTTTCTTTTATGGTGATAGAAGCAGGCTCCTCGACTTTCTCCAACGTCTCCTGTTTCCGTTTTGAGTTTTTTTATCTACCCACCTGCAATTTTCAGGAGAATAGGGGAGATCGTTCTTTTTCCTGTCAATTTCAAAACCGGCAGGCCTGGGTCCCATGTCTTCTAAAAAATTCTTAAATTCTTTCCATCTCTCACAAACGCTAATCCCTCTCCCGCCATAGTTTGAAAAATGGACATGATTTTTATTCTCACAGCGGGCCTTCATCCCTCGCCAAACGGTATATTCAGGAGAACGACGTCCTCCGTGCTTTATTCTGGAACAACCACAAGACCGAGATTTTCCTAATTTAAGATCTATGTATCGAATCTTTTTCTGTTGACCACATTCGCATTGGCACAGGGCAAAGGTCCGGTGATTTAAAATAGAAAGACTAATTAATGTAAGTTTTCCAAAAATCATAAAGAGTATTTTCTTTAAAAGACCGGCGAAGCCGGAATAAAATCTTCTCTTTTAAGGGCGTAGCCCATCCTTTATTGAAAATCCTTTAAAAAATTTAGGCCACGAAGATTTAAACAGGATTTCAACATGGGCAGGAATCTCTTTAAAGATCTTATTCTCTCTTGTTAATATATATTGTGTCGTTCTTGGCACACGATAAAAGCTGAAGATTTTGACGATTGCCCGCCCGATCCGGTGAAGCCACATAAAAAGCTTGGCTTTGAATTTATAGAGGGTAGAGGCGAACTGGATTTTCCCGTCCGGGCCCTCCTTATGACGCCGGATTCGGATAAAGTATCCCTCAGCTTCAAGCTCTTTTAGCCTTCGGTTTAGAGTGGACCGGCTGATATTCCAGGAATGATATTTTGAGAGGAGTTGGAGCTGCCTATTTTGAGAAACGAAACAATAGGGCTTATTGTGACATTTTGCCACACCTACCAGCGTCATTAAGATCGCTGTCTTTTGAGATTCAAGCCCCTGGTATGGATGGTTGGTTACTTCTGAAAATCCCTTTTCCTCAATTCTGAATTGTGTTTGCATTTTTTTATTGGAGCCTTTCTGTCTCCGTATCGTTTAAAGGCGTTAAAAGATTTAAATCGTTTAAGCCTTATTCGATCTTCATCAAAAAAAACAACAAGCATTTCAATTTTCCTTTCTATCCGGTTTGAATCAAACCGAGCTTCATCTCTAAATTTTGTTTGATCCTTTCCACGGTATCCTTGAGCCATTTATTTTTGACCCATTGGGGATTGATCCCGAACTCTACCGCACAGGCCAAACAAAACTTGAGAGAAGGAGGTTTTATTCCTTTTTCAATAAATTTTACGTATTCCTGGGAGACATCCATTTTTTGAGCGAAGGATCTCTTCGAAAGGTTCCGGATGATCCTCATTTTTCGGAAGAGATAAGGCAGGGAATCCGGCCTTGTAAAGGCCATATATTGGTGATAAGATGGTGTTGATTTAAACTTGGAGGGCATCAGATACATAAAAGGCATATCCCATGCCACGGCCAGACCCTAAAAGTCTTGTCCTGTGGCATCCTGTAAAGCGTCAGGGCCTAAGTTAACATAGAAGGATCAAAAATAAGGTTTTCATAAAATTACCTCCTGCCCTATAGACGAAATGGTCTTCATTTTATTTTAATCTGTCAACAGGAAAGATTGTCGAACACTCGACAAAATTGTCGAATGATGATGGCAAAATGTCTCTAAAAATCCTCATCCTCCTGTAATAATTCATCTTTGAATTTCACCTTTGAGACCTTATTTTTTTCTGGACGCTCTACTTTTCCCTTGGTAATTCCTTCGTTCACGTCCCACCGGATATAATTAAACTCTTCAAGATGGGAGATCTCTTCCTCTGGAAGGTCTATGATCTCTTTCAAATACTGGACATCTCTTGGCTCAATGTGTCTAAAGGTGATGAGAGTTGAAACCTGGGACCGGATGATCGGCGGGATCTCGTGGGGCCTCCTGGTGGCTACCAAAAGATTAAGGGCCTGATGCCTTCCTCTCTTGACGATCTCGTCAAACTCTTTGGGGATCTGATGAGTCGAACAAAAATAATCAATTTCGTCCACCACGAACATGATCTCTTGCTGCCGGTTAATCGCCTCACATACGATTTGAAAATCCTCTTCGCTGTTTTTTGGATTGTAGTAATTAAAAACAAAAAAATTTTCCTTCCGGTGCTTAGAGAGGATCTCGAAAAATTCTTTTAAATTGTTGGCCGTCTCGAAATAGGTGAACTCTCCCAGGAGATCAAAAATTATAACTCGGTCATAGAGGTCAATTTGGTCTTTAATAAAAGTGGTTTTCCCCTGGCCTCTTTGACCGGTAATAAGAATGACTTCATTTTTCATGCGGCCCTTGGCTCTTCAGGCAGCTTTGGAAAAAGATCTTCAAAAGGGACCGGTTTTACGGATCCGGATTCAGGGTCTTTTTTATCAAGACTTTCCTTTTTCTTTTTACTTTCCGAGATCATTTGAAGGCGTGGGGACATAATCATCACAAACCATAAGGCGATAGCAAATTCATCCGAATATTTTTCGAGCCAAACGGGAAGTCTCTTCGTTGTGATGGTATTTAAAAGTTTCGCTCCCTGCTTGGATTCTTCCGGCGATAATTTAAGGTCCTCGTTTTTATGGACCCTCGCAAGATAGTCAAAGGGCAGTTTTAGAAACCCTTCGACTATCCCTTCATCAAAAAAAGTAAATTCTGGAATTTCGCCGGTTCGCCTCTTTTGTTTAGCGTCCCGAATCGCTTCTTTTTTCTCCATTACTTTATATGACGTGAACTTCTTGCAGTCCTTACAGAGTATCCCGATGCCCTTTTTGATAACCGAAAACGATTGGCACTTAGGACATTTTAAGAGATCCTCTGCCGGATCTTTCCCTTCTGCCTTGTCTGCAAGATCCTGGAGATCCGGATCTATTTTAGAAGTCATCGTCGTCCTCCTTTGTCTTGGTTTCAAGGTCCGTTACCCTTTGCGAGAGGGCTGCGTTTTCAGTTTTGAGGACCTCATTCTCTTTTTTGAGAGAGGCGAGATCTTCCTTCACCTTCTTAATGAACTCTTTTCTTTCGGCATCATCCATTGGATCATCCTCCTTTTTTAAAGTTTGGGATCGTTATTGATTTCTTCCTCGGTGGGGTTACAGAACCGACATCTCTTGACGACAGTTTCGATGATAGCTACCTTTCTGGAGAAATTTATAAGATAGCCCAGGATTGCGATATTTAAACCTGTATTAATTAAAGCTCCGAGTGTGATCTCTGCAGTTAGCATTTTTTTATATCCAGGATGCCCCAGGGCAAGACTTTTGATCTCGGTCAATAGTAGGGGCTTCACCAAAAATCAATCAGTTACCATGAGCGACGGCGGATCTTCTTTAGCCATCTGCTTCTCTTGGCCGATTTCGGAGCCCCGATCTTTCCCCATTTCTTTGAACGATGTCTTTTTTTCATTCTTCAACCTCTAAGGCCATCAATCCGGCCTTCGTTTCTTCTTCCTCGAAAAGGGCCATGTTGTTTTTGACGAAGCCATGCTCAAGAATTTTGACCTTCAATTTTAATCTTTCGACTTCAATTACTAAGCCCTTGAAAGCTGCTATTTCTTCTTCTGTCATTTTCTTTCACCTCCTATTTAAAATTCTTCAGGGTTCTTTGTGATTTTTAAGCCCTGGATGTCCTCGACGGTTATCTCATCCTTTCCCAAAGCTGCGATGGCCGAGTTAACTAATCCAGGGCCATACTTTGCAGCCGCTTCAATAAGGGCAATCACTACCGGAATTAATGCAGCGTTCATCGTTCCCTCCTACTTTATAAGTGTGGCTTGAATGGTTCCTGGTTTGATCGCATTGATAAGTTTCGCTACCTGAACCCACTCTGAGGCCGTTGCTGAAAGTGCACCCATTAATTTATATTTGTCTTCTTCTGATGCTGTTTTTTTGTAGATTGCCAAGAGGTCAACCGCAAAATTGTGGGCTTCTTTGTAGATCTTGGCTGCCTTATTAATCTGATCTCTTTTGACCTGATCTATGATCCCCTTGGCCTGAAAATCAGCCGTTATTCCCATCACGGTATAGTAGAGATCCTTGCTTTCGTTTAAGGTGACATAAGAATTTTTGACAAAGCTGGCACACGAAATCAAACTCACAAATAGCAATCCGATCAATAATCTTTTAAAAATATTCCTTCTCATTTTGTTTCTCCTCTTGCACCGATTGGTGGCGGTGTCTGTTTAAGATACATGAAAAAGCTGATTATCGTTGGAATTAAACAGATCATCCCCAATTCTTTGAAAGTCGTTTTCCCTGGAATGATAGACGTTGTTCCAAGTCCCGTCAAAATTCCGGTTGAGACGGCACTAATTAAACCTTGAAGCCATGCTCTCCAATTCATAGATCCCCTTTTTTACATCGGAAGGCCGATCCCTTGACTGTCAAAATAACCTGACATGTCAGACGCTATTTCTGTCGTAACGGTCCCTCCCGAATAAAACGGACTATAAATGTCCGTTGTCTGGTAAGCGGTCACATCAATCGCTGGAACTCCGGAGCTGCCTTGGCTTGCTTTATTTCCCGAAAAATAATCCACTCCGGCTTTTACAAAATTTGATAAGAGGGTAACTCCGGATCCGATCAAACTGGTTACAGGAGCTATGAGAGAATCACTTCTCGCCGTTGATGCTTGTTTGGCAGTCGTTGTCTTTGATTTCAAAATAAAATATAAAACGATTGCGGCTGCCACGACTCCAATGATGGTCATTTGTTTTTTATCCATAAAATTCTCCTTTTTTTAAACTGATTGAGCTGCCAATGGTAAATCTCTATAGAGTATAGCCGCCACTTGTAGCTGGTCCTGCTCTTTTTTATATTCTCCTGGATTTGTTCTCTTCAAAGAATCCCAATACGATTCAAATCTCCCCCACATTTGTTTTGAAGCCATGCCGATTATATTTCCGGCTTCATCCCTATAGATTGGAATGTCGTTTGAAAATCCTTGTGGGAACGGGCTGGGTGCATATCCCATGTCTGGATCTAAAATCACACTTGCACTTTGGATTTTTGAGTTATAAAACACTTGGGATCTCGGATCTATCATCCCAAAACAAGGATCCTTTTTAATCTCTTCTGGAAAACCGAGAAGGTTCCAAAGAATTTCTGCATCCCTCCACATTTCAGGGGTAATGTTGGCGGGATAGCCGGCCATCCCAAAAGGTGGAAAATTGTAAAGATAAAATTTATCCACTTTCTTCCAAAAAACTTCGTTTTTTAAGCTCATATCAAAGGCACTTGGATTTCTCATCTCCCAATTTTCGGTCTTGTGGGAGCATTGAAATAAAGAAGAATAAATTTTAAATTGCGTATAGGTTTTAATATCTATTAAGGGATGTTCTTTTTTACTATCTTCAATTAATTGATTCCAACTTTTTGAAGCCATCGTTTTATATGGCTCTTCCAAAGAGGCCAGCGCAAGGCTCTGAAGGATTCTTTGATCTTCACCTTCTCTTAAAACATCAAAGGAGATAGGATTAATCGGCTTTGGATCTTTCCCAATAATCCCTTCTAAAAAACCTCCTATCACGGTCCCTAAAACCGGAAAAACACTATTGATAACACTTTCGGCAATTCCTGAGTAAGGTTGAGTCCAATTACCTTGACCAGAAAGACCTATGGCTAATACTCCTCCAAGCCCAGGGCCTGATATAACTCCACCGCTTAAAGCCTGGGAAGAAAGCGTTATCCCTGTCCCTATTATTTTTTGGATTGCAGGATTTAAAAATATATTTTCTTCTTCTTTTCTAAAGACGGATTGCAAGCCGGTAACGGCGACGGGTTGGGTTTCTTTCTTCTCTTCTACTTTGACCTTCGAGGTCTCTGGAGCTGCCTGGACCGTATCCTTACTCACCGGCTTTTTAGTAAAGGCATATAGGGCAGTTAAGATCATTCCCAATTCTAAAATCATGCTATCTCCTGAAGAGAATTAAAATTTTTCATTACTTTTGAAAGATAGGTTGGAGAGGTAAGACCGGCCTTATATTTCGTCTCTCCTAAATTGTAAGCCTGAATACCGCCTTCTGTCCCATACTTTCTAATCATCTCGGCCAAATATTTTGATCCTGCTTCGACGTTCTTCTCTGGATCAAGAAGCTCTTGCCCTTTGGCGTTGGCGTAAAAATTCCCTATAAGATTTTGGACCTGCATCAAACCGAATGAGTTTCCATTGTCTCCGATAACCGTAGGATCCTCATCGCTCTCGGTGATCGCCACGGCCTTTACGAGCTTCCAATCTATTCCCAATGCCTCACTCCATTTTTGATAAATCGAATCGAATCCTGAAATCACGGTTTCTGCTCCTTTTTGAATCGCTTCAAGGATGGGATTTAAAATTTCATTCCCCTGGACATACTCAACAACTTTGTCCTTTTCCTCTTGGATCGTCTTAAAGATCGAACTTAAAGTATCATTCTCCTGGATATATTTGACGATCTCATCTTTCTTATAAATCACCGCGAAAACAATAAGTCCGGTTAAGCCCAAAAAAAAATATTTAAAATCCTTCATAGCTTCGACACGCCAGAAACGGAAGCCCCCAACCTGTCAATCAATTCGTTGATTTTTTTCTTGATCGGGTCCTCGACAGGACCGGAATAGGGCTGATCTGTGAAAACGAGATAATTTGTTCCAGAAGAAATCAAATCTTCTTTTAATCGTAATCCTGGATTTTCGATCAACGCCTGATCTCTTAAATTTTTATCAGTATAAAAAACGATCTTTTCCATTCTATAAAGTCTCCGATGCTGCGGGAAGACCGTAAAGATCTAGATTTGTGACATAGAAGGTGTATATATTAGAGGTTTTTCCATAAACCTGGATTAAATCTCCGTCGGACACATTAAAATCTTCCGAAAAAGTGACGTAGGTTGTCGTGCCGTTCGTTCGTTCCGTTCCAACTGGATTGCCGTTGATATATATTTTCCCGTAAGCAATGTCAGCTACATTAGAGATTTTAAGATCAAATTTTACCCTAACTAACCCGCTTCCAGTTATCTTTAATTCTTTTATTTTCGTGTAACTTACGTAGGTATTGAATTGCTCTGTGGCACAGTTTTTCCATCTTTGAGTAATTGCTCTACTTAGGTCGTATCTTTGATTGGCAACTGTCATCCCCATAATTTTAAGTCCATTTCACGATCTCGGCGATTTGGCCGGATGTGTCTCCCCTAAAGTAAAGGGTTTGAGCAGCTTTGATATTGTCTTCAAAATAAGCACCACCCGCCGGAATGGTGATATAAAGAGTCCCAGATCCGGATGCTGTGAAGCAAACTTGAAGATTTCCTGTCCTCGGACGGATCATAAATTTTCTGCAATCCGTTCCTAAACTTTGAGAGTATTCCGTCCCTGAAGTCGTGCAGGTTACGTTGTAGATCGTTGGAGTGACCCCGTATTGGGTGATCGGTTGATTGACGTTAACATCGGCTCCCTGGGATTGCTCGAATAACCTCAGGGCATCAAAATTTGTTGAGATAAAAAGCGTGAGGGTTTTCCCTGATTGAGCGGTGTTGGTAATATAGAGCTTCCTGAAATCCGCTACGATTCCGCATTTGCGGATCAAATTTATTTTATCGTTATCGGATTCGTTCAGTTGGACGTCTATGTTCGCAATCCCATCGGAAGCGTCTTTGACGTAGACTAATTTTCCCATGACCTCAAAAACCTCTGAAGTCCTGGCGTTTGTCAAATCGAAAACATACATGTTATATTTTTCTGGCATGGTTAAACTCCAAATTTAATTTTTGACTTGCTCAAAAAATAAAGTCCAACGATGGCGATGATCAAAATGATATAAACCTGATTCATCAAGGGCTGTGTCGCTGCTCCCGCACTCTGTCCGATTGCATCAAAAACACTGATCATTCCTTGCTTTAGTTCAGATCCAACGTTTTCGATAGATTGTTTTATCTCTTCAGTAGAAGGAAAATCGATCGTCGGAGTTTCAGCTTTAATCACTTCGCTCGACGGAGGGCTAATTAATCCGTAAGGTGGGATCCCGATCTTTAACGCTTCCAGAACACGGTCCCAATAACTGACGTTACCTGAAGGTGGCGTTAGTAATTCCATCTTTTACCTTTTC
>Ga0315281_10014867_pt1 | contig 10464 bp, 13 predicted proteins | sample YL17G07_0_MG_FD_204540 | JGI IMG/M metagenome (GOLD analysis project Ga0315281, IMG submission 204540) | Sediment microbial communities from Yellowstone Lake, YNP, Wyoming, USA - YL17G07_0 | ecosystem: Environmental > Aquatic > Freshwater > Lake > Sediment | place: USA: Wyoming | collected...
CCCCGCGTCGCGCCAGACCGTCGCGGCCGGCATGGTCCGCGAGGCCGAACCAGCCGAAGCCCGCGCGTGACCGTCTGAGGGGCCCTGCCCGCGCGTGCCGCAGCTGTCACCGTGAGTGGCCTGGATCTAGCGCACCAGGACTAGAGTTGAATGCCGGGCAAGGCCTCGGAACAACCCATGGGCTCCATTTCGCGCATCCACTGAGATCACCGTGCCCGTTACGAGTACGCGCGCCGAGTCTTGCGACGGGACTCCGAAGACATCATCGGAGTTGGCAAACTGCCACCGAACGAGCAGCTGTTCCAGATCGAATAGCGCGACGCCGGCAAGGGGGGTGTCGGACGGGATGTGGTATGGGATGAGGAGACTGGTCCCGACTTGCTCGAACTGCCCAAGCGGGACAATCCGGGCGCCGACCGGGATCGTGCGGACCTCACGGATCGTTTTCCCGTCTCCTATCACCCGGAGCGTGCCATCCGCGAAGAGAACGCCGACGGTGCCGTCACGACGGTCAAAAGCGCCGACCAATGGCGGTGAGGGCCCGCCCAGAGACACCGGCGTGAGCCGTCCGTCGTCAGCGGAAAGCAAGAAAAGTTGAGCACTGTAGTAACACGTCACGTAGACGCTGCGCGGCCCGGCCGCAAACAGGCGGCCACCTCCGCACCCTCGTGGGAGCGGGACTTCCGTGACAACCGGTTCATCCAGGAGATGAACAATTCCAACTCCGAAAACGCCGCAAGCGTCACCATTCCTGGAGTCACGGCAAACGTCGGAGGAATCCCAACGCTGCGTTAAGTAGACCAGGTACTGCTCGTCCCCGGTGAGCGCCATGAGTGGTGAGCTGTAGAGCAGATAACCGGCCCGGCCCGGCAGCTCCAGTTGCCACTTGGGGGCCAGCTTGTGCGACAGGTCAAAGGCGGTAAGCCGACCGGTAGCGCCGGTAAACTGGTCAAACGACTCGTTCGGCTCATCGGAGATGAGCAGTTCTTTGGCTGAGTTGCGGAGGAGGGCAAGCGGCACGCCGGAGGTCTCGATCGCCGCCAGCTCGACGCCCGCTGGCGTGAAGACGCGGGCGCCGCTGAAGTCGGTCGCGCTGTCGACCCTGGCGGTGTCGAGCACAATGACCGCATCGCCTGGCACTGCGTCGACTCCGTTGGCGAACCAGACCGGGCCCACTTGATCGCCTGAGGGCGCTCGGTTCGTCACCGTTACCTCCCCGGCGTTGTGGAACCCGAAGGTCGGGAATTCGTTCCCGGCAGCGGGCCGGAGGACTTCCGGCGAGGCGGCGCTTTCGTTCCCCTCTCCTCCGGCAAGGACCCAGGCGAACCCTGCGAAAGCGCAAAAGACGATTGCGATCGCCACCAGCGTAAGCACGCGCGCCTGCCTGGTCCCCAGTCCCTGCCGGAGGAAGGCTGAGACGTGCGTCATGTCGAAGGTGCTCCCTGCATACGCAATTCGCCTGGTGGTCAGCCCGGGCCGAGGACAGCCACCATCATCCCTCGGCGACCCTCGCCGTGATATCGAGCATCGGTGGTCATGATATACCTTAAGTACGGGGGCGCGGGCACTCGGCCGAGCTTACTGGTGCAGCCCCGCGTCCGGCTCGTCGGCGGTGACGCCAGCGGCGTAGAGCGCCGCGACCTCCTCGTCGCTGAGCCCGAGCAGCTGGCGGAAGACGTAGTCGTTGTGCTCGCCGAAACCAGGGCCCGGCAGGCGGAGGTTGCCCGGCGTGCGGCTGAGCTTCCAGGGAATCGCTTCGACCTCCCAGGTGCCTGCGTCCGGGTGAGTCTGCTCGACCCATGTGCTCCGCGCGCGCAGGCCCGGGTCGGCCATCAGCTCGGGGATGGTGAGCACGGCGCCCGCCGGCACCCCGGCGCGCTGGAGGATGTGCATCGCCTCGTAATGGCCGCGCACGGAAGTCCAGGCCTCGATCGGCCCGTCAAGCGCGTCCTCGTTCGCCTTGCGGCCGGCGTTGGTGGCGAAACGCGGGTCCGCCGCAAGGTCCGGGCGCTCGATCACGCGGCACAGCGCGCCGAACTGCGCGTCGTCCTCGCAGGCGACCGTCATCCATGAGTCGTCGCCCGCGCAGCGGTAGCGGCCGTGGGGCGCGAACAACGGGTGGCGGTTCCCTAGCGGCCGCCGCAACTCCCGGTTCATCGAATAGTCCACGACGTACTCGCCCACGAGCGCGGTCAGGTTCTCGCGCTGGGCGATCTCGACGTACATCCCTTCGCCAGTGCGGTTGCGGTGGCGTATCGCCATGGCCACCGCGGCCGCGAGCGACGTGCCCGCCATCGGGTCGCCGTAGGAGAAGCCCGTCTTCAGCGGCTCTCCGCCTTCGTATCCCGAAACGGAGACCAGCCCGGCGAGCTGCTCGACGTTCGACCCGTATGAGACATAATGACTCTCGGGGCCGGTTTTGCCGTGCCCGGGCATGGACACGTAGACGATGCGCGGGTTGACAGCCCGGACGGCGTCGAAGCTCAGCCCGAGGTTGTCCATCACGTCGGCGCGGTAGTTTTCGACGATCACGTCACTGACCGCGCAAAGCTTCAAGAGCAACTCGCGGCCGCGCGGGTTACGGAGCTCCAGCGCAAGGCCGTACTTGTTGCGGTTGTTGTGGTTGAAGTACGCGGAGCGGTTGTACCACCGGGGCTCGTCGCGCGGGATCATCCCCAGGCCGCGCAGCAGGTCCCACTGCCGCGGCGACTCCACCTTGATCACCTCCGCGCCGTAATCCCCGAGCAGGCGCGTGCCCAGCGGCCCGGCCCAGACCATCGTCAGGTCGACCACCCGGATGCCTTCCAGCGGAGCGCTCATGCCGGGCCTGCCCGCTGCGCGAGGCTGGCTGGCCCCTGCCACGTCTCGCCGTTGTCGAGCCGCACCGTGAGCGACATGCCCGTGGCCTCCACTTCGCCGCCAACCAGCCTGCTGCTGCGCGGATAGCGCGGCATGTCGGGCACCTGCACACGCGCGCCTTCCGGGAACTCCGCGCTGGCCACGATCTCGATCGCTTCAGCCCGCTGTCCGATGGCCCGCGCGACCACCTGCAGAAGCCCGAAATCGGAGAGCGTGCGGACCGTCTTCAGCGCCTCGTCGCGACTGGCGGGCGAGCGGGCTGCCCGCAGCTCCGCCGGGGGCGGGATAATCTCCTCCGTGCCGCGCGAAAGGAAGCCGGCGACCATCCTGCGCGCCCGCGGCGCGATCTCCGCGACCAGCTGGTGGAGCAGGGCGATGTCGTCGCACTCCTCGAAGAAGGCGATCGCCCGGGCGGTCTGCTCGCGCGTGTCCATCAGAGGGTCGCCCGCGCGGTCGCTCGGGCCATCTCGGCGCCCGAGAGGCCGGCCACCTGGCGCAGGACCTCGTCCGTGTGCTCGCCCAGCAGAGGGGCCGCGCTCGCCTGCCAGCCGTCGGGCCCCATCCACCACGGCGGGCCGGGGTACACCGCCTCGCCCGCAACGGGATGGTCGATTCGCTGCAGGAACCCGCGGGCGTTCAGTTGCGGGCTGTCGAGGATGTCCGCCATGTCGTGTACAAACGTGATCGGCGCGCGGAATCGTCCCGCACGCTCGTACACCTCGTGCTTCGTCTCGCCGGCGGCCCAGGCGTAGAGCTCGCTCATGAGCTCGTCGTTGTGCAGGACGCGCTCTGCCTGCGTGACGAACCGCGGGTCGTCCAGGAGGTCCGGCCGGCCGATCGTCTCGGTGAAGGGCTTCCAGTTGCGCGGCATCACGTGCACGCCGAGGTAGCCGTCCAGGCACGGGTAGATGCCGATAAACGACGCCATGTGGTTGCCGCGCCGCCCCCCGACCCAGCGCCCGAGATAGCTGTAGTACGGGATGCCCGCCTCCAGGATCGGCGCCATGCACTGCTGCACGCTCACGTCCACATGCTGGCCCACCCCGTCGCGCTCGGCGGCGAGGACCGCGAGGGTCGCGGCGGAGAATCCGTTGAGCCCGCCCTGGTAGTCGGCCTGGTACCCGCCGTTCTTCACGGGGCCGCCTTCCTCTGTGCCGGTGATGTACATCTGGCCGCCCATGGCGAAAGCGATGAGGTTGTTCGAGCGGTAGTCGGCGTACGGACCGTCCTGCCCGAACGCGGTGATCGACACGAGCGTGATGCGGGGGTTGACCGCTCGCAGCGCCTGGTAGCTGACGCCCAGCGCCCGCAGGTCGGCGGGACGGAAGTTCTCGATGACGACGTCGCTCGCGGCCGCCAGGCGCATGAACGCGTCGAGCCCGGCCGGCGTCCGCAGGTCCAGCTCGACCGACTTCTTTCCGGTATTCAGGTAGAGGAACAGGGCGCTCGTCTCGGGGTTTGGCACGCCGTCCTTGAAGGGGCCGTGCGCCCGCGCGAGGTCGCCCCCGGGCGGCTCGACCTTGATCACCTCTGCGCCGTACCCGGCAAAGAGCTTGCCGCAAAACGGCGCCGAGACGAACGTCCCCAGTTCGAGGACACGCAATCCCGCCAGAGGTCCAGCCATGGCGGTGATTCTACGGGGTCACACGCTCTGGCGCGGGCTCCCCCTCGCTCGCGAAGCGGGAGAGGGGGTCGGGGGGTGAGGGGGCTACCCCCGGCTCGGCAATACCACCTGCACGTTGCCGCGTACCGTCGGCTCGCCCTCGGCGAGGGTCGCGACTTCGAGCTCGACAACCTTCTTGCCGTCTTCCTCGCGCTTGTCCACCACGCGCCCGGACAACACCAGCGGCTTGTCCGCGATGTCCGGGCGCCGATAGGCCACACGGATGCTTTCCAGCTTCGAATCCGGGCCGGCCCAGTCGTTCACGTACTGCGTCATCCACGCGATCTTGAGCATCCCGGGCACGAGCGCGCCGCTCATGCCGAGGCGCTTGCTGTGCTCGGCGTCCGCGAAGGCCGGGTTCATCGGGTTGTTCCGTCCGAAGAAGTCGATCGACATGTCCGCCGTGGGCATCTTCTCCACGGGGTCGAGCTCGTCGTTGACGTTCACGTCCTCGAAATAGCGCTGGCTCATTCGGCCTTCCCCTGTGCCCGCTTCGGGTCGAATTGCGTCAGCGTCGAAAGCGCCGAGGCCACGTGGTTGCCCTCCGCGTCGTGGTAGTCCGTGCTGGTGGTGACGAGCACGCTGTGACCGTACCGCCCGCCGAGGCGCTCGCGGATGTCGGACACCTGCGTCGTCGACTGCAGCTGTTCGCCAACGCGGAAGGGCCGCGAGAACTTCCACTCCTGCTGCGTGAGCAGACCGCTGGGCATGATGAAAGGCATGTTCCGGCTGGGCCGCCCGCCGAAGGCCGCGATCGCATACGGCGGCGCGATCCCCGTCCCCTCTGCCCAGCGCGGGTCGGTGTCGCCGATCACGTCGCGCATGCGCCGGGCGTCTTCTTCCTTCACCGTCACCGTGACGGCGTCGGTTACCTTACCAATGAGCGCCCGGACCTCGTCGGTAAGCAGGCTCTTTTCTTCTTCTGACACAGTGGTGACTCCGTCCCCGAAGCATAGCAGGCGGCAACCGCTGTCGCCCGTGCCGGGCCGTCCGCGCGGGCCTAGAATCGGGACAGAGACAACGGCCGCACCCGGCCGGAGGGCGAAATGGACATCCAGCGCGTCGGCATCATCGGGTCCGGGCTCATGGGCAGCGGCATCGCCCAGGTGGCTGCCAGCAGCGGCCTCGACGTCATCATGGTCGACGTTGACCAGCCGCGGGTGGACGCGGGCATGGCGGCCATCCGGCGCCGCCTCGAACGCGAAGCCGAGCGCGGCCGCATATCGGCCGCCGACTGCCAGGCGAGCCTCGCCCGTCTGCGCGGTATGGCGGACTGGGATTCGCTCCACTCCATCGACGGCGTGGACGCCGTCATCGAGGCGGTCGTCGAGGACCTCGACGTGAAGACGGCCCTCTTCCGGCGGCTCGGGCAGGTGACGCGGCCGGGCGCGCTCCTCGCCAGCAACACCAGCTCACTCCCCCTGAGCGACCTCGCCGCTGCCAGCGGCCGCCCCGAGCGCGTCATCGGCCTGCACTTCTTCAACCCGCCCTGGGCACTCAAGCTCGTGGAAATCGTCTCCACCGCCAGCACCACCGACGAGACCCTCGCAGACGCGCTCGCGCTCTGCGAAAAGCTCGGGCGTGTGCAGGTGCAGGTCAAGGACACGCCCGGCTTCATTGCCAACCGGCTCCTCGTGCCCTTCATCTTCGACGCCATCCACCTCACGGATAGCGGGGTCGCCACAGCCCAGGACATCGACAACGCCTGCAAGGTCGGCCTCAACCACACCATGGGCCCGCTCGCCACGGCGGACCTCATCGGGCTCGACACCCTCCAACTCATCGCGGAGAGCATGTTCGAGGAGTACGGCGAGCCGCGCTTCAAGGCGCCGACGCTCCTGCGCCGCCTCGTCTCCCTCGGTCACCTCGGGCGCAAGACGGGCCGGGGCTTCTTCAAGTACGAATAGGGGCGAGCTACTGGCCCGGCGGCGGAGACTTGAGGATGTGCTCCATCTCTCCCAGCACCGCAACGCACTCGTCGTCGGTGTTGTAGAAGTGCGGCGCGATGCGGATGCCCGCGCCCGGCCGGTAGTCGACCACGAACCCGCGGCGGATGAGCTCGTCCTTCACGGCCTGGCCGCCTGGCACGTCCACGGTCACGTGGTTGCCGCGTTCCGCGAAGCGCTCCGGCGAGTTCACGGTCCAGCCCCGCGCCCTGGCGCCCTCGTAGACGATTGCCGTCTGGCGGGCCGCCTTCTCGCGGATGGCGCGCACCCCCACCTCGCGAATGATGCGGTAGCCCTCGCGCGCCTGGTAGTAGGCCGGCATGTTCGGCGTGCCGCCGGTGAACCGCGCGACGCCCTCAGCAAACTCGATCGGCGGCGGCTCGAAGCCGAAGGGGCGCGCGTGCGAGAACCAGCCGGCGTCGCGCGGTTCCAGCCGGTCCACCAGCCCGGGGTGGGCGTAGAGGTAGCCCGCGCCCGGCCCGCCGCAGAGCCACTTCACCGACCCGCCGACCATGAAGTCCACGTCCAGGTCGGTCACGTTGAGAGGCACGGCGCCCATCGACTGGTAGGCGTCGAGCACGAAAAGCGCGCCCATGCGGTGAGCCTTCTCCACAAACGGGCGCACGTCCACCAGCTCCGCCGTCCGGAACAGCACGTGGGAGACCACGACCAGCAACGTGCGCCCGTCGATCGCCGCCATGAGCTCCTCGGCGGGGAATACGAGCGGGTCGTGGCCGACGCGGCAGACCTCCGCGCCAACTTTCCGCTGTGCGTCGAGCAGGTACTCGACCGTGGGGAACTCTCCCGCACAGTGCACGATCCGGTTGCGGGGAGCCTCGTATTCGAGGCACGAGAGGATCGCCGCCAGCCCGTTCGTGACGTTCTGGCACATCGTCATCGAGCCGCGCGGCGCCGAGACGACGTCTTCGAGGATTCCCGCCACGTTCGCCACTTCCGGCAGCCACGTGTCCCACGCGACCACGCCCTCGGTCGCCCAGAGGTCCGTGTACTCCTTCAGGGCGGCGGGCACACTCGCCGGCATCGCGCCCAGCGAGTTGTTGATGAGGTAGGTCTTGCTCGCGAGGATGGGGAATTCGGTGCGCCACTTCAGAAGCAGATCGGGCATGCCGCACAGCATGCCCGATGGAGGTGCGCCACGAAAGGCAGGGCGCTACTTCTTCGGCAGCGCCACCATCACTTCGCCATTCTCGATTTTGACCGGGTACGTTTGCGTGTCCTCTGCCTTCATGCTCAGGCCGAGCCCCGGTGGCGCGGGGATCTTCGACAGCGAAGAGAAAACCTTCGACTGCAGACGCCCGGCGAACGGGTGCTGGTTGTTGAAGGCGCTGTCGAAGGGCTGCCGCACGACCTTGCCTGTCTGCACGTCGAAGCGGGCGCCGTGGAACGGGCACATGACGCAGTCGTCACGCACCGGGTACGCCTTGAGGGGCGAGCCCGGGAAGCCTCCGAGGGGCAGGCGCGCGTGAGAGCAGAGTGCGTTCAGCGCGTACGCAGTGTCGCCCATCCGCACGATCAGGACGCGCTTGGTCAGGATGCGCACTTCCTTCGGCGTGCCGTCGGGGAAGTCGCGCAACAGGCCGGCCTTCGCCCAGCGCGTGAGCTTTGCCGCAGGGATGATCTTCTTTGCGCTGAGGGGAAACGGCGGATCCAGGCCGAGCAGCGGTGCTATGACCACCTGCATGGTCCCCGCCGAGATCAGGCCGGCGACAAGCAGGACGATTCCGCCCAGCGTCGCATCAGATGACGTCTGTGCGCCGCCCGGGGTGGCGAGCATGATGATCCCGGCCACGATCAGGCCGATCGACGCCAGCCCCCAGGTACCCAGGACCGAGATGCCGACGAACGCGAGCATTGGTGACACGGGCCACGTCCTCCCGGGAAGCGATACTACCCCGCCTGTGACAAATTGCGCAAAGTTTCAGGGCTACGCCCCGGCGTGGTTCTCGGTCAGCCCTTCGAGCAGGACCCGCACACGCTCCGGAGCGGCCAGCAGCGGGCGCAGGCGCGCTTCCATCCCGCGCCGCGTCTCCGAGGCGTGCCATTTCCGCCAGTCCATTAACCCGAACCATGTGCTGATGACGACGATGTTGTGTGCGTCCTCGCTGTCGCGCAGCGTCTCGCCGCTGATGTACCCGGGCTCGCCCAGGCAGTGCGTGCGCAGAATGCGCAACAACTCCAGGGCGCGGCGCTCCTGCCCGGGGAGCACGCGCCGTTCGATGATGACTTTGACCGCCATGGCTCAGTCCAGGACCAGCGTGCGGTATCCGCGACGGAAGTAGAGCAGCGGCTTCCGGCCGGCGTCGAACGCCGCCCCCACAACGCGCCCGACGGCGATCGTGTGGTCACCTCCAGGGATAAGATGTTCGACTTCGCAGTCCAGGTGGGCGATCGCGCCGTCGATGATGGGGCTGCCGGTATGCATCTCGATCGTCCCGAAATCCTCGAAATGCGGCACGGGCTCGCGGCCCGAGGTTGAGAACCATGCAGAAAGCTTGTCCTGCCCCTCCGCCAGGATGCTGACCGCGAACTTCTGCGACGACTCGATCATCCCCGGCAGGCGGTTGCTGTTCGCCAGGCACACGAGCACGAGCAGCGGGTCCACCGACAGCGACGAAAAGCTCGACACCGTGATCCCGTAGACGAGGCCGCTGTCGCGCGTCGTCACCACGGTTACGCCGGCCGCCCATGAGCCCAGGGCGCCCTTGAAGTCGTCGATGTGGACGTTCGGCATGCGTGCGACCCCCTCAGATTCCCTGGAGCGCCAGCGCCATGTCCCACAGGGCATGCACCGAGACGTCCGCGAAATAGCGTGACATCGGCAGGCTGGCGAGCAGCTGGTCCATCTCTCTCGCGTCGGAAACGTCGTAGATGGCGAGCACGCCCGAGCCCGTTTCGCGATAAATCGCGCGGATCTTGCCCGCCTCGTACTGGGCTTTCGTGACGCGGAGCTGTTCGCCCACGACGGTCTGCCAGCCTTCGGCGGTCATGTCGGCGGGTTGCCGCGAAACGAGGCGGACAGAGAAGAGCACAGGCACACGCTCCAGCCGGGATAGGGGCTAGAGTATACGCAGCGATGACCCAGGAGACACAAACGCCGGGGCCGATCGCCAGGCCAGGCGAGCGCCCCGTCGTCACACTCGACCTCGACGGCGTGCTCTGCCGTCCGCCGCTCGGCATCAACCCCGGGCGGGGGCGCAACAAGCGCCGGGACAAAGAAGGGACGAAGAGCCTCCTCTGGTTGTCGGAGCGCTGGCGGTATGCCGGCCGCAGACCGATGCCCGGCGCGAGAGAGGGCTTCCTGGCGCTCAGTCAGCACTTTGACTGCCGGGTCCTCTCCGCGCGGGGCGAGGCCGCCCGCAAGCCCACGGAGGCGTGGCTTCAGCGCCACCTCGGCACAGTCCCACACGTGAGCCTCCGCCCCGACTGGCACGAGACCCCCGCGCAGTTCAAGGTCAGGCGCGTACGCGAGCTCGGCGCAGTCGCCCACTTCGAAGACGACCCGCACACCGCCGCCTGGGTGGCTGAGCTCCTGCCCGCCGTGTTCCTCGTCGACTGGTGGCGAAACCGCTGGCTCGAAGTCCCCCGCGTACACCGCATCCGCCGAATCGCCGAGGCCCTCCCGCTGCTGGAGGCGCTTTCCGAGGCTGCCGCCGCCTCCGTGTAGACCTATACTCCCCGGCCATGGAGTTCCGCCTCTCCCCGGCGCAGCAGGCCTGGCGCGACGAAGTTCGTGACTGGCTGCGTGCGAACGTCGCGCCCGAAGACGAGGGCTTCTTCTACGCCGAGGAGGAGGACCCGGCCCGCCTGCTCGCGTTCAACAAGAAGCTGGCCGCAAAGGGCTGGATCGCGCCCGCCTGGCCGCGCGAGTACGGCGGCATGGCGCTCGACGCGGTCGACCAACTCGTTTACGGCGAAGAGATGGCCTACGCCCGTGCCCCCGGTGGTGCGCGTGGGCCGGCCGTGGGCTACGCCGGG
>Ga0315281_10014868_pt1 | contig 10464 bp, 10 predicted proteins | sample YL17G07_0_MG_FD_204540 | JGI IMG/M metagenome (GOLD analysis project Ga0315281, IMG submission 204540) | Sediment microbial communities from Yellowstone Lake, YNP, Wyoming, USA - YL17G07_0 | ecosystem: Environmental > Aquatic > Freshwater > Lake > Sediment | place: USA: Wyoming | collected...
TACCCTTAGAAAACAAAAGGTTGTCTGGAAAAATTAATCCTATAGAAATAAAAAGAACTGCTGAAAAAATTTATAAGCTTAGAAAAGAAATTTCCAAAGTTCTTGTTGGCCAAGGAGAGATTGTAGACGGTTTAATCAGGGGGTTATTATGTAATTCTCATGTTTTAGTGGAAGGAGTTCCTGGAATTGCTAAAACTCTTGCAATCAGGGCTTTGGCTGCTGCAAGCGGTTGCAGTGTTAAAAGAATACAGTTCACAGTAGATATGCTTCCTACAGACATTATTGGAATAACCAGTTACACTCCTGAAAAAGGATTTAGTGTTATTAAAGGCCCAATTTTTGCAAACTTTCTTATAGCAGATGAAATTAACAGGGCGCCTCCAAAATGTGTTTTTGGGGATACTCCTATTATTATGGAAAATGGCGAAATTGCGGATATAAAAGAAATTATAAAGAAATCTAATGGAAAGAAAACTTACAAGAAGAACAACGAATACTGGATAATACCTAAGAAAAAATTAAATCTTCTTGCATTTGATTTTTCTGATTATAAAATTAAGCCTGAAGAGGTTAAATATCTCTATAAACAAAAAACTTCTGAGCCTTTTTTTGAAGTAGAATTAAAGAGCGGAAGAAAAATTAAAACTTCAAAAATTCACCCTTTTTTTACATTAGAAAATGGGGAGATAAAAACAATTCAGGCAAATGAGTTAAAAGAAGGGGGTTGCGTTCTTATACCAAGAAGGCTTCCAATCTCAGGGGATAATAGTCTAGTTTATGATAAACCTTTTTTAAAAAAATCAGAAAAAATAGCAAGAGAGATAGAAAAAAGAAAAACTTTATATGCGAAAGTTTTGGGCTTAAGAAAAAGAGGGTTTTATTTTGAGGAAATTAAAAGAAAGTTAAATATAACTAATAAAGAAGATAAAAATTTAATTAAGACCTTTCTAATATCAAAACCAAAATATCTTAATTATAAAAAAGAAGATTTCTTTTCAGAGTCAAAGCAATTTGGGCAGGTTCATGGGATAAAAAAACCAGAGTTTGTTACAGAGGAATTAGCTAAATTTATGGCAATTTTGATAGCCGAAGGCAGTGTTAATAAAAGCTATTTTTATCTGACTATGAAAGGAAAAGAAATTCCTAATCTATTCATAAGACTTATTAAAAAACTTTTTGATTTAGATGTTAATCTTCTTTATGACAAAAAAAGGAAACAATATAGGGTTGCTTTTCGCTCTGATGCTCTTATTGACTTATTGAAAACTTTAGGTTATAAACCCAATTTAAAATCAGGAAAAAAATATATCCCTCAGTTTATTCTGAAGTCAAAAGACGATATAGTAAGAGAATTTCTAAAAGCATATTATGACTGTGATGGTGGTGTTTCAAGAGATTGTTTAAAGATAACCACTAAAAGCAAGGAAATTGCCAACCAGCTTTCTTACCTTTTGCTTAGAATGGGTTTTGTGGCCAGAATAAGCAGAGAGCTTTCTAATACAAAAATAGGCGAATATTCATATAAAAGAAAATTTTATCATTTAAGGCTTTATGGGGGGGAGCTTAATGAGTTCTATAAAAAAATAAATTTTCTTACTGAAAGAAACAGAAAAAAACTTAAGGATTTAATAAAAAATCTTGATAAGAAACAAACAGACCTCATTCCTGGAATGCATCAAATTATCAGAGAGCTAAGAAAAGAAAGAGGTTTGAGCCATAAACAATTTTATGATTTGACAGGAATGAATGCACATAATTTAGAAAATCCCAAAAATTCTTTGATGCACAGCAGGCATAGGCTTCATAAAATAAGCAAAATATTCCCTGATAGTTCAATTTCAAAGATTGTTAACGGAGATTTTTACTGCGATTTTGTCAAAAAAAACAGAGAGATAAAACCAAAAAAAGAATACTGGCTTTATGATTTCTCAATGAAAAACAAACACTCATTTGTTGCTGGTTTTGGAGGGATAATTTCGCATAATACACAATCTGCTTTGATTGAAGGCATGCAGGAAAAGCAAGTAACTATTGGAAAAGAAAGCTTTTCTTTGCCAAATCCTTTTTTTGTAATGGCAACTGAGAATCCAATAGAAAACGCAGGGGTTTATCCTCTTCCAGAAGCACAGATTGACAGATTTTTATTTAAATTAATTATGGGTTATCCAGAATCAGAAGAAGAAAAAGAAATTATGGATACAAATATAACCATTAAAAAATTTGAACAATTTGATTTAAAACCTGTTGTTAATCCTGCTGAGATTATAAAGATGCAAGACCTTGTTAAGGAAGTTTATCTTGATGATAATGTTAAAAATTATATTTTATCTATAATAAGAAAAACAAGAGAGAAAGATTTTGAAAATAGCCAGTATATTTCTTATGGATGTTCTCCCAGAGCAAGCATTGGGCTTTTCATAGCCAGCAAGGCAAACGCATTAATGGATGGAAGAGATTATGTTTTGCCAGAGGATGTTAAAAAAGTTGTATTTGATGTTATGAGGCATAGATTAATCTTGTCTTATAAGGCGAGCATTCAAAAAATTAGCCCTGATTCAATAATACAGGAAATTTTAAATTCAGTAAGCATTGAATAGGAGGAATTACTATTCGGCGAGGGAATAGTTTTTTAATTTTTCAAAACCATAAATTTTAATACTGAATTTCTTTTTATTTAAGATAGAAAAAGAGGCAAAATGGCTGAAAGAAAATTAAATTTAGATATTGCCGGGGCTGTTTCTGATTTAGAAACATTGCTGAAAAGAGTATTGCCAAAAAATATTATGTATCAGATAGTTTTAGGAAAGGGGCTGGAATTTGATGGTTACAGAGATTATACCCAGACAGATGATGCAAACTTAATTGACTGGAAAGCAAGCGTGCGAGGCAAGAAAATCCTTATAAGGAAATATATTGAAGAGAGGGATTTGAAATTTATATTCTTAATTGATGTAAGTGACAATATGGTTTTTGGTTCAACAGAAAAATTAAAGTGCGAATATGCAGCTGAATTAGCCTCGGCTCTTTCTCATTTAATACTGATAAATGGAGATAGATTTGGATTTATTCTATATAATGACAAGATTGTGAGCAGAAGATTGCCAGAGCTTGGGAACAAACAATTTGAGATTTTTGTAAATGAATTAGCAAATCCTTTAATCTATAATGGAAGCTCTAATCTGAATAATATCCTGGATAGTTTGCCTGATAGTTTAGACAGAAATACTTCAATGATCTTTATTATTTCTGATTTTGTCAAATTTGATGAAACCTATCAAAAAAATTTAGAAGCTTTGGCAAGTTTGTTTGAAATTGTTGCAGTTATTGTAAGAGACCCTTTAGATAATCATTTGCCTATAATGGATAAGGAGCTGGTTATTGAAAATCCAGAAACAAAAGAGAAACTGCTTATTAATCCTAAAATCGCAGCAAGGATTTATGAGGAAAATGCATTTAAACAATTAAGTTTAGTAAAGAAAATATTTCAAAATAATAATATTGATTTTTTAGAATTATCCACAGAAAAATCTTTTGCTGAAGAGTTTGCTATATTTTTGAAAGAAAGAATCAGCGGAGGCAGAGTTGTGAAAACAAAAAAATGAACATTAGTTTTACCCACCCCCTTTATCTGTTGTTTTTATTTGGTATTCCAATCTTAATTTTTTTTCATTTTTTTGGGCTTAAAAATCTTAGAGGAAGAAGCTTGAAATTTGCGAATTTTGAAGCAATTGCAAGAGTCAAGGGGATTGACCTTTATTCAAAAAATATTCTTTTGCTAATTTTCAATATTTTATTTATTGTCCTGCTTGTATTTGCTCTTTCTGGTCTGACTATACACAGGGAAATTGAAGCGAGCTCTTTCTCTTTTGTTATTGCAATTGATAATTCTGAGAGCATGTCTGCAGTAGATATTCTCCCAAACAGGCTGGAAGCTGCAAAAGAAACTGCAATAAATTTTGTTGATTCCCTGGCTTTTGAATCTTATGTGGCTATTCTTAGTTTTTCTGGGGATTCTAAAATAGAACAAGCATTAACGAAAAACAAACAAGAAATTAAATATGCTATAGAAAATATTGAAATTTCAGATGTAAAAGGAACAGATATTTTCGAAGCTATTTCAAATTCCATTAAATTATTAGATAAAGAAAAAAATAAAGCAATTATTTTATTAAGTGACGGGCAGATCAACATAGGGGAGATTAGGGAAGCGATAGATTACGCAAAATTTAATGGTGTTTTAATCCATACAATTGGCATAGGCAGCATTGAAGGCGGAGAGACAAATTATGGTTTTTCCAAATTAGATGAGGATAGTTTGAAAAGTTTAGCATATAATACTGATGGTAAATATTTTAATGTAAATAGCAGAGAAGAATTAAGCAATTCTTTTTCACAATTATCAGGAACTACAAGAAAATTAGGGAGCATTGATCTGAGTTCTTATCTGATTATAATTATTATAATCTTATTTATTATAAAACAATTTTTAATGAGCATAAATAAGCTGCTTTGGTAGGGGTTTGGCTGGCGGAATTTTTTCTCAATTATAAACCTCTTAAATTAGCTATGATGGAAAAATTTATAAATAATGGAGTTATAGATATTTTATGGAAAGAATAGTAAGTTTTGACAAACAAGGCAGACTTTATTTACCTGAAGAATTGAAAAAATATTTACAGTTTAGAACATTTATAGCAAGATCTCAAGGAAAGGGTATATATCTCCAGCCAATTGAAGAAGATCCTTTAGTGGCTCTTTCAAAGTTGAGCTCGGAAAAATTAAAAGGTAAATCTATTGACCAGCTTAAAAAAGAGGCAAGGGCAGAAATAGAAGAAAATGTCACAAAAAAAATACGCAGACACTGATTTTTTCTTGGCTTTAATGAAGAATTCTGATTGGCTTAAAGAAAAAGCCAAGCAGATTTATGAAAAAAGTAAAGAGAATCTTTTTGTTTCTCCTTTTACTATTGCAGAAATTATGATTATCTGCAAAAGAGAAAAAATCTCAATTAAAGAAGCATTAGTGCAAATCTCAAGAATTGCCAAATTAGAAAATTTTTCTTGGGATGTTTTTTTTAGATCTTGTGATTTTGTAGAAAAAGGAGCAACAATATTTGATAGCTTATTAATGGCTATTTGTTCAGAAAATGACCAGATAATAAGCTCGGATAACATTTATGAGAAATTTGGTTTTGATGTCATTGATTTAAAGAAAAAATAAAATTATGCTTAGACTTTCTAAAATATAATTTTATCTTAGATAAATGAGTGCCTCTGCCAGGTGTGGAAATTCCTCTAATTTTATTCAAATCTCATGTTGGGCATGGATTTTTATTCGATGCCCCGCGAGGGGTTGCTAATTCTTGTTTTTCCTAGGATTTAAGTATGAATTTTAACGGATGAATACCTCTTTCTTTAAAATAATTTACCTTTTCTTCATGAGAGCTAAAAGTTCTGATTGGCCTAATAAACGATTGTTCTCTAATTGGATCAATCATCATTAAAGTGAATTTCTTTGTTTGAGGATCAAAAGCATAGGCAAATAAATTTCTCATTTCCACATCTCCTAAATCCAAAATAGTTCTTTTTGCTTCCTTCTTAAAATCATAATAATCATTTACCAAAGTTCCTAACATTTCATCGTCGGATTCAAAATGTTGTCTAATTTGTCTTAAATAATCTGCATGAGGAACAGTTTGATAATTTATTTCTACTGGTTTTTCAAGATGTGAATTTTCGAAAATCTGCTCAAGAGTGGGTCTATTAATTCTTTCCATAAATTGATATTCTTGAATTTCATCAGGAGAAGCATTAGCTTTAACAGAAAATCCATAAAATGTTGGTGTAGCAAAGCCATGTTTTCTTAAAGCAGTTAGCATCTTTAAAGTAGTTTTTAGATCAATGCTCTGAACAGTTTTCTTACTGCCCCCTATAGATCTGCCTATTTCAGAGGCTTGCATTAATTTATCATAAACATTTGAAAAGACATCTGAAAGTTCTTTGCCAACAAAATCTGTTCCATTAGTAGTTTTTACAACTAATCCGTTAGCAATAGGTAAAGAATAACAATTACTAAAATTACCTGAACCTAATAATTCAGCTTGTCTAATATCATCTTCTCCTTCTATATATCTTTGTAAACTTTTTCTATCGGATTTAGACATATTTCTACCTTCTAGGGTTATAAAATGATAAAATTCAGTTGAAGGATCATATATTAATACACTTTCATCTTGATAAAAATGAAATTCTTTTCCATTATAAGATTTACTTCTAACTACCTTTGAGCCTATTAAATTTTTTTCAGCTCTTTTTTTCTAAGAGCTTTAAGTGTTGGTGCTTCAGGTAAATTTTCCAATGTGCTGTTTATAATCTCTTGTGCTTCCATCTTATTTTGATTATTTCCCATTATTTAAAGCTTTCTATTTGTTACTACTATTTGATTACTATTTTTAAGAACTTGAAAATCTTCATTTGGGATTTGAACATTCCTCCAATTCAATGCCCTGCCCACGATTCGAACTTTAATTTGTTTATGCCTCTGTCCGGGCATTTAATAATTCTCTATTATCCCTTCGAAAAGATTTGTAGCCTGTATAATATTTTCAGGAGTTTTTTCCCCTTTATATTTTATGTCAGACATTAACCTGCTAAGGTTTGCATAATCTAATTTGTTCTGCTTTTTAAAAATCTTTTCAAGCTCTAAGTAAGTTAGGCTGTTGCTTAAATCCAAATACTCCTTGAAAAAGGAACGCACATATTTACTTAAAATATTAAAATCTTCTTCTGGTTTTCCAGGTATTTCTTTTAAATTTGCAATGCCTCTTTTATATCTATAAAATCTTGTTTTTTCAGAAATTAGTTTAGAATAAATTTCCTTGTTTTTAGAGTATAGATACCATAAAATTATAATTAATATTATTACAACCAATCCAGTAGGCAGTACAATATCTAAAGGGAGATTAATTTCCATTTCGCCTCTTTACATAACTTTATTAATGAGATTGGATTTAAAAATATATAGTAAACATAGGCAAGAAAGGCAATTCGGGTTTGGGGTTATTATGAAAAGAGATGAGGTTTGTTTTAGGGGTTTTGTTTATAAAAAGGCTTTATAAATAACTAATTCTAATATTATTTATGGTAAAAAAAGGTCAAGCAAGCATTATTGTCATAATTTTAATTGTTCTTATTGCTTTAGTTGCTGTTTCTATCATTTGGAATATTATTGGCCCTTTGGTTAGGCAAAAAAGCTCGGAAATTGGGATAGGCAAATTTACAGTTAATCTTGAGATTAGATATGTTGTTGTTTTTGAAAATGGAGTCTCAATGATTAATGTTAACCGAGGTTCTGGAAATGAAAAATTAGACGGATTAAAATTTATTTTTTATGATGAAGAAGGTAATTCTGTGACAAGAGAAGGAAGAGCGATTAGTGAATTAGAAACAAGAACATATTCATTTAGTGCTATGCCTGAGATTGGAAAACTCAGCAAAGTTGGTGTTGCGCCTATTGTTAATGGAAGATTAGGCAGAGTAATAGAGTCAAAACCAGACAGCACCTTAAAAGTTCCATCTGGAGTTGTTAGCTGGTGGAGATTTGATGATTTAAATGACTTTGTTGGAGGAAATGCCTGCGAAGCAATTGAGGGAGGAATTAGCAACGGAGTTTTAAATGGAAAGGTTAGCTGCAGTGCTAATGGTTTAAGTTTCGGCGATAGTCTGGCAATTAGTTTTTGGGTTAAAGGAAATTCTGATCAAATAATAATTACAAAAGGCGAGAATAATAAGATTAGCATAGAGAACAATAAGCTTAGGTTTGATTTTATAATAAATTCTGGGATAAGTGATGAGATATTAAATGAAGGATGGAATCATATTGTTATTAGTCTTTCTCCTGCATTTTCAAAAGTTTATGTAAATAAAGCTGTTAAAATTTTCCCACCGAATTATTTTGAAGAAAACAATGATAATCTGATAATTAATGGAGAAGTTGATGAAGTAATGTTTTTTGACAGGCCCATAACAAATATTGAAGGAATCTATAATATTCAGAAGAAAGACTAATCTTTTTTTCTGATGACTTTTATCATATAGTCAATACATACATATTAAAACTAAGCTTATGCCAAGGTTTAAAAATCTTATTTACATACAAATTAGGTGTGTGAGATGGCAGAACAGGATTTAGGCAAAGTTACAACCAGAAGCTTTCTTAACTCTCTGCCTGAGAACTAATCTTATTGCGCAGCCTGATATTTTTTATACATACATATTAAAACTAAGCTTATGCCAAGGTTTAAAAATCTTATTTACATACAAATTAGGTGTGTGAGATGGCAGAGCACAGCTTAAATTGGATTGCAACTACAAGTTTCGCCAGTGCTAACTATACTCTTATTCAGAATCTTCCAAAAAATCCTATTTTTTTTATTTGTGCTTTAGTTAAATCTTTGGTTATGGGCCATGCTTTCTTACACACACAAATTAAAACAGGATTAACACCGATGTTTAGAAATTCAATTTACATACAAATTAGGTGTTGGGGGATGGCAGTTGATGTTAGCTATTTTTTAATAAGATATTATAATATTTCTATTAATTTTCAAAATAATCTTTCTTTCACTCAGATTCTAGTTAAATCTTTGAGGGCAGTTCTGCAATCTCACATACAATATCAGACTTGCCCTCTGGATTTCTAGAAGTTTAAGATGAGCGAAGAAATAATAAAACTGCAATTAAGAAAAATAAAATTATTGCAGGCAGTTGAAGACACAAAGCAGAAAAAAGAAAAAATAATTTTAATAGTTCAAAATCTTGTAAAAGAGCTTAACAACGGGAAAATCAGAAGAGAAGAATATGAAGAAAAACTAAATCAGGTTTTGAAGAATAGAACAGCCGAGCAATGGATTAAGTATTATGATGATTATTTGAAATATTATGATTACCAAATTAAGTTATGCGATAAATTAATCAACGAAGCAAAGAAAAAAGAAGAATTAGAAAAGAAAGAACAGAGAAAAGAAAAAGTTACTATTTATGGGGGATGGGAAAATAAGCCAAGAAAAAGAAAATTAGCGCCTGTTTTAGGCATCCTGATTGGAATTGTTTTAATTGCTATTTTTATTTCTCTTTTTGTTGGTTTAAAACCTGTTGGAAACAATATTCTTAATACAATTAGCAAAAAAGTATCAACAGCAATAAATCAATTCACAGAAAAAGCTCCTGAAGAAATTACCCCTGCACCGCAAGTTTCTGAAATTTATGAAGCGCCAAAAGTTGAAGTAAATTTAGAGGATAAACAGATTAAGATTTCTGAAGAATCTTTAATACAGTATCAGGCTGTTGTTGGAAAACCTGTAAAATGGAAAAAACAATTTACAGTTGATTCACTAACTGGGTTTAGTGTTGAATTGCCAAGAGGAAGCGAAAATATAGAAGTTAAAAGTTCAGGAAAGGATATAACTGAGATTGTGGAGGTAAGTAAGAAAAGAAACTTCTTTATTTTTGGAGAAAAAGCAACTGAAGTAAGGTTAAGCAGAGAAAAAAGCATAACAGGAAATATAATCTCTGATAATTCAGAAAAGCAAGAATATGAAATTTTATTTGAAACTCCTGCGCCTGCTGCAGAAGAGGAAATTATTGTAGAGAGCAAGAGAATAGTAATCAAAGGGCCTGATGATGTTCATTATAAAAACATTTTATCATTTGCAGAATTACAAAGAGAACTTTCAAAAGAAGAATTAGGAAAATTAAAATTATATAAAATCAAAGATGGACAAAGAGAGCCAGTTAAATTTACTGTCTATGATACAAATGAGGACAGCCTGTATGATTATATTGAATGGCTCACTCCTGGGTTAAGTGAAGCTGAATTTTTATTAGTTATTGAAATAAGCAAGGCAGAGCATTTAGATGAAAATAAAGAATTTGTTGAAGATATATATGAACAGGTTAAAGCTCTTGATGAAAGCTTTTCAGAAATTCCAGATGGGCATTATGTAAGAGTAACTTTTAACTCGCGTTTGGATAAAACAAAAGATATTACAATTTTTGGAAAAGTGATTACAGGGAAGCCTAAAATAATTGTTTATGAGGCAGGGAAAAATAAAAAAATTGCAGAATTTACAAATATTTTGGAGAATCAGGCAAATAAAGTTTATCTGACAAATTTAAAAGGCAGGCAAGATGTTTTTGATTTAGAAATTTTAGATGGAAGTGTTGGAATTGATTATATTGTGGACCCATTAATTCCAGAAAAAAGTGTGGTTCAGGAAGCTATTTTAATTAATGTCACAAAAGAAACAGGAGAAAGAAATTTCACTCATTTAAATATCTCAACTTCTGCGCCTTATAATTCTCTTCAAGGATACTGGAGTTTTGATGGAGATGCAGAAAATACTGCAACTGCAACAGCTTATGATTTTTCAAAAAATAATTTAGATGGAACTGCAAGTGGAAATGC
>Ga0315281_10014869_pt1 | contig 10464 bp, 8 predicted proteins | sample YL17G07_0_MG_FD_204540 | JGI IMG/M metagenome (GOLD analysis project Ga0315281, IMG submission 204540) | Sediment microbial communities from Yellowstone Lake, YNP, Wyoming, USA - YL17G07_0 | ecosystem: Environmental > Aquatic > Freshwater > Lake > Sediment | place: USA: Wyoming | collected...
CGGTCAAGTGCGGGCCCGGTCGGGCCCGGTCCGCGTCGCCGAGGACCGGACTAAGCCCGGCCCTGGTGCACGGCTGGCCCTGCGTGTATTGCGGCTCTACAAGGTTCTGATTTCCCCGCTGTTCGCTGGCTCGTGCCGCTACCTGCCATCGTGCTCGGACTACGCGGCCGAAGCCATTGAACGTCACGGCGTGGCCGCGGGGATCGGGCTGGGCGCGCGCCGGCTCTGCCGGTGCAACCCATTTGGCGGCAGCGGACACGACCCGGTGCCCGGGAGCAACCCCTGGCGGGCGCTCTTCGTAGACAAAGGCAGGGCAGAGAAGAAGACGGGCGATCGGGCCCAGTCGGACTCAGTCCGTGCGGAGGGGGCCCAGTCGGGCCCGGCCCGCTCAATCTCCCGGTTTTGATCGGTCATTATGGAAAAGCGCGTTCTGATTGCGGTGGTGCTGTCGTTCCTGGTGCTCTACGCCTACCAGGCGATGTTCGTTCCGAAGCAGGTGCCCAGGCCTAAGGCCGCGCAGACGGAGCTGGCGACAGGCTCCTCCGCCCCGGGCGCGGGCCAGTCCGCGTCGTCTTCGTCGGGCTCGGCCCAGTCGACTCAGCCCGGTCAGGCCGGCTCCGGCGCGGCGGGCTCAGCCGGTGGACCGGGCTCAGCCCTGTTGACCGGGCCCGGCCCGAACCAGGTGGTGGTTGCACTCGTGTCCGCCACCGCCGAGCAGGACGTCGTCATCGAGACCGATAAGGTCCGGGGCGTCTTCACCAACCGCGGCGCCGCCCTGAAGAGCTGGCGCTTGAAGCGCTACAAGGACAAGGCCGGCCGCCCCGTCGATCTCGTGCCCCAGGCGCTGGCCGGCGCAGCGAAGCCGTTCTTCCTGACCACGGGCAGCGAGGCCGGTGACGCCCGCGCGAATAGCGCGCTCTATCGCGTCGACGGGGGCGGGGCCGCGCGCGATCCGAAAACCGGCGTCTACGTCGTCGCCTTCGAGTATCGCGAGGTGAACGGCATCGAAGTCCGGAAGACGTTCGCGATCGATGCGGCGAAATTCACGATCAACGTCACCGTTGATGCCACCATCGGCGGCGTGCCGGCGAACGTCGGGATCGTGATGGGCCCGAGCCCTGGCGCCGCCGAGACCGAGGAAGTCAGCCGCTACATCATGGGCGCCCGCGCGCTGCTCTATCGCGACGGCAAGATCGAGCGCCACGACGCCGGCGCGCTCGTCACCACGCCCGTCTACGAAGGGGCGCTGCGGTACGCCGGTGTCGACGACCACTACTTCATGTCGGCCGCGCTGCTCGGCACCACGCCCGTGCGCGTCGAGTACCGGCCGCTGACGCTGCAGGACAGCCAGGGCAAGCCCACGCATTCGTTTGTCAGCTACAGCGTGAACCCGCAGGGCCAGAGCGTGAACACCACGTTTTTCATGGGCCCGAAGGAGTTCGATCTCCTCAAGAGCATCGACGTCGAGTTCGTCCGCGCCATCGACTACGGCATGTTCGCTGCCATCGTTGTGCCGCTGCTGCGCGCGCTGGTGGGCATCAATGACTACATCGGCAACTACGGCTGGTCGATCATCGCGCTCACGTTTCTGATCAATCTCGCCATCTTCCCGCTGCGCCACAAGAGCGTCGTGTCGATGCGCAAGATGCAGCAGTTGCAGCCCGAGATCAAGGCCATCCAGGACCGCTACGGCAAGATGAAGGCGACCGACCCGGGCCGCCAGAAGATGAACCAGGAGCTCATGGATCTCTACAAGTCGCGCGGGGTGAACCCCGCCAGCGGCTGCGTGCCCATGCTCCTGACGATGCCGATTCTGTTTGCGTTCTATTCGATGCTCGCGTACTCGATCGAGCTGCGCGGCGCGCCGTTCGGGTTCTGGATCCAGGACCTGTCGGTGTTCGACCCGTACTTCGTGTCGCCGGTCCTGACCGGCATCACGATGCTCGTGCAGCAGCGGATGACGCCGCAGACCGCGACCGACCCCGTGCAGCAGAAAATGTTCATGTTCATGCCGGTGATCTTCACCGTCATGTTCCTGTGGGCGCCCAGCGGTCTCAATATCTACTGGCTCGTGAACAACCTGCTTGCCATCGGCCAGCAGTACTTCACGAACCGGATCATCGGCGCGCCGAAGGGTTCTCGTCCGCCGGCCGATCGGCGGTTGAAGAAGGCCGACGGGGCCGCGTAGGATTAAGGACTATGGATCAGGACGCCCGCATCATCGAGTTCGTCACCGCCGTGACCGGCGCCATGGGGCTGTCGCTCACCGCGACCATCGTCGAGACGCCCGACGGGATCCGCGTGGATCTCGATGGCGAGAGCGGCGAGCTGCTGGTGCGCCGCCGCGGCGAGGCGCTCAATGCGCTGCAGCAGATTGTCGCCTCCGTCTTCCGCGACGAGATGCCCGAGGGCCAGCGCATCGGCGTGGACTGCCTCGGCTTCCGCCAGGGCAAGGACGCCGAGCTGCGCAAGATGGCGCAGTTCCTGGCGGACAAGGCCGTCACCTCCGGCGCGCCGCAGGAAATCGGGCCGCTCAACCCGTACGACCGGCGCCTCGTACACATGGCCGTGACCGAGCGGTCCGACGTCACGTCGGAGAGCATCGGCGACGCGTTCATGAAGACGGTTATCATCGCGGCGCGCAAGTAGCGCACGCGGGAGATGTTTTCTCCCTCCGATACCATCGTTGCTCTGGCCACGGCACCCGCGCCGGCGGGCATCGGTGTCGTGCGCCTCAGCGGGCCGCAGGCCGCGGCGATTGCCCGCGAGATGCTCACGCTGAGCCACGATCTCGAGCCCCGCCACGCCACGTTGACGCACGTCGTCGCGAGCCGGCTCCATTCTGGCGACACCGCTCGCCCCATTGACGAGGTCGTGGCCACGTTCTTTCCGGGTCCGCATTCGTACACTGCCGAGGACGTCGTCGAAATCAGCGCGCACGGCAGTCTCGAATTGTTGCGCGAAATCGTGGCGGCGGCCATGTCCCAGGGCGCGCGCCTGGCCGAGCCCGGCGAGTTCACCCTGCGCGCGTTCCTGAACGGGCGCCTCGACCTCGTGCAGGCCGAGGCCGTCGGGGATCTGGTGAACGCCGTGACGCCGCTCCAGGCGCGCGTGGCGTTCGATCAACTCGACGGGACGCTCACGCGCGCGATCGGCGCACTCGATGGGCAGTTGTTCGACCTGGTCGGGAAACTCGAAGCCTCCGTGGATTTTCCGGACGAGGGCTATCACTTCGTCGCGGCCGGCGAGGTCGAGGCGGCGCTCGTCTCGGTGCGTGAGGGCGTTGCGCAGTTGCTCGCGACCGCCGCCCGCGGCCGCCTGATCCGGGAGGGCCGGCACATCGCGATTCTCGGCAGGCCGAACGTGGGGAAGTCGTCGCTATTCAACGCGCTGGTGGGGACCGACCGCGCGATCGTGACGGCAATCCCGGGAACGACGCGCGATCTGCTGCGCGAGACGATCGACTTCGAAGGCGTCCGCCTGGGCCTGGTCGACACGGCCGGTATCCGGCACACAGACGACGAGGTGGAACGCGAGGGCGTGGCGCGGGCACGCGGGGCCGGGGGCGTCGCGGATCTGGTGCTGCTCGTGCTGGATCGGTCGCGGCCGCTGGCCGAGGAAGACCGGGCGCTATTGCGCGACACCGCCGGCGCGCCTCGGTTGGTGATTGTGAACAAGTGCGACCTGCCCGGGGCGTGGGCTGACGGGAACGCTGCCGGGGTGCGAGTTGGCGGGGACGCTGCCGGGGTGCGAGTTGGCGGGGACGCTGCCGGGGCATGGGGTCTCGGGGACGTTTTCGGTGGACCGGGCCCGGCCCGGTCCACTCAGGACCAGGAGTCGAACCCCCGAACCGCTCGGCGCGCGGGTGATGGTGCCGCCGCTCGGAGCCGGGCGCTGGCCGCGAGGGGTCTCGGGGACGTTCTTGGCGGACCGGGCCCAGCCCGGTCCACCGAAAATGAGGAATGGGATACCCCCGCCGCGCCCGCCGCGCCCGCTCCCCCTTTCCCCCCCGCTCCCCCAGCCCCCACGTGCATCGGCGGCGGAATCGGCGGGGACACGTCGATAGCCTGGCGTGTGGCGGAAACGGGTGGACCCGCCGAGGCAATGTTGAGGCTCGGACTGAGTCCGACCGGGCCCGCAGGCGGACTGAGCCCGACTGGACTGGACCGGGTCGGGCCGGGCCCGGTCGAGGTTTCAGTGAAGACCTTCGCGGGGATGGACGCGCTGCGGCGGGCCATGGGCGAGGCGTTGGGGATTTCGGTCGACCCCGGCACGCCCGGCGCTTCCGGCGAACGGGCCACGCGCGGTGAATTTGGGGCATCCCGCGCGCCTGGCCGGCCCACGGCCGAGCCCCTGCGTGACGCGCCCATGATCTCGAATCTGCGGCACGCGGCGCTGCTCGAGGAGGCGCGCGCGTCGCTCGACCGTGCCATCGCGAATCTCCGGGCGGCCGGAGAGCAGGCGAGCGAAGAGTTAGTGATTGCCGACCTCGCCGATGCGCGGCGTGCCTTCGAGGACGTCACGGGCAGGCGCACCAGCGAAGACGTGCTGCGGCACATCTTCGCGAACTTCTGCATCGGCAAGTAGCGCCCGCCGGCTTATAGTGGAGCTTCAGCGCCGCGGATGGCGCAGGAGGGGCGCCGTGCTTCCACGACGGGGAATTGTGCTGGCGGGCGGGAGCGGGACGCGGCTCTATCCGGTGACGCGCGTGGTCTCGAAGCAGCTCCTGCCGATCTACGACAAGCCGATGGTCTACTACCCGCTCAGCGCGCTGATGCTGGCGGGGATCCGTGACATCCTCGTGATCTCGACGCCGAGCGACACGCCCCGATTCGAGGAGCTCCTCGGTGACGGCCGCCAGTGGGGTCTCGAGATCCAGTATGCGGTACAGCCCACGCCAGGCGGCCTCGCGCAGGCCTTTCTCGTCGGGCACGATTTCGTCGCGGGCCGCCACAGCACGCTCGTTCTTGGCGACAACATCTTCTACGGCAACCAACTGCTGCAGCAGCTCGAGCGGTCGGCGGCGCAGGAGGTGGGCGCGACGGTGTACGCGTACCACGTGCGCGACCCCGAACGTTACGGCGTGGTGGAGTTCGATGCCAACGGCCACGCCAAGTCGATTGAAGAGAAGCCGGCGCACCCGAAATCGAACTATGCGGTGACGGGCATGTATTTCTACGACCCGCAGGTGCTGGGGATCGTGGAGAACCTGAAGCCGTCGCCTCGCGGCGAGCTCGAGATTAGCGATGTCAACCGCGTGTACATGGAGCGCGGGCAACTCGACGTCGAGGTGATGGGCCGCGGCATTGCGTGGCTGGACACGGGCACGCACGCGTCCATGCTCGAGGCGAGCCAGTTCATCGAGACGGTGGAGAGGCGGCAGGGCCTGAAGATCGCGTGCCCGGAGGAAATCGCGTTCCGCAAGAGTTTCATCGACGCGGCGCAACTGGAGCGCCTGGCCGAGCCGATGCGCAAGAACGAGTACGGGCGCTACCTGCTCGAGATTCTTCAGGAAGGCTGACGCGTGAACGTTGTTCCCACCAGGCTGAAGGACGTGGTCATTCTCGAGCCGCGGCTCTTTGGCGACCCGCGCGGCTACTTCTTCGAGAGCTGGAACGCGCAAACGTTTCGCGACGCCGCCGGAGTGGCCGCGCAGTTCGTGCAGGACAACGAATCGCGCTCCCGGCGCGGCGTGTTGCGGGGGCTGCACTATCAGGTGGAGCAGGCGCAGGGAAAACTCGTGCGCGTCGCGCGCGGCAGCGTGTTCGACGTGTGCGTCGATTTGCGGCGGTCGTCGCCGACGTTCGGGCAGTGGGATGGCGTCGAGTTGTCGGACGAGAATCACCGGCAGTTATGGATTCCCGCCGGGTTCGCCCACGGGTATCTCGTCCTCTCGGATTCAGCGGATTTCCTCTACAAGACCACCGATTACTACGCGCCCGTGCACGAGCGCACGATCCTCTGGAACGACGCGCAACTGAATATTGCATGGCCGCTTGACCCGGGCCAGCAGCCGAATGTGTCCGCCAGGGACGCGGCGGGCGCGCCCTTCGCGCAAGCGGCACTGTTCGAGTAGCGCGGGCGGGCGCCATCCCCGGCCTCCAGTACAATCAGCGAGTGGGTGACCTCTTCGACGTCCTGGTGATCGGCGCGGGCCACGCTGGCGTGGAAGCGGCGTGGGCGGCCGCGCAGATGGGCTGCCGCGTCGGCATCTGCACGCTGTCGAAGGACACGATCGCGCACATGCCCTGCAATCCCGCGATCGGCGGGACGGCGAAGGGACACCTGGTTCGCGAGATCGACGCGCTGGGCGGGTTGATGGGGGTGGCCATCGACGCGACGGCCATCCAGTTCAAACTGCTCAACCGGAGCCGGGGCCCGGCGGTCTGGTCGCCGCGGGCGCAAGCCGACAAGGCGCGTTACGGAGCATGGGTGCGCCGGGCGCTGGAGGCGCATCCGAAGATCGCCTGGGTGATTGGAAAGGTCGGGGCGCTCACGCCGGGTCCCGACAACATTCTGTTGTGCGACCTAGAATCTGACGAGCAATTGGCCTCGCGGACGGTCATCGTCACAACGGGGACGTTTTTGGGTGGGCTCATCCATGTTGGTCGCGAGCAGTGGCCGGCCGGCCGGGTTGGCGAGGAAGGCTCTTACAGCCTCTCGGAGTCGATTCGCCGGCTTGGGTTCCGGATGGGTCGGCTGAAGACGGGAACGCCCCCCCGGCTCGACCGGCGGTCGATCGATTTCGACGCGGCGCTGCGGCGCGGGGCTTTTGGTCTCGAACCCGGCGATCGGGAGATCGTGCCCTTCTCGTTCCTGTCCGGCCGAATTGCGCGCGAGCAGATTGACTGCTGGTCGGTCCACACGACGGATCGCGTCCACGCTCTCGTGCGCGCAAACATCCACCTGTCGCCGCTTTACAACGGTCAGATCCAGGGCGTCGGGCCCCGTTACTGCCCGTCGCTCGAGGACAAGGTGATGAAGTTCCCCGCCCGGGAGCGCCACCAGATTTTCCTCGAGCCCGAGGGCGCCGACTCGGATTCGATCTATGTGAACGGTCTGTCGATGAGCCTGCCGCGCGCTGTTCAGCGAGACATCGTGCGCGCCGTGCCTGGCCTGGAGTCCGCGGAGTTGCTCCGGCCCGCATACGCCGTGGAATACGACTTCGTCCAGCCGACCCAACTCGAGCCGACGCTCGAGACCAAGCGCATCCCCGGGCTCTACCTGGCGGGCCAGATCAACGGAACCTCCGGATACGAAGAAGCGGCGGCGCAGGGGCTGGTCGCCGGCGTCAACGCGGCGCTGGCGGCGGGTGAGGCGCGCGACGGGAGGGTTTCCGCTCGAGGATCCGCGTCGTGCCGGCCGTTCACGCTGGGCCGCGACGAGGCATACATTGGCGTGCTCGTCGACGACCTGGTCACGAAGGGCTGTCTCGAGCCGTATCGCATGTTCACGTCGCGAGCCGAGCATCGCCTGCTGCTGCGCATCGACAATGCCGACCTGAGACTGACGCCACGTGGTCGCGAGATCGGCCTCGTTCAGGACGACCGCTGGGAACGATTCGAGCGGCGGCGGGTCCGGCTGGCGAGGATTGAGCAGGAACTGGCGGGTTCGTGGGTCTGGGCTGGCGGGTCGCAGACAGGGGAGTCGCCGGCGGGTGTCTCGCCGGTGCGGATTCCGGCCCTTCAGCGCCTGCGCCAGCCGGGGGTTCACCTCGCGGACCTGGTGCAAAGCGGCGAAATCGTCCTCGATGGCGCTCTTGCGTCGGCCGACGCCGCCATCTACGACTTTCCGACCGTCGAAACAGCCGTCAAGTACGAGGGGTACCTAAAGCGCGAACAGGCGGCGGTCGAAAGATCTCGACAGCAGGAGAAGCGTCCGATCCCGCCGGGCTTCCCTTATGAGAGAATCGCGGGACTGTCGCGCGAGATGGTGCAGCGATTCCGCGAGGTCGAGCCGCAGTCGCTCGGCCAGGCGGGGCGCATTCCCGGGGTGACGCCAGCGGCCGTTGCGCTGCTGGGCGCCTGCCTCGACCGGTGGGCCGATGACTCCACGCGAGTTCAACGAACGGCTGGGGAAGCGGGCGCGGAAGGCTGGCGTCGCGCCAGACCAGGCCCTTGTTGACGCGCTGTACGCCTACTTCCACCTGCTCTCGTTCTGGAATCAGAAGGTCAATCTCACGGCATTCACGCTCGATACCGCCCCGGACGAGGCCATCGATCGCCTCCTGATCGAGCCCCTCGTTGTCGCCAGGCACCTGCACGGAACCCACCTCGCGCGCGGACACCACGGGAGTTTACACGGCCCGCAACTTGGTCCACGTCCACGCATGCTCGACATCGGATCGGGCGGCGGGTCTCCCGCAATCCCGCTCAAGCTCGCCATGCCGGCACTCAATCTGACCATGGTGGAGTCGAAGACGCGGAAATCGGCATTCCTCCGGGAGGCCGTGAGAGTGTTGAATCTGACGGACGCGGCCGTGGAAACCGCGCGAGCCGAGGACCTGCTGACGCGGTCTGAGCTCGTGGAGTCGCAGGACCTGGTCACGATTCGCGCAGTCCGCATCGAGCAGAAGCTCCTTACGAAGATCCAGGCTTTCCTTCGCCTGGGCGGGCGCATCCTCCTGTTCCGCAGCACGGGCGGGACCGAGGCGCCTCCGCCGGCGACACCACCGCTCGTCTACGAGGCCACCTGGACGCTCGTAGAGTCGCTGCGCAGCCGCCTGGTCGTTCTCCGCAAGATGCTCTGAGCGGGTCTGCCGCCGGATCAGAACATCAGGCCTCCGCGCCGACCGTGTGTTCCACGTGGAACAATCCGCGGCCGAAAAACTACTCCCGGAGTTGTTTTCGAAAAGAGCGTTCCACGTGAAACATTTGGTCCGCGCAGAAGAACAACTCCGGGGGAAGTTCTCGAGGCGGCAAACAACTCCGGGGGATGTTTTTTCACCGGCGGCGGTTCGGCGCTCCTGGGAGTCGTGCGCTCGTCGAGGGAGTGATTTCGCGCGGGGCGGCACCGTGGTATCCTGTTCCGTCAGTCACGTGGTCGCAGAGCGACAAACTTTTCTGGCAATAGACAGAACATGGGAAGAATCCTCGCGGTTACAAATCAGAAGGGCGGCGTCGGCAAGACCACCACCGCCATCAACCTCGGCGCGTCGCTCGCCCTCGCCGATCAGCGGGTGCTGCTGGTCGACGCGGATCCGCAATGCAATCTCACCAGCGGCGTCGGCCTCAAGGGCCAGCAGGCGCCCGCCGGCAGCATCTACGACGCGATCGTGGCTGACGACACCAGCGATCCGTCGATCTATGTCTTGCCGACCAACGTCTCCGGCCTCTTCGTGATTCCCTCAAATCGCAACCTGGCCGGCGCTGAGATCGAGCTGGTCCCGATGCTCGCCCGCGAGACGCGCCTCAGGCGCGTCATCGCCCCGCTGCGCGATCAGTACGACTACATCTTCATCGACTGCCCGCCGTCGCTCGGCCTGCTCACGCTCAACGCGCTGGTGGCGTGCGACGCGGTCCTGATTCCGTTGCACTGCGAGTACTTCGCGCTCGAAGGCCTGGCCGATCTGGTGGGCACGCTCAAGCGCGTGCGCTCGGTGCTCAACCCCGCGCTGGACATCGACGGCGTCGTGCTGACGATGTACGACGAGCGGACGAACCTGGGACAGCAGGTCTCTCGCGACGTCCGCGAGTTCTTCAAGGAAAAAGTCTTTCACACCGTCATCCCGCGCAACGTGCGCCTCGGCGAGGCGCCCAGCCACGGCATGCCGGTGATTCTCTACGACGTGAAATCACGCGGGGCCGAGGCCTATCTCTCGCTCGCCCGCGAAATGCTCGCGCGCAATCACCGCGCGCCGCAGATCTCGTCAGCCGCGCACTGAGCGCACGCAGCGCACTGAGACGACCATGGCCGACAAACGCCCAGCCCTTGGTAGAGGCCTCGACGCGCTCATTGGCGAGGCGCTCGGAACCGGCGCGCCGCGACCGGCCGCCGCGCCCGTCGAGGTCGACATCGATCAGCTCTCGCCCAACCCGTACCAGCCGCGCGCGCACGCCGACGACGCGCGCATCGACGAACTGGCGCGCTCCATCAAGTCGAGCGGCATCATCCAGCCCATCGTCGTGCGCCGCGTCGGAAACGCGTATCAGATCATCGCGGGCGAGCGGCGCTGGCGCGCGGCGCAGCAGGCGGGGATGAGCAAGGTCCCGGTGATCATCCGCGAAGTCTCGGATGAGAAGGCGCTGGAATGGGCGCTGGTGGAAAATCTCCAGCGCGAGGATCTCAACCCCATCGAAGAGGCGCGGGCGATCGTCGAGCTGCAGGAAAAATTCAATCTCACCCAGGAGCAGGTGGCGCAGCGCATCGGCAAGGAGCGGGTGACCGTCGCCAACCTGGTGCGGCTGCTCAATCTCGCGCCGAAGACTTTGCAGCTGGTGATCGAGAAGAAATTATCCGCCGGCC
>Ga0315281_10014870_pt1 | contig 10463 bp, 7 predicted proteins | sample YL17G07_0_MG_FD_204540 | JGI IMG/M metagenome (GOLD analysis project Ga0315281, IMG submission 204540) | Sediment microbial communities from Yellowstone Lake, YNP, Wyoming, USA - YL17G07_0 | ecosystem: Environmental > Aquatic > Freshwater > Lake > Sediment | place: USA: Wyoming | collected...
GTGGTTGAGTTGATAACGCCGATAGCGATGGAAAAAGAGGTCCGCTTCGCGATACGCGAAGGCGGCCGGACCGTCGGCGCGGGCGTCGTTACGGAAATAATAGAGTAAGAACGGAGCTTCGAAATGAGAGAAATAATAGGGCTTCAGTGCGATCCGTGCAAAAGCAAGAACTACACGACGAAGCGGAACAAGAAGCTCAAGCCCGGAAAGCTTGAGACCAAAAAGTTTTGTCCTTTTTGCAGGGTGCACACGCTACACAAGGAAGTGAAGGTTTGATTTTGATGAAAAATATTAGGCCAGTAGCTCCAACGGTTAGAGCACCGGACTCCAAATCCGGGTGTTGTGGGTTCGAATCCCTCCTGGCCTGCCAAGGCATAACGAGAGGTTTGGGGAACCATGTCGGAAATTAAGTTGAATAAAATGCAACAGGGCGTGCAATTCCTCTCAGAGGCGAAGAACGAGCTCAAGAAAGTGACGTGGCCTACCCGCAAGGAGACCACCGGCATCACTTGGGTCGTCGTCGCGACATCTTTTGTTATGAGCATATATCTTGGCGTTGTCGATTGGATCCTTGCGGAAATAATAAAAATGTTAGTCAGGTGACGGTCGTGGCGGAATTAAAGTGGTACGTAATACACACGTACTCCGGGTTTGAGCACAAGGTGAAGCTGTCCATTAAGGAGCAGTTCGCGATGCACAACATCAGCGAAAACCTGGGGGACATCCTCGTGCCGATGGAGGACGTCAAGGAGTTCCGGGGCGGCAAACAGAAGGTCGTCTCGCGAAAGTTTTTTCCGGGTTACGTCCTCATACAGCTGGAGCTAAACGACAAGGTGCTGGCCGCCATCAAGGAGTCGCCGAGAGTCACCGGCTTTCTGGGCGGCTCTACGCCGACCCCGCTGTCGGACAGGGAAGTCAAACAACTAATGGATCAGCTTGCGGGAACGGTCGAAAAACCGCGCCCTAAAGTTGCGTTTCAGGTCGGGGACGCCGTTCGCGTTATCGACGGGCCGTTCACCCATTTTTCTGGAAGGGTGGAGGACGTCAATCCGGAGCGCGGCAAAGTAAAACTCATGGTATCCATTTTCGGCCGGGCGACCCCGGTCGAGCTGGATTTTCCGCAAATAGAGAAGGTGTGATATATGGCGGCAAAAGATATAAAGTGCAACATTAAACTTCAGGTTCCCGCGGGCGCGGCTAATCCCGCGCCGCCGGTCGGTACCGCTCTCGGACCACACGGCGTGAACATAATGGCGTTTTGCAAACAGTTCAACGAGGCCACCAAGGGCAAGGAAGGGCTGATAATCCCGGTTGTCATAACCGTCTACGTGGACAAGAGCTTCACGTTCATAATGAAATCGCCGCCGGCCGCCGTGCTCTTAAAGCGCGCCGCCGGCATAGTAAAAGGCTCGCCGGAGCCGAACAAGACAAAGGTTGGCAAGGTTAAAAGGGCGCAAATCTTGGAAATCGCCAGAATGAAGATGGCGGATCTTAACGCGGCTAGCGAGGTCGCGGCGTGCCGTTGCATAGAGGGAACGGCAAAGAACATGGGCCTTTTGGTGGAGGATTGACGATGGCTCTAAAAGTTACAAAAAACAGAAAGGTCGTCAACGCCAAGGTTGCGCCGGTCAAAAAGTATTCGCTCGAGGAGGCGGTGTCGTTGGCCAAACTGACCAAGTTCGCCAAGTTCGACGAGTCGATTGACCTGGCCATTCGCCTGGGTGTCGACCCTAACAAGGCGGATCAAATGGTTCGCGGGAGCGTCGTTCTTCCCGGCGGAACCGGGAAAAAGGTGCGCATCCTCGTTTTCGCCAAGGGCGAAAAGGAGATGGAGGCGAAAAAAGCCGGGGCTGATTTCGTCGGATCCGACGACATCGTCGCGAAGATACAGGGCGGATGGCTTGATTTCGACGTGGCGGTCGCAACGCCGGACATGATGGGTTCCGTCGGTAAGGTCGGAAAGATACTCGGACCGCGAGGTCTTATGCCCAACCCGAAGTCCGGAACGGTAACGTTCAGCGTGGGGGACACCATCAAGGAGATTCGCTCCGGCAAGGTCGAGTTCCGCGTCGACAAAGCGGGCGTCGTGCACGCGCCCATTGGAAAATCGAGTTTCGAGGCGGGAGCGTTGTTGAAAAACGCGCGAGCGCTTTTGGAGGCCCTCATGAAGATGAAGCCTTCCACGGCAAAGGGGACTTACGTAAAAAGCATATCGATCTCAACGACCATGGGACCAGGCATCAAGATTGACGAGTCAATCGCCGCGTCCATGGCCAACTGATGGTGGAGTGAAAACGTGGTAACAGCGGCAAAAGAAAATCAGGTTTTAGAGTTAAGGGGAAAGTTCGAACGCGCCCTAAGCGTCGTGGCCACCGAATACCGAGGGGTTAAGGCCGGCGATATGGACGTGATCAGGGCGAAGCTTCGCGCGGAAAACGTGGAGCTAAAGGTGGCCAAAAACCGCCTCGCCAAACTTGGCGCCAAGGGGACGCAGTTCGAGAAAATCGCGGACAATCTCACCGGCCCGGTTTCGCTGGCTTTCAGCTACGGCGCCCAGACAATCGGCGCGAAACTCCTGGGCGACATCGGCAGGGAGAACAAGTCGATGGTGATGGTCGGCGGAATGATCGACGGCGCGTGGTACGACGGCGGTCAGATTGGAAAGATTGCGAACCTGCCGGGCAAGGACGTGTTGAGGGCTATGTTTCTCAGCGCGCTTCAGGGCGGGCCAAGAAGTTTTGTGTCAGTGTTAAACGGTGCTCTAGGAAAATTCGTATATTTACTGGCGGCGCTGAAGGAAAACAAGGAAAAAAACCCAGAATCCATAGGAGGTCAGGACATGTCAAATTTAACTTCTGAAGACGTAAAATCATATCTCAGCAATCTTTCGGTGTTGAAGCTCGTCGAGCTCACGAAAGAATTAGAAGACGCCTGGGGCGTCACAGCGGCGGCTCCGATGGCGGCGGCTCCTGCGGGCGGCGGTGCGGCTCCTGCGGCGGCGGCGGCGGAACAGACCGAGTTCACGGTCGTTCTAAAGACGGCAGGGGACAAGAAGATTCAGGTTATCAAAGTGGTGCGCGAAGCGACCGCCCTCGGCTTGAAAGAGGCCAAGGATCTCGTCGACGGCGCCCCGAAAACCCTCAAGGAAAAAGTGAGCAAGGACGAAGCCAACGCGCTTAAGGCGAAGTTGGAAGAGTCTGGGGCCACTGTTGAGATTAAATAACCGGCTGATCGGCAAAACAACCGATCTGTCGGCGTATTGCGCGCGAGAACCGCGTTTATGCGCCTTTTGTCCAACAATACAATGCCGGGAGGCGTGTGCCCATGAGTAAAGAATTCTTTTTAGGGAAGTCAGTGATTAAGAGGAGGAGCTTCTCGCGCATTCCTCGCGTGCTTGAGATTCCGAACCTGTTGGAGATACAAAACCGATCCTACGAGGATTTTATCCAGGCCGGCGTCAGCCCCGATAAGAGGGAAAACAAGAGGCTGGAGGAGGTTTTCCGCTCCATATTCCCCATAACCAACTACAAGGGGGAGGCCACTCTAGAGTATGTCGGTTACGAACTCGGCTCCTGGCTCTGCAAGTGCGGCGAATACAAAGGGCTTGGCGGCGATGGCGTGGTGTGCGACAGATGCAAAAAAGAGGTCGTCCACAAACCCAAGTATACGGTAGAGGAGTGCAGGCAGAGGGGCGTTACTTACGCCGATCCTCTCAAGATAATAGTCCGGCTTGTCCTAAAGGAAAAAGACGAGGCCACCGAACAAATGGAGATTCGGGAGATAAAAGAACAGAAAATATACTTGGGCGAACTCCCGCTCATGACCGAAGTCGGCACGTTCATAATAAACGGCACAGAGCGAATAATAGTGAGTCAGTTGCACCGCTCTCCCGGCGTATTTTTCGTCAAGGAAAAAGGAAAGGGAATCCAGCTTGGAAGAATGGTCTATTCCTCCCGAATAATACCCCATCGCGGGTCTTGGCTGGATTTTGAGTTTGACACGAAGGATGTATGCCACGTCAGGATAGACAGAAGGAAAAAGTTTCCCGTCTCAATCCTGCTCAAGGCGCTCGGTTTTGGCGCGAACGAACTGCTGGGGTATTTCTACGCGTTCCAGCCGGTGTTTTACAATCCGACCTCTAACGAGTTCTCGACCAATATCACGGAGAACATGCACGCGCTCCCATACAAGCCGATTGCCGACATCGAGGACCCCAAGACCGGCGAGGTTCTTGTCAAGGCCGGCAGAAAATTCACAAAAGGGGCCACAAAAAAATGCCTTGCGTGCGGGATTAAGCAGTTCAAAATAGACCAGTCCCAGCTTAACAACGAGTTTATAGCCCAGGACGTCATCAACGAGGAGACCGGCGAGGTGTTGCTAGAGGTGAACGCCCCGGTGGACGACGCGGCCATCGAGTCGATACGCGCCAACAAGATAAAGAAGTTTGAAACGCTTGGCATCGACGACCAGCTTAGGGACACGTCGTTCCGCGACACGCTCGCGAGCGACGGCTTGGAGTCCCAGCAGGAGGCACTGAGGGAAATTTATAAAAGGATGCGTCCGGGCGATCCGCCAACGGTCGAAGCGGTCAAGGTTTTCTTCCACAACCTTTTCTTCAACGAGAAAAGATACGATCTCAGCGAGGTCGGCAGGAAAAAGATAAACGAAAAATTGGGCCTCAACACCCCGCCGGACCAGCGGTTGCTCACCAAAGAGGACATGCTGGCCACGGTCAAATACCTTTTTGACCTGCGCAGGGGCGCGGGGTCAAGGGACGACATCGACCATCTCGGCAACAGGCGCGTGCGCGCCGTCGGCGAGTCCGTCGCCGCCCAGTTCCGCATCGGAATGGTTCGCATGGAAAAGGCGATTGTCGAACGAATGAACATAATGGATCTTGCGGCCTGCATGCCGCACGACCTCATCAACTCCAAGCCGGTGACGGCCGCGATAAAGGAGTTTTTCGGCTCGTCGCAACTTTCGCAGTTTATGGACGAGACCAACCCGCTTTCGGCGCTTACCCACAAACGCCGCCTGTCGTCGCTCGGACCAGGCGGTCTGGCGCGCGAGAGGGCCGGCTTCGAGGTGCGCGACGTGCATCCGACCCACTACGGCAGGATATGCCCCGTAGAGACGCCCGAAGGTCCGAACATCGGCCTTATCGCGTCGCTTTCCACTTTCGCCAGGGTCAACAAGTACGGGTTTATCGAAAGCCCATCCAGAAAAGTTGTCAACGGCAGAGTCACAGAAGAAGTCGTGTACCTAACGGCCACTGAAGAATACGGCTATCATATCGCCCACGCGAACGCATCGGTGGACGAAAAGGGGCGGTTTGTAAACGACGACGTCATAGTCAGGTACGAGGGGGAAGTTCTCTCCGTGCCGCGAGACAAAATACAGGCCATGGACGTCTCCCCCAACCAACTCTTCTCCGTTGCGGCGGCGCTCATACCGTTCCTGGAGAACGACGACGCCAACCGTGCGCTCATGGGCTCGAACATGCAAAGGCAGGCCGTGCCGTCCATAAGGACGGAGGCTCCGCTTGTCGGCACCGGCATGGAAAAAATAGCGGCCCGGTATTCCGGCACGCTGATAATAGCCAGGAACGACGGCGAAGTTATCAACGTGGATTCCCGCAGGATAGTCGTCAGGGTGAACGAGCGCGGCTCGAAAAACGCCCACGGCACCAAGGTGGACATCTACGGACTGACCAAGTTCGGCCGATCCAACCAAAACACGTGCATAAACCAAAAACCACTCGTGGTCACCGGACAAAAGGTAAAGAAGGGTGACGTGTTGGCGGACGGCCAGTCAACCGACCGAGGCGAGCTGGCACTGGGACGCAACCTGTTGGTGGCGTTCATGCCGTGGCGCGGCTACAACTTCGAGGACGCCATCATCATCAACGAAAACGTCATAAAGAAGGACTGCTTCACCTCCGTCCACATAGAGGAGTTCGAGGTGGAGGCGCGCGACACCAAGTACGGCAAAGAGGAGATCACCCGCGACGTGCCCGGCTTGAGCGAAGAAGCCCTGCGCAACATTGACGAAAGCGGCATGGTAAGGCTGGGCGCGAAGGTTCGCCCCGGCGACATACTGGTGTGCAAACTCACTCCGAAGGGGGAGACTCTTCTTTCACCCGAGGAAAAACTGCTCAAGGCTATTTTCGGCGAGAAGGCGGGCAACGTTATGGACACCTCGTTCCGCGTTTCACCGGGCGTCGAGGGCATAGTCGTGGACGTGCGGATATTCTCGCGAAGCGGCGCTGAAAAGGACGCCCGCGCGCTGGCCATCGAGACGACGGAAAAAGCTAGGATAGAGAGCGATTTTGACGAGCAGATAAGGATAGTCCGCGATGAGCGCGACAACCGTTTGCGCGCCGCGCTTGAGGGTAAAACCGCCGAGAAGGCCGTAACCGCCTCCGGCTCCAAGGAAGTGCTCGTCGAGGCTAAAAAAGCGCTGACGGCGGAAGCCCTGAAAAAGGTCGACGGAAAAGACCTCCTTAAGATACAGGTAAAGGAAAACATCGGCACGAAGCTGGAGGAGATAGAGGAGTCCTTCTCGGAACTCACCCACGACCTCAAGCTGGAGCTGAGCGAAAAACTCGCCAAGCTCGACAAGGGGGACGAACTGGCCCCCGGCGTGATAAAGCTCGTGAAAGTTTATGTGGCGGTAAAGCGCAGGTTGCAGGTCGGAGACAAAATGGCCGGCCGACACGGCAACAAAGGCGTCATCTCCGTCATAGTCCCGGAAGAGGACATGCCGATGCTTGACGACGGCACCCCGATTGACATCGTTTTAAATCCGCTTGGTGTTCCGTCTCGTATGAACGTGGGCCAGCTTATGGAGACGAGTCTCGGCATGGCCGCCAGGCTCATGGGCGAGTATTTCGAGACCCCGGTGTTCGACGGGGCCAGGGAAGACGACGTCCGGAAACTTTTGAAGGATCTCAACCTGCCGGAAGACAGCATGTTGAGGCTTCGCGACGGAAGGATGGGAGAATTTTTCGACCAGAAAGCCTTCGTAGGGATCATATACATGCTTAAACTGCATCATTTGGTCGAGGACAAGATACACGCGCGCTCGACCGGACCATACTCGCTAGTGACCCAGCAACCGTTGGGCGGAAAGGCGCAGTTCGGCGGCCAGCGGCTCGGCGAAATGGAGGTCTGGGCGTTGGAGGCGTACGGCGCCGCCCACACCCTGCAAGAGATGCTCACCGTGAAATCCGACGACGTCGAAGGGCGAAAGAGAATGTACGAGGCCATCGTGAAGGGGGACAACACCCTTCAACCGGGACTGCCGGAATCCTTTAACGTGCTCGTGAAGGAACTTCAGAGCTTGTGCCTTGACATATCGCTGGATGATATCCAGAAGAAACCAATAATTTAGGAGGGACTAGCCTTGGAAAAAACTATGCGCTTGTTTGAAAAGCCCAAGGATCCGCTTTCCTTTGATTCGGTGCTTATACGCCTCGCGTCCCCGGAAAAGATACGGTCTTGGTCGTTCGGCGAAGTTAAAAAGCCGGAAACGATAAACTATCGCACGTTCAAGCCCGAACGCGACGGCCTTTTTTGCGCCAAGATTTTCGGACCTGTGAAGGACTGGGAATGCTTGTGCGGAAAATACAAGAGGATGAAGTACAAGGGAACCGTCTGCGAAAAGTGCGGAGTCGAGGTCACCCTTTCAAAGGTTCGCCGGGAGAGGATGGGGCATATAGAGCTTGCCAGCCCTGTAGCGCACATCTGGTTCTTCAAGGGACTGCCGAGCAAAATCGGCAACTTTTTGGACATGACGCTTACGGAACTCGAGGCGGTCATCTATTTCGAGAAATACATAATCATGGACGCGAAGGGGACGAAGCTTAAAAAAGGCAAGCTCCTCACCGAAGACGAGTTCTCGGACGCTATTGAGACCTACGGCGAGGACGCGTTCGACGCCGGAATGGGCGCCGAGGCGATACAACTGCTCCTCAAGGCCGTGGACATGGACGCGTTGGCCGGCGATCTGAAGGAAAACCTTAAAACCACGACATCCGTCCAGGGCAAACGCAAACTTATAAAACAGTTGAAGATAGTCGAGGCGTTCCGCAAATCCGGCAACAGGCCCGAGTGGATGGTGCCCAGCGTCATACCGGTGATACCGCCCGAGCTAAGGCCGCTGGTGCCGCTCGACGGGGGAAGATTCGCGACGTCCGACCTTAACGACCTTTATCGCAGGGTCATAAACAGGAACAACAGGCTCAAAAGGCTGATGGAGCTACGCGCTCCCGACATCATCATTCGTAACGAGAAGAGGATGTTGCAGGAGGCGGTTTCCGCGTTGTTTGACAACGGCAGGCGCGGCAGGGTTTTAAAAGGGCCGAACAAAAGGCCGCTTAAGTCGCTTGCCGACAACCTAAAGGGAAAACAGGGACGCTTCAGGCAGAACCTATTGGGCAAGCGCGTCGATTACTCCGGTCGCTCCGTCATCGTGGTCGGTCCGGAACTAAAGCTTTATCAGTGCGGCCTGCCAAAGAAAATGGCCATAGAGCTGTTCAAGCCTTTCATCTATCACAAGCTGGAAGTCAAGGGCTACGCCGCCACCATCAAGAGCGCCAAGAAAATGGTGGAAACCGAGCAACCGGAAGTTTGGGAAGTTCTGGACGAGGTCATCAAGGATCATCCGGTGCTTCTAAACCGAGCACCCACGCTACACAGGCTGGGCGCGCAGGCGTTCGAACCGGTGCTTGTAGAGGGCAAGGCGATCAGGCTTCATCCTCTCGTCTGCGCCGCGTTCAACGCGGACTTCGACGGAGACCAAATGGCGGTGCACGTCCCCCTCTCCCTGGAATCACAGGTGGAGGCCAGGGTGCTCATGTTGTCCATCAACAACATTCTCTCGCCCGCGAACGGCAAGCCGATCACGGTGCCGTCGCAGGACATCGTGCTCGGTTGCTACTACCTGACAAAAGAGCGCGGCGCGGTAAAAGGCGAGGGGAAGGCGTTCTCAAGCCCGGCGGAAGTGCGCTCGGCGTTTGACCATAGCGCGGTTCATCTTCAGGCCAAGGTGCGCGTTCGCATATCGGGTCAGATACACGAGACCACCGTGGGCAGGGTGCTTTTCTACGAGATAGTGCCAAAGGAAATTCCGTTCCCCCGCGTGAACAGGCTCATGAACAAGGCGGCGTTGCTACAACTCGTCAACGAGTGTTACACAAAGACGAAACTCGACGTCATAGTCAAGTTTCTTGACGACCTAAAGGACACCGGGTTCTTCTACGCATACAAGTCGGGCATATCCATAAGCCTTGCGAACATGACGATTCCGAAAAAGAAGACCATGCTGGTCAACGAGGCCAAGGGCAAGGCGCAGGAGGTTGAGGACCAGTACCACAACGGCCTAATAACCAAAGGCGAGGGGTACAATAAAATAATAGACATCTGGGCCCAGGTCACCGACAAGATAACCGAGGAGGTTTTCGCGGAGCTCAAGGAAGAGGACAAGCGGTTGACGGACGGCTCGGCTCCCGCCACCGCCCAGTTCAACGGCGTGTACATAATGGCCGATTCCGGCGCGCGCGGAAGCAAGGCGCAGATATCCCAGCTCGCGGGCATGCGCGGCCTCATGGCCAAGCCGTCCGGAGAAATCATCGAAACGCCCATCACGGCCAATTTCCGCGAGGGTTTGACCGTCGCGCAGTACTTCACCTCCACCCACGGAGCGCGCAAAGGACTCGCGGACACGGCGTTAAAAACCGCCAACTCCGGCTACCTCACCAGAAGGCTCGTCGACGTCGCGCAGGACGTGATAGTGACGATGGATGACTGCGGCACGCTGAACGGCATAGAAATTACCGCGCTTGTCGAAGGCGGCGAGATTATTCAAAGGCTCGGCGAGAGAATCCTTGGCCGCGTAACCTTGGAGCCGGTCATCGACCCGTTCACCAAAGAGGTGCTGGTCGACGCCAACAAGGAAATAAACGAAGAGGCGATGGAGAAAATAGAGAACGCCGGCGTGGAGCAGATAAAAATCCGCTCCGTGCTCACCTGCGACGCGCAGGAGGGCATATGCACCCAGTGCTACGGACGAAACCTAGCCACGGGCAGGCTTGTCGAGGCGGGCGAGGCGGTCGGCGTCATAGCCGCGCAGTCCATCGGAGAGCCGGGAACACAGCTCACCATGAGAACGTTCCACATCGGTGGTATCGCGAGCAGGGTCGCGGAGCAGACCAAGCTACAAACCCTCAAGGGGGGCGTGGTGAAGTTCGTGGAACTGCGCACCGTTCAGCTGAAGAACGGCGAGCTTATAGTTATGAACCGGAACGGCGGCGTGATTATTCAGGACGAAGAAGGGCGCGAAAAAGAGCGTTACAAGATGATATACGGCGCGAAGCTCAAGGTAAGGGACGGCATACGCGTAGGCGAGGGGGACACCCTGGCCGAATGGGATCCATATACGGTCTCGATACTCACCGAAACCCA
>Ga0315281_10014871_pt1 | contig 10463 bp, 6 predicted proteins | sample YL17G07_0_MG_FD_204540 | JGI IMG/M metagenome (GOLD analysis project Ga0315281, IMG submission 204540) | Sediment microbial communities from Yellowstone Lake, YNP, Wyoming, USA - YL17G07_0 | ecosystem: Environmental > Aquatic > Freshwater > Lake > Sediment | place: USA: Wyoming | collected...
TGAATCGTTGGAGATCAGCAGCTTGGCGCGGCGGATCAGCTCGCCGCTCTGGAGCATGGTGAGGCGGCCGGTGCCGTCCGCGAGCGCCGCGCCGCCCAGCGCCGTCTGGATGGCGCGCGCGTCGGCGCGGTCCCCCGCTCCGCCGACGATCACGAGCGGGACCTCCTGCGACAGCGCGCGGGCGAGCTCGGGGAAGTACGGCCAGCGCTTGGTCGCCCACTGCGAGCCGGGGGCGAGCACGACGAAGTCCCCGGTGATCCCGGCCGCCTCGAGGAGCGCGTCCACCGCCGCGCGGTCGCCGGCCGACGGGTAGATCTCGGGCTCGCGCCGGTCGGGGGCGCCGTCGGCCAGCGAGAGCAGCCGCTCGATCTGGTGCACCTCGCCGCGGGGCGTTACCGCGTGGGTGTAAAGGAACGATCCCTGTGCGCCGCGGAAGCCGATGCGCCGGGGGATCCGTGCGGCGCGCGCCAGCAAAGCGGAGCGCGGACTCGCCTGCGCGATGTACGCCGTGCCGTAGTGGCGCGCGCGCAGCTTGCGCGCCAGCCGCACGAAGGCGCCCAGCCCCGCATCGGCGCCCTTCTTGTCGTAGACGATGGTCTCGCGGATGTGCGGGTTGTTCTTGAGGACGCCCGCGCCGGCCGGCACCACGACGACGTCCACCGGCGCGCCGAGCCGTTCGGCGGCGCGGCGGATCAGCACGGTGGCGAGGATCACGTCGCCCGGGAACGCCGTCTGGATGACGAGTCCGCGGCCGGTCACGCGGGCCTCACTCGCGCGCGAGCGGCGACCCGCGAGCTCCCGCTCCGGGACGTCGTCCGCCTGGGCACGCGAGCGGCGCGGCGCGCCCCCCTCGTTCGGCTGCGGACGCTCGGGAGGCGTCATTCGACCTTCAGCACCGCGAGGAATGCTTCCTGCGGGATCTCGACGGTGCCCACCTGCTTCATCCGCTTCTTGCCTTCCTTCTGCTTCTCCAGAAGCTTGCGCTTGCGCGTCACGTCGCCGCCGTAGCACTTGGCCAGCACGTTCTTGCGCAGCGCGCGCACCGTCTCGCGGGAGATGATCTTCGAGCCGATCGCCGCCTGGATGACCACCTCGAACAGCTGCCGCGGGATCAGCTCGCGCAGCTTACCCGCCAGCTTCTTGCCCCACTCGTAGGCCTTGTCGCGGTGGAGGATCACGCTGAAGGCGTCCACCGCCTCGCCGTTGATCAGCATGTCCAGCTTCACGAGGTCGTTGGCGCGGTAGCCGATGAGCTCGTAGTCGAGCGAGGCGTAGCCGCGCGAGATCGTCTTCAGCCGGTCGTAGAAGTCGAGGATGATCTCGGCGAGCGGGAACTCCCAGTCCAGCTCGACGCGGGTCGGGTCGAGGTACTTCATGCCGAGGTAATTGCCGCGCCGCTCCTGGCCGAGCTTCATCAGGCCGCCGATGTAGTCGGCGGGGCTGAGGATGCGGGCCTTCACGTACGGCTCCTCGATGCGGTCCACCGCGGATCCGGTCGGCATCTTCGACGGGTTCTCGACCACGGCCTTCGTGCCGTCGGTGAGGTACACGTCGTACTCCACGTTCGGCACCGTCGTCACCAGGTTGAGCCCGAACTCGCGCTCCAGCCGCTCCTGCACGATCTCCATGTGCAGCAGGCCGAGGAACCCGCTGCGGAAGCCGAAACCCAGCGCCACCGACGTCTCGGGCTCGTAGTGCAGGGCGGCGTCGTTGAGCTGGAGCTTCGCGAGCGCGTCGCGCAGCTCCTCGTACTGCTCGGTCGCCGTCGGGTAGAGCCCCGCGAACACCATGGACTTCGCGTCGCGGTAGCCGGGAAGCATCGCGCCGGCGCGGTGCTCGGCGTCGAAGATGGTGTCGCCCGAGCGCGTGTCCTTGACGTCGCGGAAGTTCGCGACCAGGTAGCCAACCTCGCCCGCCGTGAGCCGGTCGGAGGGCTGGTGGCCGAGCTGGAGGTAGCCCACCTCGGCGACGTCGTACGTGCCCTCGTGGGCGCCCATCGCGATGTGCATCCCGACGCGGACCTCGCCGTCCACCACCCGGATCGACGGGATCGCGCCGCGATAGCGGTCGTAGTAGCTGTCGAAGATCAGGGCGCGCAGCGGCGCCGCGGGATCGCCGCGCGGCGCCGGCACCCGCGCGACCACCGCCTCGAGCAGCTCCGGGATCCCGCGCCCCTCCTTGGCGGAGACGAGCAGGATGTCGGCCTCGTCCGCGCCGATCAGGTCGTGGATCTCGGCCTTCCGCTTCGCGGGCTCGGCGCTCGGCAGGTCGATCTTGTTGAGGACCGGGATGATCTCCAGCCCGGCGTCGAGCGCCAGGAACAGGTTCGAGAGCGTCTGCGCCTGGATCCCCTGGGAGGCGTCCACGACCAGGATCGCCCCCTCGCACGCGGCCAGCGAGCGCGAGACCTCGTAGGTGAAGTCGACATGGCCCGGCGTGTCGATCAGGTTGAGCTCGTACTCCTGACCGTCCGCGGCCGTGTAGCGCATCCGCACCGCGTTCAGCTTGATCGTGATCCCGCGCTCGCGCTCCAGGTCCATGGTGTCGAGGACCTGCTCGCGCATCTCCCGGCGCGTGAGCGTCCCCGTCGCCTCGATCAGGCGGTCGGCGAGGGTGCTCTTGCCGTGGTCGATGTGGGCCACGATGCAGAAGTTGCGGATCCTGGAAGCGTCCATTGAGGCGGGAAATATAGCCGCCGTGCCGGGAGTATGAGGCCGCAGTTCTCAGCGCGGAGATGGCGGGGCAGGCGGCAGGCGGCAGGTGCCGCCTCAGTCCTGCTCCAGCCCGGCATACGCCCATGGCTCCAGGACGTCCTGGTACGCCTGGAACAGCACCGGCGGCGCCGGCACCTTCCGGCCCTCGAGCATCGCGCGGATCATCAGCGCGTTCGCCGGGCCCTTCCCCTCGAAGTGGTTGTTGCTGACGACGTAGACTTCCCGCACGCCCTCCGCCCCCGCGACCTTGCGGATCCGCTCGATCCACGGGTGCAGCTCCTCGGCGGTGTAGAGGTAGTCGTAGCGGCGGGCGGCGTCCTCGTTCTCCTCGAACCATCGGTCGTAGCAGCGGCCGTGGAACCGCACGTAGCCGACGGGGCTGGTGACGCCCGCCGTGGGCGCGAGCGACTCCCCGATCACCGGCTGGTCGATGTTGCAGAAGCCCAGGCCGAGGTGCTTGAGGAGCCGCGCGTGCTCGTGCTTCGCCCATGCCCCGTGCCGCAGCTCCACCACGACGGGCCACCCGGCGAAGTCCGCGGCCAGCCGTTCGAGGCGTTCGAGGTGCGCGGCGGTGGGTCGGAACGACCAGGGGAACTGCGCCAGCACGGCGCCGAGCCGGTCGGCTTCGCGCAGGACCTGCAGGCCGTCGGTGACCGCGTGGACGTCGTCGGCGGTCCACTCGGCTGAGGGCTGAGGGCCGGGGGCCGAGGGCTTGAAACTCCGCGGTGAGCCGTCAGGCGCCTGCCCGTGCGTGAACCGCTGCCACAGCTTGGCGGTGAACCGGAACTGCGGATTGTGCGCCACGCGCCGCACCCACGAGGCGTAGTTCCTCGGGGGCTGCGGCGCGTAGAACGAGGCGTTGATCTCGATCGTGTCGAAGTACGTGGCCGTGAAAGCCAGGACGTCGAACTGCTTCGGCACGTCCGCCGGGTAGACGCGCCCCGGGGAATCGGGGTACGACCACCCGGCGGGGCCGACGCGGATTACGGCGTCTGAACGACCTGCCGGCGGCTCTCGGGATTCCACTGCGGACGCTCCGTGGTGTTCGCGACGTCCAGCCCGATGTAGAAGACCATCTGCACGATGCGGCTGGCCTTCTCCGCGTCGATCTTGTCCACCGAATCCGTCGCTCGGTGGTAGTCCGGATGCGTGCCGTTGAAGAAGAACAGGATCGGCACGCCCTTGCGCGCGAAGTTGAAGTGGTCCGAGCGGGAGTAGAACCGCTCGGTGGGCCAGATGTCGTCGATCAGCTGCATGTGCAGCTCGGGGTGCGCGGTCGTGACGGCGTTCGCCGTCGCGCCGAGCGTGCTGTGCTCCTTGCCGATCACGACGATCGTGTCGCGCCAGCCAACCTGGTTGCGGTAGTAACGGCCGATCATGTCCATGTTGAGGTCCGTCACCGTCTGCGCGAGCGGGAAGACCGGGTGTTCCGAGTAGTACTCGCTGCCCCACAGTCCGCGTTCCTCCCCCGACACCGTCATGAAGACCAGCGTGCGCCGCGGCCGCGGATTCAGCTGCGCGAAGGCGCGCGCGAGCATCACGACGCCCGTGGTGCCCGAGGCGTCGTCGTCGGCGCCGTTGCAGATCGAGTCCGCGCCCGCGGCGCTGCAGCCGTTGCCCATCCCCACCGCGCCCACGTGGTCCATGTGGCCGGTGAAGAACACGTACTCGCTGCGGAGCGCCGGATCGCTGCCCTCCAGCACGCCGATGACGTTCGGGGCGCTCGCTTCATCGAGCGTGGTGCGGCGCGCGCTCACGGCCGCGGTGAAGCCCTGGAGCATGCGGGCGCCCGACGCGCCCTCCGCGCGGAGGGCGGCCATGGTCTCGCCCGCCGCCTGGAGCACGCCCAGGGCGGAGGAGTCGCGCACCAGGAAGACCGGGATCGGCACCTGGGCGTTCGCCGATGGCGTGCCGCCCACCAGCTCGAGCCGCGCGGTGCGCGCGCCGCGGGTCATGTTCGCCCAGAAGTTGGCGGGCACGTCGGCCACGACCACGAATGCCCGCGCGCCGGCCGCGGCGGCTTTCTGCACGAGCGGCAGGCTGCTGTTGAGGCGGCTGAGGGCGCCGACCTGGAGGACGACCGCGCCGGCGAGCGGCGCGTCGCCGAACGGCCGCGCGGTGTCGGCGCTCTGGCCGTAGAGCAGCACCACCGGACCCGACACGTTCGAATCGGGCAGCGTGCCGGCGAGGTACGCGGCATCGCGGCCGAGGACCCAGTGCCCGTGCGCGCCGTGGCCCATCGCCATCACGAACGACGTGCTGTCGAGCATGGAGCGGCGGATGCGGTAGCGCTGCAGGAAGCTCCCGCTGTCGCCGCCCGGCCGGAGGCCGAAGCGCTGGAACTCGCCCGCGATCCAGCTGGCGACCTTCTCCAGCTCGGGGCTCGGCGTGCCGCGACCGCGCATCGAGTCGTCGGCGATGACGCCGATCCGCGCGCGGTAGTCGGCTTCGGTGATGGTGCCGATCGCCCGCGTCACCTGGGCGGCGCTGGGCGTCCCGGTCGCCGCCGCGCGGCGGGCCTGGGCGTGGAGCGGGGCCGCGGCTGCCGCCGCGAGGAGGAACATGGTCGCAACGCGTCTCATCGAACCTGCCGGTCAGGGGTGATCGTGGGGGGCTCCCGAACGGAGCACGCCCGGCCGCAATCTACGGCCGGGCGCGTGGGAAAGTTGCAGCTCCGGGTCCGGTCAGGGCCGCCGCCGCTCCAGCGTCGGGCGCGACGCAGGTGCCGGGCTCGAGCGGGGCGCGGGGCTGGAACGCGGCGCCGGGCTCGCGGCCCTCGGCTGGCTGGAGGGTGGCGGACTCGCTGGCCGGCTGACCGCGGGCGGCGCCTCGCGCCGCGGCTCGGGCCGCGACTCCGGCCGGGTCGCGGACGGCTCGGAGCGGCGCGCGGGCTCGGCGCGTGCCGGCCGGGCCTCGTCGTTCGGCGGGCGGGCGATGGCTCCTGAGCGGGTCGGCCGCGTCTCGTCCGTCTTGAGCACCGGCTGCTCGCGCTGCGGGACCGGCACGGCGTAGCTCCGGGCCCCCGCCTCGTCGGGCCGGCGGCGCTCCGGCGTCTCGGCCGGGCGGCTCGGCGCCGGCGCGTCGGCCGGACGGCTCTCGGGCCGGGCGTCCGGCGTGCGGCGGTCGGTGCCTTCCGCCGGGCGGCTCTGGGGCCGGCTCTCCGGCCGTGCTTCCGGCGCGCGGCGTTCGTCGCCGGTGCCCGGACGGATCTCGATGCCCGGAGGCGAATCCACCCGGCGCCGGCCACCCTGCTCCAGCGGCAGCGGCAGGGGCTGGCCACCGGGCGAGGTGCGGCGCCGGTCGGCGCCTTCCTCGCTGCCGCCGCGCGGCTGATCGCCGCCGACCGGAGGCGCGATGCGCCGCTCGGGCGCCACGCGCGGGGCCGGGATGCTGCCCACGCCGCCGACGTCGGTGGCCCGCACGCCGCGCTCCTCGGGGCGGCGGCCGGCCAGCGGGTCGCTCACGCGCCGGTCGCGATAGTCGATCCCGGGCGCCGCGTTGTCGCGGTTCTTGAAGACGTAGCGCTGGCCGATGGACCCGGGCGTGGTGTAGACGACCCGCGTCCCGCCGTAGTAGCGCGTGGGATACCAGTAGCTCGGGTAGTAGTAGAACGGGTCGTTCCACACGACCAGCGTGAACCGCCGGCACCAGGCCTGGTAGGGGTCCCAGTACGCGTACGGCGTGTACGCATGGCAGTCGTAGCACACGAACCGCGGGTAGTCGTAGCGCTGCTCGACATAGTACGGCACGATGTGCGTGTCGAAGTCGGTGTACTCCGCCGCCATGAGGTGGGCGGAGATCTCCTCCATCGTGGAGCGCGGATCGCCGTGGATGCGCCCGTCGGACACGGCGTGCAGGTCCCAGCGCCCGCCGCCGGCGATGGCGTCGTAGTTGAACGGCGCGCTGGACGCGACGCCGAACACGTACCCCACGCCGGGGTAGTCGTCCACGTGGAACGCGTCGCCGCGGTCGAAGGTCGAGACGGTGTAGGTCGCGCCGCCGTAGCCGAGGTTCTCGTCTTCCGGCGTGCGGGGGAACAGCACCTGCACGCGGCCGTCGGTATCCACGCGGAAGATCGTGACGTAGGCGTCCCGCTCGGTGCGATAGTACAGGCGGACACGCTCGCCCCGGTGGTACAGGTCGCCCCGCGACATCCAGATGCGGATGCCCGGCGAGGCCTCGTGCGAGAGCCGCGCGATCTTGACCATGGTCCGTGCTACGGGGGGCAGGGTGCGCGGCACCGGAGCCGCGGCCACCGCCAGCGCCGTCAGGACGACGAGGTTGAGCACCATCTGGCCACCTCCTGAAGACAGTCCTACGCCCATAGTAAGGGCAGGGACCGTGCCACGCGGTCGGATCGTCACAAATCGTGGTCTTTCAAGCACTTGGCTTGTTCCCGCGCTCCTCGGTAGGTTACGACATGTCCTGTTTGGATGACAGCGAATGGCCCTGAATCGCTCCGGCCGCCTCGATCTCCTGAACCCCCGCGAGGTCGCAAGTCTCGGCGGGATCGAGGTCGTGGCGCGCGGCGTGGTCGAGGGGTTCCTGGCCGGGTTGCACCGCTCGCCGTTCCGCGGCTTCTCGGTCGAGTTCGCCGAGCACCGCCCGTATCAGCCGGGTGACGAGCTGCGGTACCTGGACTGGAAGGTGCTGGGCAAGCGCGACCGTCTGTACGTGAAGCAGTACGAGGAGGAGACCAACCTGCGCGCGACGCTGGTGCTGGACGTGTCGCGTTCGATGGGGTGGGCCGCCGACCCGGAGAAGACGCTCACGAAGTTCGACTACGCGGTGCGCCTCGCGGCCGCGCTCGCGCTCGTGCTGGTGCGCCAGCGCGATGCCACGGGGCTCATCGCCTACGACGACCGGGTGCGCACGGTGGTCCCGCCGCGCGCGCGCAGCGGGCAGTGGCCCTTGCTGGTGCGCGAGCTGACGGCGCTGGTGCCGGGGGGGCTGAGCGCGGCCGAGCGTGCCCTGCCGCGCGCCGTCGAGCTGCTCAAGCGGCGGGGGATGGTGCTGCTCATCTCCGATCTTCTGGTGGACCGCGAGCGCTCGCTGCACGCGATGCGGTATCTGCGCCACCGCGGCCACCACGTGACGGTCTTCCACCTGATGGATCCGGGCGAGGCGGACCTGTCCGGGCCGGCGGAGGCGCGCTACGTGGACCCCGAGACAGGGGACAGCGTGGTCGCGAACGCCGCCGACCTGCGCCACGCCTACCGCACCACCGTCGATGGCGTGGTGGCGGCGTGGCGGCGTGCGTGCCGCACCAGCGGGATCGGCTACCACCACGTCTCGACCGGCACGCCGTTCGGGCACGCGTTGCGGCGCGCGGCGCGCTCGCGCGCGCGCGCCGGCTGATGGTCTTCCTCTCTCCCTTCGCCCTGCTCGGTCTCGCGGCGGTGCTGGTGCCGCCGTTGCTGCACCTGTTCCAGCGGCGCGAGCCGCCGGTGATCGAATTCCCCGCCGTCCGCTATCTGCAGGAGACGCAGCGCGACGCGCGGCGCACGGTGCAGCTCCAGCATCTGCTGCTGATGCTGCTGCGGATGCTCGCCGTGGTGCTCGTGGCGCTCGCCGCGGCGCGGCCGGTGGTGCCGGGCGGCCTGGGCGCGCACCACGAGCCCACGGCGCTGGTCCTGGTGCTCGACAACTCGCTCTCCTCCGGCGCGGTGCGTGCGGGCACGCGCGTATTGGACGACCTCGCGGCGCGCGCGCGCGAGACGCTGCGCGCGGCGCAGGCCGGGGACGCGGTGTGGCTGATCGGGGCCGACGCGCTCGCGCGCCGTCGGACGCCGGCCGAGCTGCTCGAGGCGGTGAGCGCGGCGCGGCCCGACGCGCGGCGACTCGACCTCGATGCCGCGGTACGCCAGGGTGCGCGGCTGATCGCGACGTCGGGCTTCGCGCGCGGCGAGGTGCACGTGCTGAGCGACATGCAGGCGAGCGCGCTCGGCGGAGCGGCTGTCGGCCCTCAGCCCTCAGCCGATTCCCAGCTTGCCGGCGTCGTCATCCTCGTCTATCACCCCGCCGGTGATCCGCCGCCCAACCGCGGGGTCATCCTGGCGCGGCCGACGCCGGCGCTGTGGCTTCTCGGCGGCGGCGCGGTGCGCGCGGGCGTCGGCGGCAGCGGGACCGAGCCGTCCTCGCGTGCTACCCTCGCGCTCACCGTGGACGGCCGCAGCGGCGCGCGCGCCCTCGCCGCCGCCGTCGGCGAGGTCGAGCTCGCGGCGCCGCGGCTGACGCCGGGCTGGCACACCGGACTCGTCGCGCTCGAGCCCGACGAGTTGCGTGCCGACGACGAGCGCCGCTTCGCGGTACGCGTCACGCCGCCGCCGGTCGCCGCGGCCATGGGCGAGAACGGCGCGTTCGTGGACCAGGCGCTCGAGGCCCTCGCGGCCGCCGGTCGCGTGCGCACCGGCGGCGCGGTCGAGGTGCGCATCGGCCCGGCGGTCCTTCCGGGAGCGCTCGTGGTTCTCCCGCCCGCCGATCCCGCCGCGCTCGGCGCCCTGAACCGCGCGCTGGGGGCCTCCGGAGTGCCGTGGCGGTTCGGGATGCGGATCCAGAGCGAGGACACCATCGCCGCGCCGACGGTGCCGGAACTTGCCGGCGCCCGGGTGCGCGTGCGCTTCCGGCTCGAGCCGACGGGCCCACCGCCCTCGGGCGACGTCCTCGCGCGCGCCGGCGGCGATCCGTGGTTGGTGCGCGCGGGTCGCGTCGTGCTGGTCGGCAGCCGGCTCGTGCCCGAGGAGACGAACCTCCCGCTGACCGGCGCGTTCGTCCCGTTCGTCGGCGCACTCGTGGGCCGCATCGCGCGCGGCGAAGCGAACGTCCTCGAGGCGGCGCCCGGCGGAAGCGTCATCCTGCCACCGCGTGTCACGGCGCTCGCGTCGCTCGACTCCCTGCTCGAGGCACGCGGGGGCGAGGCCATGGCGGCGCCCGCCGAGCCCGGGGTGTACGCCTTGCGGGCCGGAGCGGACACCGTCGGCATGCTGGTCGTCGCTGCGGACCCGCGCGAATCCGACCTCACCCGCGCGAGCGACGCGGCGCTGGCCGCGCGCTGGACGCGCGCCCGCGTCGCCGTGACCGACCAGCCGCGCGGGTATGCGGCGCGCCGGTTCCGGGGCGCGGGCCGCAGCGAGCTGACGGGCTGGCTGCTGCTGGCGGCATTGCTGGTGCTCGGGGCCGAGAGCATCCTGGCGGCCGGCGGACTTGGAAAGAGACCGAAGACCACAGACCACAGACCATAGACGACAGCAGACTGGGTAGCTTTGCTACCGTCTGCCGTCTGGTACGCTCACCCGTGGTGGATACCTTCGCGCGATGCCGCTCCCCCAGCTGATCTCCGCTCTGAGGCGCCTGCCCGAGTTCCTCGAACTCGAGGCGGCGCTGCGGGTGCCGGCGGCGTCGGCGCGGCTGGGCGTCCTGCCGGGCTCGGCGGGCGCGGTCCTGGTTGCGGCGCTGGCGGAGGCGCAGCCTTCGCAGCGGTTCGTCGTCATTGCGGCGGGGCCGGTCGAAGCCGAGCGCTGGCTCGCCGATCTCGCCGTGCTGCTGCCGGACGAACGCGCCGCGCTCTACCCCCAGCGCGAGGGGCTCGGCGACGACGAGCCGCACGTCGAGATCGCGGGCGAGCGCGCCGAGACGCTCGAGGCGCTCGCGCACGGGGTGCAGGTCGTCGTGACGACGGCGCGCGCCAGCGCCGAGCGCACGCTGATGCCGGCCGCGCTCGCCGCCTCGCGGCTCGAGATCGGGCCCGGG
>Ga0315281_10014872_pt1 | contig 10462 bp, 16 predicted proteins | sample YL17G07_0_MG_FD_204540 | JGI IMG/M metagenome (GOLD analysis project Ga0315281, IMG submission 204540) | Sediment microbial communities from Yellowstone Lake, YNP, Wyoming, USA - YL17G07_0 | ecosystem: Environmental > Aquatic > Freshwater > Lake > Sediment | place: USA: Wyoming | collected...
TTACCTGTTAAGTGGATATTTAATATCCTAATTGTGACACGGCTCGGCCCCGTGACCCATTTACGTCATTTCTTGTCGGCTTATGACCGCTCCCCTGTACGTGTTCCTATTGTCGATTGTCACACCGTTTGTGCGTCCGCTCTACCCTGAGAATGTTTTCTCATCAACCATTTTGTTCGTGAATTCTGTTGACCGGCTCCCCGTCCCCTGATAAGATTCCGGAGTAGGGTAGTATGCCGGTTCGGGAATATCTTCGCAACGTGTGAAGGTCCAACCGGCAGACCCAATAGTAAAAGGTTATTTCAGACAGGGAAAGGGTAGATTTATGGCAAAGCTAACGGCTGCCGAATTTCAAGCCAAGCACGCTACCCGATTGAAAGCCGCCGTAGAAGACATGCGGACGGGCATCAAACGGGTTACGGAATCGCCGACGGAAAAGGCGGCAAACAAGCAAGACAAGATGCTCGCCAACCTGACCGCCGCCGTTTCGTCAGGCAAGTGGGCCGCGGGGCTGAAACGTGTGTCCCTTGAGGAATGGAAACGAAAGGCCGCAGACATCGGCGTGAATCGCGTCGCCGCCGGTATCGACGCCGCCAAAGCGAAAGTCGTGGCATTTGCGGAAGAGCTGCTTCCCCATATCGACCGGAGCAAAGCCAAGCTGGCAGGCATGGCAGACGTGACGCTGGACGATAACATCAACCGGATGACAACCTTCATCCGCGAAATGGCAACGTTCCGGCGAAGCACGTAAGCACGGGGCAACGAAAGAGAAACAGCAATTAGGGATAAAGAAAGTCTCTAACATTGCCTTTGTGAAGGGATGAAGTATGGCGTTGAAACAAGCGAACATGATAAAGCGTATCACCGCTTCCGGTGGCGGTACGCTGGAAGCCCGTGCCGGTGAAAGCCTACGGGTGAAACGGATAGAATGCGTGCCGTCGTCAAACGACACGTATCTTACCGTTGCCGTTGACCGTACAACGGTCGCTTTCTATCGCATCAAAGGGAAAGCCGGAAACCATCTGGGAACGTTGCATGGTGCATACCTGCGAAAGAACATCATGGAGTTTCTGTCCAACGTGGGTATCAACGTTTCCATTCCCGTGCCTACGGGACAAACGCTGTCCGTTTCCCGCTACGCTGAGACGGGAAATGTCATAGTGATCTATGACCGCTTTGACGCCGCAGACATCAAGGCCAGCGATCCAAACGGGCCGGATTGTAAGGAATACGTTTTCCTGCAATACGCGAAAGTAGGGATAGCCCCTACTGCATCGGGTGACGCGGTGGTCGATACGTCACTGACACCGACGGAATTCCCCGATTTCCCGTGCGGGGCCGTTGTACCCGCAGACCATGTTATCGAAATGGTGGGTATCGTCGGTTCACCAATCTATGCGTATGTTGCTACGCCGGGAACATGGCAAAGCACGTATCTGAAGTTGACGAAAGGTCGGGAAGTGCTTTTTGATGCGGACCGGCTCGGCATTCCGTTCAAAGGTCTGGCGGGAACAACGCCAGGCGTTGTATATCAGGCCGATCATTCCCTCATCGGACCGGGAACAGAAGTGCTGCTCGACACGAACATCATAACGCCGGGCGATCCGCTCATGTTCGATCCGCCTTTGGTGTTCCCTGCCGGGCAGGAATTGAACGTCGTTCTCAGTGTCGTGTATAGCGGCACACTGGCATGGGCCGCTAACGGGGACGATCAAGCATTCATCCTTCGCGTCAAGAAAGTCTAACCGGCTGAATCCGCGAAACAAGCCGCAACAACTATTGCGGAGAACAGGACGAAAGATATGTTGATTTGGAAGAATCAAGCTGTTGTGATTTCGGTTGCCGGTTCCGAAGTCACCGTTGACATCCTCGGCTATGAAGCCGGGAAAACCCGGACAATCAAGTACATTGCCGGTCCGCAAACCACGAATTTGTGGTTGGCGTGCTACCGGACATCGGAAAAGGTCGTGGATTTCGATACCAAACTGCTCAATACGGGTATGCCACTACTGCCCGTATCAATTCCGATCAAAGAAGGCCAGATTTTTCGGGCTGGCTTCAAGGACAAAGGGGCAGGGGCCGCAACGTACAACGTCGCCGTCGGCTATGAGGAAATGCCCGATTAGGGTATCCATCGGCTTCCGTGTTGCCGTTGTGCCAATAGGGTAAAGGACGGATAAGAATGACGCATGGTTGCACACGCAATTCGGGGTCTTATTGCGGATATAGTCCATCGCAATACTTCTTATCCGTCCTGCCTTTTTACGATGAAGGGAAATGAACATGGCAAAGTTAGGATTGCCAATTGCGGATAAGTCCTTAGTGATTCATCCGCCACTACCGCCGAACATTCCGCTGGCCGATGAAGTGCGGCAAACGCTGGCTTTGATTCTCGGCTATAGCAATAGCGACCGCGTTCCGTTACGGGCTTCCCCATCGGGAATACTCTACGCGACGTCGCCAAATTTGGTGGACGTGGTACACTACGTTGCCGCCGCTCCAAACGCAGCAAAACAAGGGGCAGAAATTGCGTGTACAGAGATACTTTGCATGGCTCACCCGGACAACACGGGAAGAATTTGGGTGCGTACAAGGGTTGCGGCTACCGTCAACAATGCGTTTCCTCTGGACAAAGGCGATATTGTTGACTTCTGTGTAGAGAATCTGAATCAACTGTTCGCTCTCATCGTCGCTAACGGAGATACTCTCATTGTCGGCTATTCCCTGTAGGGAAGAGCCTGAATAAGGGGTTTGCTATGTACTTGGCTCGCAAAGGCGGAATGGTCTACGTATCGCGGGGCGATAACGCGACCATTGATTTCACACAAACAGCCTTCACAATGGATTCATTGCCCCATGAATTGTCGTTGGCTGCAATTGTGCCTGCAAACACGAAAGCGGTTATGGTCCGTTGCCTTATTCAAGATGGATCAACGGGCCAGATATTGCGTTTCCGTCCGGTTGGCTATGCCAATTGGGAGCGTAAGATAGAGCTTACTACCATTGTGGCAAGTAAGCCTACCGTTTTGGTGTTTCCTATCATTCTCAGTACTACCCGTACCATAGAGTATCTATGCTCTTCCGGTATGGATATCATAGAGTTGAATGTGGAGGGTTGGTTTCTGTAAAGCGGAAACGGAAACCGGCTATTCAGAGTATTTCCGCTATACTTCTTTGGGAAAGGGTTTTGCAATGCAATGGCTTCAGATTATCGGCAAAGTGCTCGCGGCTCTCGACCCGGAAACAAAGGCAAGGATTTCCGCCGGGCTTGACAAGGCACAAGAACACGCCACAAAGACCGTGTTGCCTATTGACGATATCGTGCTGGCTTTGTTCCGCATGATAACCGGCCTGTAGAGGAACCGGCGAAAAAGCGAAACCGCGGAAACATTTAAGTGAAACAGGACAAAGAAAGGCAAGATCGTATGCCGACAGAACAGCTGGTACCAGACAACGGCGTTGTCACAGAGCGTAAGAAGATGGTCAACCTCAATTTGGCCTTCACCTGCGATACCGATGAAGAAGCGTTGGCGGTAAAGGCGAAAGTCAACGCCATCGTGGTGGAATTCCCAAATATCCAAGTGATGTTCAATATCACGGAAAGACCTACGGCATAGCTTTATGTCGTATCTGCCCTACAGCTATTACAACGGTGTATACACAACGCTTGACACGGTACGGGCCAAGTTTATTCTGGTAGGCCAGTACATGAGCCAAGCGGGAAATCAATTGCAAGCGGCTGTAGACCCCAACGTGGTACTTGCGGGACAATCGTTGTATAATGCGGGAGTATATTTCCTGCAAGGCAATTCCGCTTTAACATGGTCACCGGCAACGAACAATACACGGTATTTCCTGAACCAATGCTTTACGTGGATAGCGGGACACTTGAACGATAGCCCAACGGCAACGGTAGACTTACAAGGTATGATAGACGCTCTGCTTGCAGGCGAATACGCGGAATATGTAGACTGGTTAGGTCTACAATGGGCGATTCAGCAAGTCCTGTTCGACCAACCGTTCTTCCCAGACCGCTATCAAGACATTGTTAATAGGGTACGTACATGAGTATCGAATATCCTGCTACCTACGGAGAAGCATTCTGGGGACCGCAAGTTGACGCGGAGGAAACGTTCTCTGATCACGTAGAGAAATCGCTCGAACCCTACGTCAAAGGATTGTGGGCTTTAGTGTCGGAATTTCCGGGCATACCCGACGTCATAGCAAACATGATGAATGCCTTTGGCACACCGGGACATCAAGGCTTGAAAAGCATGGGCGAAATGGCGTCCGCCACCGCCGTAAATGGGGTTATCGGGGAAGGATTGTCCCCATTCTTACGGGGACTTTCGTATGTTATCAATTCCGCCAAACCGAACAAACTACTGGACTTGAATAGTGCGGCTATTCTGCGAACCCGGAACCTCATGCCCCGTGAGCTTTTTGAGGATTTGGGCAAGGCCAACGGTTTCGATCCGCTCATCGCACAAGCCTATTACCGCTCTACCTTTCCCTATCCGGGCATTAACGACCTGTTTACGTGGGCAAGATATACGTCCAACGCTACGGAAACAATGGCGTTGTTGAAAACCAAAACGGATATTGTCGATGAAGACTATCCGCTATGGGATTTCCTCACGGCACTGCGATTGTCCATCGGCGAAATACAATCCCTTTTCGTCCGGGGATTTATGACGGAAATGGATGCTCGACAGGAATTGGCACGCAATGGGTATCGCCCACAAGACATCGACGCCGTTTTGGATATGGCGTTCACTATTCCTAATCCGTCGATCATGCTACAAGACGGCTTGTTGAACAACGCCAGCATGGAAGAGATCAAGGCCAGCTTGCAAGTGGCGGGATTGCACAAAGACTATCTGGACACGTTTATCAATGCTGTACTGGCGAAACCGAATCCCTCCGATATGATCCGCTGGCGTTTGCGAACCGACCCTAATCTAACGGAATTGGATACGGATTTACGCAAACTCGGCGTACACCCGGACTATTTGCCTGTATTCAGAGCTTTAGCGTACCCGGTTCCACCCGTCGGCGATATGATAACTATGGCCGTTCGGGAAGCCTTTTCCCCAGACATTGCCGCAAGGTTTGGACAATACGAAGATTATCCCTCCGATTTAACCCGTTTCGCCGCCATGAATGGAATTGATGAAGAATGGGCGAAACGATATTGGGCCGCTCATTGGTCCTTGCCGTCCCCACAACAGGGCTTTGAGATGTTCCATCGCGGCATTATCACGCATGATGAATTAGTCTTGCTTATGCGTGCCTTAGACATCATGCCGTTCTGGCGAGATCGACTAATTCAAGCCGCATATCGTCCACTTACCCGCGTCGATGTTCGCCGTATGTATGCTCTGGGCGTTCTGTCCGAAGCTGAAGTAGAAAAGGCATATCGTGACAATGGGTATAGCGAAGAAAACGCCAGACGGTTACGAGATTTCGTCGTTCGGGATACAGTACGTTCACAATCGGGAATGTCGGTTAGCAAGATCGTAACCGCGTACAAAAACGGATTCACCGACCGCAATACGGCTTATAGTCTCATCGGCACGTTAGGAGTACGTCCGCAAAACGTGTCGGAGATTCTGGAAGCCGCAGACCGACAATTGAACTGGCAACAGACGAAAGACGCTATCGCCGCCATCGGCAATCAGTACAAACAAGGTCTTTATACCGATCAAGAAACACGCGACCATCTGGCCGGATTGCGTTTGGACAACAATAAAATCATCAACCTAATCGCCCGCTGGGAACGGGACGGGGCCAAAGAACACAAGACGTTATGGACAAAGGCCGACGTATTGGCCATGATGAAAAAGAAGCTGATAGGGGAAGGACGGGCAAGCCAAGAATTAGGTCTGCTCGGATACAATGCCGAAAGAACACAAGTGCTCATCGCTCTGGCAAAGTCTACGGAGAAATAGATGTTCAATTCCTTAAACCTGGGCATTGTTGGATTTATTACCGTTGCCGTCTACTGGCTTCTTTGGCTTAGGTAGGGACGGAACTTCAAGACTAAGGATAAAAGGAATAACCCTTCCATCAGGTAAAACGGTTCCCTTCTCATAATTACGGGTAAGATGCTTGATCGTCTTTTTAACGGTATACACGTCCGATTCACCACTACGTAACATTCCTTGTATCGACGGCCAACGATCCTGTTTGTAAACCCCTTCCGATAGTTTCTCAGCATTTGATCTTATCCCCTTGGTGACTATCTTTTGTCCGGTTTCATAGTCTTTCAAACCGTATATCGCCATACGTTTCATGGTTTCCACGATCTTCAGCTTGCCGAGGTTCGTATCCGACATTTCGGACCGCAAACGTTTCAATCCCGTAGCATTCACGATCAAGCTGTCTGTGTCACAATAGAAGTAGTTTCCGGTACCGGCTTTTTTCATCAACCGCCAGAGCACAAGCCTACCGTAAGCGGTTACGTGGGCCGCTATCGCAGGGAAACTATCGTAGGATTCATCAAACCGCGTCAATTCAAAACACTGTCCCATGAGATACCGCAGGGAATGAGCTTTGGGCTTGTCAGCATAAATCAACGTTTCATACCTATCCGGTTCATCCGGGCAATCGGCAATCTTAGTCCATTCCTCAGCTTTCTGTCCAAACTTGCCATATAAGCTATTCAATATCTTCTTACACAATTCAACGTATTCATCTACCCCTTCCGCCTTGAACCGCAAACGCATAGCGTAAAAGGTATCGACAAACGACCGGAATAGAAACGCCTTTTCGTAGAGGACGCAATTGACTACCTTGACAATACGGCCAGCGTCCATAGCGTCCTGCAATTCTGGCGTGCAGAGAGATACAGAAAACTTGCCGATAGGAAAAAAGGTCCGATTGCCGCGTATAGCATAAACTGGCTCTTGTGTGTCGATTATTACTTCCGCTACAACCGCATACTTGGCCAGATACCCGGCAAACTCCGGCAACGTAGGATAGTGCTCTTGCTGTACGTATTTACATGGGTATTCATATTCACGCATTACAAAGGGATACAGAGAATTGACATCGACTACAGTATACGGTCCGTTCTTGAATTCACCTAAGCGAAAACATTCGACCCGTCCGCCTTTGTAGGCTTCCCGCTCCAAAGCAATCGCTTCACGGTTATTGTGGATAAAGATTGAATGATTATAATGGCGAAACAAGTAAGCCGCCATAGCGGTCGAACCCCGCGTATAACAGAGACGACTTATCTTGTTTTCCTCTAAAAAGCGTATGAAGAGACGGAAATTCGCCAATTCAATGGTCACATCGTTCTTACAGTACACGCTCAATTCAGGATCGTTGACGGTATCAAAATCGACGTGCATCTTCGGAATACCGATCCGCAAGCCCGTCTTTTCAAGAGATTCCACGAACCAATTCATACTGTCTAACAGGACGATAGAACTCCCCTTTTTGTAGACCGATATGATAACCGTAGTGCCGCTACAGTAGAAGAATTTGAGCTTGTACCCGGCTTCTTTCAGGTATTTCCATCCCTGTAATACGGTAAAATCAAAGTTGATGTTTCTCGCTATACACCATAGCTTTGATCTATCGTAGGAATGGTCAAAGACGAATTGCCAGAACGTCTTACAATCAGTAAACGGCAACCATGATTCATTGTCTATATGACGCCCGTATGCTCGCTTCCAATAGCACGCCCACCCTAACCGCAAACGATGCTCCGTTGATCCGTCGTCTAATGTAGACATACGGGTTTCTGTATCAAAGAAGAGTAGATTTCTCGGCATTGCCAGAGAACGTTCACCTTTGATTCTGTGACAAGGCCGCCAGATTGTTCCCATTAGTCGATTTTATGCAAGGCTACTAATGGCTCTATTTCCACTACTCTTTCCGCTTTCGCATAACCCCAACCTCCCCATTTACTACTTACTTGATCCGCAATCTCCTCCATCGTCAAGGCGGACTTCGATAGAACCGTAACAAACTGCTCTGTAATAGGACCACCAAACGCCATTTGTGTGCCAACCCTTGCCTTGTATATGAACGGCTCCGAATAGGCAATACGCTGGGACGTGATTTCGACGTGAGGCGGAATTTCACCAGAGGAAACAGACCGCAATTGTCGATTATTCTCCACTTCCGCCTGTACTTCCCGAAAGTCCCGCGTCATTTCGTTGCGGTTATAGGTGAAACCCTTGCCCTTAGCACTATTATAAAAGGCGGTAAAGTTGAAACCCTGTTGAATCGCATTGAACATGAGACCGCGTGCAAAGAATCTTTCCCTTGCCATTGCCGTACCGTACCTTCCCTGATTGTCACACGACCAAGAGCACGACAACCATTATCAACAATGTCGAGTATATCCTTGCGGCCCCATCGTCCAAGACGGTCATTTCCGCAATCAACGCATCCAACATCGCGTGAATCTCAGGATGCGTTTCTCCCAACAACAACTTACACTTCTGGGAATGAAAACGAACCCAATCCAGATTCCTATGTATACCCTCAAACTCTTCTTTCAGCTTGCCCCTTGCATTGCCGCTCATAAATCCATCCTTAGAAATAGGTAGGGCAGGAATCTTCCCTGATACCCTGCCCTACGGCCTGTGGATAGGTAGGTACGATCAATTGGCCATAACATCGCCCGCTTCTGCAATAGCGTCTTTCAACGCCTGCTTACTGTAGGTCTTTGCGGCTATGGCTTTCAACGTCTTGACTTTCATGGCGTCCGGAATGGCTGAAACTTCATACGTTGTCTCAGTGTCCCCTTCCACGCCATGACGTGTCACGTTGATAACATGGTCCTTGAATTTCTCCTCCAAGGACGTGAGCTTGCGGAATACCCGCTTACCGCACACGAACAAGACGAACCCTTCATCGGTCACGACCGGACAACCGATCCGCTCCTGCGGATTCTTCTTGTAGGTTCCCGTCAACTGGACCGGCTCATCAACTACGATGAAGTTTACCGAAGCCCCATCAGTGGACAGAAACAGTAAACTGCCCGGCCCGAATTCCTTTAACTTGTCTTTCCAAGACATACTATGTCCCCTTTGCTTGATGTTTGTAATTCACTACTAACAACGCTTCTTTCAGCGTACACGCCAACCATGCCGCCACGAAACGCCGATCTTCGCCAGTAACAGACGCGAAAGAACCTTTCGTCGGCCAACCGACCGTCATAGCCACATTGCTGGCGTCCGTACTATCGGCGAACAACAACACAGAGTTTTCCGGACCTTTATCATCGGGAATAGCGGCAATGGCATAATCGAAAAGGTCCGCAACGGCTTGCTCTTTGGACAAGCCCCACATTTCGGCGTGCTTGTCGAGCCATTCCGCTTCCGTTTCGTCAAAACCGACAGTGTAAACATCGTTGCCGCTTTCGGTTACTTCCGGCATGGTCTACCTTCCCTTTCCCGACTTACTTAGTCGATTTCGCAAGACGAAACCCTACCGCTGATTGCGGCTTACCTTTCAACCGATCCATCGCTGTGTCAATGGCATCCTGCATCGCCTTGCCAATTTCCGCCACTTGCTCCCCGGTCTTCTCATAACCAGGAGCACCAAGATTGCCGACAAGGCCGATATACTTCAACGCCATGCCGACCCGTTGTTCCGCCAGACGAACGAATTTCTCCGCTTCCGTTTCTGGCTTACCTACTTCACTTTTCTTGCGTCCTGCCATACTACATACCTACCTTTCTTAGATGGATAGGCTTACGAGAAGTTTCGGTAAGCCTACCCGGTTACAATGATGAAGCCTACTCGAATCAACATAGAGCCAAGTAGGCAGCTACACACAAGAGAATGAATGTCCACAATTGTTTCCCGGTTGGCTTCTTATCCGTCCCGTATTCCTGCCATGCCTTTACGTGTCCGATCTTACTACCGTCAAGAAACACGTCCCAGGCATATTCGCCAAGATAGTCCAAACCCACACTTACTGTTTGATAGTAGGTAGACAAAGCCCTTTGTATGACATCTTCTAATACAGGCATATCCAAATCGTGTGGCAATTCTATGACGTGCTCTTTGACCGGGTTCCCGATCCTTATACGTAAGCGATTCATACTACTTGCCTTTCCGATGCGTAGCAGGTGAAGCTATCCATCGCGTAACCCACTTACAGGGACTACATATAAGCGGTCTTGTCCCTAAGACACAACGGACCGGGTAGTGTCTGCATTCACCCGGCTTGTCTGACTTATCTTTTAGCTTTAGCATTGTCTTTGTCCTACCTGATAAAGACACAATTCACCATATAAAGTCTAACATATCCCGTGCCAGACGCAAGGATAATCTTATCAGGAATACAAGATTTATCTTGGCGTGATTGCAGGCGTGCCGTATGAAGAATAAAAGAGTCGATTTATCTATAATATGTCACGATGTATAAAACAAGGGGTCCGGTAGATACTATCTAAAGAAGATATATCTTGAATGTGGCCGGAGGCGTATCCCC
>Ga0315281_10014873_pt1 | contig 10462 bp, 10 predicted proteins | sample YL17G07_0_MG_FD_204540 | JGI IMG/M metagenome (GOLD analysis project Ga0315281, IMG submission 204540) | Sediment microbial communities from Yellowstone Lake, YNP, Wyoming, USA - YL17G07_0 | ecosystem: Environmental > Aquatic > Freshwater > Lake > Sediment | place: USA: Wyoming | collected...
CATAGTTTAATACATCCGAGTTCAATATGACTAAATAATCATGTTCTCTACCATAATCTAATGCTAATTTTTTTGCATCATCTAGGGGAAGTTTAGAACCTAAATCTTTAACTTTTTTCCATCTCCTTGTAGATTTAGCTGAAGCCCTAAAGTAGTCAGAACCATCTTGCCAAATGCTTGCTCCTAGAGGCATTGTATACTCAACTTTTGGAATTTCTCCCCCTTGAAAATCTTCTCGAACAAGAACATTATATTCTTCAGTTTTACTACAGGGATCAGAACGGTGAATTTCAACATGATTGTTAATAATTCCTTCTAACATTGGTCCAGCAAGCCTACAGCTTTTTAATGCGTTTGTCATTTTCAAATGAAAAAAACCTTCTTTAAAAACTTTATAGATATTAAGTTTTATGAATTACTTAACAGGAATTCCATCTTAATTTTTATTTTCTGCAAAAGCCTTTGCAACAATTAATGGGAATATAATTGTTGCATCTCCAAAGACTTTTACACTTTCAGCTTCCTTGGATATTTTTCCCCAGGAAACAGCTTCATCAGGACGTGCTCCAGAATCACTTACATCAAATTCCTGTGCAGTGTTAATATAAACAGCATAATCAGCTCCATTTCTATACATGTTTGCATTGCAGATAGAATGCTTTACAATTCCGCCCCCCAAAATTATTATTCCTGTTTTTTCTTTCCCAATAGTGCTGTTATTAAATCCTGTTGCATCTTCAACAATATCAAGTTTAAAGTCTTTATTTTTAAACTTATAAAAATAAATCATATCTCCCAGGCTTCCATCCATTATTGCAGGGCAATAAACAGGAATATTATTTTTATAGCACCAATAGTAAATGCTTTCTTTATTATTGATTTCTTTTCCAAGAAGTTTAATTAAATCAGAAGGAATTTTAATCTCATCTTTGTATTTTTCTAAAATAGGCAATACAAAATCTTCAAATCTGCAATATCTTGAATTAGGAATTAAAATATTTCCTGCTCTGTTTATCCCTTTATCTCTTAGTTCTGCCCCGTTTAAATTAAAATCCCCAATTTTAAAATTACCAAGGCATTTAATAAAATCCTCTTCAATTCCTCCTGCTGTTGTAACAAGATAATCAATTAACTTATGTTCAGCTAAATATCTTATAATCTCTCTTATCCCTGTTGTAACCATGTTAGATGTATATCCTAAATAAATAAATGCTTTCTCCTTCCTCATATGCCTGATTATTTCAACAGCTTTTGCAAAGTTGGTTGCCTGAGCTCCTGTTGTTAAATAAGAATCAAGTATTTCAGAATAATCAACTCCTTTATTAAAATCATATCCCTTTACACTTAATCCTTCAGCTTCCTGGCTCTCTCTAATTAAGTTTTGCTTTGCTATTTCTTCATTATATTGAGAAAGCTTTGCTTTCTTAATGTTAGAAAATTCTTGATTTTCTAAATCTTGTTTTTTGTTTTTCATTTTTATTTTATATAGATTAATAATTGTAGTTAATAAACTAAGAAAAATGCAATTAAGATTAATAGACCGGAATTGCCAAAGCATCCAATATTAAACTTAATTTGTCCATGAAATAAGCTATATTTTACCCTATATAAATCTTTTTTAAAGCTAAAAATGAAAAGATGTTATGACTATTAGTTCAAAAGAAATAATTCTATTGATAATAGGGGTAATAGTTTCTATTATTCTTACTTTATTTCCATTACTAAAAAACATTAAGTTATATAGTTTTGAAACAGTATATGGGATATTAATTATAACTCTTATTATCTTAGGTGTTCTTCTTTGGGCTTTTCATAGAGAAAATAATGAAATCAAAGAAGATTTAGAAAATCAAAAAACAGAACAAACAAAATTAGGGGAAAAGCTTAAAATACATGAGCAACTAATAGATATGAAAGCAGAAATAAAGGAGCTACAAAAGAGGTGTAAAATATGAGCAGAAAAAATGACCCAGTGGATTTTGTCTTAGATATTATTAAGATTGCTATAATCTCTATAATTGGGTTTATAGTAATAAAAGCACTTCTGTCTGCTATCTAAATTTTATTTTACTAAACTTTCAATTCTCTCTTTAAACAAAGGCAGACTGCTAACAGGCATCCTGGCGCCAGTAGCATGCTTATGCCCTCCCCCAATAGCTCCTGGAATATCTTTAATTGCTTCAAGAGTAATCTTTCTGATATCAATATCTCTTCCTCTTAAAGAAACATTTGCAGTATCTGTGCTTAAATAAATTACTATAATGGCTTTTTTAGGGAATTCATGGCTCAACTGATTAGCTAGATTAGCACTTAAGCTTAAATCCCCCCCATACTGAAAATAAATCATCTTATCACCAACAGCCTTTCTTGCTTTTTTCAGAATGTTTTGATATTTCAGGTTAATTTCATTGTATCTTTTTAAAATCTGCTTTGTAGCTGTATTTTCTTCTAAAATATCCATAGGACCTTTAACCTTCATCATAAATTTCATTAGATTAACAACATTTGTTGTTGTATCTTTTAAAGAAAAATCCAGGATTCTTGCAATTCTTCCAATTTCAGAGTCATAAAATACATCAAAAGGGGTTTTAGGATTTTTTTTGCTTAATTCAGGATATTTTTTTTCAAATTCATCGTAAAAATCAGGCAGATAATAGTCGCTTACGCATCCAATAACAGCAAGCCAAATATCTTTTTTTTGATTTGCAATTTTATAGCATAAATAAGCAACAGGCTCGTTTGTCTTATCATTTAAGTAAGGATTATAATAATTAAATAAAGAGGAATTTGTCAAAGGAGCCTCTGTTCCAAGATTAACATTATGATGGTCAATCCAAACAACAGGCAAACAGTCTTTTTCAGCCCTTTCTAAAAATTCCTGTTCAACAGAAGGGATATCTAAAATAAAAATATAATCTGATTTTAGTTCTTTAATCCTTTTATAATAAGTTCTGCTCAGATTATGTGACCCTTTAACTACAATTCCTTTCCCTCTGTCAATAAATCTCCTCAATAATAAAAAACTCATCAGTCCATCATTATCATTATCAAAAAAGAAAAGAGGATTCTGGGCTTTTTCAAGATGTTCGCAAATTTCTTTGATTTGGTTTTCATTTAGCATAAATAAAATAATTTTAAAGAATATTTAAATATAACCCCTTGTTTTTAGCTCTCTGTCTTCAATTTTACTTCTACATAAATAATAAGTATTTTTAATCATTTACAAAGTATTTATAAGCTTATGAGTATACATATATAATAAGTATAATATACTCTAAATAAACTATGCCAGACAAATCAGAATTACAAAACCTAAACAAAAGAAAAGAGCAGCTTGAAAAAGCAGTTGAGTTTACAAAACAAAAAAAAGAACAGATAATCCTGATAGCTCAAAGTCTTGTAAAAGAGCTTAGCAGCGGAAAGATTACAAGAAATGAATATGAAGAAAAATTAAGCCAGGCATTAAAAAAAAGAAGTGCTGAGCAATGGCTGAAATATTATGAAGATTATCTGAATTATTATAATAATCAGATAAGGCTTTGTGACAAGCTGATTAAGAAGCAGGAAACTAAAAAAATAAAAATCATTCCAATATTGAAATTATTGATTTTGATTGTTTCAATAAGCCTGATAATCTCATTAATTTTTATTTTAAAACCTGTTTTTATTGAAAAAACAGAAGTTTTTTTGAAGCCAGAGGCATCTGAAAAACCTAAAATTATTTTAGAACAAGCAAAAATTCTTGAAGAAACATTTAACCAGCTTTCTGCTATTGCTGGAAAACCAGTTAAATGGCAGTTAGAGTTTAATTTAGATGTTCCTTCTGATTTTAATATAAACCTGCCTCCAAGATCTAAGTTAATATCTGTAAAAAATGAGCAAAATCAGGAAATTAAAGCTGAAGCAAATGAAGAATTAATTGGAAAAGAAATAAATATTAGAGTCAAAGAGAAATTAAAAAAATTCAAGATTATTTATGAGACTCCTGCTCCTGAAATTAAAGAAGAGACCATAGGAGAAAATAAAAAACTTGCGATTACAGCCCCTATAGCTTATTCAGATATTTTTTCTTACACTGAATTGCCTTATGAAATAAGAAAAGAAGAATTAGGAAAATTAAGATTATATCAAATCAAAAATAATCAGAGAAAAGAAATTAAGTTTACTGCTTATGATACAAATGAAAATAATTTGTTTGATTTTATTGAGTTTATAGCCCCTGAAACAGGAGAATATGAGCTTGTTATTGAAATAAGCAAAGCAGAGCATCTTAATGCAGAAAAAATTTTTATTTCTGATATTTATGAGCAGGTTAAAGCATTAGATAATGTTTGGAGCGAGGAAATTAAATCAGGAGAATATGTAAGAGTTGCATTTGAAATTCCTTTGGATAATTCAAGAGATGTAACGATTTATCCAAAAATTGTCTCTGGAAATCCACGAATCGAGGTTTATGAAATTAATAATACAGAAAAAATTGCTGAGTTTTCTTCTTTAACTTCAAATCAATACAATAAAGTCTATTTAACAAACCTGCCTGAAGAATATAATCAAGATGTTTTTGATTTAAAGATTATTAATGGAAGTATTGAAATTGAACATATTATTGACCCTCTTCAAAACCTTGCTCCAATTGTTCATGTAAATACAGAATTAAATTCAGCAGATTTAACTTCTGCCCAGGTAAGCGCTATCACAAACAATGATGCTTCTAATATTGCTATAGGAAAAGCAAGTTTGCTTAGTTCAGAATTCAGCGACATATCTCAAATAAAAACACTTAATGATGCAAGTTGCAGTCTGACATATTATACAAGTTCTGGTTTTACAAACGAGGGTATTTTCAGGGTTTATGATAGTTTTAATGGTAATTTACTAGATAGTATAACCCTCACCTCTTCTGCAACAGATAGAACAATTAATTTAATAGATTTAGAAACAAAAGGATTATCAGCTTCTGAAGTCAATACTTTATTTATTCAGATACAAAATACTATTTCAAAAAAACCCCAGAATATTTATGTTGATAAAATCTCATGCATAATAGACTATACTCCAAATCAGCTCCCTCAAATAAGTTATATTGAGTCAGTACAAGACCAGGCTCCTATTGAAAACTCAGCTAAAACAGTAACATTTGAAGTCAGGGTAAGCGACCCTGATGGAGTTTCTGATATAAATGATTCTAGTGTATTTGCTGAATTTAGTAAAATTGGAGAAACAACTAAAACCACTAATTGTCTATGGCAAAGCGATATTGATTCTGATACTGTTAGTTATTCCTGCTCAATTGATATGCAATACTATGACGGAGCTGGAACCTGGAAGATTAAAATTCAGGCAAGAGATTCTGTAAATAATCTGGCAGAAGACACTTCAAAAACTTTTATATATCAGGATTTAAAAGCCATTGTAATTTCTCCTGCATCCTTAACCTGGCCACAAATCACTCCAGGAACTATAAATCAGGTTCCAGGCACTTCTACAATTATTACTAATACAGGCAATCATGAAGGAGCTATTATCATTCAGGCAAAAAATCTTTATGGAGAAACAAGAACAACAGAATTTATTCCTGCAAATTCGTTTACAGCAGGAGTAATTACTGGAACAAATGAAGAATGCAATGCTCCAGCAACTTCAACTCAATTAGAAGATAGTAATAGCGTAACCATAATAAATTCAATGCTAAATAAAGGAGCATCAGCACAAGAAGAAATTTTCTATTGTATCCCACAGGTTCCTCAGATATCCTCTCAAACCTATTCAGCACAGCAAGCAGGAAGCTGGACAATAACTGTCCTTGTTGCAGCAATTACAATTAAAAAGAAAAAAAATCTGAAGAAAAAACAAAAATCTGATAAAATAGAAAAAGATAATTTGATAATTTCACTAACTTTATTATCAAAAGAAATAAAACAAGAATACTCAAAAGAAAAAGAAGAAATAATAAATCTTTTAGTCAAAGAAATCAAAAAGAAATATAAATTAAACAATAAAGAAATAGCACAGCTAACAAAAACAGAAACAGAAACAGAAACAATTCCATTAAGCATATTCAAATACAAATCAGGAGCTTTGGAATCTGTTTGCAGATACATGAAAGAAAATTTAAATATGAAATACAGGGAAATTGCTGGGCTATTGCAGAGAAATGAAAGAACAATATGGACTGCCTATAACAAAGCAAAACAAAAACAGCCTGAAACAATAAAAATTAAAAAAGAAAAAATTCTTCTGCCTATTTCAATCTTCAACAAAAAACTAACTGTCCTCGAATCTATTATAATCTATCTAAAAAGACAAAATTTAAAATATGTTGAAATAGCTGAGCTGCTTAACAGAGACCAAAGAAATATCTGGACAATTTATTCACAAGCTATAGAAAAGCACCAAAGAAATATTTAAAAAGAGAATTATCTTAAGCCATTTATGAAAGATAAAAAAAAGGGATTGTACATAACTATGTTCTTTATATTTACAATATTCTTAATTTCAATAGTTTCAGCTGGATTCTGGAATAAAGTAACTGGAAAAGCCCAGCAACAACCTCAGGATATTTCAATAAATGTTGTAGGGGCTAATCCTGTTGTTATCGAGTATATTGAAACTCTGCTGCCTCAAAACCCTACTGAAAATTCAATTACAACAATAGTATTTGAAGTCAGAATTACAGATCCTGATGGGGTTTCTGATATAGATGACTCTAGTGTAAGTGCTGAATTCAGTAAAATTGGAGAAACAACTAAAAATGATAATTGTCAATGGCAAAGTGATATTGATTCTGATACTGCTAGTTATTCATGCTCAATTGATATGCAATATTATGACAGCGCCGGAACCTGGAATATTAAAATAAGTGCAAAAGATTATGGAAGCAAAATTTTAGTAGAAGACACTTCAAAAAATTTTGTATATCAAGAACTAAAAGCCATGACTCTCTCACCAGAATCATTAACCTGGCCAAATGTTATCCCAGGCTCAACCAATCAAGCATCAGATAATGACCCTGCAATTATTACTAATACAGGGAATTATAATGGAGAAATTTCAGTAACTGCTTATGACTTAATTGGTGAAACTGTTCCTGGTGAATCAATTCCTTCAGAAGAATTTAGCATTGGAATAAGCACTGGAACAAATGAAGAATGCAATGCTCCAGCAACTGCAACTAGCATAGGAGAAAATGGAGCAACTACATCAATAGCAAACAGTGATTCTAATCCAGGTCCAGGGCCAGCTAATTATGAAGAACTTTATTATTGCATACCTTCATTTCCATTAGTAACTTCACAAAGATATTCAACATCTGTAGGAGGCAGTTGGTATGTGCTTTATTAAAATGAAAAATAAAATAAACTTAGCTTTTGGGATAGTCTTTGCAACCTTAGTCTTAATGAATACTATAAATGCTTCTGGAATTGTCTCTCCTTATTGGAAAGACTATCCTTTAGAAATGAATTTTGGAGAAACAAAGATAGCTAATTTTGTTTTGCAAAACATGGTTGGAAATGAGGATATTACAGTCAAAGCAGAAATTAAACAAGGAGCAGATATTGCAAGTTTAGAAAAAGACATTTATACTGCCAAAGCAGGAACTTCAGACACTATAATTCCTGTTAAAATAACAATACCAAAAGATTATGGTAAAAGCCTTCAAGAAATTCAGTTAGAGGTTAAAACAATAGAAGCAGAGCAAGGAGGAATGATAACTTTAGGAACAGGATGGACAACATCTTTTAATGTTATAATCTCTGAAAAGCCAATATCAAAAAATTTTTTAATAGGATTAATAATTGCTTTAATTTCAATAACAATAATCTTAGTACTAATAATTTTGATTATCTTGTTAAAAAGAAGAGCTAAATAAATTTAAATAAGTAATCTTCTTCTTTTATTTATGAAAATAAAAAAGAGTGTAATAATTTTCTTATTTATAATTCTTTTAATAATCATAATCTCAACTGGAGCACTAACAATAAGAAATCTGACTTATGATAATAATGACTATGAAGGAGAGTTAGCTGAAAGCAAACAACAGCAAAATCTTTCTATATTTGTGTTACCAACAATTCCAATTATTTCAATAACCTCCCCAGAAAATAAGACTTATTCAACAAATATGATTCTATTAAATTATTCTATAGCAAATAAAGCAGATTTTATATGGTATAATCTAGATAATGAAATAAATATAACAATAGACTCTCCCTTGCAATTCACAGCAACACAAGAAAGTCATACACTATATTTGTATGCAAATAACTCAGAAGGAACTTCTGTTAAAAGTATAACTTTTTCAATAAAAATAGAAACTATCCAGCAACCTTCTGGTGAAGGTGGTGGCGGAGGCAGTAAAGGAGGAGGCACAGGAAACAAAACAGGACAGCAAGAAGAAAATATAACAACATCTAAAGAACCTTCTCCAAACTTCACAAAACAAGAAACACCTAAAAATATGACAGAAAATCAAGAAGAAACACCAAGAACCACCAAACAGATAACAATAAATTTTTTAATCAGCTGGTTTTTTTTAATTTTATTAATAACTTTAGTTATAATTTTAATTACAATAATAAAAAGAAAAAGAGACAGAAAAAAAAGAAAAGCAAAATAAAAGATAATTAAAAAAAGTTTTTAAAAAGACTATTTTAGATTAAATAAAAGCTTATAAACTAAAGTTTGATAAAAAGATTATGAACTTAAGATATTTTGATATTCAAGGAACAGAAAAAGAGAGGGGATTTTTAGAGTTTGCTTTAGAAATATTGCCAGATGGAACAATTTCTGGAGTTAGAATGGATCTTGATTATATAGCACAAACGAGTGATGCAAAACATTCTATTACAATTACGCCAAAAGAAGAAAGAACAATATTCGGGATTAAGATTCCAGAGGAAGCAGATTATTCACATATTAGTGTCAGAGACCCGGCGGTGGGTGAAGGGACATGGTTTGGATATAAGAATATACACTACACTATTTATCATAGACCTCAGAAAACAAGCCCTGAAGACAGAAGAGTAGTTACCTAGCTCCTTCTTTATAAATAACTTTTTATACTTCTTTTATCTCTTTATTATATTAAAAATAAAAACAAATAGTTTATCTAAATCTTCTTTCCAAGCATTATCTGTTCTTTAAGCTTGCTAAATTCATTCCTAAAGCTTTCTGAATTATTTTTTAATACTTTTCTTAAAGAGATTTCATCTGCTTCCAAAATTCCATCTAAGCTCCTAAAAAAATCTATTAAATTTTTTATTTCCATCTCACTAAGATTAGTCTTGCTTAAAAGCCTGTATCCTTTTGGTGCAAGTCTTTTCTCTGAAGGGTCTCCAAATAAAAGATTAGCGATATTCTCAGCATCCAATAACCCATCAAAGCTTAAATTATCAAAAAATTGCCTTACTTTGGTTGGTCTTTGCAAATAATCCTTGATTATCTCTTCTTGTTTTTTATCAATATCTTTTGTAACTTCTCTCATCCTCATTCTTACAATAATCCCCTCTCTTCCCAGTTCTACAATATATTCATTGATTATTTGTGCCATTTTTCTAATCATCTCAAGTCTTTGTAAAATACTGCAAATATCTGCAATAGAAACAAGGCTGGTAACTTCCAGTAAATTTAAATTCATTAATAATTCATCAAAAACCTCTCTTTGTTTTTCCAATATCCTGAGGGTTTCAGCAGCTCTTCTTAACAAATCTTCTGTGTTCTGCAGAACATACCTTGAATTTCCATAATAAACAGTGATAGTTCCTCTTCTTTCAGAAACTGCAATAACCAACCCATTAGTTTGTTTGGCAACCCTTTCCGCAGTCTGGTGCCTTGTTCCTGTTTCGCTTGTGCTTAATGATCTGTCTGGAACAAATAAAGTATTCACATAAAGAATTTTTTTAAAGTCTTCTGAAAGAACAATTCCCCCATCCATTTTAGCTAACTCAGATAATCTTTTTGATGTAAATTTGCAATTAACTTTAAATCCTCCTTCAAAAATATTAGAGGAATTAGGATTGCTGATTAAGATTATAGCCCCCATTCCTCCACTAACAATATCATTTAAACTCTCTCTTAATCCAGTTCCAGGGCTTAATTTTTTTAAAATCTCTAATTTAGTCAGTTTCCTCTCTTCTTTTATAGATTCAACTACCATAGAATCCTGAATCTTAATTACAACTTTTTTTTCTTCATCCATTTTTTAATTTTATCCACAAGTAATATAAATACACTGATTAAAAACCTTTTCTTTATAAAAATTTATGAGATGCAGGACAATTTAAAAATCTTTTGATTGCGTTTCCCTGTAATCTAAGAGGACTTTATCTTTTCTTATTTTTATATTTAATACTAACAATAATGGCAATTATAATAACCAAACCTAAAACCAACCACAACCATAATTTAGGTTTTTCAAATCCTATCTTTTCTTCTGGATTTTTCTTTTCCTCCACTACCTCTT
>Ga0315281_10014877_pt1 | contig 10460 bp, 7 predicted proteins | sample YL17G07_0_MG_FD_204540 | JGI IMG/M metagenome (GOLD analysis project Ga0315281, IMG submission 204540) | Sediment microbial communities from Yellowstone Lake, YNP, Wyoming, USA - YL17G07_0 | ecosystem: Environmental > Aquatic > Freshwater > Lake > Sediment | place: USA: Wyoming | collected...
TCCGCCTGCGCTCCGACAATTCGCTCGCGGGGCAAGTCCTGCGCACGGGCGAGCCGGTCCTGCTCGATCAGGAGTCCCCGCAAAAAATCAAGACCCTGTACTTCGTCCACTCGCTCGTCTACGTGCCGCTCAAAGTGCACGGGCGCACCATCGGCGTGCTGGGGGTGGACAACCGGCGCGCGGGCCGCGCCTTCACCCGCCACGACCAGCGCCTCCTGCAAGCCCTCGGCGACTACGCCGCCATCGCCATCGAGAACGCCCGTCTCTACACTCACACCGAAGCCGAGCGCGCCCAGTTCGAAACGATTCTCAAAGAGACCGAGGACGGGGTGATTGTGGTGGATGGCCAGAACCGGCTGATTTTGATGAACCCCACCGCTCGCGCGGCCCTGGGGGTGAACGGTGTGGAGGTGGCCCAGCGCGATCTCACCGAGGTCATTCGCCACACTGAGGTGCGCGAGCTTTTCCACAACCAGAGCCGCCAGGGGGAAGTGAAGCTCGACGACGGGCGCGTCTTCAACGCCCACCTCACCTCGATTGCGGGCGTGGGGCAGGCGATGGTGCTCCAGGACATCACCCATCTCAAGGAACTTGACCGCATCAAGAGCGAATTCGTCACCACTGTCTCGCACGATTTGCGCTCGCCGCTCACCGCCATCCTCGGCTACGTGGAACTCATCTCGCGCAGCGGCCCGATGAACGACCAGCAGGTCGAATTCGTCCGGCGCATCCAGTTCAGCGTGCAATCCATCACCACGCTCGTCACCGACCTGCTCGACCTCGGGCGCATCGAGGCCGGGTTCGACGCGCAAAAGGAAGTGACGCATCTCGCGCTGGTTCTGCGCTACGCGGTAGACGGCTTACGCCCGCAGGCGGAGGCCAAGCATCAAAACTTGAACGTGAGCGTGCCGGCTGATCTCCCGCGCGTGTTGGCCAATCCGCCGCGCTTGCGGCAGATGCTCTCCAACCTGCTCGACAATGCGGTGAAGTACACGCCGGAGAACGGCACGGTGACGCTGACCGCGCGCGCGGAGGGCGACCTGATCATCCTCGCCATCGGCGACAGCGGCATCGGCATCCCGCCCGCCGACCAGCCCTACATCTTCGACAAATTCTTCCGCGCCTCGAATGCCCGGCAAGGTTACATGGGCACGGGGCTGGGGCTCTCGATTGTGAAGTCCATCGTGGAAAATCACGGCGGGCGCATCTGGCTGGACTCGAAGCCCGACGAGGGGACGACCTTCACCGTGATGTTGCCGAAATATCAAGAGACCGGGGCGCTAGGCAAGCGGGGCACCGGCACATTAGAGAGCCGCTAGCTACCCGTTACCACTCGCCTGTCATTTGCCGCTCAGGGATTCACCGTGAACTGAACGGCCAGGCTTTGTACGACCCCCCCATTTTTCAATACTCCCTCCGCCATCAATTGATGCGCCCCCGCCGCCAGCGCCCACCACATCTCAAAGGGTTCGGCGTTCATGGTCGCCAAGCGTTGCCCATCCAAAATAAAAGTGACGGAGGCCATGGACTCGCCCGCAATGGCGCGGAAGGGGATTTGCTGACTCGCGCGCGGGAGGCGCGGAGAGATTTGATAAATCGTTTTCGGGTCGGGAGAGGTGATTTGTAAGGGAAAGTTGGAAGTTGGACGCTCTCCGAGCGGGAGGTTGGACGCTCTCCGAGCGGGAGGTTGCGGCACGCCGTTCTGCCGCGCCCATTCGCGGGCCTCGGGCGGAAGGACGAGAAAAATTTTTTCGGTGACGAACTCGGCGGGGGTGTTCGCATCCGCGAGGTGGTCGGTGCGGGCATCAATCTTGACGGCTTGATAGAGATTGTCCGGCTGAGTGGGGACCGTGCCTGCGAGAAAAAACTCCGCGCGGGTGCGGGGGCAGAGCGGGGTGGGGAGCAAGCCCGAGGGCAGACACACTTCGGCGCGCACGAGGCCGGGGGGCGGAGTGAATTGGGATTCGGGTTTCCCCTTGAGGGCCTCGCGCATGAAGTCGTGCCAGATCGGCCCCGCGCCCGAGACGCCGCTCAAGTCCACCATCGGCGTGAAATCCGCGTTGCCCGCCCACACGCCCACTGCCAGTTCCGGCGTGTAGCCCACCGTCCAGTTGTCGCGGTAATCGGTGGTCGTGCCGGTCTTCACGGCGGCAGGGCGGCCAATTTGCAAAATGCTGTTGAAGCCGAAGGTCGCGGCGCGGGCGTTGTTGTCCGCCAGGATATCGCTAATGAGATAGGCTACGCGCTCGTCCAGCACGCGCTCGCCCGCGCGCGGACTCCATTGTTCAATCAAATCCCCGGTTGAGTTGCGAATTTGCAGAATGGCGATGGGCGCGATGTGCGTGCCGCCGTTGGCGAAGGTGGCGTAGGCCGCCGTGAGATCGAGCAGGCGCACTTCGCCGCCCCCCAGGGTGAGCGCCAGCCCGAAGCGGTCGGCGTCCGATAAAGTCGTGAGGCCCAGGCGACCCGCGAGGCGAATGAGATTCGGGAGGCCGACGTGGTCGAGGGTGATGACTGCCGGGAGGTTGAGACTCCCCGCGAGCGCGGCCCGCGCCGACACCGGCCCGTGAAAGGCGCGGTCGTAATTCTGCGGGACGTACGAGAAACCTTCTTTGGTGACGAAGGCGGTGCGGACATCCAAAATCATGGTCGCGGGCGTCCAGGGGCATTGCCCCCTCACCCCCGTCCCCTCTCCCCCGCCGAGGGCGGGGGAGAGGGGTGAAGGGGTGAGGGAGGGGCAGAGTTCCGGCGAGAAGGCCGCCGCATACGTTATGGGTTTTATCGCGCTCCCCGGTTGGCGCGGGGAAACGGCGAGGTTGATCGCGCCGGAGATGGCGCCGTCGAAGTAATCGGGTGAGCCGAGCAGGGCGAGGATTTGTCCACTGCGCGGGTCGAGCGCGACGAGCGCGACGTCGGTGGCGTTGTGCGCCGGGCCGCTCTTGTCGGCGGCGATCTGTTGCAGGCGGCGCTGGGCGATGTCTTGCGCGGCGCGCGTCAGGTCGAGGTCGAGGGTCGTCGTCACCACCAGGCCGGAATACAAAACTTCGGGGCCATATTTTTGTTCGAGCCAGTTCCACACGTAGAACACAAAGTGCGGCGCTTCGATGGGAAATTCGTTCGAGACGAATTGCAGTTGTTCGTCTTTGGCGCTCTGCGCGGCTTCGGCAGTGAGGTCGCCGTGTTTCACCATTAACTCCAACACGACGGCTTGCCGCTCTTTGGCGGCTTCGGGAAACAGGAGCGGGTCGTAAACCGACGGGGCTTGCGGCAACCCCGCCAGGAGCGCAGTTTCCGCGAGGTCAAGCGCCCGCGCGGATTTGCCGAAAAACGTCTGGGCCGCCGCGTCCACCCCGTAAGCCAGATGGCCGTAGTACGTCTGATTTAGATACAGCGCCAGGATGTCATCCTTGGCATAGGCGCGCGACAAGCGCCACGCGAGGAGCGACTCGCGCAGTTTGCGCGTGAGGGTGCGCTCGGCGCGTTCCTGCGGGTCGAGGAGCATATTGCGCGCGACTTGTTGCGTGAGGGTGCTCCCGCCCGCGAGGACTTCGCCGCCGCTGAGGTTGATCCACACCGCGCGCAGGATGCCGACCAGATCCACGCCGGGATTGGTGTAGAAGCTCGCGTCTTCGGTGGCGATGGTGGCTTGTTGCAGAGTGAGCGGAATCTCACTCAGCGGTAGCGTCGTGTGATGATGCCCGGCGGGGTCGGCGATCTCGTACAGCAAGCGGCCATCGCGCGCGAGGATTTTGGTGGAGGGGATGGTGAGGTTCTCGGTGAGCCGGTCGAGGGAGGGCAGGTCAATGAAGAGCCAATTCCAAACGGCAACTGCCAAAAGAAGGCTGAGGACTAAAGGCAGAAGGATAAAGATGAGACGGCGGCGCATGGGAGGATTTTAGCACGGGACATCCGGGTATAATCATCCCAATGGACTCTCTCATCTCCGGCGCGCGCTCACTGCTCAATCTTGAACTTACCCCGGCGCAGTTGGCCGGGTTTCAGGCTTACGCCGATCTTTTGCGCGATTGGAACGAAAAGTTCAATCTGACGGCGATCAAAGACGCGCAGGGCGTGCAAATTAAACATTTTCTCGACTCGCTCTCCCTGCTCAAAGTCTTGCGCCCCGCGGCGCTTAAGTTGGTGGACGTGGGCACAGGCGCCGGGTTTCCGGGCCTGCCCTTGAAAATTATCTATCCGCAAATTCAACTGACGTTAGTGGAAGCTACCGGCAAAAAGATTGCGTTCTGCGAAGCGGTGGTTGAGAAATTGAAATTGAGCGGCGTGCAAATCGTGAAAGCGCGGGCCGAGGAACTCGGGCAAGACCCGGCGCACCGCGAGCAATACGATTGGGTGGTGGCGCGGGCGGTGGCCGAGATGCCCGTGCTGGCTGAATATCTGTTGCCGCTCACTAAACGCGGCGGGCACGCGCTGGCGCAAAAGGGCGAAGGCGCTCCGGCGGAAACGCAAACCGCCGAGGGCGCGGTGAAAAAACTGGGGGGCGAATTGGAGCAAATTATCCCGGTGGAACTGCCGGGGATTGTCGAGACCCGGTATCTGGTCGTGTTCAAGAAAATCGCCGCCACGCCGCCGAGGTTTCCGCGCCGACCGGGCGTGCCGGCGAAGATGCCGTTGAGGTAATCGGACGTTAGAAGTCAGAAGTTAGAAATCAGATGTCGGAAGGCCAATTTCCCTATCTCTGATCTCTGACTTCCGACCTCTGACTTCTAAAATCTATTCGTGGACATCTCCCTTATCACTCCCTACCTCTACGTCGGCGCGCAACCGAAGGTTGAGCACGTCGAGGAATTGCGCGCGCTCGACGTGCGGCTCGTCATCTCCATGCGCGGGGAGACCCGCCCGCTGGCCGCGTTCACTCAGCCGCCGTTCAACCTGGTGTGGCTCAAGACCTACGATTTTTTCCTCACCCCCATTGCGGTGGACAAGTTAATGGAAGGCGTCCAAGCCGCTCTGCCCGTCATTCAGGCCGGCGGCAAGGTATTGGCGCATTGCCAGCGCGGCCGGCACCGGAGTGTGGCGATGGCGGCGGCGATTTTAATTGCGATGGGCCACTCTGCCGAAGACGCTATGCGCTTGTTACACGAGCGCCGCACGATGGCGAGGCCGCAGACGTGGTACGTGTGGCGGCAAATCAAGCAGTTTGAGAAACAATGGAAGAAAAAGCTGACGGACGGGCAAGTGGCACGGGTGAAGGCCGGCAATCTGTGATAACTCTGCGCGAATTGTTTGCGCTCAATCACGATGTCATCCTGTTTGTTTACGGGCTGGTGTTCTTTGTGTTGGGCCTCGCCATTGCTTTGCAATCGCGGCGCTACTCACGGCTCGAACTGGCCCGCAGTTTGTCGTGGCTGGCCGCCTTCGGGTTTGCACACGCCCTCCACGAGTGGGGCGATCTCTTCATCCCGCTTCAAGCAAACTATCTTAGCCCACCCGTCGTGCAACTGTTGAATGTTCTCCAACTGCTCCTGCTCGCCGTGTCATTTGCGTGTCTGTTCGAGTTCGGCGCGGCTTTGCTCCGCCCATTTGGCCGCGCGCGCCGGTTGCGCGGCGTCTCCGCCGGGTTGTTGCTGGCGTGGCTCTTCGTCATCTTCTTCGTCCTGCTTCCGTTTACGCCCGACCTCCTCACCTGGCGCCACATTGCCAACGCTCTCGCGCGCTACTGCATCGGCTTCCCCGGCGGACTGTTGGCAGCCTACGGCTTGCGGCAACAAGCGCTTAAGCGCATCGCGCCCCTCAACGTGCCCCACATCGTCAATACTTTGCGCGTCGCCGGAGTCGCGCTGGGCCTGTATGCCGTCCTCGCCGGGTTAATCCCGCCGCCGGTGCCGTTCTTTCCGGGGACAATCGTCAACGCCCAGACGTTCCAGGCCCTGACCCAGGTGCCGCCGCTGGTGTTTCGCTCTCTAATTGGCCTGATGCTGACCATCACCATCATTCGCGCCCTCGAAGTGTTTGACGTGGAGACCGCGCGCCTCATCGAGGGCATGGAGCAACGGCAAATTCTGGCCGGTGAGCGCGAGCGGTTAGGGCGCGAACTGCACGATGGCGCGATCCAGACGGTCTACACCGCCGGCCTGCTGGTCGAGTCGGCGCAACGTCTCGCCGAGCCGGGCACGGCCCTGGCCGCACGCCTCGACAAAGCCATGACCGTGTTGAACGACGCGATCAAAGATTTGCGCCATAGCCTCGGCGAACTGCGCGCCGACCCCGCGCACACGCCTCTGTTAGAAGCGCTGGAACTGCTGGCCGCCGACCCGCGCTTTCATTCGCTCATTGATTTGCAGTTGAAGCTGGAGCTCCCCGCCGCCCGCGCGCTCTCGCCGGTCCGCGCCGACCACGCGCTGGCCATCGTCAACGAAGCCCTCTCCAACACCATGCGCCACGCCCGCGCCACGCAAGTGAAAATTACGGCGCGCGAGGTGGACGGGCGCTTGCAATTGACGATGCAAGACAACGGCACGGGCTGGCCGCGCGAACCTAAACCGGGCTACGGCCTGCGGAATATGCGCGACCGCGCCCGCCTGCTCGGCGGTGAATTGGACGTGAGCGGCGGCGGCAAAGGCACGACCGTCACCTTGAACATCCCGTGGGAGGATGAGCGATGAGCAAAACGCGCGTTGTGTTGGTGGATGACCACGAAGTGGTGCGCTTGGGATTGATGACCCTCATCAACGACCAACCTAATTTGGAAGTGGTGGGCGAAGCCGGGACGGCGGCGGAAGCGGTGCGCGCCGTGGAGCGCTTGCGCCCCGACGTGGTGTTGATGGATATCCGGATGCCGGGGGAGGGCGGCCTGGAAGGGGCGCGCCAAATCCTGGAGCGCTTTCCCGAAACGAAAGTGGTGATGCTCACTTCGTTTGCCGACGACGAACTGGTCGTGCGCGCCATTCGCGCGGGCGCGGTGGGCTACGTCCTCAAACAAGTGGGGAACGCTGAACTCTTGCGGGCCATCGCCGCCGCCGCGCGGGGCGAGGCGCTCCTCGACCCCTCGACCACGGCCCGCTTGCTCACGCGCGTCCGAGCGTCCGAGCGCAAGGCCGACGAGGACGCCTTCCGCGATCTCTCTGACCGCGAGTTGGACGTGCTGGCCGAAGTCGCGCGCGGCAAAACCAACGCCGAGATTGGCGCGGTTTTGAACTTGAGCGAGAAAACCGTTCGCAACTACGTCAGCACCGTTTTAGAAAAACTTCACCTCACCAATCGTATCGAACTCGCTACTTATGCCGTCGAACACCATCTCTTTGAGCGTATGGGGCGCGAGTGAGACCTCCCCAAAGCAAACAGCCCGTTCACTTGAACGGGCTGTTCGTTTAACTGCGGGAGCGCCTTAGCCTTTGGGGACGAACAGGTCAAAGAACGGCGGGAAAGTGCCGAGCAAGCCAATCGCCAGCAAGACGAAGGCGATGGTGGCCATGCGGGAAAAGTTGGTTTCCTTGCCGCGAAAGACAAAGTGCAGAACCACCCACGAGACCGCGAAGATGATGACGGTCAGAATGGTTTTGCCTGAGAGCGGGCCGACCGGGCCAACCCACTTGAGCGAGTTGGCAAAATTGGTCGAAGCTTCCGAGGCGGTAGTGATAATCCCCATCGCGGCTGAGCCGATGCCCCCGGCGAGGAGGGCCGCGGCCACCGGGCCGTTGGGCAGGTCTTCAATTTGACTTTGTGGCAGTGTTTGTGTAGCCATGGTTGTTTCTCCTTATCTGATACGGGTCTTCACACGAGTCGGCGATTAGTGGAGCGGGGCGGCCTTGGTGATGAAGGCGCCAAACGCCCCGGCGATGGCGGCGGTGGCAAAGGCGACCGCGAAGAAGACCATCAAGGCGCGGCGTTCGCCGATTTTCTTGGCCAGCGTCGGGCCGTAGTACGTCACGGCGTAGGCGACCACGGTCGCAGCCATCGGGGACAGCCAGGCGACGTGCTCTTTCCATTCCATGCCGAAGTTATGCCATTGGGCGGTGTTCGGATTGGCGAGCAACAGGAACTTGGGGAAGAGCGAGAGGTCAGTCGCGCCCGCCGGTGGATTAGCGCGGTACCACGGGTAGACGATGTAGGTGCCGGTGATGACCGTGGCCCACACGACCGCCGCCATCGTCCATAACCCCGCCTTCATGCGGACGAGCCGTTCTTGAATCCCCGTAACCGTCACCCATTGCGGATTCAGGCTATACAGGCCGGCCAACCCGCCCGCGAACGCGAGCAGAAAGACCGCGCCAAAGCCCATGCCATGAATGATCGTCCATCCCTCGCGCGCTGTGATTTCCATTTTCGAGATCCTCCTACTAAAGGTGAATGAGTGGGTTTGAACTACACTCACACTATAGGCGGATTGCGCGTGCCCGGTTAGGGGCGGATGCCCCTAATTGGGTAGGGACATATGACCCCAATCAACGCGGGGAGGGAAAGGCAGGCTATTTTTTGAGAAGCGCTCGAATATTTTCTACCAATTGTTCAAGATTAACGGGCTTGGTCAAATAATCATTCGCCCCGGCGGTAAGACACCGCTCGCGGTCGCCGGGCATGGCCAGGGCCGTGAGGGCGATGATCGGCACGCGCGCCAGAGCCGCGTCTTGCCGAATCCGCCGCGTGGCCTCCAATCCATCCATCCCCGGCATTTGAATATCCATGAGGATTAATTGCGGCTTCACCTCGTGGGCCAACCGCACCGCTTCGTGGCCATTGCGCGCCACCGTGAGGGCATAACCACTGGCTTCCAGATAATCGCTGAGAACCTGGATGTTCACTTCGTTGTCTTCCGCGAGGAGCAGGTGGGGGTGCGTGGGGGAAATCGCCACCACGAGCGCCGGTTGAGTCGAGGGTGACGCCAAGCGCCGCTTGACGCGGTCCAACGCCCCGGACAAATCGGCTCGCCCGACAGGCTTGACCAAATATTCGTCCGCCCCCAACTGTAAGCTATGCGCGCGGTCATCCAAAATAGACATGATAATGACGGGCAGGTGTTGCGTGCGTGGGTCGGTTTTCAAACGCGCCAACACATTCCAGCCCGGCTCGTCGGGCATCAGGATATCGAGCAGCACCACGCCCACTTGCGCCTCCACCGCCTTCTCCACCGCGCCCTGGGCTTGCGCATGGACGATATTGACCAGACCTAATTCGGTCAGGTAGTCGGTCAGTTGTTGCGCGGCCACCGGGGAGTCTTCGACCGTGAGGACCCGTTGGGGCCAGTGCGCCTCGGGCGACAGGACAAAAGCGGCGGTGGGGACGAGGGGCGGCTCGGGTGCGAGAGTCGGGCGCCACGGCAGGGTGATGGTGAATCGGCTCCCCTGCCCGGGCGCGCTTTCCACTGCCACGCTCCCACCATGCAATTCGCTCATGCGGTGCACCAGGGTCAACCCCAGGCCAGTGCCTTCATATTGGCGAGCGAGCCGGGCGTCAATCTGCACAAAGGATTGAAACAGCCGCTCAAAGTTTTCCGGCGCGATGCCGATGCCCTTATCCCACACCGTGAACCGCACCACACCTTGGGCTGGGTCAGCATTGATCTCCAACCCAAATTCCCCGCCCTCCGGAGTGAATTTGACGGCGTTGCTGAGCAGGTTGACCAACATCTGCTTAAGGCGGCGCGCGTCGGCGAGCAGGCACAGGTCAATCGGGGTCAAACTGTAGCTGAGCGTTTGCCGCTTGGTGACTGCCATTTGTCTGACCAGCCGGAGGCTGGCTTGAGCAATCTCATCCACCATAACACTGCTCATTTCCAGTTCGAATTTTCCGGCTTCAATCTTGGCGAGATCAAGGATATCGTTGATCAGTTCCAGCAAATGCTTGCCGCTGTCTTCAATGGTGCGGGCCGCCTTGAGTTGTTTTTCGTTGAGGGCCCCGTACACCGTGGGCTTTTGCAGGGTTTGCGCGAAAGCGAGAATACCCGTGAGCGGGGTCCGCAGTTCATGACTCATACTGGCGAGGAATTCATCTTTGAGGCGCGCGGCCTTGGCAAGGTTGTCGTTGGCCAGTTGCAGTTCTTCGGTACGCTCGGCCACGCGTTCTTCCAATTCCGCCGCATTCCGGCGGATCTGCTCGACAAAGCGCGTGTTACTCACTGCCGCCGCGGCCTGGGCTGCAAACAAGGTCAACAAGCGCGCATCGGCTTCCGCGAATTTGTTGGTGTTAGGCGCATAGTTTTCCACGCCCAGCACGCCAACCAGCGTGCCGCCGTAAAGCATGGGCACGCCAAGAATCGCCGCGATGGGCCACGGTTCAAACACGGCGGAGCGGCCGGCCCAAGTGTGGTAATCCTCCACGATTTTGGGCGCGCGCGTTTGCGCCACTTGGCCCGCCAAGCCTTCACCCAGACGCACACGCTGACCCTGAGCCGGGATGACGCGCGAGACCTTATATTCCAGTTCATCGCGCGCGGCGGCGTAGAGAAAGACGAAGCCATTCTCGGCTTTCAACAAATTCTGCGCGCGTTCGGCAATGGTGGCGAG
>Ga0315281_10014878_pt1 | contig 10460 bp, 9 predicted proteins | sample YL17G07_0_MG_FD_204540 | JGI IMG/M metagenome (GOLD analysis project Ga0315281, IMG submission 204540) | Sediment microbial communities from Yellowstone Lake, YNP, Wyoming, USA - YL17G07_0 | ecosystem: Environmental > Aquatic > Freshwater > Lake > Sediment | place: USA: Wyoming | collected...
GCGCAGGGAAGTTGTCCGAGGCGGCGACGCTCGATCGGCAGGTGCGCCGGATGCTCGCGGACAGGAAGGCCGGCGCGCTCGTCACGAACTTCTTCGCGCAGTGGCTGCGCGTCCGCGAGCTGGCGCAGCAGGATCCCGACAGCTCCGAGTTTCCGAACTTCGAAGAAGACCTGCGCGACGCGTTCCGCCGCGAGATGGAGCTCTTCACCGGCAGCATCGTCCGCGACGACCGCAGCGTCCTCGACCTGCTGAACGCGAATTTCACGTATGTCAACGAGCGGCTCGCCCTGCACTACGGCATTCCGGGCGTGCGGGGCGATCAGTTCCGGCGCGTGACGCTGGCCGACGAGAACCGCTGGGGCCTGCTCGGCAAGGGCAGTCTCCTGACGGTGACGTCGTACGGCAACCGCACGTCGCCGGTCCTGCGCGGCCGGTGGGTGCTCGAGGGCATTCTCGGCACGCCGCCGCCGACGCCGCCGCCGAATGTGCCGCCGCTCAAGGAAAACGTCGCGGGCGCGACGCAGCTGTCCGTGCGGAAGCTCCTCGAGCAGCATCGCAGCACGCCGACGTGCGCGTCCTGCCACTCGGTGATCGATCCGCCCGGCTTCGCGCTCGAGAACTACGACGCGATCGGCCAGTGGCGCGAACAGGATCACGGCGTGGACGTCGAGCCGTTCGGCACGCTGGCCGACGGCACCGACGTGAACAGCCCCGCGGCGCTGCGGCGCGGGCTGATGAAACATCCCGAGCAGTTTCTGCAGACGATGACCGAGAAGCTGCTGACCTACGGCCTCGGCCGGAGCGTGACGTACACGGATATGCCGGCGATTCGTGCAATCCTGCGCGAGTCGGCGCCGCAGAATTACCGCTTCTCGTCGATAGTGATGGCGATCGTCAGAAGCGCGCAGTTTCAAATGAGAGGACAGTCGTAGCGTGGAGACACATCTATGTATCTGACACAACGGCATCTCTCCCGACGGACGGTTCTGCAGGGCATGGGGGCGGCGCTGGCGCTGCCGCTGCTCGACGCCATGATTCCGGCGCGAACGCTGCTGGCGCAGACCGCCGCCAAAGCGCAGCCGCACCTGGGATTCATCTACTTTCCGCACGGCGCGATCATGGACCAGTGGACCCCGTCGAAGGAGGGGTTCGACTTCGACATCACGAACATCCTGAAGCCGCTCGAGGCATTCAAGCACCAGATGACGATCATCAGCGGCACGGGCAACAAGGCCGCCGACGGATCGTCAGTCCACGCGACGGCGCCCGGCACGTGGCTGAGCGGCGTCGCGCCGCGGCCGACGCACGAGCCGTATGGCGGCGTCACCGCCGACCAGATCGCCGCGCAGTACATCAGCCAGGACACCCCGCTCCCGTCGCTCGAACTCACGACCGAAGATCGATCGGGCGGAGGCGGCGCGTGCGATCGCGAGTTCGGCTGCAGCTACTCGAGCACGATTTCGTTCCGGACGCCGACGACGCCGCTGCCGATGGAGCACGATCCGCACAAGGTGTTCGAACGGCTGTTCGGGCAGGGCACGACGGCCGACGAGCGCAGGACGCGCGGTGAGGAATTCACGAGCCTCCTCGACGCGGTCAGAGGCGATGCGGCGAGTCTCAGTAAGACACTTGGCGCTACCGATAAAGCGCGCCTGGGCGATTACCTCGAAAGCGTGCGCGAAATCGAGCGGCGCATCCAGCGGATGGGCAAGGGCGTCAGCGCCGACCTGAGCCTGCCGGACATCGCCGCGGGCGTTCCGGAGGCGTTCGACGAGCGCATCACGCTGATGTTCGATCTCGCGGCCCTCGCGTATCAGGCCAACGTCACGCGCGTGTTCTCGATGATGATGACGCGCGAAGCGAGCAACATCACGTACAACCACATCGGCGTCCCCGACGCGTTCCATCCGGTCTCGCATCATCAGAACAACGCGCAGAAGATGGCGAAGCTCGTGCGGATCCAGACGTATCACTGCCAGGTCTTCGCGAAGTTCCTGACGAAGCTGAAGAACACGCCCGACGGCGACGGCTCGCTCCTCGATCACTCGCTGTTCCTCTTCGGCAGCAACATGAGCAACAGCAACGTCCACAATCACTTCCCGCTGCCGATTGCGGTCGTCGGTAGCCTGAACGGGAAAGTGAAAGGCAATCAGCACCTGCGCTATCCGGATCACACGCCGGTCGCCAACGTGCTGAAAGCGATCCTCGACAAGACGGGCGTGCCGGTCGAAAAGATTGGCGATTCAACGGAGCCGGTCGCCTTATGAAAACGCAAAACGCAAAACGTAAAACGACGAAGATCGCACTCGTGTCGCGTTTTACGTTTTACGTTTTAAGTGTCGCCGTCAGCGCGTCCGCGGCCGACACGCGCCTGGTCGATGCGGCGCGCGCGAACAATCACGCGAGCGCAGTGGCGCTGATCGCGCAGAAAGTGGACGTCAACGCGGCCGAGGCTGATGGAACAACCGCCCTTCATTGGGCCATTCACAACAACGACGTCGACCTCGCCCGGCGGCTGATACGCGCCGGCGCCGACGTGAAGGCGAAAAATCAGTTCGGCGCGACGCCGTTGTCGGAAGCGGCCATCGTCGCCGACAAGGACCTGCTCAGCAATCTCATCGAAGGCGGCGCCGACGTGAACGCGGCGAACGCCGAGGGGCAGACGGCCCTGATGGCCGTCGCGCGGACCGGCAACGTCGAATCGGCGCGTCTCCTGATGGCGCGCGGCGCGAACGTGAACGCGAAGGAGCTGTGGCGCGGCCAGACGGCGCTGATGTGGGCGGCGGCGGAACGGCTGCCGGCGATGGCGAAGGAACTCGTCGCGCACGGCGCCGACGTGAACGCGCGCTCGCAGGTGAACAACTGGGAGCGCGACGTGACCGCCGAGCCGCGGCGGAAATACATGCCGCTCGGCGGATGGACGCCGCTCCTCTTCGCCGCGCGCGAAGGCGCCCTCGATGTCGCGAAGGTGCTCGTCGACGCCGGCGCGGACGTCAACCTGCAGGATCCGGATCTCGTGAGCCCGGTGGTGACCGCTATCGTCAACGGCCACTACGACGTCGCCGCGTATCTCGTCGAGAAGGGCGCCGACGTCAACCTCGCCGATCGCTGGGGCCGCGCGGCCCTGTGGGCGGCCGTCGACATGCACATCGTCCCGCACTCGGGCCGGCCCGATGTCGTCGAGTCGCCGTCGGTGTCGAGCGACACGCTGCTGAAGACGCTGCTCGCGAAAGGCGCGGACGTCAACGCGCAGCTCGTCCTGTTTCCGCCGTATCGATCGCTGGCCGATCGCGGCAGCGACAACGTGATGACGATTGGCGCGACGCCGCTCGTGCGCGCGGCGAAGGCCGGCGACGTCAGCGCGGTGCGGCAGCTCATCGAGAAGCACGCGGACGTGAACCTCGCCACCGCCGACGGCATCACGCCGCTCGTTGCCGCCGCGGGCGTCAGCTCGCGCGATTCGGACACGCGCGGCCGCTACAAGACTGAAGAAGACGCGATGGCGTCCGTGAAGCTGCTGCTCGACGCCGGCGCCGACATCAACGCCGCCGACAACCGCGGCCAGACGCCCCTGCACGGCGCCGCGTTCTGGGGCTGGACGAAGCTCGTCCAGGTGCTCGCCGATCGCGGCGCGAACGTGAACGCGAAAGATCGCCGCGGCTTCACGCCGCTCGACTCGGCGCTCGGCAAGGCCGGCGGCAACGGCTTCGGCGGCAACCGCATCGAAGTCCACGACGAGACCGCCGCGCTTCTGAAAAGCCTCGCGTCGCGTTGACGCCTATTCGGCGGAGTCTTTCGCGGGGCCTGCCGCCGGCGCCGCCGAGACGTTCGGAATGCCGAAGCTTCCCCCGAGGCTCGAGAGCTGCTTGAGATCGATTGGGCCGTCGATGCTGACGATGCTCAATTCCCGGGACTCGGCGGAGAGAATGACGATCCCGCCGAGTCCACCTTTGTCCTGCTTGATGAAGATCTGCGTGTGCTCGTTCTTTTCCTTCGAGTCGACGATGCGCGTCCAGAGCGGCGGCGTGAGCTGCGCGCGAATCGCGTCGAGGTCGGCGTCGGAATACTGACCGTCCTTGTCGAACTCGAAGTTACGGACGTGGATGCCCTTCAGCTTCGAGACGATGTTCTTCGCCGCTGCCTGGTCCTTGTCCTTGGAGTTCAGAAACTGACCGGCCAGCTGCAGCAGCGGGCCGTCGAGCGTGACGTTGACGCTCTCTCTGGCTTTCGCGGACAGCTGTTCGATGCGCTCGGGAATCGTGAAGCCTTGCGCGAACGCGCTGCCAGGCAGCACGAGCACTGCGCACGCTAGAGCGAATGTGATCTTCTTCATCGTTACCGCCCCTCTCCGTGGTTGACCTTCATCTCAATCGATCGCAACTTGCTGCCGGCGATGCTCAGGCTGAGCAGGACCTGCCGCTTCGCGTCTTCGCCGTTCTGTTTGCGCCGTTCTTCCGCGCGGTACCACACGCCGCCGCTGACCGTGGCCACGAGCGTCGCGGCGACCGCCCATTTTGAAATTGCGGACGTTCGAGGCGGGGCGAGGGCAGTTCGCAGCACGCGATCGGTGAATCCCGCCGGGGGCTCCACGCGCCGCAAGGCGCGTCGAAGTTCGTCATGCATGGCGGACCATCTTTTCTCTCAGCGTTTTCAACGCCCGCTGCAACTGGCTTTTCACCGTCGCCACCGGGCGGTCGAGCACGCGGGCGATTTCCTCGGGCGTCAGATCTTCCTGATAGCGCAGGACGATGGCCATCCGCGCGTGACCGGGCAACGCGCCGACGAGCGCACGCAGCTGGCGCGACAGCAGGGGATCGGGCAGCGACATCTCGGCGCCGGGCTCCGGCACGCTGTCGAGCCTCAGGAAGTTGACGCGCCGCCGCCGGCCGTAGTCGATGCAGCGGTGCGTCGTGACGCGCCGCAGCCAGAACGTGACGTGGTCGGCCGACTGCAGGGCGCCGAGATGGCGATGGAGCTGGAGGAAGACGTCCTGCGCGAGCTCCTCGGCCGCGGAGCGATCCTGGAGGAAGTGGAAGGCGATGCTGAACACCATCGCCTGGTGCCGCCGGACCAGGGCCTCGAAGTCGGCGCCCTGGTCGAATTCTTCGGCGGCGGCAAGTGCGGTCCCCATCCTTCTAGGGACATATACGAGAAGGATGGGGCGCCCGGATGCACCGCTCGAGCGACGCCGGCTTACTTGGCCTCGGCCTGCGTGCTGGTGTCGGGCCCCATGCCGGAAATCTGCAGCAGGGCCGGCTCGTCCTTCGCGCCGTCGTAGTGGAATTCGTTCGCCGTGTGGACGACGAAGCTGCCGGCGGGCACGGGCTTGAAGCCTGCCGGGTCGTAGTTGGCGCCGGTCTGGACCCACCAGGTGCCGGACAGCACCTGGATGTACCGATCGTTCGGATGCTTGTGCGGCCGGCTGTTGTTGTGCGGCAGCCATTTCTGCAGCACGACGTAGTAGCCGGGCTTGGACGGATCGCCGTAAAGAATGGCGCGTTCGGATGTCGGCCCCTTGGTCCACTTGATGTCGGCCGGCAGCGTGATGGTAATGGCCTTTGCGTTGAGCTGGCCGATGGCGCGGGCCGAGACGTGGCTGCTCAAACCGCTCAACCCGACGAGAAGCAGCGCGGCGAGTGCGAGGCGGAAACGAAGCATACAGATCCTCCTGAGGGGCCTAGGGTAACATGCGCCCCATGAATCGCCGCGACGCGATCGAAGTGCTTGCCGCGGGCGCCGCGGGCCTGGCGTTTGGCGCAGCGCCGGCTTTTCCAAAGAAATCGGTCATTCGCACGGTGCTCGGCGACGTCCCGCCGGACGCGCTGGGTTCGAAGGCGACGCTCTTTCACGAGCATCTGTCGTTTGAATGGGCGCGCGTCACGGGACGCCAGGATCGCCCGGGTCCCGCCAAAGACGCCGGCCCGATCATCGAACAGCTGGATGCCGCGGCTGCGGAAGGCGTTGGCTGCATCGTCGATGCCGGGACGACCGACGTCGGGCGCGACGTCGCGTTTCTGAAACAGATTGCGGCCCGCACCAGCATTCACATCGTCGCGTGCGGCGGCCTCTACATGCAGCGGACGTATCCGGCGGACGTCGCGTCCCGATCGGAGGCGCAGATTGCCGACGAGATGGCGCGCGACGCGCGCGCGAACGGCTACGGCGCCCTGGGCGAGATCGGCGAGACGCCGAATGCCGCGATGAGCGCCGACGAGCGCAAAGTGTTCCGCGCGGTCGGCCGCGCGCATCGGCAGACGAACCTGCCGATCTTCACGCACAACGCGTACGGCACCGGGCCGAACGTCCCGAAGGACGCGGGGCTGGCCCAGCTCGACGCCATCGAGTCGGCCGGCGTGAAGCCGCAGCGCGTTGCGATCGGACATACGTGCTGTCTCGACGATCCGAAAGCCGAGATCATCAAGGCCATCGCGAAGCGCGGGGCGTATGTCGGCTTCGATCGCGTGGCCGGCGGACTGGTGTCCGATGAGAAGAAAGTGGCGATGCTCCTGGCGTTCCTCGACGCCGGATATGCCGACCGGCTGCTCCTGTCGTCGGACTACAACTTCACGGCGAAGAGCGCCGCGCGGCCGGGCTACGCCACGACGCTGACGATGTTTCTCCCGAAGCTCCGTGCGGCGGGCGTGAAGGACGAGACGCTGCATCGGATCATGTTCGACAATCCGCGCCAGTTCCTGGCATTCGTGCCGCGGTAGTATGATTCGCGCGATGCGCGATCCCGTCGTCCGGGAGTTCCTGCTCGCGTTCTGGAAGATTCACATCCTCTATCACGCCGAAGAGGGGGGGGTGTACGGCCACTGGATGGTCGAAGAGCTGCACCACCACGGCTACCGCATCAGCCCCGGCACGCTCTATCCGATGCTGTCGCGCATGGCGAAGCGCGGCTGGCTGCGTGCGGCCGAGCCCAAACGCGCCAAAGGCGGGCGGCGGGTGTACCGTCTGACCTCGCGCGGCGCCGAAGTCCTCACACGCATCCGGCGATCGCTCGACGAGCTGTATGGCGAAGTCCAGCGTCCGCGCCGGCGCAAATAGTCCCCGTGGTTTTGACAGCGTGCCGGACTACGGCTATCGTTATCGAAATCCGTAGACGGTTTACGATGATGAGTCCCTTACGCGCCGCGTTCGTCGCGGCGCTGCTGCTCGCTCCGCATCGCGCGCTGGCGCAGGCACCGGACGATCGTGGGGCGGCCCTTGCAGGGCCGCCGGACATCCTCACGCTCGATCGGGCGATGCAGTACGCGATCGAGCACTATCCCGCGGTGCGCGCGGCCGTCGAACAGGTGTCGGCGTCGAGCGCCGGCGTGAGCGTCGCACGCTCGGCCTATCTGCCGCGGCTCGACGCGCTGTGGCAGACCAGTCGCGCGACGGCCAACAACGTCTTCGGCCAGATGCTGCCGCAGTCGGTGATTCCCGCGCTCACCGGTCCCGTGCTGACGTCGACGTCGGCGCAAAGCGTCTGGGGCAGCGCGACGGGCGCGCTGTTCACATGGGAGCCGGTCGATTTCGGGTTGCGGAAGGCGGCCGTGGCCGGCGCCGAAGCGGCGGTGACGCAGGCGCGCGCCGGCGAAGCGCTGACGCGCCTCGAAGTCCAGAGCGCCGTCGGCACGGCATTCCTGAACGTGGTCGCCGCCGAGCGCGCGGTCGTCGCGGCGCAGGCGGACGTCGATCGCCGCGATGCACTCACGCGGACCGTGCACGTGCTAGTGGACAACCAGCTGAGGGCGGGCGCCGATGCATCGCGGGCCGACGCGGAGCAAGCCGCGGCGCGGACGCGGCTGATCCAGTCGCAGCAGGTGCTGGCGATCGCGCAGGCCATGCTGTCGAGAATCCTGGGCGCAGGCGGGACCGTTCGCGCTGACGGCGAGACGCTCCTCGAGCGCGTGCCGCCGGCCGCCCCCGACGTGAAAGATGTCGTGGCGGCGGCAGCCGGCGCTCCCGCCGCGCATCCGCTCGCGCAGGCGCGTCAGGCCGCCGTCGATGCGGCGATCGCGCAGCAGCACGTGCTGTCGCGCACGGATCTGCCCCGGCTGTACCTGCAGTCGAGTGTCTTCGCGCGCGGCAGCGGCGCGAATGCGAACGGGACATTCGACGGCGGAGCGGACGGTCTCGGGCTCGAGCGCGCGAACTGGGCCGCGGGATTTCAGATCGTCTTTCCGAACATCTTCGACTTTTCCAGCCTGAACGCGCGCAAGGCCGCCGCAGCGGCATCGGCACGAGTCGAGACCGCGCGGCACGACGAAGCGCTGCTGACGATTACGGGCGAGCGGCAGGCGGCCTCCGCCATGGTGCAGGCGGCGCGGGCGATTGCCGCGAACACGCCCGTGCAGGTCGCGGCCGCGAGGCAAAGCGTGACGCAGGCGACCGCGCGGTATCAGGCGGGCCTCACGAGCATCCTCGAAGTCGCCGACGCGCAGAGCCTGGTGGCGCAGTCGGAAATGCAGGATCACATCTCGCGCGTCGATGTCTGGCGCGCGCTGCTCGCGCAGGCCGTCGCCGACGGCGCGATCGAGCCGTTCCTCAAACTCGTGCAGCCCTAGACGGAGTCTCCCGCCCCCATGTGGCTCATTCGCACGGCACTTCGACGTCCGATCACGATCGTGGTCGCCGTGATCGCTGTCGCGCTGACGGCCGTGTTCGCCGTCAGCCGGATGCGCGTCGACATCTTTCCGGACCTCAGTCTCCCGGTCATCTACGTCGCGCAGCCGTACGGCGGCATGAGCCCGGCGCAGATGGAGGGGTACATCACGTTCTACTACGAGTACCACTTCCTCTACGTCAACGGCATCGAGAGCGTCGAGTCGAAGTCGATTCAGAACACGAGCCTGCTGAAGCTGACGTTTCACGCGGGCACCGACATGGCCGAAGCGCTCGCGCAGACGATCGGCTACGTGAACCGCGCGCGCGCGTTCATGCCGCCGGGGACCGTCGGTCCGTTCGTCATGCGGTTCGACGCGGGCACCGTGCCGGTCGGCTACCTCACGTTTTCGAGCGAGACGCGCAGCCTCGGCGAGATTCAGGATCTGGCGCTCAATCGCGTCCGGCCGCAGTTCGCCACGCTCGACGGCCTGACGTCGCCGCCGCCCTTTGGCGGCAGCCAGCGGACAATCGTCGTGCGCGTCGACCCCGATCGCCTGCGTGCCTACGGCATGGGTGCGGATGAAGTGATCCGCGCGGTCTCTGCCGGCAACGTGATCATGCCGTCCGGCAGCGTGAACATCGGCGACCAGACGCGCATCTCTCCGCTCAACTCCGTCGTCACGAACATCAACGAGCTGCTCGCGCTGCCGATCCGCACGGGCGCGGGCCCGACCGTCTTCATGCGCGACGTCGGGTCGGTAAGCGACAGCACGGACATTCCCACCGCCTACGCGCTCGTCAACGGCCGCCGCGCCGTGTACATCCCCGTGACGAAGCGCCCCGACGCATCCACGCTGACCGTCGTCAGCGAAGTGAAAGCCAACCTCGGCCGGTTTCAGGCGCTCGTGCCGGACGACATCAAGGTCTCGTTCGAGCTCGATCAGTCGGACAACGTCCGCGACTCGCTCCAGTCGCTCGTGCGCGAAGGGATTCTAGGCGCGCTGCTCACCGGCCTGATGGTGCTCGTGTTTCTCGGCGACTGGCGCAGCTCGCTGATTGTTGTCGCGACGATTCCGTTCGCGCTGCTGACGGCCGTCGTCGCGCTGTGGGGCGCGGGGCAGACGCTGAACATCATGACGCTCGGCGGCCTGGCGCTCGCCGTCGGCATCCTCGTGGACGAAGCCACGGTCGCCATTGAGAACATCCACACGCACATCGCGGGCGGAGCGCCGGTCGCTCGTGCCGTGCTGGACGCCAGTGGAGAGGTCGTCGTGCCGCGGCTGCTGGCGATGCTCGCCGTCGTCGCCGTCTTCGTGCCGTCGTTCTTCATGACGGGCGTGTCGCGGTCGCTGTTCGTGCCGCTCTCGCTCGCGGTGGGCTGCGCGATGATCGCGTCGTTCCTGCTCTCGAGCTCGCTCGTGCCCGTGCTCTCGGTCTGGTTGCTGCGCGTGCCCGCCGACGCGCGAAGCGCGAAGGCGGGCGACTGGGTGGACGGGCTGCGTGACCGCCTCGCTGCCATGCTGACCGCGCTGATGGGCGCGCGCGTGCTGCTCGTCGCGATCTATCTGCTCGTGATGGTGGGCATCGTCGCGCTCGTGGGTCCGCGGCTCGGACGCGAGATCTTTCCGGCCACAGGCGCGCATCAGTTTCAGCTTCGCTTCCGCGCGCCTGCCGGCACGAAGTTCGAGTCCACCGAACGGCTTGCGGGCGACGTCCTCGACGAAATCAGGCGCACTGCCGGCACAGACAACGTGGATATCACGCTGGGCTACGTCGGCGTTCAGCCGTCGTCGTATCCCATCAACACGATCTTTCTGTGGACGGGCGGCTCGCACGAAGGTGTCCTGCAGGTTGCGCTGAAGAAG
>Ga0315281_10014880_pt1 | contig 10457 bp, 9 predicted proteins | sample YL17G07_0_MG_FD_204540 | JGI IMG/M metagenome (GOLD analysis project Ga0315281, IMG submission 204540) | Sediment microbial communities from Yellowstone Lake, YNP, Wyoming, USA - YL17G07_0 | ecosystem: Environmental > Aquatic > Freshwater > Lake > Sediment | place: USA: Wyoming | collected...
AGAAGCGTTCACTCGACAATTTGACGATGCAGGTGGAACGCGGGGAAGTGTTCGGATTTTTGGGGCCGAACGGCGCAGGGAAAACCACGACGATCAAGCTGCTGATGGGGCTGATCTTCCCGAGCGCGGGATCGGCGCGGATTCTGGGGCGGCCGGTTTCCGACGTGGGCATGCACAACGAAATTGGATACCTGCCGGAGCAGCCTTACTTCTACGATTATCTGACGGCGCGGGAGTTGCTGGACTATTTCGCGCGATTTCATGGCTACGGCGCGGCGGAGCGGCGCGAGCGCGTGGAGCGGATGCTGAAAAAGGTGGGTTTGGAGACGGCGGGAAAGATTCAGCTGCGGAAATATTCCAAGGGGATGCTGCAGCGGGTGGGCGTGGCGCAGGCGATTTTGCACGACCCGCAGGTGGTGATTCTGGATGAGCCCATGTCCGGACTGGACCCGCTGGGGCGGCGGGAGGTGCGCGACATTATTCTGGAATTGAAGAAGGCGGGGCGCACGGTGCTGTTTTCCACGCACATTCTGGGCGACGCGGAAATGCTTTGCGACCGCGTGGGAGTGATCGCCGGAGGAAAGCTGCGCGGGGTGGGATCGCCGGAAGAGATCGTGGGAGTGAAATCGGAGGGGATGGAAATCCTGTTCGAGTGGAGCGGAAGGGGCGCGGGGACAATTGTGGAGAAGGCGGTGCGCATCGGGGGGCGCTACCGGATCGCCGTCGAGGAATCGGAATTGTACGGGGCCATGGAGCAATTGCGGGCGGCGGGAGCGAAGGTGTTGTCGGTGACGCGGGTGCGGCAGACGCTGGAGGATTATTTCCTGGGATTGATGGGAGCGGAGCAGGCGCGGGCCTCGGCGGTGGAAGTGGGGGAGAAATGAAGCGCGCGGGGATCGTGGCGTGGAACACGTTCCGGGAGGCGGTGCGCGACCGGGTGCTCTACAATTTGGTGTTTTTCGCGCTGCTGATGATCGCGGCGGCGCTGCTGGTGGGGCAGATCTCGATCGGGATCGAGCAGATCGTGATCGTGACGCTGGGGCTGAGCGCGATATCGCTGATCGGGATTCTGATGGCGGTGTTCATCGGCGTGGGGCTGGTCTCGAAGGAGATGGAGAAGAAGACGCTGTACGCGCTGCTGGCCAAGCCGGTGCGGCGCTGGGAATTCCTGCTGGGGAAATTCGCGGGATTGTTTCTGACGCTGGCGGTGAATACGGCGGCCATGGCCGCGGGGCTGGCCGGAGCCATGTGGCTGGTGCAGGGAAGCCTGAAGGCGGAGGACGGGGCGGTGCTGGTGGCGGTGTATTTCATTTTGCTGAAGCTGGCCATCGTGGTGTCGCTGGCGCTGCTGTTTTCCTGCTTTACCACGCCGCTGCTTTCGACCTTGTTCACCGCGGGGCTGTACGTGGCGGGCGTCTTCGCGCCGGAAATCCGGGCCATCGGGAAAGTGACGGGAAACGCGGCGCTGGACGCGGTGGCCATGGCCTTTTCCTACCTGCTGCCCAATTTCGATAATTTCAACGTGATCGCCGCGGCGGCGCACCGCCGGGCGATTCCCGGAATGCTGGTGGCGCAGAATACGCTTTACGCGGCGGTGTACTGCGCGATCGCGCTGGCGGGCGCGACGATGATCTTTTCCCGGCGCAACCTGAAATAAGGGCGCCGCGGAGCGAAACGCATGAACAGCCGGAAAATGATGGCCCTGTTGCTGCTGGCGGCGCTCCCCGCGGGGTTCGCCTCGGTTTGGCGCATGCAGCGGGGAATCGACCGGCAACTGGCGGAGATGCACCAGGAGCAGGACGAGCTGGTGTTGCGCTCGGGGAAGACGCTGCGGCTGCTGAGCCTGGAGTACGGGGCATTCCTGGCGGACGTGTATTGGACGCGCACGGTGCAGTATTACGGCGACCGGCACGTGCGGCAGGTGGCCAATCTGGATACGCTGGGTCCGCTGCTGGACGTGACCACGACGCTGGACCCGCAGCTTCTGCCGGCGTACCGGTTTGGAGCGGTCTTTCTGGCGGAGAAAGCGCCGCAGGGAGCGGGGAGGCCGGATCTGGCGGTGGAGCTGATCCAAAAGGGGATCAAGAATAATCCGGACTTCTGGCGTTTTTATTACGATCTCGGGTTCATCTACTACTGGGAATTGAAGGATTACAAGAAAGCCTCCGAGGCGTTTTTGGAGGGGAGCAAGAACCCCAAGGCGCTGATCTGGATGAAAGTGATGGCGGCGAAGATTGCCGCGGAGGGGCGTTCGCGGGAGACGTCGCGGATTTTGTGGCGGGAGATTTACGAATCCAGTCAGGATAAATTGATCCGTGAGAATGCGCTGCGGAATCTGAAGCTGCTGCGGGCGGAAGACGATTGCGATTACCTGGATGCGCTGGCGGGCCGGTACGAGAAAAGCACGCACCGCCGACCGGAACGGCTGGAGGAATTGGTGAGCGCGGGGATATTGCCGGGAGTGCCGGTGGACCCGGAAGGATTTCCTTACGTGCTGGGAGCGGACGGCAAGACGCACGTGCATCCGAAAAGTCCGCTTTTGGGATATCCGAAGCCGCCGCCTGCTCGTCGTTAGGAAGAAGAAGTGTTTTGAAGCGCAGGATGGCGCGCGGCGAAAGGAAAGTCCTCCGCCCGCGATGGTTTTTCCGAAAAAATCAGGAGGAAGCGCCGGGAGGCGAGGCGCGAAGCGCGCGCAGAGCCGAATAGCCCAGCAGGAGCACGGCGGCGGCCATGGCCAGCCACAAGAGCCAGGAATGCTTTTCGGAATAGGGGCGGGGGTCGGAATAGTTGGTGGTGAGTTCCTCGGGTTCGAGGGCGGCGAGGCGCAGCAGAGGAACGGATTCATGCGCGGCGGTGGATTCCGCGGCGGTGGCGATGCGCTTGAGCGCGGCCAGCTGGGCCAGGTCGTAGGCGGGCGCTTTGGCGGCGGAATTGCCGTAGAGCAGGCGATAGGAACGGCCCGGGCGCGGCCAGAGCAGGGCGTTGCGGACGGCCATGCGCAGGGTGACGCGGACGTCCGCGAGCGGGGCGTCGCTGCCGTTGAGGATTTCGATGCGCCAATAGCGCGCGCCCTGATGAATTTTCGGGCGGTCGCCGATGGATTGGGCCAGTCTCCAGTATCCGGGAATTTCCACGCGCAGTGATTCTTCGGTCTTTTTTCCTGTTTTGTCGTCCAGAGTGTAGCGGTGAATCTCTCCTCCGGCGTGCCAGCGCCATTCCTTGCCATCTTCGCTGCTGGAAATGCGCACGGCGCGATAGAACTCCGACTGCGTGGTTTCAAAGAGAGCTTCCTCGGCGGGAAGTTCGGCAGAGCCCAGGTCGGCATCCCAGCGGGTAAGGGAAGGAGCGGCGGCGGGGTCGGGAGTGAGCGTCGCGGGGAGAGGGGTGAATTCGCGTTCGCTGGTTTCCTGAATCTGCAACTGGACGGAGGAGACGGGGAATTGCTCGTGCGGCTCGAAGATGCGCAGGCGGAGATAGCGGGCGTTGTTGTCGGAATAGCGGATGGTCTGGCTGCCTTCGAGATTTTCCTTGCGGAATCGGGAGATGGGCGCGCGGGGCTTGACGATGCGCCAGAGGCGGGCGTCGTCGCTGGCGGCGACTTCGACCCAGTTGATGAAATCGGTTTCGGGAGTTTCGATGCGCACCGTGTTGTGAAACTTCACGGTCTCCCCGGTGTCCACGACGAGCTGGGTGAATTGGCCGGGGACGAAACTGTTTTCGCGCAGGGTGGCGGGAAGAATGCGGAAGGTCGTGCCGGCGGTTTCTCCGCCGAGGAGAAAGGGAACTTCATTGCCCAGATCGTCGAGAACGCGCAGGTCGGCCAGGCGGCCTTCGGAATGCGCGAAAACCTCGGCGGGAAGAGGCAGGCGCGCGGGATCGCCGGGGGAGCGCAGGGTCATGGGGCGGGAGTAGCGCCAGGAGCGCCAGGCCTCGGGGAGGTTCGCGGCGAAGAGCGCGGCGGCGGCGAAGGCGCAGAGCAGGGCGAGAGAAAAATAGCGGCGGGTCATTGAGGGGAACGCTCCCGGGCAATTTTGCGCGTGTAGAAGAACGAGACGGCGAGCAGGACAAAGCCGAGAAAGAAAAGGGAGAGGATGCGGTAGAAGCGATCGAGGAAGGTGAGGTCGTAGAAGATGGCCTTGATGATGGCCAGGCCGAACAGGGCCAGAGCTTGCCAGCGCAGCAGGGCGGAGGCCTTCTTCACACCGAGAAAAAGGAGGACGGCCGCGTAGGCGGTCCAGAGAACCGTGAGGGCCAGATGCTGGGAGAGCAGGCGGTCGGAATAGTTCATCTCCATGCGCGCGAAATGGCCCCAGAACTCCTGGGAGAGGGCCAGAACGAGGAAGGCGTTGATGGCCACTGCCTGCACGCCCAGCCAGCCTTTTTCCGTGCCGCCGATCGAATCCCAGGCCTTGCGCGCGGTGAGCAGAGAGAAGACCAGGGCGGCGGCCAGGACAAGATACGCGGCAAAGCTGGCGTTGAAGAGAAAGCGCGGCGCGGGAATGGGGAAGAAGAGCAGGCGGAAGCCGGCGGCGGCCATCAGGAAATATCCGGCGCGGCGGAGCAGAGGAACGGAAGCGCGGAAGCCGCTCCAGACGAGAATGGCGCCTTCGAGGGAGAAGCTCAGGGTGATCCAGCGGCCCTCGATGCGGATGGGAATGGCCAGCGTGGCGAAGGTGAGGGCCAGACCAGCAAAGAGCAGGCGCGAGTAGGATGCGGGGGCTTTGCCAGCGGAAAGAATCTGCTGGGTGACGGCGAGATGTCCGGCGGAAAGAATCAGGACGGCGAGAGTCATGGCCCATCGGTAGTCGGGCCAGAGCATGGCATAGAGGGCGATGAGGATGGCGCCAGAATTGGCCAGCACGAGCAGGGTGTCCTCGCCGAGGAGATCGCCGGGGCGGCAGGCGCGCAGAACGGGTCCGGCGGCGTAGAGGAGGAAGAAAAGAGCGGCGAAGACCACGGTGCGTCCGAGGGACTGCGGAACGTAGAACTCGTTGTACCAGCCCCAGAAATAGATTTGCGAGAAGAGGAAGGAGAGGGGGATGAGGAAGCGCCAGTGGCGGCGAACGGAGATGAGCAGCTGGCCGGCGCCGAGAATGAGGAGATAGGTGAAGAGAACGACTTCCTGGTTTTTGCCGGTGCTGGCCAGGATGGGCGTAAGAAAACCGCCGATCAGCGAGAGCAGGGCGATGCGCTGGGAGTTGCGGCCCAGGGCCACGGCGGCCATGAGGGCGGTGACGACGATCATGGCAGCGAAGGCGGCGCCCGGGCTGAATAAACCGTAGAAGTGCCAGCCGTACCAGAGGGAGACGTAGAGAATGGCTTCGCCCAACCCGGCAATGCCTTCGGAGAAGTAGGAGTAGCCGCGGTCGAGCAGCCAGCCGCTCCAGGGAAGCATGGCGCTGCCGATGAGGATGCCGATGGCGATGCGTCCGGCGGGACCGACCCAATTATTTTCGAAGGCGAGCTTGAGGAAGTAGGAAACGGAGAGCAGGAGGAACAGGATGGCGATGCGGTTCAGCCAGCGCCCGGCAATCAGGGATTCGAGATCGAGCGCGGAAGAGGCCGGCTCCTTGGCGTGGGCGATTGCCAGCGGAGGCGCGGCGGGAACGGCGGGCGGAGCAGACGGAGGAACGGAAGCCGGAGGGGTCTGCGGGATGGCTTGAGGCACGGGCGGCGCGGGAACCGGGGCGGCCGCGGGAGGCGCGACTGGGCCGGACTGCAACTCCGCCACGCGCTTTTCCAGCGCATAGAGGCGCTGCAGGATGGGGGCGAGATTATCGCCAGAGGGCTTCGATTTACTGGTGCGGACAAGCGCGATGATCGAAAGGATGGGCGAGGCAAGCAGCAGGATTGCCGCGAAAAAGATGAGGGTTCCTATGGATTCCATTGGAGGACCGCCTAGGTGGAACGGGGGCAATATAGCACCCTATTTTGCGAGGGGTCAATTACAAGCGGTGTAGCGGAGGGCGGAGGGAGGGAAATGTTCAAGGGGGTGCGAAGGACAGTAGGAAGTGGCGGCGGGAGCCTTCCCTGCCCCCTGTACTAAGGTACAGGTTCTAATGAAGGGGGAGATGGGAGAGGGGGTAGGGCGAGACAGGGGAGAGGTACATCCTGTAACGTATTTATTTTAAAAGAGATAGATTCGCTTTTGGATTGATTGGTAGTACTAGGAGGATGGTTAGCAAAATAAAATGTGTCTTCTGTACCATAGCCAACAGGACTTGGAATACTGTCCAATGGTGCAGTCACGAAGAAACAGGGACAGGTGGCAGGGACAGTTGAGCAAGGGAAACGGAGCCGGAGAAAGAATGAAGAGCGAAGACAAGGGCCGGAAATGGATGTGGTGGTTTCTGGGGAGTTTGCTGGCGGCACAATTCTATTTTGTGATTGAGTTGCTGACGTTGCTGGCGCTGTTCGCGGCGGGATTCGCGGCGCTGGCGGCGGTGAGCGCTGCGGTCTACGCGGCGGTGTACGGATTGAACGCGGGATGGACGATGGCGGCGCGGCAGGCAGCTCCGGCGTGGGCGGCGGCGCAGCGCGGCTGGGCCTTCGCGGAGGAGTTGGGGCTGCGGCCCTTCCGGCGGGCTGGCGCGGAAGCCGCGCGATAACGATTTTCCTGGTGGCAGGAACCGGGGTTCTCCCTGGGATTGGCGTTCCGAAGAGGTTCGCGGTTCCTGAGAAGTAGAAAAGAAAGCAGGGCCAGACGCATGTGGGTGCGGCTGGCCCTTTTTTATTATGCGGAGAGGGAAAATTTCAGAAGAAAGCGGCGCCGCCGTCGACGTTGATGGATTGTCCGGTGATGGCGGAGGATTGCTCGGAGCAGAGGAAGAGCGCGGCGCGGGCGATTTCCGCGGCGGTTTGCGCGCGGCCCTGCAGCAGGCTGTTGAGAAAGCCTTTCAGTTGTTCCTCTTCGCTGATGCCCATGCGCTTGGCCAGCGTGGCGCCGAGTTCCTGGGACATGCGCGTCTCGGTGACCGGTCCCGGGCAGAGGGCGTTGGCGCGCACGCCTTTGCGCGCGGATTCGGCGGCGGTGGTGCGGGTGAGGCCGAGCACGCCGGCTTTGGCCGCGGCGTAAGCGCAACCCCAGGGAAAAGCGGACTTGGCCGAGAGACTGGAGATATTGAGAATGACGCCGGAGTTGCGCGCGTACATTTCCGGGAGGACCAACTGGGTGAGAAGGAAGGAGGCGCGCAGGTGGATGTTGACGACGGCGTCGAATTCCGCGAGGGGATAGTCCTCGATGGGGCTGATGGGGCCGTAATGGCCGGCGTTATTGACGAGGATGGTGATTTTTCCGAATTGTGCGCGGGCGGCGGCGGCGATTTTGCGGCAGTCGGCTTCCTGGGAGAGATCTGCCACGGCATAGGCGGCGCGGTGGCCGGCGCGGGTGAGTTCTTCGGTGGCCGAGCGGAGTTCGGATTCGCTGCGGGCGGCGAGGAAGACGGCGGCGCCTTCCTGGGCGAAGAGCTGGGCGATGGCGCGGCCGATGCCGCGGCCGGAGCCGGTGATGAGAGCGACGTGGTCGTGGAGGAGCATAGGGAAGAGAGAATAGAGGGAAGCGGGGAGGGAAGTAAAGAGCGCCGGAAAAGAGTTTTGTAGATGCGCGGGGATTGGAGTTGCGCCTATAATCGGGCAGGTGACTTATGACCAATAAAAATGGATTGTTTTTGTGCGTGACGCTGCTCTTGCTGGCGGGAGTGAGCGCGGGGTTGGATGCCGTGGCCGGTGGGCAGACGGCTCCGGCGGCCGTGGCGGCGAAGCCCGTGCCGGTGATGGATGGAGAGGCTGGGGCGTGCACGCTGGAGATTACGGTGAATGATGCGGCGGGGAAGCCGGTGTATGCGGCACAGGTGCAGATCGTCATCCGGCACGGGTTCAAGGGAAAGAGGAAAGTGGACCTGAGCGCGTATACCAACGAGCAGGGGCGGCTGGACTTCAAGGGATTGCCGGCGCGGGTCTATCGCGGGCCGATGGAGATCCAAGCCAAAAAGGAACTACTGACGGGAAGCGCCAAGTGGGACCCCGTGGACGGCTGTAATACGAAGCAGACCATCGTGCTGGGAGCGGCTGCAAGGTAGGGATTGCCGCAATCATTAGAGCAGGTCTTTTTCCTTCCAATTCATTCCATTTCATAGGGGTGGCGCTGCGATTGCATGGTTTAAAGAGCACGTGCGGGCCGGGGTGTGCCGGTCGGCAGGAAAAGAAGTGCGCCCAGCGGGCCCATTTTGTGTGTAACGGATGGGACGGAAGTGCATTTATTGTACGAGTTCAATCAAGGGAGCGGTCATGATTAAAGCCCAAGTCACGCTGGCTCAACCACTTAAGGGAAACAGGCAGTTTGCAGGCGAGACCGGGGGAGGGCATCAGGTGCTGATGGACGATAGCGTTGGGGCCACCGGGCCGAAGCCGATCGAGTTGGTGGCGGCGGGGCTGGCTGGGTGCACAGCCTTCGATGTGATCACCATACTGCGGCAAAAGCACCACCAGAAGGTGACGGCGTACGAGGTGCGCGTCGAAGCCGATCAGGCGGAGAAGCCCCCACAGGTGTTTACCGCGGTGCGCATCCATCATGTGCTGACCGGGTACGGCATCGACCCGGAGCTGGTGCGGCAGGCCATCCAGCTTTCGGAGGAGAAGTATTGCGCGGTGGGGGCCATGGTCAACAAGACGGCGAAATTCGAGACCACGCAGGAGATTCGCGAGGCGGAAACGCAATAGGGCGAAAGAGAACCCGGAGAGACCGCGCAAGGATCCGCGCGGGACGGGAATGAGGAATGCGATGAGTGAGAGAAAACTGTCCGGATATGGGATGACTGCTGCGGTGGGCGTGACGCTGCTGGCGGGGCTGTTTCTGTTTGCGGGAGCGGCGCGGGCGCAGGAGCGGGAAAGGGAAAAAATTTCTGCGGGAAGCAGCCTGACGCTGGGGCAGGCGGTGCGCATGGCCCTCGATAAGAATCCGGCGCTGCGCACGGCGGAGGATGAATCGGATGCGGCGCGGGCGCGGGCGCGGCAGGCGCGGGCCATGTGGCTGCCTCGCGTGGACTTCAGCCAGGGATTTTCCCGGGGCGACAATCCGGTGTACGTGTTCGGGACGCTGCTGACGCAGGGGCGTTTTACCGCGGCGAATTTCGCGCTGCCGGGGCTGAACCAGCCGGGGCCGCTCAACAATCACCAGACGCGCCTCGATACCCAATGGGGGGTCTTCGATTCCGGCGCGACGCTCTTCCGCACGCGCGCGGCCAAGCGCATGCAGACGGCGGCGGAACTGGAAACCGAGCAGGCGCGGCAGGACCTGATCCTGCGCGTGGTGCAGGCCTACTACGGAGTCGAGGTGGCGCGGGAGAATCACGCGGCAGCCGCGGAAGCGGTGCGCGCGGCGGAGGCCAGCGCGCAGCGGCTGGCGGGAATGCACGAGACGGGCATGGTGGTGGAATCGGATTATCTGGGCGCGAAAGTTTTTCTGGCGCGGATGAAGGACCGCGAAATTCGCGCGCGCAACGGCTACGAACTTTCGCGCATGGGGCTGGCGCGGGAAACGGGAATGGCCCTGAACGCGGGGCCGGAGCCGGGCGAAACGCTGGGCGAGCCGGCGGGCATGGAAAAAAAGAGCGCGGAGGACTGGGAGCGCATCGCGGAGGAAAACCGCCCGGCGCTGCGGGCCATGAGGATGCAGGAAGAAGCCGCGGCGGCGGGGAAGAAAGCGGCGCGGTCGGAACTGGGACCGAAGGCCGGGCTGTTCGGCGGCTACGAACGCGACGCGCTGACCATGGGCGGGACGGCGGGAACGAACTGGGTGGCCGGAGCGCGAGTGGAAATAAATTTATTTGCCGGAGGAGCGGACCGCGCGCGAATGGCGGAAGCCGCGGCGAACGCCAGCAAGGCGCAACACAATCTGGAATGGATGCGCTCGGGAGTGATGCTGGAGGTGCGCCAGTCGTTTTTGGAAGCGGAAGCGGCGGAGCAGCGCGCGGCGGCTGCGCGCGACGCGGTGGCGCAATCGCGCGAGGGATTGCGCATCGTGCAGAACCGCTACGAAGCCGGGCTGACCAGCCTGACGGACCTGCTGCGGGCGCACACGGCGCAGCTCGACGCGCAAACGGGCTATCTGGCGGCGCTGCATGACTGGCACGTGGCGCGGGCGCAACTGGAGCGCTCGGCGGGAATACTGAAAGTGGATTCGCAACTGTTGCAGGGAGAGAAAAAACAATGAGTATTTTGCGGGTGAGCGGGAAAAGGGGGAGCGCGGCGCTGCTGCTGGCGCTGGCGGGAATTGCGGCGGCGGGCGCGGGCTGCGGCGGAAGCCGCGAGGCGCAGCCGCAGGCGGAGCAGGCGCCGGCGGGAACGCGAGTGGAAACGGTGCGCATGCAGACCGTGGCGGACGAGATCCAGGCGCCGGGAACGGTGATCGCGCACGCCACGGCGCAGGTGGCGGCGCGGGCCATGGGCACGGTGGTGCG
>Ga0315281_10014882_pt1 | contig 10455 bp, 8 predicted proteins | sample YL17G07_0_MG_FD_204540 | JGI IMG/M metagenome (GOLD analysis project Ga0315281, IMG submission 204540) | Sediment microbial communities from Yellowstone Lake, YNP, Wyoming, USA - YL17G07_0 | ecosystem: Environmental > Aquatic > Freshwater > Lake > Sediment | place: USA: Wyoming | collected...
TCCCTTCTTCAATCAGAACTTTCCGAACAAGCCGACCTGCGGGTCCGGTCTGATGAGTGACCAGTGTCATCCCAATAATCTCCTTGGCAGCCCTCTCCGCTTCCTTTGGATGGCTTACGACTTTGACCCCTCCTCCCTTTCCTCTCCCACCAGCATGGATTTGTGCCTTTACAACAATTACCTTATCTCCAATTCCTTCAGCAATCTTTCGTGCTTCTTCCGGGGTCTCGGCCACTCCACCTTTTGGAACAGGAACGCCATAACTTTTCAAGATCTCTTTAGCCTGATATTCATGAATCTTCATTCGATCTCCTCCCCCTCCTAAAATTAAGCGGGCTTATTATAACGGATTTCATCAACCTAAAAAAGGAAAAAATGATGGACGCATTGAAAGGGGTATTTTGGGGTTATAAATTGAATATCTTGTCCCCGAGGACTCCCTCCTTGAAATCGAGATTCTGAAAATTCACCCATCTATGCAAGATTTCACATGGCAATCCTTAAAAAATAATTCCCTTCGCTTTTAAACGCCCATCCTGCGTTCAGGTCCAAATCGCAAAATTTGTCACCACTTTAAACAAAATGTCATTATGGGAACGTGTTTCAACATTTTAAGTCCTTGTTAAGAACTTCGCCAAAATAAAAGGACCTTTTTTAAATTAAGCAGTTACCAAGAAGAACCCTTCCCACTTTTCTCTTTGGCACATCTCTTGCTGTCTATCAAAATGAAGTATATTACGAAAAACTCTATAAAACTAAAGCAAAGCGAGGCAAATTGTACCATGGTAAAAACTAAAGATGAGGTCCTAACTACGGACGAAGCGATTCAATACCTAAAGATATCAAGGCCCACTTACTTTAAGTGCATTCGCCTTGGTAGGATAAACGCAATCAAGGTTGGTAGCGGCTGGAGAGTCCTTCAGTCAGAGTTAAACAGATTCTTAAACAGTGGAAGGGGGAATAGAAAAGAGAGATTAACTGCAACGAGATGACGAAATATCGACTCATACGTCCGCCGATCAACGTTATCCTTATGCGGTACAAGTAACGTTGCAATTGGAACTGTAGTGCTAATGTTTGTGCGACAGGCTCTAAAAAGGACTTCAATTATGTTTGAAATAATGGGTACAATCGGGTCATTGATAATATGTATCAGTGCCCTTCCTCAGATCGTAAAAACATACAGGACCAAAAAAGCCAATGACCTAAGTATTTCGTACTTGATCATCCTGATGTCCGGTATGACCCTGATGATGATCTATTCGCTTCACGTTGGAGATCTGATCTTTATCTTTGGGAATTCTCTTTCTGTTTTATCCACAGGAGTTTTGATTTTTCTTTGTTTGCGGTATAGGAGTCAATTCATGCCCCAAGTAATTGGAAACAGACATTGAAGGAGAATCACTAATTTTATATTGACAATTTTGAATAGGTGCATTGAGGAAATATTCTATGACCATCAAATTACCGAAAACGACTCTTGCTGACAGGCTCCTTGCCTCGATTGGCAAGAGACGTGCTGTGCGAATACCTTTTGAGGTCTACGAGAAATTAGGACCGTATGTATATGCCAAGGCGGAGAAGGAGTCTTTCTGGCGGGCTCTCATCAGGCCTAAAGACCAAGATCCCCCAGACGGTTGGACCTACCCTGACAAAATCATTCCGGGAGAAAATAGCCATGACTGAAGGTAAAGAAGAATTCTATAAAAAAGCGGAAGAGGCTCTAAGGAGAAGCGGGTATCAGTACTACGGTGAGAAGGACATAGTAGGTATCGGTAGCGCCCACAGCAGCAAACCTGACTACATTGCCGTGAAGGATGGCATCGTTATTATTGGCGAGATAAAGTCACCAAAAGAAGGACCAAAATCAGCGATGTGGAGGCAAATTCAGAAGGGTGACAGTGAAGAATTTAAAGCTGTACGACTTGATGTAGCTAGGAGGGAAGAAACAGGAGAACTGCCCAAAGATGTGGGAGGTCACGAAATTATTATTCGGGGACAGATCCCCGATTATATAAGCAAGAAAGGAAGGACTTACAACTTTCCGGCTGCAGTGAGAAGAGATGCCAAAGTAATGGCTGGCTATACCTTTCCTGATTATGAAAGGCGAAATGTTGAACAGGCTTTGAAGAATTGCAGGAAAACGATTTACGCAGCCATTGATACTGGGAATACCGCAATAACATTCATATTTGCATGAATAAGGGCAGCGTCAGTAAAGCCAGGGTTTAGGGGGGGACTAATGTTTTGAGTTAAACGGGGGGGCCTTTTTGAAGGGGAGAGACTATCTAATTTATCATATTTTGTAGAAAGAATAGGCATAAACTTTGTTAAAACATTGAAAATTAGCGGAGGCTAAAATGGATATGGCACCTTTCGTCGGCAGGAGGGTAGAACTTAATATGATAGTAAGTGAATTCAGGAAAAAGCCAGATGACCGTACCTGCAAGAAAATCATTTCATTGCATGGCATCGGAGGTGCGGGAAAAACCACCTTGTTGCATAAGGCTGAGGAGGGGATCCAAAAAGATGGCCTGGAATTCGCTTGCTTTAAGGTCAATGAAGACTTGAAGTATGAGTCCTTACCGGAGTTTGTGGGCGCCCTGGCAAAGACCTTTTTCTGTAATATTCCCCATCACAAAAATGAATTCGAAAAGGCGCACAGCGAGGTGCAAAAATACCAGATGATAGTTGGCAAGATCGAAACCGTATTTACGCAAATAGAAAAAAGTCAACTTGAAGAAATAAAAAAGAGGGCTGCAAACGCGGCAAAACAGAGGGGCAGAAGAAAAATCCACACACCTTCAATCAAAATAGGTCCCGTTGTAATCGACTCAGGTCTTTATGAGGGGCAAGAACTGGACGGAGAGGCAGAGAGCAAGGTCTGGTTAGATTCTTACAATGAAGCAAAGCAAAGAATTATCACCGAGCGTTACAAGGATACAGGGAGTCAGGAGTACTATTTGAACCCCTCACGCATAATTACGCCCATTTTTATCGAGTGTCTTCACGATTCACTCTACCCTAAGCGCCTTTGGCTGAAAAGGAGAAACCAGGAGAAGAAGCCCATGAAGGTGCTTTTCATTCTTGATACCTATGAGAAATTAGATTCCACCGTCAATAATTGGCTCTTGGAATACCTTTTACCTCAGCTTATGAGTCAACAGAAGGATGATTTCGACGTGCGGTTCGTTATATCAGGTCGAGAACAGTTGAGTCTCTCAGATCATTATCTGCGCTGGGACAAATATCACGATACCATCCTCGAGATTGACCTTCACCGGTTTACAAAGGATGAGATCAAAGATTATCTTAGGCAATCCCAAATGCCTGAATCCCTCGTCGATGAAGCCCACGAAGACACAGATGGACTGGCCTATCTCATAAGCATATGGGTCGATACCCGTGGGAAGGGGAATGCTCTCGTTTACGGACAGGCAGCGAACAGGATTTACTGGTGGAAAACGGATGAGCAAAAAGAATGGATAAGAGCAGCAGCTTTTAAAGACTACTACGATCAGGACTTTCTTGCCATTATGCTTGGATGTGAAAAAGCAAGGGAGGCTTTTGAGTGGCTCAAGGAGTGCCACGAGGTTACGCGCACGAGCGAAGCGGACCCCAATAAATTTCAACTTCATGCCACCGTCAGGAGGGTCATAACTAAAGCCACTCAGCAGCAATCCGAATCGCAGTTTCAGGAGTATACACACAGAGCAAGTCTTTACGAGGACGTGCATAGACTCTGCCCTGATGTTAGATACAGGAACGACATGCTCAAACTGAGCGTTTTCGAGCATTTCAACCAGGCAGCACTTGAGAAGATCTATCCAACCCAAGGTTTCCTCCTCCACAATTTTGCAAAAGAGCACAAGGAATGGTTTGATGAGCTCTCTCACACATTCAAAATGAAAACTGAAATCAAGCCGGCGCTTTACCAGTATTCTTTTTGGCAGGATAAAAACGATCTCTCAGCGACCATGGCTGAAATAGGAAAGGTTTGGCAGGAGAAAAAAAATGAGACTGATCAACGGATCGCGCAGATGCGTGAAAAATCCGCGAAAGTCCGAGATGAGATTAAGCAGCTGGACTTTGATGTCCAGGCCATTAATGAAAAAATCCAGGTGCATGGGGACCCGCCGGATATAAAAGAAGTTGTAGATAATACAAACTCGGAGCAAAAACAAGAATCACGCTGGAGTCTAAAATTGGCTCTCATTGGCGTAACGATTGGGGTTATGCTGGCATTTGCGTCCCTGCTTTCATCAGGTACTGGGAGGGCAGTATTGGGTTGTACGGGCATCCTTCTGTTGGCGGGCGGCCTAACATTAGCCATCCGGTCGAGAGTTCGGCCCACCCTAACCCCAATCTTTTTTCAATTGTCGAGAGGGGAGGAAGAAAGGAGAAGCCACATTGAGGAAAAGAAGCGAATGGAAGAGAAGAAAAGAAATCTGGAGTCCCACAGAGAGAGGCTGAACGAGCAACTTTCTGATGTCGGAAGTGAAATTGAAACGTACGAGACCATACTGGCAGAGCCTTACGTTGTCGTTTGATTTAAGATTGTTACGGAAAACCAAAGGGGTAATAAATGGATTGGGGCAATTCATTAGAACAATGAAGATAAAAAAGAAGGACCAAAATCAGCAAAATAGCTAATAGGTTCAAATCTTTATTTTTGACAATTCGACTCTGCACCGATAAAAGAGTAACAGTTTAGTTGGCTTGGTTGTTGCCTTCTCGTTATTGTCACTTCTTTTGTTTTACCAGCATTACAATTACTGCTTTCAATACTTTCGCAATTGACACCCCCGACCGAAGTAACCTTCCCGCCAGACCTTCCGGCGTGATATCTTCCCTAATTTTCCTCCCTAAGTCCCTTACCATAAAAACACCCCCCTCTTTTTCTAATTGGTAGTCATTTTATCATAAAAAAGCATACAAGTCTATAATGGGAGTTGAGGACAGTGGAGGGAATATTGGAAAGGACAACCAAATTGAAAATCACAAGGCTCAGTTGAAAACTAAGCCCACTATGCATTCATGAAAAAATAGTATAACTTAACGAATCGTTCCCAAATAATGAGCGGTCAGTTGACGCTCCCGGACTTTGGGATTGGAGTAATCGGGAAGGAGCATTGGAGCCACTCGATCCGTGATAATTCCTGCTTCCTCTAACTCTTTGTGATATCTCCGGACATGGTCTAAAGTCAGTTTGCCTTCCTTCGCTTTCCCTTTCACATAGAGCCCTGCACTCCTTCCTGCGATCCTACCGAAAACGCAGACATCGAGAAGAGAGTTTCCCATCAAACGATTCTCTCCATGCACTCCCCCTGAAACCTCGCCAGCAGAAAAAAATCCAGGAATCGAGGTTTCGCACCGGCTATTATATTCCAATCCTCCGTTCTGGTAATGAAGAGTCGGATAGACCAACATGGGCTCCTTCGAAATATCGATTCCATATCGCTTAAATAGAATAAATTTCCCGGGGAATTCTCTTTTGACGGCGCCCTCTCCCATGAGAACATCGATCATGGGGGAGTCCAACCAGATTCCTAACTTTCCGGTAGGTGTTGGGATCCCCTTCCCAATTTCAGTGCACTCCCGGATGAAGCAAGACGATTCGACATCTCTGGGTTCCCGTTCATTGACGAACTGTTGTCCATCGATATTGAGGACATTGGCTCCCGCTCCTCTGAACTTCTCTGTGATCAGGAGACCTTCTGCCTGCTCCGGGAAGACAACGCCCGTTGGATGGTACTGGACTGCATGGAGAAAACATAATTTCACGCCCGCCCGGTAACCCAGAATAAGACCATCTCCTGTGGCACCGTAATGATTGGTGGTCATGAATCCCTGAATGTGAAGCCTTCCTGAACCACCTGTAGCCAGGACCACTGCTCTTGCCTTGACGATAAAATATTCCTCGGTTTCGAGATTATAAAGAACCGCACCTGCACAATGGCCATGTTCATTCAAGATCAGTTCTACGGCTGGAGAAAATTCAAGAACCTTAATATGCTCTGCTCGATTTCTTGCCTCATCCCTTAAAGTCCTCATAATCTCTGCCCCGGTAATATCGGCAGCGTAATGCATTCGTTTTCGGCATGTACCACCTCCATGAAGGGTCATTAATCTCCCTTCCGGCGACTTCGTAAACATGCATCCAAAATTTTCTAACCATGCCAACACCTTTGGGGCTTCGGTGACAAGCGTATAAACCAGTTCTGGAGGATTTTTGAAGTGGCCTCCCCCTAAAACATCGAGGTAATGGTAATAAGGGGAATCTTTTGTTCCTTTGGATGCTGCTTGAATACCTCCCTCGGCCATCATCGTGTTGGCATCTCCATGCCTCAGTTTGGTTGCAATTAATACCTTGGCTCCATTTTCTTGAGCCGTTAACGCCGCTGCTGTTCCTGCACCTCCTCCGCCAAGAACGAGGATATCCGTTTCATAAGCCACTTTATTCAAATCAATCACATCAGGGTTGACACGACTCCTGGCCTCAAGAAGATCCACGATCTCCGGGGAGATAGCATAACCCTTATTGGGTCCAACACGTATCTCTTTTCTCGCACCCTCTATGAAATCGGGATGGTACTTTCTCAGCCGCTCCTCTCTCTCTTTCAAAGTGAGCAGAGAAAACTCTTCTCCTTTTCTCTTCTTTTCAATTCTAGCGGTTCGTGTTGCCTCAACCTTCTTGATTAACTCTTTCAACTCTCTTGTATACGGCATAAAGCCCTCCAAAACCCCTCAGGTGTCCGTGATTCGTGTCCGTAATAAACTTCTCATTTCTCATTTAAAGAAATGTTTTGTCTTTTGGCGTCCAATCTTCATCAGCTTGTTCGGGCTCGATCTCCCTTTTGTTATAAAGGTCTTTCAATGTCTCTTCGTCCGTATCCATCAATCCCCTGAGCATCTGTTCATACTTCCCTTTCTCAACCTCCTTAACCATTGAGGCAAGATGTTCGGCCTTCAGAGCAACGTACTTGCCATAGAGTCTCCTTCCTAAAATCGCTATATTATATTGGCAGATCTCCGCCGGACACCTCGCTGTGCAGAGGCCACACATCACACAATCGAAGGAAAGCTCTGCCAGTCTTTCCACATCCCCTCTCATGGCGGCTGCCATATAGTCCATGACCTCTATATCCATCGGACAGGACTTGGTGCAGGTATTACATTGTAGACACCGCAACAGTTCAGGATAAGCCTTCACCAGTGTTTCGATCGTGGGCTTTATCTTCTCTATATCATAGATGCTTTTGGTGGCAGGGAAGAAAGGAATCTGTGTCAGATACATATTGGGTTGGACAACGGTCTGACAGGCCAAACCTATTTCAATTTTATAACTTCCTGGAAATCGGTAGACCGTTCCGCAGGCACCGCATATCCCTCCCCTGCAACCGCATCCTCGGATCAATTGATATCCGGCATACTCGAATGCTTTTTGAATGGTGATGGAGGAAGGAACTTCATATCGCTTTCCCATAATGAAGATGGGAACGAGTTCTTCCTTTTTGATTTCTTCTGTAGGCATCGACGTCCTCCTGATACACGGATTATCTAAAAATCCGAATGGTTCTAATGTCAAATGTCAAAGTTTCCTGAACTACTCAGAGTTCAGGACTAATCATGAACCTTACATGGTTCATGGCAAATGCAGAATGTCAAGATCCCCGAATTGATTCTTTAAAATTTGACATTTGGATTTTGAAATTCGGCATTTCAAATTGCTCCTGATTCAATTTTCAATTCATCTTCTTTGAAGCTTGCCACAGGGGGTACTTCTTCTACCTTCCTTCCCGGAACATATTGGAACATTTTTTGTATCCTATCTCCCACGCTCCTGAAGAGGGTGGCCACCGGTAATCGACTCGGACAAGCACTGTCACAAAGTCCGCAGCCGATACAGGAAGTCACCATGTGCGACATCCGGATGAGGTGGAAGATGAGGGTGTCGGTTGGCATTCGAATCTCGCCTTTTCGATCCGCCCACCTCAGGAATTGATCTCCATCGTGCTCAAAGACCGCTGTCTTGAAAACACACTCTTTACAGTAACAAATCGGGCAGGCCACCATACAATTGTGGCATCGAACACAAGTGGAAAAGCGGTCTAAAAAGGCTTGGAGATCCTTGACGATACCTTTGAATTCCTGGAAAAGGGCATCTCTCTTCTTCGTCCTCTCAGCGACCACTTTGTTAACCACCTCGCCCCTTGATGCCGGTTCATTATCTGAAAAAGAAAGAATGCCTTTCTCTTCGATCTCCTTTTCCAATTTATCCCCTATCTCAATACCGATCTCTTGATCTGCCTTATAACCAAACAGTTTGATCATCACATCCGTTTGGGGAACAGGGTATTCGCACATCTGACAAGCTGTCCGGAAGGCATAACCGGAGGGTGGGGAAATTTCACCTTTCTCCATACCTTTGAGCAATTCTTTTGTCAGTGACTCCCCTCCCTTTCCCTCTGGTACCATCTTTGCATAATCGGTCACTTCAAATGTTCCAGGACAATCGATACCGATGAGGAACAGGTTATCCAGCTTGACTTGAAGAAATTTTGCCAATTCGACAGCGGCCCGTATCTCGCACGCTTTTAATACGGCAGCGACTTTCTTCCCCAGATTCTTAACGCTGAGATTGGAGACGACTCTCGCAGACTGGACTGGCATGGTGGGTGAAAGGACACACATTCCATTTAATTTTCCTGGATCTCGTATTAATGTTTGCACAAATCCATCCTGCGAAGGAAGGGCCTTAGGGGTCACTATTGCCTCTACCACTTCCTTTTCTAAAAGAGATTTCAGAAAGCCAATAATGGCTTCCTCTGTCTTTCCCTCTATCACTTTAATCGCTGCCTTCTTCGCCATGTTCGGTAAATCTCCTTTCGTAAAATCAAATTACTCTCAAAATCTCCTCCCCCCTTGCGGGGGAGGATTTAGGTGGGAGGTAAGTTTATCTTATCCACCCCCACCCTCGCCCTCCCCCATCAAGGGGGAGGGAATGTGGTAGTTAGGCGTTCCAGAGTTGTTTCATCGGATTTGGACCCATCTTCTTCAACTCATCTACCATCTTGGTCACCGTGTCTGCGAAGAGTTTCCCTTCGCTCGCACTGATCCATTTCAACCAGATACGATTTTCTTTAAAACCCATCTCTTCGAGGATCCCTTTCAAAATGGCCACCCTTCTCCGAGCCTTAAAATTTCCTGTTTGATAGTGACAGTCCCCTGGATGGCAACCTCCGATCAGCACACCATCCGCCCCATCAATAAGGGCTTTTAGCACATAAATGGAGTCTACCGCTCCCGAGCACATCAAATGAATAATGCGAATATTGGGAGGATATTGTTGCCGGGTTGTTCCAGCAAGATCTGCTCCAGTATAGGTACACCAGTGGCATAAAAAGGCTACAATCCTCGGTTCAAATTCAGCCATGTCAAACCTCCTAGTTCAAAGATCACTTCGTTTGAGGATCGCTTCGCTTAAGGTTAGAGGCAAAATCTTTAGCCTCAAACCTCAAGTCTCGCTTTGCGAGATGCTCCTCCGTCCTCTATCGGTTTAATCGATGACCGCATCCAGGGCGGCCAGATTCAATTCCTTCTCAAAGTTCCGCTGCTGAGAGGCCGCATTTCGACATGCGATGACGCAGGAGCCGCAACCCTGACACAGCGATCCAATCACTTCAGCCTTACCTTCCTCTTCATTCAGGACCCTTGCCCCATAAGGACATACCGTGACACAGAGGCCGCATCCGCAGCAGAGCCTTTTGATCACATAAGCCAAATAGGCCTTTTCCTCCACTGCCTCCTTGGACAAAAGCGCACCCGCCCTCGCCGCTGCCGCACTCCCCTGGGAGATTGCATCTTCAATAAAATTGGGCGAATGGCAGAGGCCGCAGAAGAATTTTCCACGATCCACCGAATCAAGAGGAGCGGATTTGGGGTTGGCCTCCATGAAAAAACCATCCGGATTGAGGTCCACATCGAAGATCTTCGCCAACTCCTGATGGTCGTTCGGTTCAATCCCAGTGCTCAGGACGACACGGTCTGCCGGAAGAATGATAGGGCCATTCATTGCAGGATCGAACAGGGAGACCTGAAGGCTTCCATCCTGAAGAGCAACCTTCGGTTTATTCTCCAGGTCATATCGGATGAAAATGACACCCTTCTCTCTCGCCTCGTGGTAATAGACCTCATAAAATCCGTAGGTCCTCACATCCCGGTAGAGCACATAGACATTCATCCCTGGGTCTTTTTCTTTCAACTTCAAAGCATTTTTCACCGCATGGCCACAACAGATACGACTGCAGTAAGGATGTTCCTCATCCCTGGAGCCTACGCATTGAACCATCACCACTGAATGTAAATCCTTCAGTCCTTTATCGTTCAAATGGATCATCCTCTCCAACTGTCTTTGCGTGATGACTCGCGAGTCCTCTCCATAGAGATATTCTT
>Ga0315281_10014883_pt1 | contig 10455 bp, 7 predicted proteins | sample YL17G07_0_MG_FD_204540 | JGI IMG/M metagenome (GOLD analysis project Ga0315281, IMG submission 204540) | Sediment microbial communities from Yellowstone Lake, YNP, Wyoming, USA - YL17G07_0 | ecosystem: Environmental > Aquatic > Freshwater > Lake > Sediment | place: USA: Wyoming | collected...
GGTCGTCCAGGTACCCGAGGGACGAAAGATCTTCCCAAGCTTGACGGTCCTCGAGAATCTCGAGCTGGGCTCCTACGTTGCCGCAGCCAAGGCACGGCGCCGGGAAGGCCTCGAGCACGTGTTCACGCTTTTTCCCCGGCTCAAGGAGCGCGAGCGCCAGGCGGCGGGGACCATGTCGGGGGGCGAGCAGCAGATGCTGGCCATAGGCCGGGCGCTGATGGCGCGCCCGCGCCTGCTTATGCTCGATGAGCCGTCGCTGGGCTTGGCGCCCATCATCGTCAAAGAGATCTTCCGCATCATCGGCGAGATCAACCGCTCGGGCACGACCGTGCTGCTGGTCGAACAGAACACGCGCCAGGCGCTCGCCCTTTCGCGGCGCGGCTATGTCCTCGAGAACGGCCGCGTGGTGCTCGAGGGAAGCGGGGCGGAGCTTCTCGGCAATGAGCACGTCAAGCGCGCGTACCTTGGGATGTAGCGGAGGGCATCACGTGAGCGATTGGACCATCGGCAGCCTCGCGGAGGCGATCAAGGCGAAGAAGCTCTCGCCCATCGAGGTGGTGCGCGAGTGTCTGGACCGGATCGCGCGGCTTGACTCGAAGCTGCGCGCTTTCATTACCGTGGACGCCGAGGGCGCGCTCGCACGGGCCCGCGCTCTGGAGAAGGAGGCGCCGCGTGGTCCGCTCCACGGCATTCCGCTGGCGTACAAGGACCTGTGCGTGGTGCGCGGGCTGCCGACATCGTGCGGCACGCGGACGCCCGACTATTTCCTGTCCGCGCGGGAGTGTACCGCCGTGACGCGGCTGTCGCAGGCCGGCACCGTGACGCTCGGCAAGCTGAATATGAGCGAGCTGGCGATGGGCCCCTTCGGTGACAACGCCCACCATGGGGATGCGCAGAACCCGTGGCGCCTGGGCCACATCACGGGCGGCTCGTCGAGCGGATCGGGTGGGGCGGTCGCGGCGCGGCTCTGCGCCGGCGCGCTCGGCAGCGACACGGGCGGCTCGATCAGGCTGCCCGCGGCTGCGTGCGGGATCGTGGGGCTCAAGCCGACCTACGGCCGCGTGAGCCGCGCCGGGGCGATGCCGTTGTCGTGGTCCTACGATCACCTGGGCCCGATGACGCTGACGGTGCGAGACTGCGCGATTCTGCTGGGGGTCATCGCCGGACACGACCCGGCCGACGCCACGTCGAGCCGCCGCCGCGTGCCGGACTATGCCGCCGCCCTCGACGAGCCCGTGCGCGGGCTCCGCGTCGGCGTGCCCCAGAACTACTACTTCGACGAGCTTCACGTCGAGGTGGACGCGGCGGTCCGTGCGGCGGTCGCCGCGCTGAGTGAGATGGGCGCGCGCGTCGAGCCGCTCCGCGTGCCGGATCCTGAGCCCATGGTCGCCGCATGCAACAACGTCATGGTCCGCGCCGAGTCCGCGGCCATTCATTCACGAATCCTCAAGGAGCGGCCCGGGGAGCTTCAGCCTGCGGTGCTTGCGCGTCTCGCGCCCGGCCTCCAAGTGTCGGCGTACGACTATATCCAGGCGTCGCGCCTTCGGGCGCGGTTCACGCGCGAGTTCATCGCGGAGGTGTTCTCGAGGATGGACGTCCTCATCGCTCCGACCATCCCGGAGCCCGCGCCGTCGCTGGCCGAGGCCAAGTCGGGGACGGTGGATGATGTCGTCAGGCGCATGGGGCGCTTCTCGCGTCTCACGCGGACCATCAGCACGCTCGGTCTGCCCGCGCTCTCCGTGCCGTGTGGATTCTCAATCGGCGGCCTTCCCCTCGGCATTCAGCTGATCGGCCGGCCCTTCGACGAATCGCTGGTGCTGCGGCTCGGCCATGCCTACGAGAGGGCGACCGGCTGGCACACCCGCCGCCCACCGCTTTCATGACGCACTTCCGCCTCGACTGAGGCATCACGGGCCCCACCCTCACCCTGGCCCTCTCACTCCCGGGAGGGAGAGGGGACCGGATTCTCCCTCTCCCCCGTCGAGGGGGAGAGGGAAGGGGGAGGGGGTTCTTTACCTCATCTCCGGAATCACCCAGAGCGGCTTCTCACCCCGCGCCACCCGCTGGACGTTGTCGAAGGCGTTCCGGAACGCCTTGGTCCAGTTCTCCCAGGTCGGCCCGGCGGAGTGCGGCGTGAAGGTGACGTTCTCGAGACCGAAGAGCGGGTGGTTGATGAGCGGCGGCTCCTCGACCATGACGTCGAGGCCCGCCGCGGAGATCTGCTTCGAGAGGAGCGCGTGGCGCAGCGCCTCTTCGTCCACGACGGGGCCGCGGCAGGTGTTGATCAGAATGGCGTCCTTCTGCATCATCGCGAACTCGCGCGCGCCCATCATCTTGCGCGTCGCGTCGTTCAGCGGCACGTGCAGGCTGACCACGTCGGAGGTCTGGAGCAGCTCCGGGAAGAGGGTGAACTTGACGCCCAGGGCGTCCTCCTGATCCTCGGTGAGCCGGACGATGTCGTAGTACTGGATGTCCATGTCGAAGCCTTCAGCGCGGCGCGCCACCTTTTTGCCGATGGTGCCGAGGCCCACGATGCCGAGCTTCTTGCCCGCGAGCTCGTAGGTGCGCGTGGAGGAGAAGTCGCCGACGCGCCACTTGCCGTGCGTCACGTTGACGTGGTGCCAGGCCATCTTCTTGTAGACGGCCAGGATCAGCATGAGGGTGTGTTCGGCGACGGCGACGGAGTTGGAGCCGCCGTTGTTGGCGATGGGCACGCCGGCCTTCTTCGCTGCGGGTACGTCGATCCTGTCGTAGCCCGCGCTGATCAGCTGGACCAGCTTGAGTCCCGACCCGGCCTTGAAGAAGGCCTCGCCCATGCCGGCCCGCGGGAAGCCGATGTAGTACTCGGCGCCCGCCACGTGCGTGAGGAAGTTCGGGTCGTCGTGCTCGGTGACGACCATCTCGAAGCCCTCGGGGATCATCGAGCGGGCGGTATCCATGATGGGGTCGGGCATCTTGGGGGCGAAGACGATCTTGGTGGCCACGAGATTCTCCTTTGGTCCGGGTTCCTGGCTAGGCCTTCGGTTGGAGCAGCATGTAGGTGGCGCGCCCGACGGCGACGAGCTTGCCCGCGCCGTCGGTGATGCGGGCCTCGCCGAAGGCGATGGAGCGCCCGCGGCGGAGAAGCCGTCCCTCGGCGAGGATGTCGCCATCGCCCGCGGCGGAGAGAAAGCTGACGTTGAGGTCGAGCGTGGTCTGGCCGACGCCGCCGGCGGCGTTGTCGTGGGTCGTGCCGAGGGCGCCGCCGACGGCCATGTCCACGAGCGCGCTGAGCACGCCGCCGTGCACCGGGGCGCCGGCCGCGTTCCGGAGCCCCTCTGCCACGGGCACGCGGAGGCGCACCCAGCCCTCGCCGGCGTCGTCGACCTGGACGCCCAGGTAGCGCCAGAAGAGGTTGGCCTGGGCTCGCTCGCGAGTGAGGGTCAGGAGGTCGGCGGGCATGGAGGCCTAGTTATACCGAAAACCCGCGCGAGACTCAACGGAAGCCGTCCTATGCCCTTGCTTCCGCCGGGCGTTTGGGCGAGGCTGTCCCGGTGATGACCTGTCCGGAGTGCGGGCACGAGAATGCCAGCGGCCAGAAGTTCTGCGGCGAGTGCGGCGCGCGCCTGGCCAGCCGCTGCCCCACCTGCGGCACCGTCAGCCCGCCGGGCCAAAAGTTCTGCGGCGAGTGCGGCAGCGTGATCGCGCCCGGCACCGCGCCGGCTGTCGCCGCGCCCACCGCCGCCCGCTTCAGCTCGCCGCACGCCTACACGCCCAAGCATCTCGCCGAGCGCATCCTCACCTCGAAGACCGCCCTCGAGGGCGAGCGCAAGCAGGTCACCGTCCTCTTCGCCGACATGAAGGGCTCGACCGAACTGCTCGCCGACCGCGACCCGGAGGAAGCGCGGAAGATCCTCGACCCCGTGCTCGAGCGGATGATGGAGGCGGTGCATCGCTACGAGGGCACGGTGAACCAGGTCATGGGCGACGGCATCATGGCGCTCTTCGGCGCGCCGCTCGCCCACGAGGACCACGCCGTGCGCGCGTGCTACGCGGCCCTGCGCATGCACGAGGTGATCCGCCGCTACACGGAGGACGTGCGGCGCACCCACGGCGCCGAGGTCCAGATCCGCGTCGGGATCAACTCCGGCGACGTGGTGGTCCGCTCGGTAGGCAATGATCTGAGAATGGACTACACCGCGGTCGGGCAGACGACGCACCTCGCCGCGCGCATGGAGCAGCTCGCCCCGGCCGGCACGACCCGGCTCACCGCGGACACGTTGCGCCTCGCCGAGGAGTTCGTGCAGGTGCGCCCGCTCGGGCCCATTCCCATCAAGGGCCTCGCCGCGCCCGTGGAAGTGTTCGAGCTGACGGGCGCCAGCGCCGTCCGGACGCGCCTGCAGGCCGCGCGGGCCCGCGGCTTCAGCCGTTTCGTGGGGCGGGACGCGGAGATGGACCAGATCCGGCAGGCAGCCGCGCAGGCCCGGCAGGGGAGGGGCCAGCTTGTCGCCGTCGTCGGCGAGGCGGGGGTCGGCAAGTCGCGGCTCTTCTACGAATTCACCCACTCGCATCACGTGCTCGGCACGGACGGCGCCGGCTGGCGGGTGCTCGAGGCGAGCTCGGTGTCCTACGGCAAGGCCACGCCGTTCCAGCCCCTGGCCGAGCTGCTGCGCGGCTACTTCCGCATCGACGACCGCGACGACCTCCGCACCGTGCGGGCCAAGGTGACGGGCACGCTCCTCACCCTCGATCGCGCGCTCGAGGACGCGGTGCCCGCGGTGCTCTGGATCCTCGACGTCCTCGAGCCCGGGGACGCGTTCCTCGGCCTGGAGCCGCCGCAGCGCCGCCGGCGCGCGATGGACAGCGTCAAGCGGGCGCTGCTGCGCGAGAGTCAGGTGCAGCCGCTGCTGCTCCTGTTCGAGGACCTCCACTGGATCGACACGGAGACGCAGGCTGTCCTCGACAGCCTGGCCGAGAGCCTGGGGAGCGCGTCCGTCCTGCTTGCCGTCAACTACCGGCCGGAGTACCGCCACGGCTGGGGTAGCAAGACCTACTATCGCCAGCTCCGCATCGACCCGCTTCCGCCGGAGAGCGCTGACGCGCTGCTGCGGGCCCTCCTCGGCGCCGACCCGTCCATCGCGTCGCTGGCGCCGCTCCTCATCGCCCGGACGGAGGGCAACCCGCTCTTTCTCGAGGAGAGCGTGCGGACCCTCGTGGAGACGGGCGCCCTCGTCGGCGAACCCGGGGAGTACCGGCTCGACAGGCCCGCCGCGACCATCCAGATGCCGGCGACGGTCCAGGCTATCCTTGCCGCGCGCATCGATCGCCTGCGCCCGGAGCTGAAGCGCCTCCTCCAGGCCGCCGCTGTCGTGGGCAAGGACGTCCCGGTAACCCTCCTCGCCGCCGTCGCGGAGATGGCGGACGACGCCCTGCACCCGGCGCTGGGCGAGCTGCAGGCCGCGGAGCTGTTGTACGAGGCGCGGCTCTTTCCCGACCTCGAGTACACGTTCAAGCACGCCCTCACCCACGAGGTCGCCTACAACGGCGTGCTGCAGGAGCGCCGGCGCGCGCTCCACGCCACGATCCTCGAGACGCTCGAGCGCCAGCACGCGGAGCGCCTCGGCGAGCACGCCGAGGTGCTCGCGCACCATGCGGTGCGGGCGGCCATCCCCGACAAGGCCGTCCGCTACCTGCGCGAGGCGGGGGTGAAGGCGGCCGCCCGCTCCGCGAATCGGGAGGCCATCGACTTCCTCGAGCGCGCGCTTGCGCTCCTCGCCGAGCTTCCCGAGACGCGCGAGACGCTGTCCGACGCCCTCGACGTCCGCATCGCGCTCGGCACTCCCCTCATAGCGGTGCACGGGCCGTCGTCGCCGGTCGTGGAGGCGTCGTATCTCGCCGCGCTGGAGCTGGTGGATCGCCTCGACGATGCCGCGCGCCGGTTCCTTGTCCTGTGGGGGCTCTGGTACGTCAGCTTCACGCGGGGTGACTACACACCCGCCGTGATGGCCGGCGAGCGCTTGCTCGAGACCGCCCGGCGGGGCAACGACGTCGGCCAGCTCCTCGAGGCCCACCACACCCTGTGGCCGACCCTCGTGTCCATGGGCGAGGTGCGACGGGCCCTGCCCCACCTCGAGCGCGGCATCGCGCTGTACGACCGCGAGCGCCACGGCTCCTACGCCTCGTTGTATGGCGGCCACGATCCCGGCACGTGCTGCCGCTACTTCCTGGCGGTGAGCCAGTGGGGCCTTGGGTACCCCGAGCGCGCTCTCGCCTTGGCGTACGAGGCGGCGCGCCTGGCGGAGACGCTGGGGCACGCGATGACGTCCACCATGACGCTGTCGTTCGTGACCTCGATCCTGTACGACCGCGGCGATCGGCCGGCCGCCATCGGCGCGGGGGAGCGGTGTCTGGCGATCGTCGATGCGCACGGCTTCCGCGGCCGGGGCATCGACATAGCGGTGCTCCTCTACGCAGCCCGCGGAGATGGTCCGGACGTGGCGGCGCTCGACGCGCTCCAGGGCCAGCGGGCCCTGGAGGGGTCCATGCGAACGTGGCGCTCCGTGATGAGCGGGTGCACCGTCGCCTGGCTGTACGGCGAGGCGGATGCGCCCGAGCAGGGGCTGCAGGTCCTGGCAACGCTGGGCGACGCCGAGGGCGTCGGGTTCTACGGCTCCGAGGTTTACCGGGTGGAAGGCGAGTTGCGCCGGCGCATCGCGCCGCAGGCCTTCGACGATGCCGCGCGCTGCTTCCAGCGGGCCATCGATTTCGCGCGCCACCGCGAGCTCAGGTCACTGGAGCTGCGCGCCGCGACGAGCCTCGCCCGGCTGTGGCGCGACCAGGGCCGGCGCGAGGACGCGCGGCGCGCGTTGGCCGACGTCTACGGCTGGTTCACCGAGGGCTTCGACACCCAGGACCTCCGCGCCGCCAAGGCCCTGCTCGACGAGCTCGCGTCGGGCTAGAGGCCCCGCCGGCACAGTAGCTCGCGCCCAGTTTGCGATGATCCCAGCTCGTCACCCCGCGTGAGACTCAAACGCGCACGTCGGCAGTGGTAGACTCCTGACTTGGCTCAGGAACCGCACGAACCAAGGAGGACACATGGCATTCAGGATCGGCATCATCGGGGCAGGAGCCATCGGCTCCATCGTCGGCGGCATGCTGACGAAGGCCGGCCACGACGTCACGCTCATCGAGCAGTGGCCGGAGCACGTCGAGGCGATGAAGCAGGTGGGCCTCAGGCTCTCGGGGACCTGCGGCGAGCACGTGGTGCCCGTGAAGGCGCTTCACATCCACGAGATGCAGAGCCTCCGCGAGCCCTTCGACGCCATCTTCATCTCGGTCAAGAGCTACGACACCGAGTGGGCGACCGCGATGGCGGTGGCCAATCTCCGCCGGCCGGACGGCGTCGTCGTGGATTTCCAGAACGGGATTAACGACGAGCGCGTCGCGACCGTGGCCGGCCGGGAGCGGACGCTCGGCTGCGTCATCACGATCAGCGCGGGCATGTACGAGCCGGGCCACGCGATCCGCACCGACAGAGGCGCCATCGGCTTCAAGATCGGTGAGCACGACGGCAAGGACACGGCGCGGGCGCGGGAGATTGCGCGCATCATGAATGATGTCGCGACCAGCAAGGTCACGACCAACCTCTGGGGCGAGCGCTGGTCCAAGCTGGCCGTCAACTGCATGGTCAATCCGATCTCCGGTCTCTCGGGCTACGACTCCGCCGAGGCCAGGACCAACGACGTGCCGCGGCGCATCGCCGTCTTCACCGCGGCCGAGGTGATCCAGGTCGGGCGCGCGCGCGGCTACGAAGTCGAGCCCATCTACAGCATCGACGCCCAGCGCTTCGTGGACGCCGCCGCCGGCACGGGCCTGGCGGAAGTCGAAGCCGACATGGCGCGTGACGCCAAGAGCCGCGTGGGCGGTCGCCCCTCCATGCTCCAGGACGTGATGAAGGGACGCCGCACCGAGATCAACTATCTCAACGGCTACGTCTCGGAGCAGGGCAGGCAGGTGGGCGTCAAGACGCCCTTCAACGACAAGATCGTCGAGCTGGTCAACGCGCCCGGCGTCGGCCTCCTCAAGCCCGACCGGAAGAACCTCGACCCGCTCTGGGCCCTGGTGCCGCACTAGGCGGTGGGATCTCGGCCGTCACGGCCATGTTGTTGCCATGGTACTCGGCAGGATGGAGAAGACTCGGCCCCCAGGGCCGCCGGGTCCGGGAACAGGCGTTATGTTACTTGCGCGCTCGTCGCGCTTGCCAAGGCGGTGCACGGTGCCGGCAGGCTGGAGTCGGCCAAGCGCCGCGCCACGATCGACAATCCGCTGTGCGGCGACCGTGCGACCGTCGAGATCATTCTGGCCAACGGCCGCGTGGTTTCGCTCCGCCACAGCGTCAAGGGCTGCCTGCGGTGCACGGCGGCGGCCTCGGTCCTGGGCTTGCGCGCGCCCAACCAGCCGCGCGAGGCCCTGGTCGCCAATGCCGCCGCCCTCGACGCCATGCTCGACGCCGGCAAACCGCGGCCGGCCGATGCCCGGCCCGAACTCGCTGCGTTCCAACCTGTGGCGTGCCACAAGAGCCGTTTCGACTGCGTGAAGCTGCCGTTCTAAACCGCGCGCCAGGCGCCTACCGCCTGAACTGGGAGAGATAGAAGAAATGGCGAAACCAAAGACCCTGCTGGAAATGGCCGGCGCGCCGCTGACGCCCAGCGCCCTCAAGAACTCCGCCATCGTGCTGATCGACTGCCAGATGGAATACGTGGACGGCGGCCTGGCCCTGCCCGGCGCCAAGCCGGCGCTGGCCGAAGCCAGGCGCCTGGTCGAACGCGCGCGCAAAGCTGGCGCGCCGGTCATTCACGTCGTGCACAAGGGCCGTCCCGGCGGCTTGTTCGATCTCGACGGCCCCAAGGGCAAGATCGCGCCGGAAGTGGTGCCCGTAGCCGGCGAAATCGTCGTGCAGAAGTCGCTGCCCAATTCCTTTGCCAAAACCAATCTGGACGACGTGCTGAAGGCGACGGGCCGCAAGGAAATCGTGGTCGCGGGCTTCATGACGCATATGTGCGTCAGCTCCACCGTGCGCGCGGCGCTGGACCTGGGCTACCGCGCGACCGTGGTGGCGGGCGCGGCGGCGACGCGCGACCTGCCCGCACCCGACGGCGAGGTGATCGATGCGGCGGCGCTGCATCGCGCCGCGCTGGCGGAACTGGCCGACCGCTTCGCCATCGTGGTGCCGGACAGCGCGAAGCTGCCGGATTGAACTACAGCCCGCGCGGCAGCCCTTCGAGGAACTCCAGCACCGCCCTGGCCGCGCCAAGAGCCGCGTGGGCGGTCGCCCCTCCATGCTCCAGGACGTGATGAAGGGGCGCCGCGGACGTCTGTCCTGCGGTGGCCTGATGGTCCCCTGGACGGCTCCCGCTCTGTAGTTCAAGACCCCGATTTGATCTTTGATCCCTGCTCTAGTAGGATCGGCGCGAGCGCGAGATGGGAGCGGGCTTATCCGCGCTGTGACACGGTAGACCCCGGGGGAAGGCCCTCGGGCGAGGCGGGCCATGACTGAGAACGGGTTTTATGTTATCTACGGTGCAGCCTCACTACTTGTCACGAACTGGTCGGGTGCAAGTCCCGACGAGGGGAGATTTCCCGTTCGCCCCTCTAGCCTGACTCCCAGCGGCGTCCAGCGATGGTCGTCGTGACAAGCGGGGGTGACACGGTGCCTCAGAAGGCGGGGTGGGAGCGCATAGGCCCCATTTCGTCGGAGCCAGCCAGGAGGGCCGGGCAAACATGCGGGCCGCAGCATGACGCGAACGATGCAGCGCCGAAAAACATTCCCCGTCAGGCATTGCTGGCAGAGACGGGCTCCGTGGGTGGCGACTCGGTCGTAGCACGAGGAAGCCTGGTATCGCAGCGCCCACACAACGGGAGGGGGCTGCGGACCCACCGGCGTAGGGTCGACGGCACGTATGGACAGCGTGGCAGGGAAAGTAGGGAAGGTCTCGCGGGTCGCCGAGGTGCTCCCGCACAGCGAAGGCGCGGGGTATAAGCGGCTGGGCCGTGAAATCCCTGCGTGCCCGCGAGACCGGCGGATGGGGTCGTAGTACGCGATGATGGGCCGAGACAACAGAACTCGGCCCGGAGCCAAGGACCCCTGGGGTAGAGGGGCAAGAGCCTCTCGCGCAGCGGCACGTGGAGGCGCGGGTTGATCTGGACGCAGTGCCAGGTCGTACGCCCGTAGCGGAAGCGTGCGAAGGGTCGATGCAAACTGGTCGACAGAGCGGGTATGCCGGGAGCAGGCTTAACCGTGATGTCGGCCGGGCAGGCGCGACCTGACAGGCTGGCCTTGAAGCCGTACTGGGGAAAACCCGCCGTACGGAATTTTAGGGAGGGCGATGGAAACGTCGGCATCATTCGAAGCCCGGTCCGCGCCATCGCCCTACCCGACCTCTCCTCTGGAAATCCCGGTCGAGGTGTCCACCGAGG
>Ga0315281_10014884_pt1 | contig 10455 bp, 10 predicted proteins | sample YL17G07_0_MG_FD_204540 | JGI IMG/M metagenome (GOLD analysis project Ga0315281, IMG submission 204540) | Sediment microbial communities from Yellowstone Lake, YNP, Wyoming, USA - YL17G07_0 | ecosystem: Environmental > Aquatic > Freshwater > Lake > Sediment | place: USA: Wyoming | collected...
TGCCGACCGTTACTTTTTCGGAGGGTGACATCCCCCCCGCCAGGGGTGTGAAGCTGAACGCCGCGCCGGCCGCCGCGCCGGCTACGGACCGTCCAAGAAATACGCGTCGGGTGATTTCTTTGTCAGGCATATAAGTCCTCCTCAGATTCGGAATATTGCGGGTGGAATTCTAGCACCGGCTTGAGAGCATGGCAGGAGATTCCGTAGGCGAGCCGGCGGTCATCATCATCTTACTTATGCGCGCTGCCACTTCACGGGTTGGGCGTCGCGCCGGGCGTGCACGTTAGGGCCTCGCTCCGTCCAGCAAATTGCTGCGGTGACTTGTACAACCGTGCGGGGGCAAACGCCCGGTGCGAAGAGAAGGCGCTTGACAGGGCCCAATGAATTCATTACCGTAAGCGCTTACATTCAGGAGTGGCGAGGGCTGAAACGGTCTATACTCTTGCCCGCGCCGCCCAGTGCTTTCGAGCCACCAGAGCTAGTCGCTCGCGGCGCCAACGGCAACGCGCCATTCGTCGTGACTCCGACGCGCCGATTCTGGCAAACGGATTCGGAGAGATTGCAACACCTCCAGAGGTTTGCCCATGTCCAAGGACAAGTTCACGCTGGGAATCGACTTCGGAACGGAGTCGGGTCGTGTGGTCGTCATCCGGGTGCGCGACGGCGTAGAGTTCGCGTCCGCCGTGATTCCCTATCCCGATGGTGTAATTGACGAGCGGCTGCCCAGTGGGCCCAAGCTCGAACACGATTGGGCGTTGCAGAATCCACGCGACTACATCCTGGTGGTCGAGAAGGGTGTCCCGAAGGCGCTGAAGGCAGCGAAGGTCAAGGCCGATGACGTCGTGGGGATCGGCACCGACTTCACCGCATCCTCGCCCATGCCCACCAAGCGTGACGGCACGCCGCTCTGCTTTGTGCCCCAGCTTCGGAAGCACCCGCACGCCTGGGTCAAACTCTGGAAGCACCACGCCGCGCAGCCGGAAGCCAATCGCATCAACGAAGTGGGCCGCGAGCGCAACGAAGAGTTCATTCGCGTCTATGGCGGCAAGTATTCCTCCGAATGGTTCTTCTCCAAGCTCCTCCAGGTGCTCGACGAAGCGCCGGAAATCTACGACGCGACCGAACGCTTCATCGAGGCGGCGGACTGGATCGTGTGGCAACTGACCGGCGCAGAGAAACGGAACACCTGCACGGCGGGCTACAAGGCGATGTGGGTGAAGGGCAGCGGATTTCCGTCCAAGGATTTCTATCGCGCCCTCGACCCGCGAATGGAAAACGTCATCGAGGAAAAGATCGGGACAGCGTTCTATCCGCTCGGCGAGAAGGCCGGCGGATTGACCGCGGAATGGGCGCACAAAACCGGACTCAAGGAAGGCACGCCGGTCTCGATTGGCAACGTCGATGCGCACGTCGCCGTGCCCGCCACTACCGTGACCGAAGTCGGGTCGCTGGTGATGATCATGGGCACCTCCATCTGCCACATGCTGCTCGGCACCGGGAAGCAGATGGTCGAGGGCATGTGCGGGACGGTCGAGGACGGCATCGTTCCGGGCCTGTGGGGCTACGAGGCGGGGCAGTCGGCCGTGGGCGATATCTTCGCCTGGTTTTTTGAGCACGGCGTGCCGGACTATATTCACCGCGAAGCGCGCCAGCGGAAGGTCCCGTTTGTGGCAGCACTGGAGAAACGCGCGGCAGCGCTCCGGCCGGGTGAGTCGGGACTGGTGGCGCTCGATTGGTGGAACGGCAACCGGTCGATCCTGGTCGACGTCGATTTGAGCGGAGTCCTGCTCGGTATGACCCTCGCGACGCGCGCCGAGGAGATTTACCGCGCCCTCATCGAAGCCACGGCGTTCGGCACGCGGACGATTGTCGAGGCCTTCGAGTCGAAGGGCATCGCCGTCAAGAACCTGGTGGCGTGCGGCGGGCTGCCGGAGAAGAATCGGCTCCTCATGCAGATTTACGCCGACGTGACCGGGCGCGAGATCAAGCTGGCGCAACAGCTCCAGACCTGCTCGGCGCTCGGCGCGGCCATGCACGGCGCGGTGGCGGCGGGTCGCGCGGGGGGCGGCTACGACTCGATCTTCGAAGCCGCGAAGCACATGGCGCGCGTGCAGAAGCTGACTTACAAGCCGCGGGCCGAGCATCATGAAGTTTATAATCGCCTGTTCAAGGAGTATCAAGCATTGCATGACTACTTCGGCCGCGGTGGGAACGACGTCATGAAGCGGCTGAAGGAGATGAGAAGAGGTTAAGAGTTGAGGGTTGAGAGTTAAGGGTTAAGAGTGAACGACACTCGAGTTTGAACTCTTAACTCTTAACCCTGAACTCTCAACCCTTGACTGCTAGCAACGTTTTCGGATATGCCCTCATTCGACCAACTGCGCCGCGAGGTCTGGGAAGCCAACATGGGGATCTTCCGCGCGGGCCTGGTCACCATGCACGCCGGCAACGCCAGCGGCATCGACCGCAAGCGCGGCTTGGTGCTCATCAAACCGAGCGGCATGGATTACGACCGACTGCGCCCGGTGGATATGGTGGTGACGGACCTCGAAGGCCGCAAGATGAAAGGCAAGTGGAAGCCCTCGGTGGACCTTCCTCATCACCTCTACCTTTACAAGCACTGTCCGGAGATGGGTGGCGTCATTCACACGCACTCGAATTACGCCACGGCGTTTGCGCTGCTCGGCCGACCGATCCCGGTTTATCTGACCGCCATCGCCGACGAATTCGGCGCCGAGGTTCCCTGCATGCCTTACGTCGATAACCTCGGCGACCACATCGGCGAAACCATCTTGAAACACATGGGGAAGGCGCCGGCGGTTCTGCTGGGGCAACACGGCGCGTTCGCCTGGGGACCGACGCCGCGCGAGGCGCTCAAGGCCGCGGTCATGCTGGAGGATATCGCCAAGACTTGCTTCCTCGCGCTGCTGCTCGGCGAGCCCAAACCTCTGCCGCCCGAGGAAGTGAAGAAGTGGTGGGACCGCTACCACTCGACGTACGGCCAGGAGAAGAAATCGTGACGCGAACAGCCGAAATTCGAAAATCGAAACTGGAAACTCAGCAAGTTTCCATTTTCCAGTTTCCAATGTCTTCCAGCCCCGGGCTGCCAGTGCCATCCAAGGAAGCATCATGAATTGGCTCAGCCACTCCGCACTCGCGCCGCTCGGATTTTTCGTCGCGGATGATCCCGCAGGTTCCAAGATCATCTTCCTCCGCCCGGTGGACCTCGCCATCATCGTCATCTACTTCTTGATGGTGCTGGGCATCGGTTTCTATCTGAAGCGCTATACCAAAAGCGGTGAGGACTTTTTCCTCGCTGGGCGCGAGATGACGGCCTGGGTGGCGGGCCTGAGTTTCCTTTCCGCCAACCTCGGCGCACTCGAGCTGATGGGCTGGGCCGCTTCCGCCTATGAGTACGGCATTCTGGCCACGCACTGGTACTGGGTGGGCGCGATTCCGGCCATGATTTTTCTGGGCCTCGTGATGATGCCGTTCTATTACATCTCCAAGACCCATTCCGTTCCTGGTTATCTTCAACTCCGCTACGGCGAGCCGGCGCGCGCGCTGAGCGCCGTATCGTTCGCCTTCATGACCGTTTTGATGTCGGGCATCAACATGTATGCAATGGCCTTGGTGATGAAGGTTGTTCTGGGCTGGAACATCCACTTCAGTATCTGGGTGTCGTCGATCACAGTGGCGATCTATGTCGCCATGGGAGGGTTGTTTTCCGCCATCTTCAACGAAGTGCTGCAATTTTTCCTCATCTGGCTGGGCGCGCTGTTGATTCCCATTCTGGGCCTTATCGAGACGGGCGGCTGGGATGGGTTGGTGGCGCGCATCCAACAGAATTTCCCCCAGGGCGACTACACGCACCTGTGGCGCACCATGGGCTCCTTCACGGACAATCCCATGGGCATTCACTGGACGGGAATCGTCCTCGGCCTGGGCTGGGTGATTTCCTTCGGCTATTGGACGACCGACTTTCTGGTGGTGCAGCGCGTCATCGCCGCCAAGGACCTTCGCGCCGCCAAGCTCGCGCCCATCATTGGCTCGTTTTTCAAAATGGCTGTGCCGTTCATCGTCATTCTGCCGGGCCTGTTGGGGCTGGGCCTGCTGCCCTTCAAACTCGTCCCGGAAAGCGCCATGGCGGCGGGAACGCACAGCTACAACGAAGTGCTTCCCATCATGCTGGCTCGGTATTGCGGGCCCGGGTTGCTGGGGCTTGGCATCACCGCGCTGATCGCCGGCTTCATGTCCGGAATGGCCGGAAACGTGAGCGCCTTCGCTACGGTGTGGACCTACGACATCTACCGGCCCTTCGTCCGCAAAGACGCGACGGACGCGCACTACGTCGCCATGGGACGCTGGTGCACGATCATCGGTGTCATCGTCAGCATCGGCACGGCGTATCTGGTGATGGAATTCAAGAGCATCATGGATTACGTTCAGGCGCTCTTCAGCTTTTTTGTCGCGCCGCTGTTCGGCACGGTCCTGCTCGGTATGCTCTGGAAGCGCGCCACGCCGGCCGGAGGGTTCTGGGGACTGCTGGCAGGAACGCTCTCCTCCATCGGCATGTGGGCGCTGGTGAAAGCCGACCACAGCATGCTCTCGTACATTGCGCTCTCTTCCCACGCCAAGGATATGGCGGAGAATATGTACCGCGCGCTGTGGTCGTGGTCGATCTGCGTGATCGTGACGGTCGTCGTGAGCTTGCTGACTCGGCCCAAGCCCGTGGAAGAATTGACGGGCCTCGTCTACGGCTGTACGGAACTGCCCAGCGAAGGGCATTTGCCGCTGTGGAAGCGGCCCATCTTCTGGGGCGGCTTGTCGGCGGCGGCGTTTGTGATTTTGCAGTGGATATTCTGGTAGGGGAAGATCGTCGACGGTTAAGGGTTTGGAGTCAAGAGTTGAAAGCTTGGCGATTCGATCGGACTCTCAACTCTTAACTCTTAACTCTGAACCCTGATTGAGTTGATATAGCGCGTGAGGTTCTGAAAATGTCCAAAGACCATCACATCATCCCAGTCTGGTTTTTCGTGGGCGTGCTGCTGTTGATCTATGGCGTGCTGATTACCGCCACTGGCATCATCGAGTATTCGAACCCGCCTGCGACGGTGCTCGCGCATCTGCACCCCGCCATCTGGTGGGGCGCGCTGCTGACGATTTTCGGCGCGGTCTACACCTACCTTTTCCGGCCCAGGAAGTCCTAGGGGGTTGTTCCCATCGGCGACGACGCGGATGTCGCTTCGCGAGCCATTAGCTGAAAACTGGCCTTCTTGTGGAAGAAGCTGTTCTCGTGCCCAATCAGCCGGCGAGTGGCCACGAGGAAGAGAATAGCGGTCGACTTAACCAAGAGAAGAAGGCCGGTGCCCAGGAATCCAAGGATTGAGAGGACGGCGTTACCCTGGAAATTGAAGAAGACGTGTGGCATCGCTTTCCTCCGTCGCCCCGAAGTAAGCTCAACGCATGGAACTGTCGGGGCCGAAGCCAACGCCAGCGCGGCGCCCACGGCTCGGCTAATCTTTCTTATCCTTCCCGGGGCAGGCCATCGCACGCAGTTGCGTGGCGTCGTGCTGGACGACTTGCAGCGCGCGCGTGCGAGTGTGGTTCCAGGTCCGCCAGTCCGACGCATCCGCGGACGACCAGCGATTGATGATCTGCGCGGCCAGCGTGCAGCGGTCCTCCTGCCTCAAGCCGGGCAGCGCCACGACCAAAGTCGGGACAGCATCCGCGCTGAGCGAGGCGGCGTAGTGCGCGTCGAAGCGCCGGCCCTCCAGAGCGCGGGCCACGTTGACGCGCGCGACAAACGCATCGGGGTTGAGCAAATGAAGAGCCCCAATCAACAGAAAGCCCGCGACCATCGCGCCGAAAGCGAAACGCTCCCGGTGGCCGCGCAGCACGGTCACCGCGAACCATATAAAGACCACCGCCAGCCAGCCCATGAACGCCGTCGGGTAGAGGCGCTGTTCGGTCAGGCCATACTCCTGCTGATAGAGGCGCATGCGCTGGAAAGCGGAAGCCATGATGACGAAGAGGAGTAGGATTTGCACGCCTGCCAGCACGCGAAAGATGCGCTCGTTCCCGGGCTCGCCCTTGCGCAACAGCCAGTGCGCAAGCAGGAGAAGCGGCAGCACCAGCGCCGCCACCGTGAGGAGTTCGAAGAATCCCCGCCGCGCGTATTCGGCATAGGTCAACCCCTTGGTCACTTCCACATGCGCGGCGCCGCCGAAGAAGTACCGGAACTGCACCAGAACGAAGGAAAGGAAGAGAAGGTCCAGTGACCCCAGGACGATTCCCGTCTCGATGATCCCCAGGGAAAGCGACGGGGCGCGCAGGCCGGTGAGCGACTCCCGGTCCTTCCCGACCAGCACGCCGCGCAAAAAGCCGGCGACAATCCAGGCAAAGAAACCTGTGAAGAACGCGTGCATGAAAAGGGTGGTGAAGTCCAGGTGGAGGACGTCCTTGATGATGCCTTCGAAAATTGCGTCGGCGGCGATCAGAAGGCTGCCAAAAACCAACAGGACCGGAAGGGCAAAGAGAAGGCCTCGTATGACAGCCACCGCGCGCCGCGATAATCGGTCGTTGAGCATCCCCTTCCACTCGATATCGCCAAGGAGCAGAATCAGCAGCCCGATGATCGCGTTCAGCCCGGCCAGCACCCCTCCCAGGACGTACGCCATGATGCCGGAGTGGAAGAGCCGGGCTCCCTGCGCGCGCAGCAGCACGAGCGACAGAGCGACAAGCACGGCCAGGACATTCAGCAACTTCAGGGCGGGAGAGTCGTGCCACATAAACGCCGCGCCGGAGAAGGCCACAGGCAGGAGCAGCCAGTGCCCGCCGCCCGCCAGGGCTTCGCGCCGCCAGCTTCCGAGTTCGATGAGCGCCAGGACGAGTGCGGCGGACCAGAGGAAAAAATTGAACCCCCACGGACCTTCCCGAAGCAGCGCGTCACCCAACACACCCAGCACCAGAGCCACAACGAGAATGCGGACTCCCAACTGCGTCTTCTCATTCATGGTCCGCTCTTGGGATGACTGGGGCTGGCGCGACGGCCGCCGGCGTGGCGGCAGGGGAGAGGAGGGCGGCGCAACCGTGATCGCCTTCTGTGGGGATGCGGCCGAAGCGGCGCTCGCGGACCTGAAACTCCTCGAGCGCCGCCTGGAGGTCGGAGGCCTCGAAATCGGGCCACATGCGGTCGGTGAAGATCATCTCCGCGTAGGCGCACTCCCAGAGCATGAAGTCGCTCAAACGCTTCTCGCCGCCCGTGCGGATGAGGAGATCCACATCCGCGGCTGCACCGTCCGCTGAGGTGACTTCGGCGAGGAGTTGGGAGAACGCTTCGACAGTAACGGCGCCGTTTTCGCGCAGTCGTCGCGCGGCGCGCAGGATGGCCGCGCGGCCCGAATAATCGAGAGCAATGCGGAGACGCATCGCCGTACCGCCCGACGTTGCGACCTCGGCCGACTCGGCCGCCGCGCGGAGCGACTCCGGGAAGCGGTCCCGGCGACCGATGACGCCCAGACGGATGCCGTGCTCGACGCACTCGTCTTTCGCGCTGCGGAGGTAGTCCTCGAAAAGCGCCAGCAAGTGGTTCACTTCGCGCGCGGGGCGCCGCCAGTTGTCACCCGAAAAGGCAAAGAGCGTCAGCGTGCCGATACCCAGCCGGTACGCCGCTTCCGCAACGCGCCGCACCGCACCGGCTCCAGCACGGTGACCGGTTTCGCGGGGCAGGCCGCGACGGGTCGCCCAGCGCCCGTTGCCGTCCATAATGATCGCGACGTGCAAACGGTGATCTGGCGGAAGGGGAAAAGAACTTTGTGACATAAAGTGTTCACCCAAAAAAAGAGATGCGTCAGGCGGAATGGGTCCGCGCGGCGCGAATCAGAATCTCCATGTCATCCAGGTACCGCGCAAAGGCGCGGCGCCCGGCTTCGGTGAGCCGATACTCGGTCCTGGGCACGCGCCCGGCAAACGACTTCGCGCAGGCGATGTACCCGGCTTCTTCCAGCTTGCGGGCGTGCACGCTCAAATTGCCGTCGCTGGTCTTCAGCAGTTTTTTGAGGTCGTTGAAGCTGATCGGATCGTTGACCGCCAGGGCGCTCAGGATTCCGAGCCGGATGCGCTCGTGAATCAGGCGGTCGAGTTCCATGGGTTGGCCCGCCGCCGTCCGGCTGCGTGCGGGGCGCGGCCCGCGTGTTCCACCGTGAATCTGCGGCGCGACGCGTTCAGAGAATGCGTTCGGCTTAGCCACCGTACCTCCGTGCAATGATGAATCCGAAAAGGATCTGCAGGCCGCCGAATCCCAGCGCCATCAACCCATCGGCCCACGCCGGCGGCGCGCACAGCGCGACCGTACCGAGGGCCATGAAGCCCATTCCCATCACGGGGACAACCTTGACTGAAAACGCGCCCCCCGTTACCACTCCCGTGCCGTAAAGCAACAGCCACATCCCGGGAAGCGCGCTCACAAGCCCCGCGTGGTAAAGCACCGCAGTCAGAATCCCCGCGGCGAGGAGAGGAGGGGAAAGACTGAAAGCAAATTTTCGGCCGGGGCCGGAAAGAATCGACATATTCGCCGCATGCGCCTTTTGGACTGTCGCCCAGGCTCCGATTCCCAGGGCCAGCAGCGCCTCCAGCATCCAGGTAGCGAGCCAGGCCTGCGGATTGGCCTGGCGGGAGGCGATCCACGCCGCGCCCAGAGCCGTGAGGCCCATCAGAATTCCGCCTCGGCCCGGTACGGCCGTGAAGGAACCCGAGCGCTCCATCGTTTCGCGGATGAACCGCAGGTTCTCGATGGCGTGCGCGTCGAGCGCCGGCGGCCGGAGCGGGCGAGGTCGATGAGCCCGGTCGGGAAACATGGAGAGATGATAACATCCATTTTACTTCTGTCAAGTACTTTGTGATGCAAAGTTGAAGAAACACTGAAGGGCCGGCTGATTCCCCGGGGAGCCGCGGCGGGGGACCGTGAGTTGACTTGAACCGCGAGGGTTGCTATCTTGAGGGTGTCGGGCTTCCCAAACCTACTCTTATAGAACCTCTCCCGAGGCGGCCGGAATGAAGAAACTCCTGAAGTGGGTGCTTTCCGCTCTTTACGGGCTGGTGATGATCGAAGTCCTCGTCATGATCAGTCCCTTCGCGTTCTACTGGTACTCTCTTTACGCGCCCACGCTTCAGGGGCTGCATCGCTGGTCCGGCACGGCGTGGATGGAGGCGTTCTTCCTGCCCCACTCAGTCATCACGACTAGTCCGAGCTTGGAATTTCTGCGCTGGGGGGTGGGGACCTACGCGTTCAGCCTTGGGCTGATGGCCTTCTTCTTCTGCGCCGCGCAAATTTACGGAGCCAAGCTCCTCCGCCGCGGGGCGGTCCGTTCCTGGATCTATTCGCGGATTCGCCATCCGCAATATCTCAGCCTGGCCATCGCCGGCTTTGGGCTGCTCACCTTCTGGCCGCGGATCATCATCTTGATCCTCTACCTCGGCATGCTTTTCGCTTACTACTTCCTGGCGCGTTTTGAGGAAAAGCGCATGGAAGCGGCGCACCCGGAGTACGCCGAGTATCGGCAGCGCACGGCCATGTTCCTTCCCGGAAACCCCGGCGGGAAAGTCTTCCATGTGTTGTTCGGTGGGATAACCAATCAGAACGCCGCGCGGGCCATTGCAAGTGCGGAAATCATTGTGCTGGTGCTGGGAGGCGCGATACTACTGCGCCGCTACACCATCGGCCATTCGGCCACCACTCTGCTGCCGGAGGACCGGACGCTCGCCATCGCCATCTGGCCGATGCCCCCGCAAAAAATCGAGCAGGTGGTGGGTATTGCCCTGCATGATTCGCGCGTGCGGGCGGCGCTTGAAAAGGAGCCGGGGGCGGCCTTCACCGCGCACCTGCTGCCGCAGGACTACGGCATGGTCAACATGTTTGCCGACGTGGGAACCGACCACCGCATGTTCAGCCATTGCTCCCCCGGCCGCTTCAAATACCTTTTGAGCTTTCTATTTCCTTTTCTCGACTGGCAACTGCAGAACCGAATCATGGGGAGCCCACAAGAAAACTATAAGGTTGTCTTCTCGCGCGTGGACGGGCCGGACCGCTCACCACTGCCGGTCTCCAGCCTGACCACCCTGCAAGCTAAAATGACCCCGATCGTGATTGCCGACATCCAGAGCGCTTCGACGTCCCCGAAAGAAGTGGTCATCCCGCCGCGCCGCAGCTTCTGGGGCGACATTACGATGCCCATGTTCTGATTTGTGATTTTATATTTGCGCCGTTGAACCGCGGGCTCAGCCGTGCGGCCGCAGGGAGGTCTGAGCATGGGAAACTATCGCGCTGCGCCATGGCCGGGTCCCCCGGCTGATTTTTTGCTCATTCCGGGGGGGTCGTCAATCCACTTTTCCATCGCTTCAGGATCAACCTTCATTTTGACGACGCACGCTTCGTCCCGCTCCAGGGAAACGACC
>Ga0315281_10014885_pt1 | contig 10455 bp, 8 predicted proteins | sample YL17G07_0_MG_FD_204540 | JGI IMG/M metagenome (GOLD analysis project Ga0315281, IMG submission 204540) | Sediment microbial communities from Yellowstone Lake, YNP, Wyoming, USA - YL17G07_0 | ecosystem: Environmental > Aquatic > Freshwater > Lake > Sediment | place: USA: Wyoming | collected...
TACGTCGATCTGCAGAACGTCACGGGACCCGACTACGTGGATCGCGCGCAGCAGGTCCTCGCGAAAAGCCTGACGCTGCCCGTTGGCTACACCGTCGAGTGGACGGGCCTCTATCAGTACGCGTCGGTCGCACGCGCTCGGCTGCGGCTCGTCGTGCCCGTGACGCTCTTGATCATCTTCGGACTGCTGGTGATTGCTTTTCGCTCGGTGGGCGAGAGCATCCTGATTCTGCTGTCGGTGCCCTTCGCGATGGTCGGCGGCGTCTTCCTGCAGTGGATGCTCGGCTACGCGATGACGACGGCCGTCATCGTCGGCTACATCTCGCTGTTCGCGGTCGCCGTGCAGACCGGCATCATCATGGTGATCTTCATCCGCGGCGCACTCGATCACCGCCGCCCGGATCAGTCCTACATCGATGCCGTAGTGGAAGGATCGACGACGAGGCTCCGGCCGAAGCTGATGACCGTGTCGGCCATCATCCTGTCGCTGCTGCCCGTGATGTTCGCGACCGGCGCCGGCATGGAGATCATGAAGCCCATCGCCGCGCCAAGCATCGGCGGCATGATTAGCTCGAGCCTCCACGTCCTGTTCATGACGCCGTGCCTGTTCGTCATTGGCGAGGACATCCGGATGTGGTGGCAGAAGAGGCAGGCATGAGACGCGCATGGATCGTGATCTGCAGCGTCGCGCTGCTGGCCGGCGCCTGCGGCCACGCGGCGGACGCGAAGCTGACGGAGCTGCAGCGGGTGAAGGCGGGGCAACTCGACATCGTACTGCTTTCGCCACACGAGGCCATCAAGCACCCGCAGGACTCGTTCGTCATCGAATTCCGATCGTCCAGCGGCGCGCTCGTGGATGTGGGCGAGGTGAAGGCCACCTCGACGATGCCGATGCCCGGCATGCCGATGTTCGGCAGCCTCGACGTGAAGAAGACGCCGGTGGCCGGCCGCTATGACGTCGACGCGAAGTTCGATATGGCCGGCACGTGGCGCACGACGATCCAGTGGCAGGGACCGGCCGGAGCCGGTTCGGTCACCACTTCCGGAAACGTGCAGTGAAGCAGGCGCTGATCTTCGTCCACCGCTGGTTGGGCGTCGTGCTGTGCCTGCTGTTTCTTCTCTGGTTTCCGTCGGGCTTCGTGATGATGTACTGGGACTATCCCAGCATCAGGCCCGCGGATCGGCTCGCGCATCTCACGCCGCTCGACGCGGCCACGATCAGGTTGTCTCCCGCTGAAGCCGCCGCGAAAGCCGAGGTCGAGCCGTCAGGATCGATTCGCCTGACGACGTTCGCGGGCAGGCCCGTGTATCGCTTCGGCGGGCGCGATTCGGCGGTCGTGTACGCGGACACCGGCGACGAGCAGATCGAGATCTCGCAGGACGAGGTCGCACGCATCGCGCAGATGTGGTCCGGGCAATCGGTGAAGGCCGCGCGCGTCGAGGCTGTCGACGAGGCCGATCAGTGGACGCTGCAGAACCGCATCCGCGATCTGCAGCCGCTGTGGAAGTTCTCGTGGCCCGATGGCCAGCAGCTGTACGTCTCGCAGGCCAACGGCGACGTCATTCAGTACACGACGAAGGCGTCACGGCTTGGCGCCTACTTCGGCGCCATCCCGCACTGGCTCTACTTCACGCCGCTGCGCCGCAACGGACCACTGTGGAGCAGGGTCGTGATCTGGTCCTCGGCGGTTGCGACGTTGTCAGCGCTTCTTGGAGTGATCGTCGGTGTCTGGATGTACTCGCCGTCGAAGCGCTACAAGCGCGGCAGCACGCCGACATCGATTCCGTACTCGGGCTGGTGGAAGCGCTGGCACATGATCGTCGGTCTGCTTGCGGGCGCGGGCGCTGTCACGTGGGCGTTCAGCGGGATGCTGTCGATGGAGCCGTTCCCGCGGCGCGAGGGCGCCGGCGACCGCAACGGGCCGCGCCTCTTTCAGGCCCTGCACGGGCGCGCGCCGCTCGATCGATTCGCCGCCAAGGATGCCCGTGCGGCGCTGACCGAGCTCGCCGGCCTGCCGGTGAAAGATCTCGAGTTCGCGTCAATTGCGGGGGAGCCGGCCTACTTCGCGACCATCGCTCCTGGGAATACACGCATCGTGCCCGTCAACGGCGAGCCGGTCGCCGCGCTCGATACGCGCCGCGTCATCGACATCGTCACGCGTGTGTCGCAGCCGTTCGGGGGCGCGCGCGCGCGTGTGATCGATCAGTACGATCGCTACTATCTCGATCGCCATCGCGACGCGCCGCTCCCGGTGGTGCTCGTCGAGCTCGACGACTCCGACCACACGCGCTTTTACATCGACCCGAAGTCCGCGCGTGCAGTCGGTGGCTACAGCGCGGTGAACTTTCTCGATCGCTGGCTCTACCACGGCCTGCATTCGATGAACTTCCCGTGGCTCTACAACTACCGCCCGGCCTGGGACATCGTCGTCATCGCATTCTTGCTCGGCGGCACCGCGTTGACGGTGACGTCGCTCGCGCTCGCGTGGCAGGTGCTCGGCAGAAAACTGAGGTTGATTCATGCGTAGGCGATTCGCGATTGTCTTGTTTGGTGCGTTGGCGATGTGGCGAGGCGACGCATCGGCACAGGCGCCGAAGCGCGCTGCGCCCGCGAAGCTCGACGCCAACATGGCGCAGTTGATGCGCGGGATCCTCTATCCGGCGTCGAACGTGCTCTTCGCCGCGCAGGACGATCTGAGCAAGCAGCCCAAGCCGTCGGACGCCGCGACCTCGCCGAATCCTCTCACCACGACGTATGGCGGGTGGCAGGCTGTCGAGAACGCCGGCCTGGCGCTCGCCGAATCGTCGCGGCTCTTGTCGGTGCCCGGACGCATGTGCTCGAGCGGAGGTCCCGCGCCCATCGCGCGCGCGGACTGGATCAGGTTCACGGCGGATCTCCGGAAAGCCGGCATGGCGGCGTATGAGGCGGCGAAGAAGAAGGACAAGGACGCGATGGTCGACGTCGCCGGCACCGTGTCGGATGCCTGCGGCGCCTGCCATGAGGTGTATCGTGAGAAGCAGGGGGGCGACAAGGATCGCTGTCTGCCATGACCATGACGAACCACTCTCGACTCGCTGCGGGTCTCGTTCTCGCGGGCGTGTTTGCCTGGGCGTGCTCGCCCACGCCCGCGGCGCCTCCGCCTCCCTCGGCTCCGGCTGCACCGGTTATGAAGGCGGTCGTGTCGGTGAAGGAGCTGATGCGCTTTGACATCGACCCCGTCGCCGACAACATCTTCGACGCCGTGACCTGGGACATCAGCAAGAAGGGCGTCGTCGCGACCGAGCCGAAAACCGACGAGGACTGGGAGAAAGTGAAAATCGGGGCCGTGTCGCTCGCGGAAAACATCTATCTCCTCAAAATCAAGCGCCCGTGGGCGCCGCCCGGCGACGTGAACAACAGCACCGGCCCGAATCCGCCGGAGCTGTCGCCGGCGCAGATTCAGGCCAAGCTCGACAAGGATCCCGTCCTGTGGGACGCGAAGATCGAGGCGCTTCGCAACGCCGCGCTGGAAGTGCTCGAGATTGCAAACAAAAGAGACGCGAAGGCTCTGTTCGAGGCGAGCGAAGACGTCGACAAAGCATGCGAAGCGTGCCATCTTGAGTACTGGTACCCTGGCGACCGTGCGGCCGTCGAGGACGACGCGAGGCAGCGCGCGCGGTTCGAGAAGTCCGCGAAGAAGAAGTCCTGATCTACAATGACATCAATGGCGTTCTTGCGCACCGCGCGGGTAGTGGCCCTTGTCATCGCGACGACGGTCAGTTGGTCGTTGTGGACCGCCTGCGCCGAAGCTGCGATCTCGACGCGCAGCGCGCAGATGGCGTGCTGCAAGGACGGCGAGCTCGCGTGCGCTCCGCACGGCGGCGCGAGTGATTGCTGCACGACGGACGCGTCGCGGCCGCGCGCGGCCGTCGCTGGCGCGAAGATCGATCCTGTCCATACCCTCAACGCCGTTGTCGCGTGGGCCGTGCTTCCAGACATGGGGACGGTCGACTCCGCACACACCCGAACCGGTCCGCCGGCATCGCGGCCGCACATCGAGCCCGGTCCTCCTCCGTACATCGCGTTCTCCTCGCTCCTGATCTAGTCACAACCTGAGCGTCGAACTTCTGGCGCCGCGGACGTGTGTCTGCGCGCCGTTTTCGAGAGAGCAGGTTGCCGATGACTGGGTGTCTTCGCACAATGGCTGCGGCGTCGTTCGCCGTGGTGTCCATCGCGGTGGCGGCGGCTGATCTTCGCGCGCAGGTCGCGCATCAGCACGAACCCTCGACGCGCATCGAAGGGCCGCCAGTGAGCTTGCAGAGCGTCCTGCAGGAGGCGCTCGAGCACAATCCGGAGCTGTCGGCGCTTCGGGATCAAATCGCCGTCGCGAAACAGCGGCCGGCGCAGGAGCGTGGCCTTGCGCCGCCGACGGCCGAGGCGCAGATCTGGCAATGGCCGATCGATAGCTTCAACCCCGCCGACACGAACATGTACATGTTCATGGTCGGCCAGGATCTGCCGGGCCGCGGCAAGCGTGATGCACGCGCGGCGGTGGCGGAGAAGGGGATCGCGCTGGCTGAAGCCGATGTGACGATTCGCGCGCGGCAGATCGTCAACGAAATCAAGCAGGCCTACGCGGCCCTGTTCATCGCGCGAAAGGCGGCCGAAGTGCACCTGGCCAGCGTCGAGCTCCTGCGCGAGATCGCGGACGCGGCGCAAGCCAGGTACACCGCCGGACGAGTGTCCCAGGCGGACGTGCTGAAGCCGGTCGTGGAGCTATCGAGGCTGCACAGCGACGTCATCATGCACGACCAGGAAGCCGGTCTTGCCTCTGCGCGCCTGAACATGCTCCTCAATCGCCTCCCCGAGACGCCAATCGGTCCGCTGGAAGATCCGCGCGAGGAGATGTTGCTCCCGGCTTCGGCGGATCTGCAACGGCTCGCGATCGAGCGTCAGCCTGAACTGCAGCGCGCGCGCCTTGAGATCGAGCGCGCGGAGTCGGAGCTGGCGTCAGCGAGGCTCGAGCGGAAGCCCGACTTCGTCGTGCAGGGCGGCTACATGGTGACGCCGAACCAGACCGACGGCGTACTCGCCAGGGTCGGCATCACGTGGCCAAACGCGCCATGGTCGCGAGGACGAATCGACGCGAAGATCGCGGAGCAGTCGGCGGCCGTCGTGACGGCGCGCAGCCGGGAACGCGCCATGGAAAACCTGGTGCGCCTCGCCGTGCAGGAAGCCTACGTGCGGCTGCACGCCGCGCAGGAGCGCGCCTCGCTGCTGCGCACGACGATTCTGCCGCAATCGCGTCAGGCCTTTGACGTCTCCAGAGTCGCCTATCAATCGGATCGCGCGGACTTCTCAACCATTCTCGACAGCGAACGCGCCCTGCTCGATTCGCGACTGGAGTACTTCCGGGCGCTCGCCGACTTCACACAGGCCATGGCCGATCTCGAGCGCGCCATCGGCACCGAGTTACCCGCAGGCACGACGATGCGCGTGCCCGCATCAGAAGGTCAGTGAGATGAAACGCACACTGCTGCTGTTTGTCGCTGTCGGTGCGGGGCTGCTCCTGCTGGGCGCGGGCGTCGTCCTGATTCGCGCAACGCGTCCGCCCGCGTCGATGTCGAGCATGCCGGCCGCCGAGCCGCGGAACGCGGCGACGGAGCCGGCATCGACGCCGAGAAGCGGCGTCACCATCGACGCGCGGCGCCAGCAATTGATTGGCGTCCGCACGGTGGCGGCGACGAAGACGGCGGCCACAGCCACAATTCGCGCGGTGGGTTCTGTCCGGGCAGCGGAGACGAGACTCGCCGACGTCAACGTCAAGCTCGACGGATGGATTCGCGAATTATTTGTGGACTACACCGGGAAGGCGGTCACGACGGGACAACCCCTGTTCACGCTCTACAGTCCGGATCTGCTCGCGACGGAGACGGAGTACGTGCTGGCCATCAAGGCGCGCGACCGGCTGCAGGAGTCAGCGCTCGCCGACGCGAAGGCGCGCGCGGATCAGCTCGTCATGGCGGCGAGGCAACGCCTCGCGCTGTGGGACCTGACCGAGGAGCAGCTTCGTGCGCTCGACGAAACGCGAGAGCCGTCGAGCACCGTGACGTTTCGGTCGCCGGTGGACGGGGTCGTGATGGAAAAGATCGCCGTCAACGGCATGCACATCGCCAGTGGTCAGACGCTCTACAGGATCGCGGATCTCTCGACGGTGTGGGTGGAGGCCGACGTGTACGAAACGGAAGTGCCGCTTGTTCACGTCGGCGAGCGTGCGACCGTGACGCTTGACGCGTACCCTGGCGAGCGTTTCACGGGCCGCGTCATCTACATCTATCCATACATCGACGAGAAAACGCGCACGAACAGAGTGCGGTACGAGTTGGCGAATCGCGGCGGGCGTCTGAAGCCGGGCATGTTTGCCAATGTCGAGATGACTGCACCGGCCGGATCGGCGGTTGTGATTCCGCTCAACGCGTTGCTCGACTCGGGCAGGGAACAAATCGTGTTCGTCGGCCAGCGCGATGGTTACTTCGAACCACGGAAAGTGAAGGTCGGGCGCCGCCTCGGCGACGAGGTGCAGATTCTTGATGGCATCAAAGAAGGGGAACTCGTCGCGACAGGCGCGGCCTTCTTCCTTGACTCAGAAAGCCAGCTGCGCGCGTCCCTTCAGGGCTTCGCGCCCGCGGTCGCGGCCGCGGCGACTCCGGAGCCCGCCGGGCAACTCGACATCACATTCCGCGCCGTTCCAGATCCTCCGAAGGTCGGCGACAACCAGTTCGAGGCCGTCGTGAAAGACGCGAGCGGGAAGCCGATCGCGGACGCGGACGTGTCGGTGCAGTTCTTCATGGCGGCGATGCCGACGATGGGCATGCCCGCTGTGCGGAATGACGTGAAGCTGCCGCCAGCGGGCAACGGCCTCTATCGCGGCAGTGGCCAGGTGATGGCCGCGGGCCAGTGGGACGTGACCGTCACCGTCAGGCAAAACGGGAAAGACGTCGGCCAGAAGAGAACCACGCTTGCCGCGAAGTGACCGCACGGCGTCGAGCGACGGGGAACGATTGCGATGATTGAGCGAATCATCGACTGGTGTGCGTCCAACCGGTTCCTGGTGTTTACAGGAACCGCGATCCTTACCGCGTGGGGCATCTGGGCGATGACGAAGACCCCGCTCGACGCCGTCCCGGATATCTCCGACGTCCAGGTCATCGTCTCGACTGAGTGGATGGGTAGAAGCCCCGATCTGATCGAAGACCAGATCACCTATCCAATTGTCTCGGCCTTGATCTCCACCCCACACGTGAAAGCTGTGCGTGGCTTTACGGACTTCGGGATCTCGTACGTCTACGTGATCTTCCAGGACAACACCGACATTTATTGGGCGCGCAGCCGCGTCGTCGAGTACCTGCAGGGCATCCGCGGACAACTGCCGGATGGCGTGAACCCGACGATCGGACCGGACGCCACAGGTGTCGGGTGGGTGTTCGAGTACGCGCTGGTCGATGAGACCGGCGAGCGGAGCCTCGCCGATCTGCGGAGTCTCCAGGACTGGAACCTGCGCTACTGGCTCGCGTCCGTGCCTGGCGTGGCCGAAGTCGCGAGCATCGGCGGGTTCGTCAAGCAGTACCAGGTGAACCTGGATCCGAACAAGCTGGCCGCGTACGACGTCGGCGTGAAGCAGGTCATCGACGCCATCAAGACGAGCAACAACGATGTTGAAGGGCGGCTGCTTGAATTCGCCGGGCGCGAGTACATGGTGCGGGGCCGCGGATATCTGACGTCGGTCGCTGACATCGAAAACGTCTCGCTCGGCGCGAACACGCGAGGCACGCCGATCCGGGTGCGCGACGTCGCACACGTGCGGATCGGGCCGGATATCCGCCGCGGCGTCGCCGAGCTCGATGGCAAAGGCGAAGCGGTCGGCGGCATCGTCGTCATGCGGTTCGGGGAGAACGCGCTGCGCGTGATCGACGGCGTGAAAGCCAAGCTCAAGGAGGTCGAGCACTCGCTGCCGCCGGGCGTTCGCATTGTCCCGACGTATGACCGTTCCGGTCTCATCAGCGAGTCCATCAGCACGCTGCGCCACACACTGATCGAGGAAGCAATCGTCGTCTCGATCGTCATCATCGTCTTTCTCTTTCATTTCCGATCCGCGCTGATCCCGATCATCGCGCTCCCGATTGCCGTGCTGGCGTCGTTCATCCCGATGTACTACCTCGGCGTGACGTCGAACATCATGTCGCTCGGCGGGCTCGCGCTCGCGATAGGCGTGCTGGTGGATGCGTCGATCGTGATGGTGGAGAACGCGTACCGGAACGTCTCGGAAGAACAGATTCCTTACGAGGAACAACCGAGAGCGATTGTCCGGGCCGCGAAACAGGTGGCCCGGGCCATCTTCTTCTCGCTGGCGATCATCGTCGTGTCCTTCGTGCCTGTATTTCTGCTCGAAGCGCAGGAAGGGCGGATGTTCCGGCCACTCGCGTTCACGAAGACGTTCGCGATGGTCGGCGCGTCGATTCTCTCGATCACGCTGGTGCCGGTGCTCATGACGATCTTCATCCGCGGCAGGCGGCTGAAGCCTGAGTTCAGGAATCCACTCTCGCGCCTGTTCGCGTGGCTCTACGACCCCATCATCCGGCTCGCCCTGCGCTGGAAGTGGACCGCGCTCGTGCTGAACTTCGCCGTCGTGCCGTTGACGATTCCGCTGCTCTTCGTGATCGGCAGCGAGTTCATGCCGCCGCTCTATGAAGGCTCGATCCTGTATATGCCTACGTCACCGCCGGGCCTGTCGATCACGGAGGCGACCAAACTTCTGCAGGTGCAGGACAAGATGCTGCGGACGTTCCCGGAGGTCGCGACCGTGTTCGGCACCGTCGGCCGTGGCACGACGCCTACCGATAACACGCCGATGGGAATGGTCAATACCACGGTGACGCTGAAGCCGCGCGACCAATGGCGGCCGGGCATGACCGTCGAGAAGCTGCAGAGCGAGATGGACGCACAGATGCAGTTCCCGGGCTTTCCGAACGTGTGGACGCAGCCGATTCGCAATCGCCTGGACATGCTGCTCACGGGAATTAAAACGCCGGTGGGGATCAAGATTCTCGGATCCGACCTGAATGAGATTCAGCGGATTGGCAGCGACATCGAGCAAACGCTGCAGAGCATTCCTGGAACGCGCAGCGTGTATGCCGAGCGCGTGGCGCAGGGATATTTCGCAGACATTCGCATCGATCGGGACGCTATCGCGCGTCACGGGCTCACGATCGGCGATGTCGAGGACGTGATCGAATCCGCGATCGGCGGTCAGAACATCACACGCACGATCGAAGGACGCGAACGCTATCCGGTGAACGTCCGATACGAACGTGGTTTCCGGGAGAATCTGCCCGATCTCGCCCGAGTCCTCGTGAAGACATCGACGGGTGCGCAGATTCCGCTGTCGCAGCTGGCGGCAGTCACGCTGTCCCCAGGACCGTCGATGATCCGCGATGAGAATGGCCAGCTGGCGGGCTATGTCTACGTCGACACGGCGACGACAGACATCGGCGGGTATGTCGATCAGGCGAAGCGCGCCATCGCCGAACACCTCAAGCTGCCGGTGGGCTACACGCTGCTCTGGACCGGGCAATACGAATTCCAGGTCCGTGCGCGCGAACGATTCAAGATTCTGATCCCGCTCGTGTTCTTCATCATTTTCATGTTGCTGTACCTGACGTTTCACTCGGTGTCCGAAGCGACGATCGTGATGTTGTCGGTTGTCTACGCGATGACAGGTGGTGTCATTCTCCAGTGGTGGCTCGGCTACAACTTCTCGGTGGCCGTCTGGGTCGGCTACATCGCGCTCTACGGCGTCGCCGTCCAGACGGGCGTCGTCATGGTGCTGTATCTGCACGAAGCGCTCGACAAGCGGCTGGCGCAGGCCGGCGAGATTACGGAGAAAGACGTTCTGGAGGCAACGATCTCAGGATCGGTACTGCGATTGCGGCCGAAGCTGATGACGGTGAGCGTCGTGATGGCCGGCCTGCTGCCCATCCTGTGGAGCACCGGCGTCGGCTCCGACATCATGAAGCCGATCGCGGCGCCGATCGTCGGCGGCATGGTGACGTCTACCATTCACGTGCTCATCATCACGCCCGTGATCTTCTTCATCATGAAGCGACGAGCGCTGCGCAAGGGGACGCTCAAGGCGTCGGGCATGACGTCGTAGCGGTCAGAGCTTCGTGTACAGCCACGACTTCTCGAACAGGACCTTGCTCAGATGCCAGCGCCAGCTGGGCGCGTGCAGCGTGACCGCCGGCGTCGGCTCCGCGTAGAAGTTGCCGCCGCCGAATCCCGCCTTGCCATCGCCGATTTCGATGAAGCACTCGCCCTGCCCATTGAAACTGGCAGTCGCGCCAGCCCCCGTGATCGCATGGGCGATGTTCCTGGCCACGATCTCGGCTTCACCGTGCGCGAAGACGCCGGCCTTGGGTC
>Ga0315281_10014886_pt1 | contig 10454 bp, 9 predicted proteins | sample YL17G07_0_MG_FD_204540 | JGI IMG/M metagenome (GOLD analysis project Ga0315281, IMG submission 204540) | Sediment microbial communities from Yellowstone Lake, YNP, Wyoming, USA - YL17G07_0 | ecosystem: Environmental > Aquatic > Freshwater > Lake > Sediment | place: USA: Wyoming | collected...
TAGCGTTATCCCTGGCCGGGCAACGTCCGCGAGTTGGAAAACGTGATCTACGAAGCCATGGTCTTGTCGGACGATCCCGTGCTGGCCGAGCGGAGCCTGCCGCTCCGTTTTCGGACGCGCTCCGCGCCCGCGGGCGAGTCCGCCGCGTCCGGAACGCCGGGAGACACCCTGCGCGACGCCGCCCAATCCGCCGCCGGGAGCGCCGAGAAGACCCTCATCGAAAAAGCCCTCCGGGACTCCGGCGGCAACCGGACCCTGGCGGCCCGGGCCCTCGGCGTCAGCCGCAAGACGCTCTTCAATAAAATCAAGGCGCTGGGAATCCGGGGCTGAAAAAAAAGCCCGCGGAGCGCCCTCCCGCGGAGACGGGACGGATTCGTCAGGGCGCCCGGCGGGCTTGGAGCGGAATCTCGGGGGATGTCCGCCGCCCGGGACCTATCTCATAAGGGCGGTTGCGTCGGTCAGCTTCTGGTTGGCCTCCATGACCTTGGGATCCTGCATGTATTGCTGGATCTTGCCCATAGCCCCGATCATTTTGCCCGAAACGGCCATCATCTTGTCCATCAGGGGCTTCATTTCGGCCGGCGGGTTTTCCGTGTTCTTTAATTCCGGATACTTCGTTTCGAACGCCTTCATCTGCGGGGCCACGGCTTTCGTGACCGCGGTCAGGCCATCGAGGGCCTTGACCACGCCGTCGGCGTCCTTGACCCCGTCCATCGCAGACGCGAACTTCTCGATACCGCCGATGTACTTTTCCAAAACGGACATCACATCGCTGTATTTCCCCCCGCCCTTGCAGGCGGAAAGCCCCAGGGCGAGAACGGCGATGCACAGGAACAAAGCGGTTTTTTTCATTCTTCTCCTCCTTGGTTGAATCCGTAGCCCTGATATAACACACGCTCCCGGCCCGAAGCAAACGAAAAAGTGGGGATCTTTCTTATCCGAAAATTGACATTCTTTTGACAACTTATCCCCCGCCCGGTGCGCGACCGCTGCCCGTCCCTGACGCCGGCCGGAGTGTTCAAGCGGCAGAAGGAGGCCGGACAGGACCGAGGGCGTTAGATTTCGACCTTGAAGACGCCCTTGAGACCGAAGCCGAAGACGATGGATAGAAGGAAATAGGCCACGAGCCAATGCATCCTCCAGCCGAACAGGCTGAGGCGGGCGGGAGGATAAGCCACTTCGACCGATACGACGGGCAGATCGGCGGGAAGAAGCGCTTCGCCGGGATGGTTCAGGGCGTCCCATCCGCCGCTGCGCACGCGTCGGGGAACGATCTTCGCCTTCAGGGGGGCCAGGCCGACGGCCACGGTCTTGGTGAACGATCCGCCATCCAGCCCGAACTTGAGCTCGTGGATGCCCGCCGCATCGGCGCGCACTCGCCAATCGATTTCCTTCTCTTCCTCGATCCGCAGGGCCGGTGTTTCGACGGTTAGGCCGGAGGGCGCCTCGATGGTCAGGGGCGTCCTTAATGGGCCGGCCGCCTTGTCCAGCCTGACTTTAACGATCGCCGTTTCTCCCGGGCGGAGCGAGCGGGCCCCGTACCAGACGTCGAGCTGAAGTAAAAGCAGGAGGATGGGGACGAGCATGACCAGCATGGGCTTGACGGCGTAGCCGAGGTAGCGGCCGTTGGCCTGCAGGATCCGGCCCTGCGACCGCATGGTCTGGCCGAAATCGTTTTTATAGAGCCGGATTTCGAGCAGGTGGGCCTTGATGAGATTTTTCGTCCGCAGGATCCCCGCTTGGTTCGAGGTCTTCTTGAAGATGAACAGCATGAGCAGGCCGGTGAGCAGGGACACGGCGGCCATGGCCGCCCACGGGCCCAGCGCGCGGAAGGGCAGAAAAAACGCGCCGAACGCGGCGCCCCAGACGGATTGGACGGCGGCGAACATCAGCCGATATATCCCAACCCTTTGAGCTTCTTTTTAATCTCGTCCTCGGAGCCGCTCTCCTCCAGCGAGGCGATTTCCCGCTCCAGGCAGTGGACGATGAACTCTTCGGGGGAGGAATACCCCGACATTTTGGCGAACTTGCGCACCTTGTCCATCAGGTCCTTCTCCAGCTTGATTTTTTCGGTGGCCATTTATTTCTCTCCGCGAAAGATCGATTCTCCGATGTAATCCTTGGGCTTGTCCACGCCGAAGACGTCCATGACCGTCGCCGTCAGGTCATAGAGCGCCGGCGATTCCGCCCGCAGCGGGCCGTTGGTCAGGACGATTCCGGGCAGGGTTTCGGCGGCGCCCATATGATCGCCGCTCCATTTGGCGGAATTGACTTCCATGACCTGGGCGGGTGTCCGGCCGAGCGGGGATTTCCAGGAGATGCGGTAGCCGGGAGCGAATCCCAGAACGATGTCCGGCGCGGCGTCCACGTGCGCGCCCGTATAGACGTCCTTGGCGACATAAGCTTTTTGGACGACGCGGTCGCCCGTCTGCGGGTCCTTGAAGGTTTCCAGCTTGGCCGCGATCTCGCGGACGAGCGCCTCTTTTTCCCCGCCGGCGGCGACGATGCCGCCCGCCTCGCGTCCGCGCTCGTTGATATACAGCCCGTTGAGGCCGATCCCGTAGGCCTTGGTCTTCGACCAGTCGGTGCTGGGAAAGCCCATCTCCAGCTCTTCCTTCTGGAACTCGTTGAGCAGGCGGTGATAACCGTTGTCGCGTAGCCAGGTGTTGAGGTTGAAGCCGCGGTAGAAGGGCCGGAAGCCGTGGTCCGACATGACCAGGACAACCGTGTCCTTGTCGACGCGGGCCAGGGACTGGGCCAGGATCTCGTCCGCCTGGCGGTAGGTCCGCTCGATCGTGCCGCCGAACTTTTCCGCCAGGGCGCGGTCGTAGGTCGGGTGTTTTTGGTCCATGAGCCGCCAGAACATGTGCTGGCGTTGGTCCGTGCTGGAGATGTAATAGAACAGAAGCCCGGCGTCGAACCGTTTGAGCTCGTACTCTAGCATGGCCCGGCTTTCTTCGAGGACCATCTCGTCCTGGGCCAAAAACTCCTCTTCGTCCAGGAGGTGGTTGACTAGGGCGCTGGTGTCCGCCGGCAGGCCCTTGGTGAAAAACGGACCGAATTTTTCGGCCAGCTCCCGGGAATAAGACGGCGGCGTACTGATGGGCAAGGCCGGCGAGGCCGGATCGATATTGATCGGGGACACGTAGAGCTTGAGCTGGGGCCGCACTTCCTTGAGGTAGAACATGCAGATGCCGCTCACGCTCTGGGTCGGGATGAGGCCGAAGCGGACGGTCTTCCAGCCGCTCCATTCCTTTTCCTTGAGGACGAACTCCTGGTCGGGCAGGACGATCTTGGCCACGGCGTTTTCGGGATCGAGGTAGACCTTGAAATCGATGAACGACTCGGGCTGGTCCCGCTTGAACGTATTGACCGGGCCGGGCAGCTTGGCGTCGACGCGGTGGCCGATGACGTAGACTTCGTGGACCCGGGCGCCGCCGATGTCTTCATTGACCGACTGGAAGGCGGTCGTGTAGTAGTTGCAGGTGCCGTATGTGCCGAGAATATCGGGCGTGCCCATGCCCGACAGTGTCCGCTGGTTCGAGGCGCTGGGGGGGTAGTTGGCCGGCATTTTATAGACGGTCGAGGGAATACCGTGCTCTTCCAGGATCTGCCAGAAGGCGCTTCCCTTCCTGAGGTTCCTGACTGTTCCTCCTTTGAGGGGCAGGACGAGATTGCCGATGCGGACGGTCTTGGCCGAGCCCTCGCTGGCCGAGGCCGAGAATGTCGGGATGTAGGATTTAAGGTCGCGGCTCATGAAGTCGAAGATGCCGTGGCCGCCGGGGTTGGTGCCGGCGATGAAATTGGACCAGGCCACGGGGCTCTGCGGCGGAATGCTGGTGCGGAGGGGGCGGAAGCCGCCCTGCTCGGCCAGCTTTTGGAAAGCGGGCAGCTTGCCCTCCTTCATCCATAGGCCGGTCAGGCCGGGGTCCATGCCGTCGAAACCGAGGACCAGGATCTTCTTGCGGGACGCCTTGGACCCGGCCGTGCGGGCCAGAAGTCCGGGCGCTCCGTTGAGGGTAAGGAGGGCCGACGTACCGGCCGCGGTTTTCAAGAATTGGCGTCTATTCATGATGTTGCTTTTTCCCCAGCAGTGACCTGCCGTCCATGTGGGCGGGGGGCTCCAGGCCGAAGAGCTCGAGAACGGTCGGGGCCACGTCCATGATCGACGGCGACGGGGCGCTCAATTTCAAGCTGGAGAAGAGGACCCCGGGCACGCAGGCCGGATCGATGCAATGGTCGCCGCTCCAGCACTTGACGTTGTCTTCGTAGATGCGGGAGGTGATCCGTCCGGTCACGCCATCCCACGAGGCGCGGTATCCGGCGTTGTAGCCGATGATGAGATCGGGGGAGTTGTCCCGGTACGGGCCCTGGTAGATCTCGTCGCGGTCGTAGGCCCGGTTGATCGCCGTGCCCCCCGTATCCGCGTCGGCCAGGCCGGTGAATTTTTTCTGCAGCTCCAGGCGCAAGGCCTTGGCCTCCTCGCCGGGCTTGACGATGCCCTGGGCCTCGCGGCCTTTCTGGTTGACGTAGACGCCGCCCAGTCCGAGGGCATAAGCCCGGGTCCGCGCCCAGTCGACGCCCTTGAACCACTCCTCGTTCCCGTCGGCGCCGTCCTTGAGGGCGAGGTAGCCGTTCTTCAGAAGCCAGGTGTTCAGGTTGACGCCGCGGCGAAAGGGCTTGAAGCCGTGGTCGGACATGACGAACAGGGCGCTTTTCGGCGACATCGCCGCCCGGACGCGTCCGATCATTTCGTCCATTCGGACAAAGAGGTCTTCCATCACCTTGGCGCTCATGGCCGACGGCCCCGCTTTCAGGGCGGGGTGGCTTTTGTCCAGATAGCGCCAGAACATGTGGGAGATGCTGTCCGTCGTCTCGAAGACGCAGGCGACCATCCCCTTTTTCGTCTTGGCCAGGGCGTTGAACAGCATCCGCTCCCATTCCTTGTGGTTGGAATAGGTCAGGGTCAGGAACTGCTCCTCGGACAGGGCGCCCTCGTTGAGAGCCCAGGTGTCATTGGCTTCGCCCAGGGTGATGTAGCTGCCCAAAAGCTTGGCCAGGTAGACGGAATAGATCAGCGGATGGGTGATCGGCAGGGCCGGTTTTTCCGGGTCGATGTTGAGCGGCGTGACGTACATCTCGAAATGCGGCTCGATTTCCGTTACCAGGAACTTGGCGATGGCCCGGATTTTGATGCCCAGGCCGGGTTTGAAGGTCAGGCGGACCCAGGGCGAGAAAACACCTTTCTGAAGCCGGATTTTCTGTCCGGAGACTTCGAGAAGCGCCCCGCCTCTGGCAGTGTCGAGGACGATCTTCATCGGCAGGCGGATCTCGACGGGCTTTTCCAGCATGGTGTTGTCCGGGCCGGAGAGATGGGTTTTGACTTTTCCTCCGCACACCTCGACCGGAAAGACGACGCCGCCTTCGCGTTTGTTGACCTTGGCCGGGTCGGAGGTGAAAAAGGCGAACGTCCCCTGGCTGCCCTTGAGGTCGGGGGCGCACATGCCGGACAGGAGGTGCCCCTTGAATTTCTCGGGCGGGAAGGTGAGCGGCACGCGGAGCACGGTGCTGAAGACGCCGTGGTCGCCGAGGATCTTCCAGAAGGGGACGCTTTTCCGCAGGGCCTGGAGGACGGGCTTGGATAGGGGGACCTTGTAGCGTCCCAGCTTGAGGGTCCGTTTGGGTTGGCCGATGCGGGCCGAGGACAGGTCGGGAAGATAAGTCCGCGGGTCGCGGCTGAGGAAATCGTAGATGTTGTGCTTGGAGGGATTCGCCCCGGTCATGAACGAGGACCAGGCCACCGGCGAGATGGCCGGCGTCGTCGTCTGCAGGCGTCCGTAGTAACCCTCGGCCTTGAGCTTGGCGAGATTGGGGAGCTTGCCCTCGGCCATGAATTTTTCGGCCAGCTCGGGGGCCATGCCGTCCAGTCCGACGATGACCACCTGATCGACCCGGCTGTTTTTATAGGCTCTCTGGCCGCGGATGAGGCGCCATAGGAGCCGGAAGGGCCAGGACAGGAAGGAGAAAAGAGCCAGGAAAAAGGTCAGGAACAGGACCAGGAACGAAGACAGGAAGGCGAAGCCCGCGCCCGGCCCGATGTAGGCGGACAGAGATCCGCCTAACGCCAGGAGCGCGGCGGCGCCCAGGGCCGCCCGCCGCAGGTTCGCGGACCGCATCAGAACCGATCCAGGATGATTTTGGTCGTGTCCTCGATGCGCAGATGGTCTCCGAAGTCGTTCTTGGACAGGAAGAAGGCGTCGTCCCACGTGTGCATTCCTTGGAGGCCGGGCGTGCGTCCGAAGATCTCTTTCTTCTTGATCGAGCCCTTCATGTCGAAGCCGGGCTCGGACAGGACGATCAGGTCGGGGCCCTTCCCGACCAGCGGCCCGGAATAGACGTCCTTGGCCAAAAAGACCTCCCGGACGACTTTCTTGCCCTCGTATTCCAGCTTTTTCAGCTTGTGGATGATCTGCTCTTTGATGGGTTTGGCTTCGCTCAGCTTGACCTGGCCGTTCGGGTAGCGTTCGCGGTAGTGCAGGTAGATGCGGTTGGGGTCCAGGGCGAAGGCGACGGCCTTGGGCGAGATGTCCTCCAGGCCGGCCGGCTGGGTCTTGGCGAATTTGAGGAAGCGCTCCTTCTCCAGCCAGGTGTTGAGGTAGACTTCCTGGCGGATCGCGCAGAAGCCGTGGTCGGAGAGGAAGAAGATGTTCTCGTCGTCGCCGGGTGCCTTGCGGAAAGTGGTGTAGATTTTATTGATGACCCGGTCGATCTGGCGGTAATACTCGAGGACATTCTGGTGGTGGGGATGGTCCGGGTTCTCCACGGCGTGCCAGAGATAATGATGGAGCCGGTCCGTCCCGGTGATGACGAATTCGAAGTAATCCCAGGGCTCCTCCCAGAACATATTGAGGGCCTTTTGGCGGCCCATCATCGTCTTGATCAGCTCCTGCCAGAGGAAATTGTGGTTTTCCCGGGCCCTCATGGTGTCGATGTCGATCTGGTAGCCGGTTTGCTCGAGCGGGCCCTTGAGCTCGGGGGGATAGACGGCCTTGGCCAGGTCGATGGCGACAAAGCCGCTGATCAGGACGCCGTTCAGGGGGCGGGCCGGGTAGGTCGACGGCTGGTTGATGATGACGGAGCGGCGGCCTTGCGCTCCCAAGATGTCCCAAAGCGTGGGCGCTTTGACGTCGGCGTAATTGGGAAAGCGCAGCTCGTAGGATTTCGGCTTAAGGTCGGTGAAGCCGAAAATGCCGTGCGTCCCGGGATTTGTCCCGGTCATGAAGTTGGTCCAGCTGACCGCCGATATTTCGGGAAGGCTGGCCTTCATTTTATGCAGCCGGCCCGCATCGACGATGCGGCCGACCGCGGACATGATCCCCCGCTTGGCCAGGTCGAGGAGCAAACCGTAGGGAACCCCGTCCAAGCCGATGACGCAAACACGGTTTTCCTTTTTTTTCTTGAGGATAGCCATGGAAGTTGGTTAATTATAACACCGAAATTGGAGTTGTCAATAAAAACGCCTCAAGGGGGCTCGCGGCGTACGGGGCAAAAGTATATAAATCATTTAAATCCTCTATGCTAAGATCAATTTTGAAGCCGGAAGAACAGAGAAAACTCGCGGATTCTTCCGCGATTCAACCTGGAATCATTTCTGCCCCGTCGCTAGGGGTTGGAGCGCTTTGAGGACGTTTTCCAGGAATTCTTCCTCTGGGACGGCGCCTTCGAAGCTGATGGTGTCGTTGACGATCGTTTTCGGCACTCCGTACACGTTATATCGATTCGAAAGATCTTGAAATTCAGTCGATTCAATCATTTCCGCCCTGATAAATGGCGATTCCAGAGCGAATTGGTGGGCCAGCCGGACAACGCTCGAGCAATAAACACAAGTTGGCGTGATGAAAACTTGAATGCGCAGGTTTTTATCGACGGCTTTCAGGGCCTCTTTCGTCTTGTCTGCGAGCCCCGTCGTCCGGCGCGAAACGTCGACGATGTCTTCAATCAAGGTCGAATATTCGTAACCGGACGGGATACCGTAGATACGGATCCCATAATCTTCTTCTCCCATGACGACGATGCCCGGGACCTTGTCGATCCCGAATCGGGCCGCCGTTTCGGCGTCGGCCTTCAAATCGAGGACCTGGAGTTCGATTTTTTCGGTCAGGGCCGCCACTTCTTCTAAAAGCCGGCGCGTTTCCTTGCAGAAGTAACAGTCCTGGCCCTGCAGGGTCCCCAACAACACGAGGCGTTTGGGTTCCTGGGTGAAGAGGACGATCTTGACCGGGTGCGAGAGCTCGGCCTCAAACTTAGCCTTGGTCGCTTCCCGGATTTCCTTGTCCAGCATTTCCATGTCGGAATTATAAGGGGTCAGGTCTCAACATTCAACAATTGGCTCCTAATGAATTGATATCAATGGTTTTATGATTGAGGTTCGGAGTTTAAAAGTATTTCTCTTGTTTTCAATCAGTTACTAAGCCGGGCGGAATATAGTTGACCCCGGATGTCTTTGTCGCCCGGCTAGTACTCGGGGAGCAGTAAGGATTATGTAACATATTTACTGCTCCCCGTAGTAATGCCAGTTTGTTGAATGTTGAGACCTGACCCCTTTTTTGGTAGGCTTCGCTCTCACCATGGACAATCAAGAAACGCTCTATGCCGAACTCGAAAAAGAATACCGAATCCGCACGCCTCAAAGCCTGGTCCTCCATCAGCGGGCCGAGGCGTCGATGATCAAGGGCGGCAGCCACAATTTGCGCCTCTGGCGTCCCTACCCCTTCTTCACGGCCGGGGCTTCCGGGGCGGAGGTCGAAGACGTCGACGGCCGCGTCTACGTCGACTATTGGCAGGGCCATTACGCCAACGTCCTCGGCCACGATCCAACCGCTCTCCGCGAGGCCGTGGCGGCTTGCGGATCCGGCCGCGCGGCTCTCCATTCGGGTTTCGAAGGCGAAAGTCAGGTCCGGCTGGCCGAGATCATCCTCGGCGCGCTCGGCTATACAGACTTCAAGATCCGCTTCACCACCTCGGGCACGCTGGCGGCGATGTATGCCGTGATGCTCGGGCTGGCCCACACCGGCCGCGACCGCATCCTGAAAATCGGCGGCGGCTGGCACGGGGCGTCGCCTCTTCTTCTCAAGGGGGTGAAGTTCCATCCCGGGATAGGCTACGAGGCGGCCGATTCGGCCGGCGTTCCGGCCGATTTTATGGATCGCGTCGACATCGTGCCCTTCAACGACGGTGAGCGCCTGGACCGGATCATCCGCGAAAAAGGGGACCGCATCGGCTGTTTCATCCTCGAGCCCGTGCTCGGCGCCGGCGGGTTCCTGCCCGCCTCGCCCGAATACCTGCGGCTGGCCCGTCGCCTGACGGCCGAACGCGGCATCGTCCTGATCTTCGACGAAATCGTCTCCGGCTTCCGTTTCGCTCCCGCCCCCGTCCAGACCCTGTATGGCGTCAAGCCCGACTTGACCACCCTCGGCAAGGTCGTCGGCGGCGGCCACGCCGTCGCCGCCGTCGCCGGCCGCGCGGACATTCTGGACGACTGCGACAACAAGGTGCCGGAGAGCCGCCGGGTGCTCTTCGAGGGCGGAACGTTCTCTGCGCATCCTCTTTATATGCGTTCCGGAGCGGCCATGCTCGAGCACCTCAGGACGAACGCCGCCGCGATCTATCCGCGCCTGGCGGCGGCGGGCGATCGCCTGCGCCGCGGGATCACCTCCGCTTTCCAGGCCGAGAGAATCGAGGTCCTTATGACCGGCGGCGGCAACGAAGTCATTCCCGGCAGCTCGCTCTTCATGGTCCACTTTCCCAGGACCGCCTTCATGCCGACGAAGGCCGAGAACCTGGCCGATCCGGCCAAGGCCGATATCGCCCTGCGCGAAGAGACGCTGAAGCTTTTTCTCTGTCTGCGCAACGTCCATATCGTCCACGGCGGCGGGGCGGCTTCTTTCGCCCACACCGACGCCCAGATCGAGACGACCATCGCGGCCTACGCCGAGGCGGCCCGCGTCTTTAAAAAAAGACTTTTTACTACGGGGAGCAGTAAATATGTTACATAATCCTTACTGCTCCCCGAGTACTAGCCGGGCGGCAAAGACATCCGGGGTCAACTATATTCCGCCCGGCTTAGTAACGATTAGGGGCAAACCTGCACTTTGCCTTTTTTCCCTATTTCCAGAATAAGAGGAATGGCGCGAAAATTGCGGAGTGTAGGTTTGACCCTGTTCTTGTTCAGTCCCGTTTGATGGCGAATTCGTAGGTGCCGCCGGGAGCGATGAGGACGATGCGGCCGCGGCTGCCGCCGAGGAAGCGGAAAAGCGGAGCCCTGCGGAAGCCGTGCTCGTCGCCGATCGTCTTTCCGCTTTCCTCGAGAAGGTAGTGCTCCCAGGGGATGGGGATCCCGATGCGCGCCTGGGATGAAGCCGGAACGGCGACCTTGAGGCGGAATTCGGTCTCCG
>Ga0315281_10014887_pt1 | contig 10454 bp, 16 predicted proteins | sample YL17G07_0_MG_FD_204540 | JGI IMG/M metagenome (GOLD analysis project Ga0315281, IMG submission 204540) | Sediment microbial communities from Yellowstone Lake, YNP, Wyoming, USA - YL17G07_0 | ecosystem: Environmental > Aquatic > Freshwater > Lake > Sediment | place: USA: Wyoming | collected...
GGTCGATGTCTCGACGGAGTACAAGCTGAGGATCGACTGGAGTACTCAGGCGGCCGTGATCTGCACGGTGCAAAAGACCGGCTCCGCCTCGGTCTTCGTCTACAAATCATCCAATGTGAGCGCCGACGCTGATCTCGCCCTGGATCGCCACCTCAATCTCAAGAACTTCCTGGCGCTCGCCCGCACGGTGAAGATCAGTCGGCTCGCCGAGGAGACAAATTGATCATGTATAGACGACTCGTGATCGTACTCGCGTTCTTCCTCGTCGGTGCCGCGGGATCCTTCCTGGCGGCCCGCACGGTGACTCCCGCGCCAGCGTGTGCCAGCGGGAACAAGGGCGAGCTTGTCGTTGACTCCACCGTTCTGAAGTACTGCAACGGCACGTCCTTCGTCACGATCGACGCCGCCCCCTCACTTCAAGACGGGGGCCTGATCTTCCCCGACCCTCTCTCTACTCGGACCTGGGGCTACTGCAACAATGATCGAAACACGATCCTCCTTTGCGCGGATTCGATCGAACAGTGGGCTGCGGCCGGCTGCGCGGCGATCGACGTAGCCACCGACGCCAACTATGCCTTCTGGAAGTGTGCCTGCAAGAACCCCGGCACGACCGCCACCTACGTCTCCAGCGCTGTGTACCCGACAGCCCATCGCCCGAGGTTGATCGCGGACGTGCTCGAGTACGACGTGACTGCGAACACGGCGCGGGAGTGCTTTGGCTTCTACGAGACTTCCTCCGCGGCGTGCAGTGTGGTCCCGTCATTGACGCCAACGGCGAGCACAGAGGACTACGTCGGCATCGCGAAGGACGTCACCGTCTCACCGAACTGGATGTGTTGTTCAGGGGACGGCACGAACCACTCATGTCTCGATATGGGCCTCGCGGTCACGTTAGGGCTCCACATGCTCGACGTGGACTGGAGTACGCTCGGCACGTTGACGTGTTCGATCACGGACAATGGTGTGACCACGACGATCAACAAGAGCACGAACTTGAGCACCACATCCACGGCACTCCACGGGACGGCCCGCGAGGCGTGTCTCGCTTCGGACGCGGGCAACCAGGCGTTCGCCGTCACCCAAATCTGGGCTGAAGTAGAGTAAGTGTGGGCCGCGATGAATCACGATAGTGAGACGACACCGCCGAATGGGAGCGCCCCCGACGCCCTCGTCGGGGATACCCTCACGGTGGATCAAATCCGTCACGTAACAGGGAAGTTCTACCTCTCGCAGGAGCGCCCTGTGACCTGGAAAGTGTTGGCTCCGATGGCCGGCGTCTTCGCCGCCGCCCTCGCCTCGATGTGTTGGACCATCGCGAATCGCCCCTTTGGGCTGTTCGAGCACGCCTACGCGCAAGACCAAGCGGCCATCGAGACGCGCTTCAAGGCGGAGAAGGAACGCCGCGAGAGCCTGGAGGACTCCGTCTCTGAGCTACGGAAGGACATGGTCGATCAACGCGGCGATACGCGGGAGACAAAATCCGATGTGAAGCAGATCAAGGCGGCCTTCGAGCTGTATCTCCAGAACGTGAAGCAACCTCGCGCGGCGGCGAAGTTGAAACACGCCGACGGCGGCGCCCCTGACGCTGACTAGCCTCCGAGAGATCGAAAATGCGCGTCGCCGTAGATGGTTGGCTCCAGAGAGAAAGCGACTCCGATCCGCATCTCGTGGCCTACCCATCCAGGCGTAGCTTTTCTCTGTTTACCCCCACTCCACTCGGATTAATTTGGCATTGGACCGCGGGGATCCCGAGAGTTGGGTTCGCGGATGAGCTAGCTAGATCCATTGTGACCTTCGACCCAAGCACCGATCGCGCGGCCTCATGGCATGTTCTCATCGCGAAGGATGGTGCTCTCTATCAGAGCGTACCGTGCAACCAGGGGGCCTGGCACGTCGGCAAGCCTGGCGTCATCACTGGGAAGAAGTGGCCCAACGTCAACCGAGTCACACTCGGATGTGAGATCGAGAATGCAGGCGACCTGAAGATGATCGGTGGCGCACCCTACGCCTGGCCGTACTACGTCGGGGGGTCACTCACGCGCGGCCCGAATCCCCGATTGAAGATCGAAGGTCCAACCACCACAGTCGCCGACGTCGTCTACGACTCCTTCACGTTGGCCCAGGAAGCCTCAGCGCGAGCGTTGATCGTCACGCTACGCGCACGGTATGGCTGGCTCCGAGATGCCTTCGCCCTCGCGCATCGCGACTTCGATGCTCCGAGGAAGCGGGATCCTGGCCCGATCTGGATGGACACCATTCTCCCGCGGTTGCTAGATGAGGTCTTCGGCGCACCGAGCACGCCGAGCGCGCCGATCGCGCCGAGCACAAGAGGAACGAACCCATGAAGAAGATCGACTGTGGCGGTCCGCGTGCGAATTACTGTCGTCAACGACTCCGCGATCCTCGCACCTGTGCGCGGGGGTCCTTCCGGACGATCACCAGGGGGGAGAACAAGCTCGTGATCTGTTGCCCTCGCGGACATTGGAAAAGGGGGCGTTGCACTGTGGGCACGAAGGCCGCCAGCCTTCTTCGCCCAATGAGTTCCCCGAAGTGCCGGCGCGTCTGCGCGCGAAGGCGCGCGTGAATCCGTTCCTGTGTGCTGCGGCGCTCGGGGCGATCAAGGGCTTCGGGGTCCGCGCGGCGGTCCCCTCAGGGCCGCGACCGCGTCTCGTGGTGAAGCACCTCCTCGCCCCGGTGGTCTTCGGGCCTGCAGCCGAGGAGGTCATCTACCGCGTCCTGCCGAACATCCTCTCGCCGAGGGCGTTGCCGCTAGCGGCGACCCCCTTCGCCTTCGCAGCGGACCACGTTCTCCCCGAGATGAGGGCTGGGCTAGCACCCAAGGCCGCCCTGATGCGCTTCGCGGACGTGTTCCTCGGCGGATTGCTCTATGAGCTAAGCTACCGTCAATATGGGTACTTCGGGGCAGTCGCCGCCCACGGTCTCCACAACCTCTGCGTGGACCTGCCGAGGCACTTCAGATGAGTAAGTTGGACATCGGGACAGGGCTTGGCCTCGGGGCCATCGTTGCTGGGCTTGGCGCTGGTGCCTACGCCTTCTACGTGGGGTTCATCGGGCTCGAGCCCCGGACGAGCTTGCCGGCGGCCCCGTGGACCATCTCGGGGTTCCTGGGGGACATCTGGCCCGCCATCTCTGCGCTCCCGCTCTCGCACGAGGCCCAAACGATTGTCGCCGCGCACGCTGCGTTTGAGAGCGGCTGGGGTCGCGCCACGCCCGCGAAGCTCGCCAACAACGTCCTCAACGTGACCCGTGGGACCGGGAACCCGACCGCGTATTGGGCTGGAGAGTGCTTGAAATCCGGGGACTTAGAGTGTGACGCGGGCGGTGCCTGTGTCAAAATCACCCAAGACTTCAGGAAATACAACGACTTAGCGTCAAGCGTGAATGACTACTTCTACACGGTCCTCGGGACATGGGTGCGATACCGCGCGTCGCTTGCGGCACTCGAGAGCGGGGACCCCGAGGGCTTCATCCGAGAACTCGGCGCGGCGGGGTACTACACCCTCTCCGCAGACAAGTATGTCGCGCGGTGGATGCCCGTCTTCAACGAGGTGATGGCGAAGCTCATGTGATCTCGGATTCGATCGCGCTTGGGTCTCCCTTAATGTACCTAGCGATCTTGCCGCACCTAAGGCAGATCGCAAACGGGATGAGCGCACAGCCTGCGTCGCCCCAATCATGTTCCCTGAGGCGTAGACATTCAGCGATGCCTTGGGCGTGGTCGTTCAGCGGGTCGGGTTCTCGGAGCTTGGGCATTTGATCGTCTCGGCCGTGCCTGAGACATTACCGCGCCACGCAGCGGCGATCTCTTCCATCGAGCGGTGGCCTTCGGCGGCGTGATGATCATTCCCCTGCGCGTAGATGAGCCACGCCCAATCTGCCTTGTTCGGATCCCACTTCAATCTGAGCAGCCGCATGTCATCACGGTGTATCGGATCCAAAGAGATATCCATGTCGATGAGGCGCGCGACCCGCTGCGCTGCACACCACCGAGTAGGCCCGGTGGCGGGGGTGATCGTGAATCCGTGGCCGAAGACGGCATCGGCCTGAAGCTCTCGCTGGATCTCAAGCTCCAGCGCGCGGAGCCGTTGCTCCTTCGCGTGAAGGGCGCACTTCTCGAGTTCCTCTGGAACGAGGTGGCGATCGATCATGTGAGTATCAATCCTTCGCACGCAGGTCTAGGTGGGTACTTCGATACGTCTCGCGAAGACTTCGTTCAACTGCTCGATCTCGAGCCTGCGGTGCGTCGATCTTCGTCGTCATGGCTTCCCTCCTGTTGGGCCTGTTGAGCCTGTTGGGCCTGTTGGTCCCTCGATCTTCCCGATCCGAGCCGCTTCCAGCCCCCCGGCCTCGAGATCCCGAGCGAAGAGAGGGAGTCGATCTCGAATGGCCCTCGCGATCGAGACCGCGGCCCAGCATGGGATCACGATCGCCACAGCCCCGGAGACCGGGACTACCGTCCATGTCTCCTTCGGAGATGTCGATGTCATGTCTCACTCTCTCTATCAAGGTGAAGGATTGCGCGATAGAGCTTCACGAATGGTCTCACGTCGAACTGTCTCGCACGCTCCTGCGTCGCGTCGATCGAGAGTGCGCGGGCGGGCGCCCCGAGGCTCATCGCGGATTCGAGCGCACGCACGTAGCCATCTACAGTCGGTTTGACAAGCCGGACGTCGCCCCCAAGAACCTCTCGGCAGGATGGGACGTCCGACGCCGCGATCAAACACCCCGCCGCCATCGCCTCCAACAAGCTGAGTGAGAATCCCTCTCGCCACGTCGTCGCGAAGAAAAATAGGTCGAGCGCCCGGAGGAAGTGCGGGATCTCACTCGGAGGGACATCCCCTACCCACCATGTATCGGTGTGAACCTCGTCGGCGAGCTGACGTAGCGACGGCTTCAGATCTCCCGACCCCGCAAGCCAGAGCTGCACACCCGGCACTCGAGCGCACGCCCGAATCAACGTCGCGTGGTCCTTGTACTCCGCGAAGCGGCCCGTCATCCCGACGATGAACTTCCCTCGGGCGCTGAGTGGGCGATCCCTCCGGGCGGCCTCCGCGAAGCGGTGGAAGTCGATCGCGTTGTAGATCGTGCGGCCGTCGAATGTGTGCCCGCTCTTGCTCGAGAGCGACTTGAACGCAGCGCGGATCTGTTCTGAGCAAAAGATGATCGGTATCGAATTGGCGGCGGGATCCTCCAGGATTCGTTCGTAGTACGAGGCATCCCGTTGGGGTGGATTCCCGACGTGGACTGCGGCGTGGACATCACGACATTCGTCGAGCCAGGGCGCGATGTCACAGTGTTGCCCGAAGTGATAGGTGAGCACCGCCGATGGCGCGAAAGTCTCCATCACTATGCGCCAATGATCCAAGAACTGTAGATGAGGATAGGTGACACCGACGACTTTCGCCCCGATGGCGCGAAAGTCGTCGGCCACGAGATCGTCTACATGACGCATCGTCCGTGAGACTACAACATGATCGATATTTCCCATGCCGAGGATCAGATTGCGGGCCACGCTCTCGTAGCCCCCTCTGACTAGCCCTGGTAGATCATGGATGAGCGTTTTCATCTTATTCGATCTCCATTGACTTCAGAGATTGCTATCGCCAGATCGTTGCCGCGGATCGTCATGTCGGTGACACGAACCCTCTCCACAGGGATTGCAGGGTCAAGTAGTTAGATACCTGAGTATTCAAACATCGGTCGGAGACACAAGCCCTCTCCGCAGGGATTGCAGGGTCTTCAGCGGTCGCAGGAGGAGGGCCGCAAGAATGTCGGAGACACAAGCCCTCTCCGCAGGGATTGCAGGCTTAGCGATGGCGTCCTGGGTCCGCAGCGGAGCGCCGTCGGAGACACAAGCCCTCTCCGCAGGGATTGCAGGAAGGCCCTCGTGGCGGACCTCATCGACAACGGCAGCGTCGGAGACACAAGCCCTCTCCGCAGGGATTGCAGGGAGTTGCGTGTGGCGCCTCGCGACGTGCCCACCGCGTCGGAGACACAAGCCCTCTCCGCAGGGATTGCAGGCCGCGACCCCCAGGCCCCTTTGCCCGAGTGGTGCAGTCGGAGACACAAGCCCTCTCCGCAGGGATTGCAGGAGCCTTTCATCATTCACCTGCGTTCACCGTCGCTTCCGCGACTACCTGCGAGCGGGTGGCTCGCTTGGCCGCCAGTCCAACCGCTCTCCGGAGTGCTGAGGCGGATTGTCTTGTCGTTCTCGCCCTGTCCGCTCGCGAGCGGCCAGGCGCGGGCTTGCCGGACAGCGCTGCCCGCAAGAGGTTGTGCGCGGCGTTCCGATCTTGGTCCCACTCCGCTCGGCAGTGAGAGCAGACGTGCATGACGCTCGGCGCCGCGTCGAACCGCTCCTCTTGGCCGCAAGCGTGACAGGTCTGCGTGGTCATGGCGGCTTCGCACTCGACGTACTCGCTCCCCGACCGCGCTGCGGTATCAACAAGGCAGCGCAGCAGAATCGAGAGCGCCGCCTCGCAACGTCGGCCACGAGCCGCGGTCGTGACGTAGGGCTCCGGGGGTTGCCCCGGCACTTGTGACGGCGGGGGCAGCTCTGCGAAGTCTCGCAGATCGAGTTTCTCGACCACGATCTTCTGGTACCGCGCGAACCGGACCGCCCAATTACGGTAGAGATCAAGCCGCGCCCGGAGCACATTTCCCTCTTGATTGCGTTCCCACTCGTAGAGGTGCTTGTCCTGCTTCCGCCAGGCTTCGGCGGGGTCGAAGCCTGGTGCGTCTCCGGCGAACCGGCGCTCTCGCCAGCGGATAGCCAGCGCCGCTAGACGAGCCTGCGACCGCCAAGAGCGCAGGTGACTCCTAGCCTCGGCCAACCAGTCCGGGAGCGCCGCTTGCCCATCGAGCCAAGTGGCTAGCGCCTCGCGGGCGACGTTGAAGTTCTTGTCTCGGATCGAGCGCAGGTCGTGGACCTTCGCCCATCGGTCGATGAGTCTGGGCGGAATCGCCATGTCGCCGGAGCGGCCTTGGTCGTCGATCCAGGTCGCCACTCGGATCCCGTAGTCCATCTTCCGCCAGCCCACGTCGATGGCTACTGTCCCACCGACAGGCGCCGGTAGAGCTTCGCCATCCACGCCGTCGAGGACGAACTGTGCAGACCACTTCGTATGAGTTGCCACGCGGCGCGCGACACACCGGACCCAAGTGATCTTGGCCTCCGCCGGGATCTCTCGGTGATACACAATCGGGAACCGCGCCCAGACAGGCGTGCGCCCCTCAGAGCCTACGCGAATCCAGAGCGTTCGGTGCTTCCCCGTACCTTCCAGCCGCGCACGCCCGTCGTCACAGGCGCACAGATCGGCAGGTGACATCCCATGCTGGAGCTGAACTGCGATCACCCCGTCGCCAGTCCAGCGCTGGAACCTCGGCTGCTCGCCGCTGCTCACCGCGTGTTGGACGGCATCGGCGATCTGGAGCCAGGTCCCCCAATGAACTCTCCGCTCGGCGTAGAGGGCGCGGCCGTAGGCCAGCGCCACGTCCTTCGCGTAGGCCGCTGCCGCCTCGTCGGCAGGCGAGAGGACCGACTTGGGGATCGCGCGCCAGTCAGCCCCGTTGGCCTTCGCTGCTTCGACGAGTACAGCGCGAGCGCGCTTATACGGCTCCCAGATCGCATCGACGACCGCCATTCGATTGCGGGCGATCTCGATCAAGTCGTTCTGGTGCCGATGCCCGGCCCAGAGCTGCTCGTGCACTAGGGCTGCATTCTCGGTGGGTGGCTTGCTTCCATAGGCGTAAGTTCTCATTGCTTCTCCTTCGCCCCGGCCGTGTCGAGTGCGGCGGATGCAGCGAGAGCTATGTGACCGGCCTCGCAGATGTCGCACCGGCAGGGGCCATGCCCGACCTCGGGGGAATCGTGTTCGTCTACGAACTGATCGAGGACAGCACCTAGTTGACGCCGCACTTCGTGCGCCTTCGCTAGCGCATCCTCGGTCGCCAGAAGCTCGCGACAGTGCGCCAGGCACTTGTCCGCCATCTCAGCCATGACAACGTGGGTTTGATCTCGGTTCGCCTCCGCAGCGTCGGCGCGTCTCACGGCCGCGCCGAGTTGCTCCCGCCACATCGTCAGGTGCGCCAGCTCGGCCTCCGCCCTCTCCGCCCGCCCGATCATGGTGACGAGCCGCTGGCGGAGGGTGATCACCAGGCACCCCGCGTTGTCGAGTGCGGTGTGCGCGGATTGATATCTACCGCACTGGAGGCAGATCACTTCGATCATCGCTTCGCTCCTTTATGTCGTCGTGGATATCGCGGCAACGGTCGCCTTCGCGAACTTCAGGACGGTCGTTCGGACGTATGTCGAGGGCGCGAGCCCCACCGCCTCAGCGGCTCTGTCAATGACCTCTCGTTCCTCGGGTGTCAGGTGGACTTGAAGGGCTTTCGCCCTCTCGCCAGTTCTCTTACTCATCGATCTAGTGCTCCTCTCATTCATCCTCTTACTTCGAGACTTCGTCCCAGGCCGCTTCGAGGGCGCGCAGATTCGCGAAGCCGTCGGCCTCGGCGATCTTCTTCCCTGCAGAGTTCACGAAGATCAAAGAGGGAACACCGCGGACGTGGTACTTGTCGGCTCGGGCTTGGGCCTTCTTGTCGTCCTCATCGGACAGATCGACAACCTCGATCTCCCTGTCGGGATACTTGGAAGCGAATTTCTCGAATGTGCCTGAACGCTTGAGTGAAGCGCAGGGTTGGCAGAAACCCGGAGCGGTGAACAGAATCGCTTTCATTGTGGTTCGATCTCCTCTGTTAAGTGTGTGAAGTGTGATCAGGCCGGAGGTCTCCCGGCGGTCCAACGTCGTGGTGGGAATCCTCCCTTGCTCAGCCATGAATCCAACCCTGTGATCAAATTGGCTAACTGGACACCCGTGGGGTCGTGGGCCTGGGGGCGGTCCCCGAGTGAGGCATCCCTACGGAGGATGTCCTCGGCGCATTCGATGATCAACCGCAGACATTCGTTCGGGTCCACGATCACGCCTCCTCGATGATTGGTAGAGAGTCCACGAGATCCGTAATCGAGCGTAGATCCAGTGGATCCAGTCCCTTTGGATCTCCAAGTAGGATTTTCCGCGCGGCGCTGAGTACATCGATCAACTCGTTCTTCTTCGGGTGTTTCTCGTCGGCATAATTCAGCTCGCTTTCCAGATCGGCGAGCCGATCGAGGACGTCGTCGAGTGTTGCGCGCGGCTGGCGGATCTTCTCCCGGCCGCCTCGCGCCTCGATCCAGGATTCGGTCTCACCCCACGAGACGTCACTCACCGCGGCCCCTCCCGCCGAGGGCGAGTGCATCCTTGACTAGCTCAATGAGATCATCGAGTAGCTCCTCGTACAGAGCTAGCCTCTCGTCGATGGCGACGGTCGCTCGATCTACCTCTTTATCGCAGAGACTTCCTCGGAGACCGGGAAGCGACTTGTCCCGGAGCTTGCGAAGGAGTGCGCGTTGCTGTCTTGTGAGTTTCAGTGTGATCTTCGTTTTCATCGTGTGTTCTCCGGGGCATGACATGCGATCTCAGAATCTAGATCACGTCCGAAAGCGAGGATCCCGCGGTGCCGCGCACGCAGTATGCACATGAGTTCTTCGGCGGTCTCGCTCTGCTTCCGTGCGTTCTCTGAGAGTCGCTCGACTTGGGCTTGGAGTTCGAGAAGTTTGACGCGATCCTTCCCCCGGATACGAGCGCGCAGCGATTCGCGCTCCGCTGTGATCTCGCTTGGGTTCCCTTCGTCGAGCGGAGCGCAGACACAGCCCCACCGCATCGGAGAGAGCTTCCCCGCGTCCGCGACGGCAGGATCGTCCGGAGGATCACTCGGATCATCCGTCGGCACGCCGTCAGCGGATAGCTCCCGCACGATCACGTCTAGCTCGGATCCGTCATGGTGGGCGTATCCAAGGGCGCGGATGCTCGCCGCGTCCTCTTCCGCCTCAGTCTTTGTGTATCGAAGCCAGCCCGCGACAGGGAGACCGGCGCCCTTCGTCGAGACTTCGATCCTGTATTTGGGCTCGGTCATGGTGCCTTGACCTCCGCTGCAATCGCGTCGCAGACGCGACGGAACTTCGGCAGGAACGGGGCGAGGATCGGCGCGCCATACTTCGATCGACGTCCTGTGACTCGGAGCCGATGCGCGAGCGAGACCGCGAACCGGACCCAAAGGGCGTTCGTTGGCGTGGGCCCGTCCACATTCGGGGCGACGTTCAGAGTGGGCGCCAACGTACCCGGCTCGTCGTATTCGCCGAGTGGGGCCCCGGGCCTGAGGATGATCGGTGCGCACGGTTGCCGCGCTCTGTCTAGGAGGGTGCTAGCGATCCCGTTCGCGCGATCCAAGTCCCAGGGACGCTCGCCGATCCGAACCGCGAAGTCTAGCGCTTCGGATTGGACGTCGGTTAGCAATTCCACCGTCGTCGTCGCTATCGAATCTCCGATCAATAGGCG